>Ga0228701_1001980_pt1 | contig 12996 bp, 14 predicted proteins | sample McNCre117_Aug_MG_2_FD_178017 | JGI IMG/M metagenome (GOLD analysis project Ga0228701, IMG submission 178017) | Freshwater microbial communities from McNutts Creek, Athens, Georgia, United States - 11-17_Aug_MG | ecosystem: Environmental > Aquatic > Freshwater > Creek | place: USA: Georgia...
GAAATTGCCCGAGAGCGAGAGTTCCTTGGCCCGGCTGATCCCGATCAGGCGCGAGAGCTTTTGCGACAGGCCCCAGCCGGGCATGATCCCGACGCGGGCGTGGGTATCGGCAAACCGCGCGTTTTCCGAGGCGATCAGGATGTCGCAGGCGACCGCGACTTCGAAGCCGCCGGTGATCGCCACGCCGTTGATCGCGCCGATCACCGGCTTGGCACAGGTCTCGATCGCTTTGACCGGGTTGGCGAGCGGTTCGGAGGCATTGGCCGCGCCCAGCCCTTCGACGCCCAGTTCCTTGAGATCAAGCCCGGCAGTGAAGGCGCGCGTGCCAGCCCCGGTCAGCACCACGGCGCGGACCTCGGGATCGGAGTTGACCGCTTCCATCGCCGCGGCGAGTTCGGCGCGGAGCCCGCGCGAGAGCGCGTTCATCGCCTCGGGACGGTTCATCGTCACCACCGCGACCGGACCGTCGCGCTCAATCGTTACCAGCATGGTCTGTTCCTCAAATTCGCGGGGGCAGGATTACATCTTCATCCGGGCGCTTTGCCCATCGTCGATGCGGATCGTGGCCCCGGTCACGCATTCGCTGGCGGGGGCAACGAGGTAGAGCAGGGTCGAATCCATCTGCTCGGGCACCGGCACGCGCTTGCGCGGCAGATGGTCTGCCGGATTGCCGCCCATCCGCGCGAACATCCCGTCAGTCATTTCCGAGACGAACATCCCCGGCGCGATCGCGTTGACGTTGATGTTGTAGTGCGACCATTCGACGGCGAGCGCCTCGGTCATGCGGGCGATCGCGGTCTTGGTCACGGCATAGAGCGCCGCGCCGCCGCCATCGTAGCGGAAGTGCGCGACCGAACTAATGTTGACGATCCGCCCGGGGCGCTTCGCCTCGATCAGCCGCCGGGCAACTTCGCAGGCGAGGATCCACGGCCCACGCAGGTTCACGCCGAGCACCTGATCGACCAGCTCTACGCTCATCTTGTGGGCGCGCTGGGCATCGGGCATCCCGGCATTGTTGACGAGGATATCGACCGTGCCGAAGGCGGCTTCGGCGGCTGCCACGGCGGCGACCAGCGAATCGGCCTGGGTCGCGTCCATCTGCACCGCCAGCGCCTCGCCCCCGGCGGCCTTGATCTCGGCGCCCAGCGCTTCCAGCCGATCAAGCCGGCGGGCGCACAGCACTACCTTGGCGCCCTTGGCGGCCAGCACCCGGGCAAAACGCGCGCCAAGGCCAGAGGATGCCCCGGTTACCAGGGCCACCCGCCCGGTCAGGTCATCGCTGTCATACGGCAGGGGGTAATCGGTCATCAGGCATGCTCCTTGGCTGGCAGCGGGGCGATTGGCGCAAACATCGCTGGATTTCCCTCTCACGGTCTGCTTTGGCGTAATTTCAATCGCGCGATTAAATTGCACGATGAACGGCAAGGCCACGCTTGGCAAGCACGGGAATGAAACGAACATGACGACGCAGCGCGCAGTGGAAATCGGGGAACGGGTCGAACGCTTTGTCCGCGAGGTGGTGATCCCCTACGAACGCGATCCGCGCCGCGATCACCATGGCGCGCCGCTGGACGAACTGGTCCAGGAAATGCGCGATCATGCCCGCGCCGCAGGCGTACTGACCCCGCACGTGCTGCCGGATGGCGGCCATCTGACCCAGCTTGAAACGGCCTATGTCCTGCAGAAGTCGGGCCTGTCGCCACTCGGGCCGCTGGCGGTCAACACCATGGCTCCGGACGAAGGCAACATGTACCTGCTGGGCAAGGTCGGCAGCCCGGAAATCAAGGAACGCTTCCTCAAGCCGATGATCGAGGGGCGCGCGCGCAGCGCCTTCTTCATGACCGAGCCCGCGCTCGAAGGCGGGGCGGGCAGCGACCCCTCGATGATGCAGACCACCTGCAAGCCCGATGGCAACCACTGGGTGATCAACGGGCGCAAGGCCTTCATCACCGGGGCCGAGGGCGCCAAGGTCGGGATCGTCATGGCCAAGGCCGAAGACGTGGTCGCGGGCGGCGGAGCCTGCATGTTCCTGGTCGATCTGCCCAACCCGGCGATCCGCATCGAACACGTGCCCAACACGATCGACAATTCGATGCCCGGCGGCCACGCCACCGTGGTGATCGACAATCTGCGCGTGCCCGCCGACCAGATGCTGGGCGAAGCCGGCGAAGGCTTCAAATATGCGCAGATCCGGCTCAGCCCGGCGCGCCTTTCGCACTGCATGCGCTGGCTGGGCTGCTGCGAGCGCGCGAATGAGATCGCAACCGACTATGCCAATCGCCGCGCGGCCTTTGGCAAGCAGTTGATCGACCACGAAGGCGTGGGCTTCATGCTCGCTGAAAACCTGATCGACCTGAAGCAGGCCGAACTGATGATCCAGTGGTGCGCGAGCGTGCTCGACACCGGATCGCTCGGCACGGCGGAAAGCTCGATGGCCAAGGTCGCGGTGTCCGAAGCCCTGATGCGGATCGCGGATCGCTGCGTGCAGGTGATGGGCGGCATGGGGGTGACCGATCACACCGTGGTCGAGCAGGTGTTCCGCGAAGTGCGCGCCTTCCGCATCTATGACGGCCCGACCGAGGTCCACAAGTGGAGCCTCGCCAAGAAGATCAAGCGCGACTGGAAAGCCGCCCAGAGCGCCTGATCAGGCAGCCTGCGCGGCTTCCACCACGTCGCGCAGGCGGTCCTTGCCGAACCACAGTTCGCCATCAAGGATGAAGCTGGGAATACCGAACACGCCGCGCGCCACGGCGGCCTCGGTGTTCGCCACCAGCTGCGCCTTGACCTCTGCATCGGCGACCAGCGCGGCCAGTTCGCCCGCTGGTAGCCCGGCGTCGGTCAGCGCACGTTCCCACACATCGGGCAGGTCAAGCTTGAGGCCCTGCTCCCACATGCCCTTGAACATCGCTTCGATATAGGCGGCGCTGCAGCCCAGCCGCTCGGCCGCCACCGCGCCGCGCATGATCAGCAGCGTGTTGACCGGGAAATGCGGGTTCATCACGAACCCGGTGATCGCGTGGCGCGTCATGAAGCGCTGCATTTCCAGCCGGTCATAGGCGACCTTGGCGCCGATATGCCCATAGGCCTGCATCGGTGACTGGTTGCCAATCGCCTTGAACACCCCGCCAAGCAGGACCGGAACATAGCGGAAGCTGACTGCGCCGGAGGCGGTATAGTCCCCCAGCGCGCGGTGGACGAAATAGGCGTTGGGACTGCCGAAATCGAACAGGAATTCAATCTCGCGCGGCATCACCATTTCTCCCCATAGGGCCGGATTTCCTGTTCGAAGGTCCAGGCCGATTTCGGCTGATTGTAAAGCGCCCAATAGGCATCGGCCACCGCCGCTGGCGGCATCAGCCGATCGGGATCGGCCAGCGCGGCCGGGCCTTCGCGCTCGGTCAGGCGCTCGCGCACCCAGGCAGTATCGACCCCGGCATCGATCACCAGATGCGCCACGTGGAGCCCCTGGGGCCACAGCTCGCGCGCCGCGCTTTGCGCCATAGCGCGCAGCCCCGCCTTGGCCGCGGCAAAGGCGGCATAGCCCGGATTGCCGCGCAGCCCGGCGGTGGCACCGGTCACGAAGATCTTGCCCGCGCCGCGCGGGGCCATGATCCGCGCCGCTTCGCGCAGAGTGGCAAAGCCGGCAAAGCAGGCCATTTCCCAGACCTTGCGAAACACCCGGTCGGTCGTCTCGCCCAGCGGAAACTGGACATTGGCCCCAACGTTGAACACCACCAGCGCGAGCGGGGCGATCGCTTCGGCCTCATCGAGAAAAGCCGCGACATCCTCGCTCTGGCGCGCATCGAGCGAGCGCCCGGTGACCGCGCCGCCCAGCAGCGGGGCCAGCTTGTCGCCATTGCGGCGCCCGGCGTGAACCGCGAAACCCTCGGCGGCGAACCGCCGCACGATCGCCGCGCCGATGTGATCGCCCGCGCCGATCACCGCTACCGAGGCCGACGGCGCGCTCATTTGCGCTCCAGCGGGATCACCGCCACGGTGAAGCGCGAAAGGCACACCAGCTTGCCCGCTTCGTCCTCGATCCGGATCGTCCAGATCTGCGTCGTGCGGCCCAGCGATTCCGCGCGCGCCGTGGCATAAACGTATCCATCAAAAGCGGGGCGGATGTGGTTGGCGTTGATTTCCATCCCCACGCCGACGAACCGTTCGCGATCGACGCACCAGCTCGCCGCAACCGAGCCAACCGTTTCGGCAAAGGCCACCGATGCCCCGCCGTGCAGCCGGCCAAATGGCTGGCGGGTGCGGTCATTGACCGGCATCCGCGCCTTGATCCAGTCATCGCCGCTGTCGATGAATTCGATCCCCAGCCAGCCGTTCATCGAACCGGCGCCGCCCTGGGTCATGGCTTCGAGGTCGGGGCCCGAGCCGCCCCACCAGATAATTGCGTTGCTCATCGCAACTGGTGTAACCACAAAGCGGCGGCGCTGGCAATCCAGCACCGCCGCCCGTTGTTACCCTATCCGCGAAGTCAGGCGGGTTCAGCGACCTTGGCGCCGGCCCGCACCCCGTCATAGACGAATTCGCTGGCGTCCAGATCGATGTGCGGGATCTGGTCACGCTCGATCCAGTAATCCTGATTGTGACGCCATTCGGGCTTGTCGCCGCGCTGGGGCATCAGCTTCAAGCCGCGCATCAGGTAGCTGGGATTGAAGTTGTCGTTCTCGATCCAGTCGGACAGCGGCATGTCCTTGTCCTCGTCGCGCAGGGCAACGTCGACCCGCTTGGCCCCGCGTGCGTCCATGTGCTTGAGCAAGTTGCAGACGAAATCCCCCAGCATGTCGACCCGCAGGGTCCAGCTGGCGCGGAAATAGCCCATAACCCACAGCATGTTCGGCACGCCGGTGAACATCATCCCGCGGTAGTTGACCGTATCGTGCCAATCGACCGGCTTGCCATCGACTTCGAACGGGATGCCGCCCATCATCAGCAGATTGAACCCGGTGGCGGCAACGATGATGTCGGCCTCGATCTCTTCGCCCGATGCGGTGCGCACGCCCTTCTCAGTGAAGGTATCGAGCGTGTCGGTCACCACGGTTAGCTTGCCGTCCACCGCCGCGCGGAAAATGTCCCCTTCGGGGCAGAACGCGAGGCGCTGCTGCCAGGGGCGATACTTCGGCGTGAAGTGCGGCTCGAAGGGGAAGTCCTCCTTGCCGGTGAAGGCGCGGATCAATGCCTTCAGATCCTCGAACACGGCGTCGGGTTCCTCGATGCAGCGCTTGGTCATCTGGTCCTGATCGTACATGATCTGGGCGCGGACCACGCGGTGCACGGTCGGCTCGTCAATTCCCACCTCGCGCAGGCGATCGGCCAGTTCGTTCTTGTTTTCCGCGCAGAAGAAATAGGTCGGCGAGCGCTGCAGCATGGTGACGTGCGCCGCGTCCTTGGCAAATTCGGGGATCACCGTGGCCGCGGTCGCGCCCGAGCCGATCACCAGGATGCGCTTGCCCTTGTAGTCGATCTTCGGATCCCAGAGCTGGGCGTGGACGAACATGCCCTTGTAACGCTCCATCCCCGGCCAGTTGGGCACGAACGGCTTTTCGTGATCGTAATAGCCCTGGCACATCCACAGGAAGTTGGCGGTGAAGGTCACGCTCGCGCCATCGGACTTGCGGGTTGCCTCAACCGTCCAGAGGTTGGCCTTGCTGTCCCACGCACACCGCGTGATCGTGTGCCCGTAGCGGATGTGCGGAGCGATGCCGTTTTCGTTGATCACTTCGCCCATGTAATCGAGGATCGCTTGGGCCGAGGCGATCGGCGTGCCGACCCACGGCTTGAAGCGATAGCCGAAGGTGTAAAGATCGGAGTCCGAGCGCACGCCGGGATACTTGTGGGTTTCCCAGGTGCCGCCAAAGGTGTCCATCCGCTCAAGCACGACATAGCTCTTGTCCGGGCACTGGTCCTGCAGGTGATAGGCCGAGCCGATGCCCGAAACCCCTGCCCCCACGATCAGCACATCGACATGGGTCGGTGCGGACTGCGCCTGAACTGCTGCTGTTGCCATCGCTCTCTCTCCGGTTGTTCTGGGTTGACGCTTTGCGCCATTGAACGTGAGTTTCGACTCGAAACGCGCTGCAAACATTGACCGGAATCAAGCCGCGATCAAGGATGTTTAGGGTGCGCACCCTAAATTGCGTCCGCAGTGGGACAGACGCGCGCAACGCCGCCGCTTGCACTGGCGGCGGCTTTGCCCGAAAGGGGGCATCGCATGACGGACGCCGCCCTTCTGCCTGTTGACCCTGCCCCCACGGTGCGCCTGTTTCAGGGCAAGCGCGCCTGCGTGATCGGTGCTGGGCTGGGCGGCCTTGCCCTGGCGATCCGGCTGCAGGCCGCCGGGATCGAAACCGTGGTGGTCGAAGCCCGCGCCGAAGCGGGCGGTCGCGCGGGCGCCGTGCAGCGCGAAGGCTTTACCTTTGACCTCGGGCCAACCGCGTTCACCGATCCGGCCGCGCTGGCCGAATTGTGGGCGCTGAGCGGCCACGATCTGGCGCATGATCTTGATCTGCTGCCGGTATCGCCGCTGTGCCGGTTCAACTGGCCCGATGGCGCCCATTTCGACCTGACCAGCGATGACGCCGCCCTGACCCGCGAGATTGCCCGCCTCGCGCCGTCGGATCTGGCCGGTTACGATGATTTCGCGCGCCACGCCGCCGGCGCGCTCGCCGATTGTCAGGCCAAGCGCGAAACCCCGCGCGGCAATATGTGGATGCAGCTGATCAGCTCGACCACGCTGCTCGCCCGGCATCAGGGCTGGCGCAGCCTGCACGGGCTGGTGTCGAGCTTCGTCAAGCACGAGCGGCTGCGCCAGGTCTTGAGCTTCGGCGCGCTGCGGCGCGGGGCCAACCCCTGCGCGACCGGGGCGCTGGTCGCCGCCGACCACGCGCGCGAACAGCAATACGGACTGTGGGCCCCCAAGGGCGGCATCGGCCAGCTGGCGGCGGCGATGGCCGCGCAGTTCGAGCGGCTGGGCGGCACCCTGCGGCTCCACGATCCGGTGGTCCACCTCCACACCATCGGCAACCGCGTAAGCGAGGTCGAAGCCCAAAGCGGCTGGCGCGAACGCTTCGATGCGGTCACCAGCAATGCCGATCTGGTCCACACTTACCGCGACCTGCTGTCCGAACTGCCGCGCGGGGCCGAAATGGCCCGCTCGTTCGCGCGGATGCGGTTCGCGCCGGGGCTGTTCGTGGTGCACTTCGCGCTTGAGGGCAGCTGGCCGGGCATTCCCCACACGATGGCGCTGATGGCCTCGCGCTTCGAAGGGCTGCTCGACGATGTGTTCGAACATGGCGTGCTGCCGCAGGACAGCCTGATCATGCTCAGCCACCCGAGCGTCACCGATCCCTCGCTCGCCCCCGAGGGCAAGAGCGTGTTCAGCGCCGCCGCGCCGGTGGCGCACCTTGGCAAGCTGCCGATCGATTGGGAACAGGTCGGCCCGCTGCTCGAAAAGCGGGTGCTCGATGAAATCGGGCGCCGGCTGGTCCCCGACATTCACGACCGCATCGTCACCAAGTTCCATGTCACCCCGCGCGATGCCGCGCTCGATTTCAACGCCCATGTCGGCAGCGCCTGGGGGCTTGAGCCGACCCGGTTGCAGGACTGGGCGATGCGCCCCACCGGGCGCGATGCCAAGCTGGCGAATTTCTATCTCGTGGGCGCCGGCACGCAGCCCGGCGCGGGCCTGCCGGCCGTGCTCGCCGGCGCACGCTCCACGGCCACGCTCATGCTGGAGGATCTGCGGTGAAACGCCTTGCTGTCTATTGTGGGTCGGCCTCGCCCGCCGATCCGCGCTATCTCGAACTCGCCGGACAGGTCGGGCGCACGCTCGCGCAGCGCGGGATCGGGGTGGTCTATGGCGGCGGCAAGCTGGGCCTGATGGGCGCGGTCGCCAGCGGCGCGCTGGAGGCCGGCGGCGGAGTGATCGGGGTGATTCCCGAAGCCCTCGCCAGCGCCGAAGTCGCCAACCACGATTGCAGCGAACTGATCACCGTTGCCGACATGCACGAGCGCAAGGCCGCCTTCACGCGGCTGTCCGATGGCTTCCTGACCATCCCCGGCGGGGTCGGCACGATGGACGAGCTGTGGGAAGCGGTCAGCTGGGCCCAGCTGGGCTATCACGCCAAGCCCGTGGGCCTGCTCAACGCCTTTGGCTTTTACGATCACCTGATCGCCTTCAACCACCACATGATCGAAGTCGGCTTCGTGCGCCCCGCGCATCAGGGGATCATCATTGCCGAGCCCGAACTCGACCTGCTGCTGACCCGGATGGCCGCGCACGAACCGCACACGCCGATCTTCGCGATGAAGTCCTCGGACTTGTAAGCCGCGCGTTGTCCACCTAGGCGCTTATCCATCATGCACAGCTTCCCCGCCCCCGCCCTCGCCCGTGTCGATGAAATGGTCCGCGCCGCCGCGGCCGATCCGGCGCGCGCCATCTCGTTTCAGGGGGCACCGGGGTGCAACGGGCACCGCGCCGCGCTGGAATTCGATCCTGACTGCCTGCCGCTGCCGTGCTTCAGCTTCGAGGACGCGATCGAGGCGGTGAAGGAAGGCCGGGCTGCCCGCGCGATCATCCCTATCGAAAACTCGCAGCACGGGCGCGTGGCCGATATCCACTTCCTGCTGCCGGAAAGCGGGCTCTACATTACGGGCGAGCATTTCCTGCCGATCACCTACGCGATGATGGGGCTGGGCGATGGCCCGTTCAAGGCGGCCTACAGCCACCCCCAGGCGCTGGGTCAGACCCGCCATTACCTGCGTGCGCGCGGGATCGTGCCGATGGCCTATGCCGACACCGCCGGGGCGGCAGCCTATGTCGCGGAAATGGGCGATCCCGAAGCCTGCGCCATCGCGCCGCGGATCGCTGCCGAACTCTATGACCTCAAGATCACCGCCGAGGGGATCGAGGACGCGGCCGACAACACCACCCGGTTCGTGATCCTGTCGAACAAGCCCAACGACCCCGCCGATCTGGCTGGGCGCGCGGCGATGACCACCTTCGTGTTCGAGGTGAAGAACATCCCGGCCGCGCTCTACAAGGCGCTCGGCGGGCTCGCCACCAACGGGGTCAACATGACCAAGCTGGAAAGCTACCAGAAGGGCGCGAGCTTTTCGGCAACGATGTTCTTTGTCGACATCGTCGGTGCCCCCGGCGATCCGGCGGTCGACCGCGCGCTTGAGGAACTGGCGTTCCACTCCAAGGAACTGCGGATCCTCGGCTGCTACCCGCAGGAACTGCTGCGCGGCTGAACTTGCCCGGCCGCCCCGCTATTTCGCGGGGGCGGCATCGTCCTTGAAGATCGCCACTTCGTGCAGCCCCGCGCTGGTACCGCGCGCGCGGTACATCCCCGGCGTGTTGAACGAGAACACGGCCTCGCCCTTGGGCGTCACCACGATCACCCCGCCATCACCGCCCAGCGCGCCGGTTTCGGCCATCACCGTATCGGCGGCGGCCTGAGCGCTGTCATGGGTGAAGCGCAGGCGGGCGCAGATTTCGTGGGCCACGCCTTCGCGGATGAAGAATTCGCCCGAGCCCGTGGCCGATACCGCGCAGGCCCGATCATCGGCATAGGTGCCAGCCCCGATGATCGGAGAATCCCCAATCCGTCCCCACCGCTTGCCAGTCATCCCGCCGGTGGACGTGGCGGCAGCAACGTGGCCCGCGCTATCCACCGCCACCGCGCCGACGGTGCCGTACTTGCGATCGACATCATACCAGCTGAGCTTTTGCGCCTTCATCTCCTCCAGCTGCTTCCAGCGTTCGGGAGTGTAGAAATAGTGCGGGTCGACGATTTCCAGCCCGTTTTCGCGGGCGAACTGTTCGGCGCCTTCGCGCGCCAGCATCACGTGCGGGCCCTTTTCCATCACCGTGCGCGCGAGCTTGATCGGGTTGCGCACCGTGGTCACCCCGGCGACCGCCCCGGCCATGCGAGTGCGCCCGTCCATGATCGCGGCATCCAGTTCATTGCGCCCTTCCCAGGTAAACACCGCGCCCTTGCCGGCGTTGAAATGGGGATCGTCCTCCATCGTCGTCACCACGGCTGTCACCGCATCCAGCGCCGCCCCACCGCGCGCCAGCACGGCCTCGCCCGCTTTCAGCGCATGATCGAGCGCAGCGCGATATTCGGCTTCTTTCTGCGGGGTCATCGCCTCGCGGCTCATGGTTCCGGCGCCGCCGTGGATCGCGATCGACCAGCGCGGGGCCTCAGCGTGGGCAGAACTGGCGGCCAGAGCGGCGGCGATCAGCGGCAGGCGGAACTTGAGTGTTGTCTTCATGCCAGCGGCATAGCAGAACTCTGCAATGCCTGACTATGCCATCCGCGAGGACGATCTCACCGGCGCGCAAATCGCCGCGCTGCTGACCTTGCATCTGGCGGAAATGCACGCCTGGTCGCCGCCATGCAGCGTCCACGCCATGCCGATCGAGAGGCTGCGCGCCAGCGATGTGACCTTCTTTTCAGCCTGGGATCAGGGGCGGCTTGCCGCCTGCGGGGCGATCAAGCAGCTCGATCCCCACCACGGCGAACTCAAATCGATGCGCGCCCACCCCGATTACCGGGGCAAGGGCGCGGGCCGCGCGATCCTCGATCATCTGCTGGCGGTGGCCCGGAGCCGCGGCTATACCCGGCTCAGCCTCGAAACCGGTTCGACCGAGCCGTTCGGGCCCGCCCGCGCTCTCTACGCCGCCAACGGCTTTGCCGACTGCGGCCCCTTTGCCGATTACCCGCCCGATCCCTTCAGCCATTTCATGACGAGGACGCTTTGACCGACCTGATCCTGCGCGATGCCACCAGCGCCGACATTCCCGCCATCTCGCACCTCGCCACCGACAGCTTCATTGCCAAGTTCGGCGACCTTTACAGCGCGGAAAACCTGGGCGCGTTCCTTGCTGAAAACCTGTCGGAAGCCGCGATTGCCGCCGAGCTGGCCAATCCATCGCGGGTCTACCAACTGGCCGAGGCCGATGGCCGGCTGGTCGGCTATTGCAAGATCGGCCTCACCTGCGGCTTTCCCGAACACGCGCGCGGAGCCAAGGTGATGGAACTCAAGCAGCTCTACGCCGCCTCGGACGCCACCGGCATGGGGATCGGCAAGGCGATGATGGACTGGGCCATGGACCAGTTCGCGCAGCGCGGGGCGGATGAGGCGCAGCTTTCGGTCTATGCCTACAACGACGGCGCACACCGCTTCTACCACCGCTACGGCTTCGCCAAGGTCGCGGACATCACCTTCAAGGTCGGCGATCACATCGACCCCGAATTCCTGTTCGCGAAGATGTTGTCCGCCTGACGGCGGATGCGGCAGCGGGCCGGTGCCGCGCAAGGATCAGGCTTTGCCTGATCCGGTCCATGCATCTATATCGCCCCCATGTCCTCTATTCGTCCCTGGCGCGATATCGCGCGGCGCCAATCGCGCCAGATCATGGTTGGCAATGTTCCCGTGGGCGGCGACGCGCCGATCACGGTCCAGACCATGACCAACACGCTGACCAGCGATCCGGTGGCCACGATCAACCAGATCCGCCGCTGCGAAGAGGCGGGCGCCGATCTCATCCGGGTGTCCTGCCCGGACGAGGACAGCACCGCCGCTTTCCGCCAGATCGCCAAGGCGGCGCGCGTGCCGCTGATCGCGGACATCCATTTCCACTACAAGCGCGCGCTCGAAGCCGCGGACGCGGGCGCGGCCTGCCTGCGGATCAATCCGGGCAATATCGGCTCGAGCCAGCGCGTGGCCGAAGTGGTGCGCGCGGCCAAGGCCAATGGCTGCGCGATCCGCATCGGGGTCAACGCCGGCAGCCTTGAGAAGGATCTGCTCGAAAAATACGGCGAGCCCTGCCCCGAGGCGCTGGTTGAATCCGCGCTCGATCACATCAAGCTGCTGCAGGACCATGACTTCCACGAATACAAGGTAGCGGTGAAGGCCAGCGACGTGTTCCTCGCGGTCGCGGCCTACATAGGGCTGGCCGAAGCGGTCGATTGCCCGCTGCACCTTGGCATCACCGAAGCCGGCGGGCTGATCGGCGGCACGGTGAAAAGCTCGATCGGGATCGGCAACATGCTCTGGGCGGGCGTGGGCGACACGATCCGCGTCTCGCTTTCGGCCGAACCCGAAGAGGAAGTGCGCGTCGGCTTTGAAATCCTGAAGTCGCTCGGCCTGCGCACCCGCGGCGTGCGCGTCGTTTCCTGCCCGAGCTGCGCGCGCCAGGGCTTTGACGTGATCCGCACCGTTGCGGCGCTCGAAGACCGGCTCAGCCACATCAAGACCCCGCTCTCGCTCTCGGTGCTGGGCTGCGTGGTCAATGGCCCGGGCGAAGCGCGCGAGACCGATATCGGCGTAACCGGTGGCGGCAACGGCAAGCACATGGTCTATCTCTCGGGCGTGACCGACCACCATGTCGAAAGCGCCGAGATGCTCGACCATATCGTCGCGCTGGTCGAGGCCAAGGCCGCCGAGATCGAGGCTGCCTCTTTGTAATCCAGTAAGATCGCCGTGCTAGGCAGGTGGCCATGACCCGCCTGCTTGCCATCGTGCTAAGCACCATTGCCCTGATGGGCCTGCTGGCCTGGAGCCTGACGCCGCGCGGCGAGCCGGCCGCCAGCGCCGCGCCGGTGGCGCCTCCTGCCGCCCGCAGTGCGCCCGCTGATGACGAAGCCCTGCTGCTGCGCCGCGATGCCTCGGGCCAGTTTCACCTGACCGCGCAGGTCAACGGCAGCGACACCCCTTTTTGGTCGATACCGGGGCCGATCTGGTCGCCCTGACCGAAACCGAGGCCGAAGCGCTCGGCATTCTCCCGCCGCCCGATGCCTTCCAGCCGATGATGCAGACCGCATCGGGGGTGGGCTATGGCGCACCGGTGACGCTGGATGAACTAACCATCGGCGAGAGCAGCTTTCAAAGCGTCGATGCCGTGGTGGTCCAGGGGCTTGAAACCAATCTGCTGGGCCAGAGCGTGCTGCGCAGACTCGGCAAGGTCGAACTGCA
>Ga0228701_1001981_pt1 | contig 12990 bp, 7 predicted proteins | sample McNCre117_Aug_MG_2_FD_178017 | JGI IMG/M metagenome (GOLD analysis project Ga0228701, IMG submission 178017) | Freshwater microbial communities from McNutts Creek, Athens, Georgia, United States - 11-17_Aug_MG | ecosystem: Environmental > Aquatic > Freshwater > Creek | place: USA: Georgia...
ACCAGGGGTGTCCACTTGGAAACCTTATTCCTGAATGGAATGACTTGGTGTGGCGCGAGGACCACAAAAAGGCCATCGAGCGCCTCCACCGCACGAACAACTTCCCAGAATTTACCGGCCGACTCTGCCCAGCACCTTGTGAAAGCGCTTGTGTTTTGGGTATCAATCAGCCCGCGGTGACGATCAAAGAAATCGAAGTTTCGATCATCGACAATGCCTTTGATTCGGGTCTCGTAACACCTCACGCACCCGAGCGTTTGACGGGTAAAACCGTTGCCGTTGTCGGGTCTGGTCCTGCAGGACTAGCGGCAGCTCAGCAACTCACTCGTGCTGGTCATACGGTTGCAGTTTTCGAGCGTGATGACCAAATCGGTGGTCTGCTCCGTTACGGCATCCCTGATTTCAAAATGGAAAAGCACCACATCGACCGTCGCGTCGAGCAGATGACTGCCGAAGGAACCCGTTTCCGCACCAATCAAAACATCGGTGTAGACATCACTTGGGAAGAGTTACGTAGTCGATACGACGCCGTACTAATTGCTACTGGTTCAACTGTTCCTCGTGACTTGCAGGTTGCAGGACGTGAACTTCAGGGCGTTCATTTTGCAATGGACTACCTCGTGCAAGCAAACCGCGTTGTTGCTGGCGCTGAGGTTATCGATCAGATTTCAGCTGAAGGCAAGCACGTAATCATTCTCGGCGGTGGCGACACTGGCGCGGACTGTCTCGGTACAGCTACTCGCCAAGGTGCCCTTTCGGTAACGACCCTGGCCATCGGTAAGCAGCCGGCGTCTGAGCGCACGCCGAACCAGCCTTGGCCAACGTTCCCGACCTTGTTTGAGGTTTCAAGCGCACATGAAGAGTTTGGTGAGCGAAAGTACCTTGCTTCAACAGTAGAGTTCGTAGGGGAGAACGGGAAACTCACCGGCGTGAAGGTTGCTGATACCGAAATCGTTGACGGTAAGCGCCTTCCAAAGACTGGAACCGAACGAATCGTCCCAGCCGACCTTGTGTTCCTGGCGCTCGGATTTACTGGTCCTGAAAAGGAGCAACTCCAGACTCAGAGTGAAATTGTCATCGATGCGCGTGGAAATGTGTCACGTAACTCGCAATGGGCAACTAATCTTGAGGACGTATTCGTTGCCGGAGATGCGGGTCGCGGCCAAAGCCTAATTGTTTGGGCGATTGCCGAGGGTCGTGCCGCTGCTGCAGCGATTGATGAATGGCTCACAGGCGAGACCGTTTTACCGAAACCAGTCAAACCAACTGATCGTTCAATTTCTATCTAATAGAACAAAAAAACAAGAGGAAAAACAATGAGACGCGCAAAGATCGTCGCAACACTAGGCCCAGCTACTTCGAGCTATGAGCAAATCAAAGGCATCGTCGAAGCTGGTGTGAACGTAGCACGTATGAACCTAAGCCACGGTTCCTACGACGTGCACGAGGCTGTTTACAAGAACGTTCGTCAGGTTGCTGCCGACACCGGCAAGGCCGTCGCAGTGCTTGTAGACCTTCAGGGTCCAAAGATTCGCCTAGCGCGATTCAAGGACGGCCCGGTCATGCTTGAAAAGGGCGCTACCTTCAAAATCACCATCGATGATGTCGAAGGGGACGTAAATATTTGTGGAACCACTTTCAAAGGTCTCCCAGGCGATGTAAAGGTTGGCGATGCGCTGCTAATCGATGACGGTAAGGTTGGCCTACGTGCCACTGCCGTAGATGACCGAACCGTCACTACTGTGGTTGAAATCCCTGGTCCGGTATCTAACAACAAGGGCATCAACCTGCCAGGTGTTGCAGTGAACGTACCAGCTCTTTCGGAGAAGGACGAGGAAGACCTGCGTTGGGCTCTAAAGCTAGGCGCAGACATGATCGCACTTTCGTTTGTTCGCGATGCCAAGGATATCGTTCGAGTTCACGAAATCATGCGTGAAGAAGGCGTATTCATTCCGACTATTGCCAAGGTTGAAAAACCTCAGGCGGTTGAAGCACTCGAAGAAATCATCGATGCTTTTGATGGCGTCATGGTTGCCCGTGGTGACCTTGGTGTTGAACTGCCACTAGAGCAGGTGCCACTGGTTCAGAAGCGCGCTGTTGAACTATGCCGCCGATGGGCCAAGCCTGTAATCGTTGCTACTCAGATGTTGGAGTCGATGATTACTGCTTCGCGCCCAACTCGTGCAGAAGCATCTGACGTTGCCAACGCTGTTTTGGATGGCGCAGATGCACTCATGCTTTCTGGTGAAACGTCGGTTGGTGAATTCCCCGTAGAGACCGTGGCAACCATGGCCAAGATCATCGAAGCTACCGAAGACAACGGTCTCGATCGAATCGCACCGCTTGGAACTCGTCCACACACCCACTCTGGAGCAGTTTCACTGGCTGCCGTCGAAATCGCCGAATTACTTGCTTTGAAGTATGTTTGCGTCTTCACCGAGTCCGGTGACTCTCTGCGACGTGTATCTAGATTGCGTTCCAGTGTTCCAATTATGGCGTTCACTCCTAGCGAGAAGATCCGCAATCGCCTAGCACTCGTTTGGGGTGCTGAAACCTACTTGGTCGACCCTGTGAAGCACACCGATCAGATGATCAAGCAGGTTGAGGATGTTGTTGTCGGCCTTGGAAAACTGAAGGAAGGCGACGAACTTGTTGTCGTAGCCGGTACCCCTCCAGGCGTTCCAGGTTCGACTAACTCGTTGCGTGTCCACCGAATCGGTGACCCAACTCATAACTAGTTGTTAAAGAAAATGGACGAACCGACTGGTTCGTCCATTTTTTTTTGTGCCGAGAGTGGGACTTGAACCCACACGTCTTTCGACAAAGCATTTTGAGTGCTCCGCGTCTGCCATTTCGCCATCCCGGCCAACACAACTTTTCAATGATACCTCAACCCATTCGGCTATTCTTATACCCATGAGCGAAACAACAGTTAAAAAGGTTCTCGTCGCCGAAGACGAGGCACTAATTCGCATGGATATCGTGGAAACTTTGCGCGACAGCGGCTACGAAGTTGTTGGTGAAGCGGGAGATGGCCAAGAAGCTGTTGAAATGGCCGATGAATTGCACCCGGATTTGGTTGTTATGGACATCAAAATGCCTCGCATGGATGGTATTACCGCCGCAAAACACATGGCTGAAAAGCGCATTCCGGTTGTGCTTCTAACTGCCTTTTCGCAAAAAGAACTCTTCGAACAAGCCGCCCAGGCCGGTGCTATGGCCTACGTGGTCAAACCTTTTAATCCAAACGATCTTCTTCCAGCGATCGAGATTGCACTGCACCGTCACTCTGAGTTGAAGGCACTTGAAGGTGAAATTGCGGACCTCAACGAGCGTCTGGAGACTCGCAAGTTGGTAGAACGCGCAAAGGGACTTCTTTTGGCCAAAAAATTGGTTCCAGATGAACCAGAAGCGTTCCGATGGATTCAGAAGGCTTCGATGGACCGCCGTCTAACCATGAAGGACGTTGCCAAGACGATTGTCGAACAACTAGCCGATAAGGCTTAGTTTTTCTTATCGCGAATCAAGTTTGTGATTCGCACCGTGCTCAGGCGATTGTTGTCATCGTCGTAGCAAACAATCTCGTGAACAGCCAATGTCTTGCCTAGCGAAATCGACTTACAGACAGCACGCACCGAACCTTTAGTTGCGGATCGGCTGTGAGAGGCATTGATCTCAATCCCCACCGCCACCTTGCCCATGGTGTGAGCCCAGACATTCGCCGAGATACTGCCAAGAGTCTCACCAAGAACCAGATAGGCACCACCGTTGACTAAACCTAGCGGTTGACGGTTTCCTTCGACAGGCATGGTTGCTTCGGTGTGCTCAGCGCTAAGTTCGGTCAATTTGATTCCAATACGCTCGGCAAGTTCGCCAAGTCCGCGAGTCTTCATCATGGAATCTGCTGCTTCAGAAAGCTTGATCTCTGTCAATCCAAAGTCCTTTCGGGGTGGGGAAGTAGGCTTACTTCATGACCGATAGTCCAAAGCCTACCCTGCTCCTAATTGACGGGCACTCTTTGGCCTTTCGAGCCTTTTATGCCCTAAGTCCGGATAGTTTCCGAGCACCTTCCGGTCAGCACACGAATGCTGTCCATGGCTTTATTTCGATGTTGCTCAATATCCTTGGTGCGGAGAAGCCTACGCACTTGGCCGTGGCTTTCGACCTTTCTCGAGAATCTTTTAGGACTGCTGAGTATCCCGCCTACAAAGGCACACGTGGGGAAACTCCACCCGAGTTCAATGGTCAAACCGAACTTTTGCATGAAACCCTAGCGGCAATGAACATTCGAACCTTCACCAGGGAAAACTATGAGGCCGATGACATTCTGGCTTCATTTGCTGATCAAGCCGCCGACTCCGGTTATCGAGTACTGCTAGTTTCTGGGGATCGTGACACCTTTCAGCTAATCCGTCCGGAAACCACAATTCTTTACCCAGTCAAGGGTGTACTGAATTTGGCTCGCATGGATGACTCGGCAGTTTTCGAGAAATATGGCGTTCATGCCAAGCAATACCCAGACCTTGCCGCGTTGGTTGGAGAAACCAGCGACAACCTAATCGGTGTGCCATCGGTTGGCCCTAAGACTGCTGCGAAGTGGATCACCGAGTATGGAAGCCTCGACGGAATTCTGGCCAATGCGCACCTAATCGGCGGCAAGGTTGGCGAGCAACTTCGCGAACACCAAGAGAACGCCGTTCGCAATCGCCGCCTAAACCACTTGGTGCGCGACCTAGACCTTGGTGTTGAGTTCGAGACACTTCGACTTGGCCCGGTGGATGACGGCAAGGTTCGTGAGGTGTTCTCGAGACTAGGGTTTAGAAGCCTCACCGAACGTGTTTTAAAACTTAAAGGTTTCAGTGCTTCCGATTCTGTCTCAACCTTGGAGGAGGCGGAACAAGCGTCAGTCTTTGAGGAACTTCAATTGCCTGAGATTAGGCAACTCGAGGCGTCGACCTTGTTTACCTGGTTAGAGAAACAAAGTGTTCCATTAGCGATAGCCGTAGGAAACGGTTTTGCTGCATTCAATGGTTCCGAATTGGTGGCATGTACAGAAATACCGCGTCAGTGGATTTCGTCATCGGCCAGCAAGATTGTTTTCGATTTCAAGAATGTGCGTCGTAGCTTGTTGCTAGACGAAGTCGAATTGGTAGATGTCGTTGCAGATCCACTGCTTGAGACTTACCTCATCGACCCACTTCGTCGTGACTACACGCTCCAAAAAATCGCTGAAGATTACCTGGGTTTCCGCAACGATGAGAGTTCGGAGTTTAGCCTTTCAAGTTCGGCTTGGCTCACCTGGCTGTTACACGAGAGTCTTTACCAAAAACTGCAAACTACCGAGCAGGTTGAGGTTTTCGAAAAGGTAGAGCTTCCAACTTCTAAGACTCTTGCCGACATGGAGTACACGGGTGTCCAAGTAAACCGTGCTCGTCTGGAACTGCTATCTCAGGAATTGTCAGCACGCATTGACCAAGTTCAAGCCGAAGCCTTTGCAATCATCGGTAAGGAAATCAACCTCAGCTCGCCAAAGCAGTTGCAAACTGTTCTCTTTGAGGACCTCGGTATGACCGGAACCAAGTCTGTGAAGACAGGTTTTTCTACCAATGCCGAAGCGTTATCGACGCTGTTCGAGCAGACGGGACACCCATTCCTTGCGAAACTCCTGGAACATCGTGAAGTAGCCAAGATGCGTCAGATGGTTGAGATCATCCTGAAGGGGATCGAATCCGATGGGCGAGTCCACACTAGTTATGTGCAAACTGGGACATCGACCGGTCGACTGTCATCTGAAAACCCTAATCTGCAGAACATTCCAATCAAGAGCGAAATTGGTAAGACAATTCGCGACTGTTTCGAAGTAAGCCCTGGTTTCGAGACGTTATTGACTGCAGACTACTCGCAGATTGAAATGCGAATCATGGCGCACCTTTCTGGCGATGAAGGCCTAATCGAGGCGTTCAACGCAGGGGAGGACCTTCACCGATTCGTTGGTGCTCGAGTTTTTGGTGTGACTCCGGATGCGGTCACGCCAGCCATGCGTTCCAAAGTAAAGGCCATGAGTTATGGCTTGGTTTACGGTCTTAGTGAGTATGGCCTGGCCAAGCAGTTGAAGATCTCCAACGGTGAAGCAAAGCAGCTCATGAACGACTACTTCGACCGTTTCGGAGGAGTTCGCACCTACTTGGCTTCAGTTGTTGATGGTGCCAAACTTAACGGCTACACGGTTACCACATTTGGACGTCGACGTCCTTTTGATGACCTGAAGTCACCGATCTTCCAGATTCGTGAAAATGCGCGACGAGCCGCTTTGAACGCGCCGATTCAGGGCACCGCTGCTGACATCATGAAGTTAGCCATGAACAACATAGCCAATGCTATGACTGCCGCTAACTTTCAGAGTCGAATGCTGCTCCAAGTCCATGACGAATTGGTTTTTGAAGTTGCACCTGGCGAATTGGAAAGTCTTCGTGAGCTCGTGGTATCCGCGATGCAGAATGTTGTGAAACTCTCGGTACCACTAGACGTACATGTTGGTGTGGGTAAGACTTGGGAAACAGCCGGCCATTAGTTATTGTTTGGCGCTCGTTATAGCGGTAGACTGGTCAGGTTGCCTTTCGGCATCGTCCTTATCCATTGCTTGGTAGAAATGCCAAGCCCGAGCATGTCCGTGCGAGTAAAACAAAATATGACTAACACCCCAAAGGCTGTCAAGCAGGTAGCCGTTAACGACATTGGTTCTGCAGAAGATTTCCTAGCAGCTGTCGAAAAAACCCTAAAGTTCTTCAACGATGGCGACCTAATCGCCGGTACCGTTGTCAAGATTGACCGCGACGAGGTTCTACTAGACGTTGGTTACAAGACCGAAGGTGTAATCCCTTCGCGTGAGCTTTCAATCCGCCACGATGCAGACCCAAGCGACATTGTTGCTGTTGGTGACTCGATCGAGGCTCTTGTTCTTCAGAAGGAAGACAAAGAAGGACGCCTAATTCTTTCAAAGAAGCGTGCACAGTACGAGCGCGCTTGGGGTGACGTCGAGAAGGTTAAGAACGAAGACGGCACCGTTGAAGGTACCGTTATCGAAGTTGTTAAGGGTGGTCTAATCGTTGACATCGGTCTACGTGGATTCCTTCCAGCATCGCTAATCGAACTTCGTCGTGTTCGCGACCTAGGTCCTTACCTAGGCCAGAAGGTCGAAGCCAAGATTCTTGAGCTTGACAAGAACCGTAACAACGTAGTTCTTTCGCGCCGTGCCCTTCTTGAAGAGAGCCAGGCTGCCGGCCGTACCACCTTCCTTGCAGATCTTGCTAAGGGTCAGATTCGTACCGGTGTGGTTTCGTCGATTGTTAACTTCGGTGCATTCATTGATCTTGGTGGCGTTGACGGTCTAGTGCACGTTTCGGAGCTTTCGTGGAAGCACATCGAACACGCTTCTGAGGTTGTTGAAATCGGCCAGGAAGTTACCGTTGAGGTTCTTGAAGTTGACCAGGACCGCGAGCGCGTTTCGCTATCGCTGAAGGCAACTCAGGAAGACCCATGGCAGGTGTTCGCTCGTACCCACGCAATCGGCCAGTACGCTCCAGGTAAGGTAACCAAGTTGGTTCCTTTCGGTGCATTCGTGCGCGTTGCCGACGGTATCGAGGGTCTGGTTCACATCAGCGAACTTTCGGCCAAGCACATCGAGCTAGCCGAACAGGTTGTTTCGGTGAACCAGGACGTATTCGTCAAGGTAATCGACATCGACCTAGAGCGTCGCCGTATTTCGCTATCGCTAAAGCAGGCTAACGAAGAGGTTGACCCAGAAGGCACCGAATTCAACCCAGCCCTTTACGGCATGGCGGCAGACTACGATGACGCTGGTCAATACAAGTACCCAGAAGGTTTCGACTCAACCACCAACGAGTGGAAGCCTGGCTACGAGGAAGCTCGCGCCAAGTGGGAGAAGGAATACGCAGAAGCTCACGCCCGTTGGGAAGAGCACAAGCGTCAGGTTAAGGCTGCTAACGAGCTGGCTGCAACCCTTCCAGACACCCCTGCTCCAAGTGACAGCAACAGCAGCTACTCAAGCGAGAGCAACGCTGATGCTGGAACTCTTGCAGCCGACGAGTCACTTGCTGCTCTTCGCGACAAGCTAAAGAGTGCCGAGTAGTAGTTTCTTGTTCTTGGGGCCGATCCTTATTGGGTCGGCTCCAAGTCTTTAACTAGGCTGGTCTTATGTTCTTAGTTGGTTTGACGGGCGGCATTGCTGCCGGTAAAAGTACCGTCGCCGATCTGTGGCAATCACTCGGTGCTGAGATTATTGACGCCGACGAATTGGCCCGTGAAGTCGTTGAGCCTGGCTCACCAGGGCTGGAAGCCATTGTGAGACTTTTTGGCGCAGACGTTCTCGATGTGAATGACGCTCTCGATCGAAAGGCACTCGCCGACAAAGTTTTCGGTAATCTCGAGAATCGGAGAGCTCTTGAAGAAATCACGCACCCGCTTATCAGTGAACTCGCCAAGCGCAAGTTAGCTGCTAGTGCGGCATCTATCGTGGTTTACGCCATCCCATTGCTGGTTGAGTCAAAATCAAAATTGCCATTCGACTTTGTGGTCACCGTCGAAGCACCCAAATCTGATCAGATCGCCAGAATGGTGGAGTCTCGTGGCATGACCGAAATTGAGGCCAAACAACGCATTGCTGCGCAGGCAAGCCCAGCCGAACGGGCGAACGTATCAGACCGCATTTTGAGTTCAAATCAGTCACTAAAGTTGCTTTTGAAAGACGCCCGACTAGTTTGGAAAGAAATCGAGCTAGCTGCGCAAAACAAAGCGAGTGGCAATGTCGGTTGATGTGAAGCGTCAGGTTTTTCCTTTTCAAGTCATTAGTGAATACACTCCGTCTGGCGACCAGCCAACGGCCATTGCAGAGCTAACGGCTCGCCTGGCGGCTGGAGAAAAAGACATTGTTCTTCTAGGTGCGACTGGAACCGGAAAATCCGCAACCACCGCCTGGCTTATCGAGCAGGTCCAGCGCCCGACACTGGTCTTGGCTCACAACAAAACGCTAGCGGCGCAATTAGTGAATGAATTTCGTGAGCTATTACCAAACAACGCAGTTGAGTATTTCGTAAGCTACTACGACTATTACCAGCCGGAAGCCTATGTTCCTCAAACCGATACGTTCATAGAAAAAGACTCTTCGATTAACGAAGAAGTGGAACGACTCCGTTACAAAGCAACGATGAGCTTACTATCGCGTCGTGATGTGGTCGTAGTTTCCACTGTCTCTTGCATCTACGGTCTTGGTGCACCTGCAGAATATCTGAACCAGTCGGTTTCACTTCAGGTTGGTGATCGAATTGATCGTGACGAACTAATTCGCAAGTTCGTCGATTTGCAATACAAACGCAATGATTTCGACTTTTCGCGCGGAAATTTCCGTGTCAAGGGAGACACCGTCGAAATCATTCCCGTTTACGACGAACTTGCCACGCGTATTGAATTCTTCGGAGATGAGATTGAAGCGATTTATTCGCTATCCGCTTTGACTGGCGAAATAGTCGCAACTGTTCCGCACGTTGCGATTTTCCCTGCAAGTTATTACGTTGCGCCACCCGAGCAAATGGGACGTGCAATCGAGGCTATTGAAGATGAGTTGGCTGGTCGACTGAAAGAACTGGAATCGCAGGGAAAGCTTCTAGAAGCCCAACGATTGAAAATGCGTACTTCCTTTGACTTGGAGATGATTCGAGAACTAGGTTTCTGTTCTGGAATCGAGAACTATTCACGCCACATTGACGGACGTGAGCAAGGTAGCGCACCTAGCTGTCTTCTCGATTTCTTCGCTGAAGATTTCTTGACGGTAATCGATGAGTCGCACGTTACTGTGCCACAAATCGGAGCCATGTATGAGGGTGACTCCAGTCGTAAGCGAACTTTGGTCGAACACGGCTTCCGTCTTCCTTCAGCGTTAGATAACCGTCCTCTCAAGTTCTCAGAATTTGAGGAGCGAGTTGGCCAAACCGTCTATCTATCAGCTACGCCAGGCAAGTATGAGTTAGCTCGTGCCGACGGGGTTGTTGAGCAAATCATTCGCCCAACGGGTTTGGTTGACCCCAAGATTGTCATTAAACCAATTAAGGGGCAGGTTGACGATCTATTGGACGAGATTCGAAGTCGTGCTGAGCGTGATGAACGCGTCCTAGTAACCACGCTTACTAAGAAGATGGCCGAGGACCTAACCGAATTCTTCACAGAAGCAGGGGTCCGTGTGCGTTACCTGCACAGCGATGTAGACACCCTTCGTCGTGTGGAACTTCTCACGGAACTCCGTGCCGGTGTCTATGACGTCTTGGTGGGTATCAATCTTCTTCGTGAAGGACTTGACCTTCCTGAGGTCTCATTGGTAGCCATCCTGGATGCCGACAAGCAGGGTTTTCTTCGATCTGCAACCTCACTTATCCAAACCATCGGACGCGCGGCCAGAAATATCAACGGCGAGGTACACATGTATGCCGATAAGTTGACGCCCGCAATGGAACAAGCGATTGATGAGACCGATCGTCGACGTGCCAAGCAGGTTGAATACAACACCCTGCATGGGATTGATCCAAAACCGCTACGCAAAAAGATTGCCGACCTTACCGACCAAATTCATCGTGAAGAAGTTGACACTGCCGAGTTGGTTGAATCTCTGAAGGTGAGTAAAGGCAAAACCAGGGCAAAGATCGGCAAGACCAAGGATGTCGATGAACTGGTTAAAACGGTTCTTGAACTTGAAGCAGAGATGCGCCAAGCAGCATCCGAATTGCAGTTTGAGCTCGCCGCCAGACTTCGCGACGAGGTTTCTGATCTGAAACGAGTTCTAAGAGACTTCGACAAACACGCCTGAGAATTAGACTGATTTAGTGAGTCGTCTAAACCCAGAGAATAAGTTGCACGTCAAAGGTGCACGTGTTCACAATCTAAAAAACATTGATCTTGAAATACCTCGCGATGCACTTGTAGTGTTCACGGGCCTCAGTGGATCTGGTAAGTCTTCTCTTGCATTTGACACAATCTTCGCAGAAGGTCAGAGACGTTACGTCGAGTCTCTTTCTGCTTACGCGCGTCAATTTCTGGGTCAAGTTGATCGTCCTGACGTAGATTTCATCGAGGGTCTTTCTCCGGCGGTTTCGATTGATCAGAAGTCAACTAATCGCAATCCTCGTTCCACGGTAGGTACGATTACCGAGATTCACGACTATCTACGCCTTCTTTGGGCACGTATTGGCGTTCCTCACTGTGCCGAGTGTGGCGAACGCATCGTTAAGCAAACCGCCCAGCAAATCGTTGACCAGATTCTTGAGCTACCCGAGGGAACCCGATTCCAGGTTTTGGCGCCCATCGTGACTCAGAAAAAGGGGGAGTTCGTAGACCTGTTTTCATCGCTCACCAGTCAAGGTTTTTCACGTGTCACCGTTGACGGTGAGACCCTTCAACTGGCGGACCTCAAACCCCTTAAAAAGACCTTGAAACACGACATTTCAGTGGTGGTTGATCGCCTGGTCAGTAAAAGCGACATTGTGCAGCGACTAACCGATTCCGTTGAAACTGCCTTGAAACTTGCCGGTGGTCGACTGGTCCTCGATTTGGTTGATGTTGAGGGAACCAATGGTACGCGTGTGTTCAGCGAGAAAATGTCTTGCCCGAATGAACACGAGCTGACTCTTACCGAAATCGAGCCTCGAACCTTCTCGTTTAATGCTCCGTTCGGTGCTTGCCCAGCTTGCAGTGGCCTTGGAACCAAGATGGCTGTGGAACCAGAGTTAGTAATCGGCGACCCTGGCGCCAGTATCAACGATGGAGTGCTTCTTCCTTGGTCCACTCCGGGCAAAGGATTGTATGGTTTCTTCACAAGAATTCTGACCAGTTTGGCCGATGACCTTGAGTTCTCGCTCGACGCTCCTTGGAATACCTTGAGTGAAGAAATTCAGCAGGCAGTCCTTTTCGGAAATAACTTCGACGTCAAAGTCAAGTGGAAGAACAAATACGGTCGCGAACTTCGGTACACCTCCGGTTTTGAAGGGGTTCTTACCTACATCGAGCGTAAGTGGCTTGAAAGCGAGAACGATTTTCAACGAGGTCGCTGGTCTGGCTATTTGCGTGAAATCCCTTGTGCTGCCTGCGACGGTTCGCGTCTCAAACCTGAGGTGCTAGCCGTAAAAGTCGTCGGCAAATCGATTGCGGATGTTGCCAGGATGAGCCTGTCCGAATGTAGTGCGTTTTTCGATGGCATAAATCTGGATGAGCGTGATGCCAAGATTGCTGCACAGGTTCTGCGCGAGATTCAGGCGCGCCTGGCCTTCCTGCTCAATGTCGGACTCGATTACCTACGCCTCGAGCGTGCAGCAGGAACTCTGAGTGGCGGTGAGGCCCAGAGAATTCGTCTTGCCACTCAAATTGGCTCTGGCTTGACTGGAGTACTTTACGTACTAGATGAGCCTTCCATTGGTCTGCATCAGCGTGACAACCGGCGCCTCATTGAAACGCTAGTCAAACTTCGTGACCTCGGAAACACGCTGGTGGTTGTTGAGCATGATGAAGACACCATCCGAGCTTCCGACTGGGTTGTTGACATTGGGCCAGGCGCAGGAGTCCACGGTGGCGAGGTTGTTCACTCTGGAACCTACAAAGAAATTCTCACGAATGAGAATTCCATCACCGGCGCCTATCTTTCGGGACGGTCGAACATTACTGTTCCTGCGAAGCGCAGAGCAATCGATCCAAAGCGAAAACTGACTGTTGTTGGTGCTAGAGAAAACAATCTCAAGGACGTCACGGTCGAATTCCCACTTGGAGTTTTCACTGCTGTCACCGGTGTGAGTGGCTCTGGCAAATCCTCACTAGTCAATGACATCCTCTATCAAGTCTTGGCTAATGGTTTGAACGGCGCCAAGGGTGTGCCTGGCAAGCACACCAGAGTTGACGGACTCGAGCTACTCGACAAGGTAGTGCACGTCGATCAGG
>Ga0228701_1001982_pt1 | contig 12986 bp, 14 predicted proteins | sample McNCre117_Aug_MG_2_FD_178017 | JGI IMG/M metagenome (GOLD analysis project Ga0228701, IMG submission 178017) | Freshwater microbial communities from McNutts Creek, Athens, Georgia, United States - 11-17_Aug_MG | ecosystem: Environmental > Aquatic > Freshwater > Creek | place: USA: Georgia...
TGAAGTAGTACTTAAAACAGATAGAGCAAACAAAAAACCATTAATTTCTTCATGCTAATCTCCTTAAATATTTTTATGTATTCTCACCAATTAATGTTGAGCGAGACGAGTGTAACAAATATGTAATATCCACGGATTGATACCATTCATTTTGAAAAGCTTGTTTAATCAAGTCTAGAAGCGTGCACGAATTGAATTCGTATTAACCACTTGGCGATAGGAAATTTTTTACTTTACTTACCTTTTTTAAAAAGGTAGCCTACAAAACAACAAAAATAACAAACAACAAGAAAAATGGTTTATCTAGCAATTTTTTTCTATTTTGCTTCTTTTGTTTTTCAAGCGCTTGCCTCGTGGTTTGCGCTCATTTCTTTTCGCCGAACAGGGCAGTATCGCTTCGGTTGGTTGTTTTTCTCCATTGCACTGTTATTAATGCTGGGTCGTCGCGTTTCTCCAATGCTGGCTGCTTTGCGAGATTTGCACGCCAATATGACCGATGCTGCTTTGTCTCTTCCCATTTCTTTCTTATTATTTCTAAGTGTATCAACCATCCGCAAAGCCTTTGGGGATCTGGATGAGAAAGCGCGCGCGCTTGTCGATGCGCAAAAATTTGATACTTTAACCTTGGCTTTAACCCGCGCAGAGCTTTTTCTTGAAGGGGAAAAAGAAATTGAGCGCAGTTTAAGAATGCGGCAGTCATTTGCTTTGCTGATGTTAGATATTGATCATTTTAAGAACGTCAATGACCAGCATGGTCATCAATGTGGTGATTGTGTATTGCATTCGCTCACTTGCATTTGCCGAAAAGTACTTAGAAAAATTGATGCCTTTGGTCGTTACGGGGGCGAGGAATTCGTTGCGATATTGCCAGGCGCGAATGCTAGTAATGCCAAAGAAGTTGCCGAGCGGCTTCGTCAAAATATCAGCCATCATTTAGGTTTTGCTTCAGGGCTGCAAGATGAAACGATTACTGTGAGCATTGGCGTTGCAATATTTGAGCCGAATGGCGATAAGCCGGAAGACAGCGCCTTTCTATTTAAAGCCCTTGTCGGCAGGGCAGACGCTGCCATGTATCAGGCCAAAAATGCAGGTCGGGATCGGGTGTCAGTTTTTGAATGTGCTAATGGTGCTTGATGGCGATGAGATTTGATAAAAATCAAAAAAGTACCTATTGGAGGTTTGACCTTGGTTTATTTTGGGTATAGTCTGCAGTTGTAGCATATTTGTCGTTTTAGCTATTTTGCAAAGTGTTTCTAAATAAAGATTTTTCACAAGGAGAGTAGTTATGTTTACAAAACTAAAAACTAAAAAATCACAATCTGGTGTGACCATGATTGAGTACGCATTGATTGCTGCTTTGATTGCTATTGTTGTGATGGCTGCTTTGGGGCCACTTGGTACGACAATCGCAGGCAAATTTACTGAAATAGCAACATCGGTTACTGGGGCTGGTAACTAGGCGCTTAGTCCTTTCCCGCGCCCGATTCCGTCTCGACTTATCGGGCGCAAGAATGTTTTCATAGGAATTTATCTTGAAGCCATCCATTCTTATCGGTAGTTCCCTAGTCTTTGGGGCGGTTGCTGCGTTTTTTGTCGCAGAACTGACTAGGTCCCCAAGCGCGGCCAAGGGGCCGCATGTCGTCATTGCCGCGAGCGCAATTCCAGCAGGCACAGAGTTATCCCCGTCGCAATTGCAAGCGCTTGATTGGCCATCATCTGCCATCCCTAAGGATGTGTTCGCAGATACCAAATTATTAGATCATCGTGTAGCACGCCAAGCGATAGAGGCGGGCGAGTTGGTTTTAGAATCCAAGCTCGCGCCAGTTGATTCCAAGGGCGGGCTTGCTGCCACCATTCTTCCGGGTAAGCGTGCTATTTCTGTCCGCGTTAATGATGTGGTCGGTGTGGCAGGTTTTGCTTTACCTGGTAATTACGTGGATGTCTTGGTGAGTGCTAAGGACCAAAACAATCACGCATTCTCAAAAATTGTATTGAGTCGTGTCAAAGTGCTCGCTGTTGCACAAGACACGGTAGCTGACCCAAGTAAGCCAAAAATTGTGAATGCAGTCACGCTGGAATTAACGCCAGAAGAATCCGAGCAATTAGATTTGGCGCGCAGCATTGGCTCATTGTCTTTGGTGCTAAGAAACGAAATGGACACCGCTGCTGTGAAATCTGAAGGCAAGCGTTTAGTGGATTTGACCCAGCAGCCTGCGTTGGCTGAAGAGCCTCTGTTGGCGTCTGCGCCTGTGAGTGCTGCGGTAGATACCAATCCTGTTAAGAAGACTGTCTCAAAAAGAGCGAAATCCGCAACCAAAGTACAAGCTGAGAGTGTGGAAGAAATTAGAGGCATCAAAGAGAGCGAGGTTGCTAAATAATGATTTCCAATTTCAAACGGTATGCTTTTGCTGGCGTGTTGGGCTTTGCCTTGCTAACACAAGCGCTCGCTTACGCTGATGATGTTACCAATGAAACCCCGGTGTCCACATTTGTGGGCAAGTCCAAGCTCATTCATTTAACTACGCCGATTGCGCGAGTTGCTGTAGGTGACCCCAATATTGCGGATTATAAAGTGGTGTCTTCGACCGAATTATTCGTTTTAGGTAAAGCTGTTGGCACAACCAATCTGATTCTGTGGCAAAAAAACGGTAAATCGACCAGCATTGATATGACGGTTTCTGTGGATGTTACGCCCCTCGAAAAATCGATTGCTAAACAGCTGCCGAATGAGAAGGAACTTACTGTAAGCGCAGCCTCTGGATCTATCGTGCTAGGCGGTTACGTTTCTGATGTGATCGCTGCGGATACCGTGGTTGGGTTGGCAGAGGCACATGTGCGTAATCTAAATCGTTATTTGGTGGGCGGTTTTAAAGAAACGTCTGGTACAAATAACGTAACACCTAACCCAACAACTGCGATGGTGCAGGTCGTAAATTTGATGAAAGTCCGCGACCCACAACAAGTTATGTTGGAAGTGCGTGTCGCTGAAATCTCCAAAAAATTGCTAGATAAACTTGGTGTTGGTTTTACAGCAAGCTCAGGCGACGTCCGTTGGAATGTGATTTCTAATTATCAAAGAGCCGCCGATGGCACTGGCGCAACAGGCTTGATGACGCTATTTCCAGGAAAAACAAACAATCTTACTGTGGATGCCGAGCGTACTGACTCCCTAGTTAAAATTCTAGCTGAGCCTAATATCGTGGCGAGCAGTGGTCAAGAAGGTAGTTTCCTGGTGGGTGGTCGTATCTTTATTCCAGTACCACAATCAACAGGTGGTACGAATAGCTTAATCACTTTGGTTGAGCGTGAATATGGCGTGGGTTTGAAGTTTGTGCCCACAGTGCTAGATGGCGGTCGTATCAGTCTTAAAGTGGCGCCAGAAGTCTCTGAGTTTGCGAATATTACTGACTTCCAAAACACTCAGGGAAAAACGCCGCCTGTATTTACGACCCGTCGTGCTTCAACTACTGTGCAGCTTAAAGATGGTGAGCATTTGGTGATTGGCGGTTTGATGCGTAATAACGTGACTGCTAATGTTAAGGCGGTACCAGTTTTAGGTCAGTTGCCTATTCTTGGTGCTTTGTTCCGGAGTACTGAGTACGCATCTGACAAAACAGAATTGGTTATTGTTGTGAGTCCGAGCTTGGTAAAAGCGCGTTCCGAATTGCCAGAATTGCCTACAGACAAATTTGTACCACCAAGTCGTAATGAAGTGTTCATAGGAGGCAAGCTTGAAGGTGACAAATAAAATGAATAAGTTGAGTTGGGTTGTTTGCTCCTTTACTTTGCTATTGGCAGCTTGTGCGACAGGGAAATTTCCTGAAACTTCAACGCCTAAGCTGGATGAGGATTTTGGGAAGGCTTTAAGTGCTGCAAAAGAAGCGCAAAAGATAAATCCAACGCCTTCGCAAACCGAGCCAGTAACAACGGCAAAAGAGCTTGCGCAGCCTTATGATAATTTGGTTAAAGGCAAGGCAAGTACAGCACCATTACAGGCACCAATTTCGAGCGGAGGCATGTAGTCATGCAAATCGTTTTCTTTACTGCAGAAGGCTGGCAATTTGCTGAACCTGAAGGCGTAGCAGCCAGTGCCGTTACTAAGGTAACAGGCACTCTTAAAGATCTTATTAAAGTTGCAAATCAGCGCCCAGAAGTCATTCTGATTGGTGGGTTTGAAGGTGGCGAAAGCTTTTTGGATAGAGTGAAAGAGCTCTGTGAGGCGCTTCCTCAGGCTGTAGTCGTCGTGCATTCAAAAAAATCAGATGTGGATTTCTTGATGACAGCGATGCGTGATGGCGTGCGTGAGGTAATCACAGAAAACACGGCGGAAGAAATTGGTGGTGCCATTGCGCGTGCTAAATTGCATTTAAAAGGTCAGAGCGTTGACACTGGCGCTGTTCAGTCACAAAAAATTGGGTTTATTTCTGCTAAAGGGGGTGATGGTGGTACCTGCGTGGTTGCCAACATTGCAGCTGCTTTGGCGAAAGACGAAAAAAACCGCGTAGTTGTGGTGGACTTGTCACTACGTTACGGTGATGTTGAGATTTATCTAACGAATAAAAGCATCGCTAATAATCTGATGAACTTTGCTACAGCGGTTGACCGTCTTGATGGCACGCTGTTGGAATTGATGACGCACCATGTAGCGGACAATTTGCACTTGATCCCATCTCCACTCACGCTAGAAGACATTCTTAAGATCAAAATCGAGGATGTGGAAAAGCTGGTGGATATTTTAGCCAAGCATTACGACTACGTGTTGCTTGATGTTGGCACCGGTTTGGACCCTATCTCAATTCGTACTTGGGACAAGCTAGATAAGCTTGTAATTGTTTCTAGCATGACAATTCCATCGGCGCGTCGTGCCTCACAAATCTTGCGTTTGTGGGAAGGCATGGGTTTGCCAGCCAAGAAAGCAAATATCTTAATCAGTCGTGCAGGTGGTCCATCAGACCTGAGTGCGGATGATTACGAAAAGGCGGTAGGTAAAAAAATCTGGCGCACTGTTTATCGAGAGTTTATGGGCATTCAGCAATCCTTGCTCAAAGGCATTCCCGTTGTGGATATCAAACCAAATTCGAAATTTACCGATGCGGTGATGGATCTGGCTGACGAATGGAATGGAAAGCCTATTAAAAGGAAATTCTCGTTATGGGCCTTCTTAGGGATCAAATAGGTAAGTGGAATTACGGGGAGTCCAAAGGTGACGAGCCCGTGTCTGCTTCGCTAATGGGCAGTGATCAATTTTCAGCAGGTGGCAGTGCCTATGCTGGGGGTGAACCGCCACGCCTCAATCGTAAAATGCTGCCTGGCTTTTACGATGCTAAAGTCAAGCTGCACCAAAAGCTACTGTCACGTTTAGACCTTGTCGCTGCTGAAACGATGTCAAGCGAACAGCTTGGCTTAAAACTCAAAGACCTCATCAATCAGCTTATTGATGAAGATGCATTGCCTGTAAACAATGATGAACGTCATCAGCTTATTTCAGACTTACAAAACGAAATTTTAGGTCTTGGCCCTATCGAGCCTCTTTTGGCCGACCCAACGATTACCGAAATTTTGGTGAACGGTTATGACAAGGTGTTTATCGAGCGTCATGGCCAGTTAGAGCTAGTGCCGATTCAGTTCAACAACAATGAGCACTTGTTGCGCATTATCGACAAAATCGTCTCCCGTGTTGGGCGTCGTATTGATGAATCCAGCCCAATGGCGGACGCGCGTTTGCCAGATGGTTCGCGTGTAAATGCCATTATTCCACCGATTTCACTAGATGGTCCCACACTGTCTATTCGACGCTTTTCTGTTGTGCCGCTCAAAATTGAAGACTTAATTCAAAAACGTGCGTTGACCAAAGACATGGCGGAGTTTCTTGCAGCCATGGTACGCGCTAAAACCAGTATCTTGATTTCTGGTGGTACGGGCTCGGGTAAAACGACTTTGCTGAATATTCTCTCCAGTTTTATTCCCGAAGGTGAACGTATTATTACAATTGAAGACACTGCGGAGTTGCAGTTGCAGCAAACCCACGTGGTTCGTCTCGAAACGCGCCCACAAAACATCGAGGGTAAGGGTGAAATCCCGATGCGCGCTTTAGTGCGTAATAGCCTGCGTATGCGTCCAGATCGCATCGTGTTGGGTGAGGTCCGCGGTGGCGAAGTAATTGATATGTTGCAGGCCATGAATACTGGCCATGAAGGCTCGCTCACCACCATTCACGCCAATACCGCTCGTGATGCGCTCAGTCGTTTGGAAAATCTGGTCAACATGGGTGGCGTGCAAATTCCGATTAAAACTTTGCGACAACAAATTAGTTCGGCGATTCATATTGTGATTCAGACGGCTCGCCTAACAGACGGTAGCCGCAAAGTGACCAGCATCCAAGAAATCAGCGGAATGGAGGCGGACGTGATTAGTATGCAGGAAATTTTCACCTATGAGAGAACAGGCACAGGCGGTAGTGGTGTTGTGCTTGGAAATTTCCGGGCAACAGGGGTGCGTCCTTTGGTGGCAGAACGAATCAAAAAATGGGGCATTCAGCTGAGTGACGATTTGTTTCAACCTGGTGTGATTGAATAGAGATTGATTTAAATGAATTATCCCCTTCTGATTGACGTCGTATTACTGATTGCGCTGTGCGTGTTTCTGCTTGCCTTGATTGTTTTAGGTAGCTATTGGTATCGCCATTACAGCAATCATGCTAAATCCTTGAGCAAGCGGCTCGGTGACATTGTTAATCTAAGAAGCCAGCCTGATGAGCGCTTGGTTAAATCAGAAGACGATGAACTAGCTGGTTTTGAAAAGCTTGAGCTGACAACGCGGTTGATGGAAGCCATTAAATTGATGATTCTGCGTGCTGATATGCGTATCAGTGCTACAAGATTATTAACGATTTCTGGTGCGTTGTTACTGGGTGGTTTGTTGTTGATATTAGCGTTCACCAAGTTGCATTTTCTCTCATCATTGCTATTGGCACTTGGCTTGGCAGTAATTCCATTTCTTTACGTCAAGCGTAAGGAGCACCAGCGTTGTGCGCTCATTGAAAAACAACTTCCCGAAGCGCTCGATTTTATTTGCCGCTCATTACGTGTGGGTCATGGTTTAGCAACTTCATTTGGCATGGTAGGAGATGAACTGCCTAATCCTATCGCTAAGGAATTCAAAAGCGTGTTTGAAGAAATCAATTTCGGCTTGCCTTTTAATGAAGCTATGACCAATTTTGCGGTACGCGTGAATAGTGCCGACGTTAACTTTTTGGTGGTGGGTTTGCTAATTCAACGCGAGGCCGGTGGTAACTTAATTGGTCTTTTAGAAAATTTGGCGAAGACTGTGCGTGACCGTACGATTCTGGCAGGTAAGATTCGCGTGTTGGCTGCCGAGGGTAAGTACTCAGGTATTTTACTGAGTGCATTGCCATTTCTGATTGGCAGTATTTTGGCTGTGCTTAATCCAACCTATATGTCACTCTTGTGGACAACAGAAGCAGGTCTTCATTTAATCACGGCTAGTCTGGTGATGATGGCCGTAGGTGGTTTCTGGATGTGGAAACTCACAAAGATTAGGGTGTAAATAATGAGCGTCCATTTTTTAATGTTTTGTGCACTAATTCTTTTCACCTTTGCGGCGGTTGTCGCATTCATCTTGGGGATTGTCAGTTTATTTCTGAAGCACCATGTAGGCATCCGACTGTCACAAGTATTAAGTGAAACAGTTGCTGTTGGGAACGTCGATGATAAGGTGCTTGGCCACCGTTGGAGCGCCATTTTAGAATCACTTTCTAAGCTCTCCTTGCCTAAAGATGGGTGGCAAAGCTCCAATATCCATCTGAAATTTTTGAGGGCTGGTATCCGTGGCGCGCATGCACCAAAAATTTATTACGCGGTGAAGAGTGTTTTGACTTTGGGTGTGCCGGTGATTGTTGGCTTGGTCGCCTTGCCCTATGCACACATGAGTTTGAGCAAGTTTGCCCTGCTTCTTGTGGCGCTTGCTACGCTGGGCTACTACTTGCCAGAACTGTTTCTTTCCACACGCACTAATCGTCGTATGAAAGACTCTCAAGAGGGTTTGCCCGATTTGATTGATTTGTTGGTGATCTGCACAGAGTCAGGTTTGGGATTAGATGCTGCTTTAAATCGTGTTTCAAAAGAAATTGCACGTAGTCATGCTTATTTGGCAGAAGAACTTTATCTCACCAATTTGGAAATTCGTGCCGGTGCAGGGCGCAACGTGGCCCTGAAAAATTTGGCATTGAGAACAAATTTAGAAAGCGTGCATAACTTGGTCTCCATGCTGACGCAGGCCGACCGATTCGGTACGAGTGTTGCTGATTCATTGCGAGCAGAAGCTGCGCTGATGCGTATTCGTCGTATGCAAACCGCTGAAGAAATTGCGGCAAAAATTCCAGTCAAGATGCTGGTGCCGATGGTGCTGTGTATTTTTCCATCATTGTTTATCGTCATCATTGGCCCAGCAGTGATTCAAATGCGAGCGTTTTTCCAATGATGAATGGTCGTTTAGATATGCGTAAATTCGCCGCAAAAAAAATGATGTGTGGCACGGCTATGGTTGAATTTGCGCTGATTTTGCCGCTTTTGTTAGTGTTGGTTTTTGGTATTGTCGAGTTTAGTATCGCGCTTTATGACAAGGCGGTGATTACCAATGCTAGCCGTGAAGCTGCACGGGCAGGGGTGATATATCGGGCAACAGCGTTAACTAACGCGCAGATTGCTGCAGTTGCGACCAACGCCAGCCAAGCGCACCTCATCACGCTTGGTGGTTCAGCAGCCCCGCAAGTCACGGTCTCGAAACCAACTGGTGGTACAGCAGGCAATCCGTTGACGGTGACGGTGACTTATCAGTTTACGGGGCTTCTTCTAGGCAATATGTTGTCAGTGATGACTGGATCCCAGACCCTCACTGCCACTACTACTATGATGATTGAATAGCATGCAAAAACGTTTCGAACAGCGTGGCAGTGCCATCATTTTTGTGGCGATTATCTTGCCTGTTTTAATTGCTTTTGCCGCGCTTGCTGTGGACCTTGGGCGAGTTTATGTGGTTAAGAATGAGCTGCAAAATGCTGCGGATGCGGCAGCTTTGGCAGGCGCTTCTGCACTTACAAAAAAGACAGCGGATGCGCCAAACGCTAACTATGCACATCCCAATTGGGTTTATGCCGCTAGCCAAGGGCACTCGGGTGTTGGTTTAAATCGTGCAGATAGTCGTGCGCTGGCCGATGCGGCGGTGGAAGTGGGCTATTGGAATGTTCATCAACAACCTGAAGGCATGCAGGCAACGACCATTACGCCGACCTTGTTTGATAAACCTGCCGTGCGCGTGACTGTTCGTTTGGCTGCGGGGCAGAACGGTGGCCCGTTAACCCTGTTATTTGCGCCTATTTTTGGGGAAAGTTACGCCGAAATCAGTGCAACGGCGATGGCGCTCATTTCGCCACCAGAGCAAGTCGCGCCAGGGGCGTTGTTTCCAACGGCCATGGCAAGTTGTTTGTTCAGTTACTATTGGGATACGACAGCTGGAAAACCAAAAATAGACCCAGCCACTGGTAAGCCTTATGTATTCAAAATTGGCTCAGCCTATCACTATCCACCTTGCTCATCAGGCGAGTGGACATCATTTCAGGTCGACTCAAACAACGTCGGCACCATCCGTAACTTAATAGCCAGCGGCAACCCTGGCTCACTGAGCATAGGGCAGAGTATTTGGGTGGAAACAGGTTCTAAAGCAGCGTTGTATGCTGATGTGACTTATCCCAAGGACGTGCTAGTGGCAGTCGTTGGTAATGTCGATACACATAGCTTCCAATCGATTGTTGCGTTTGCACCTTTTCATATCACCAATTCGGTTGGTGGAAGTCAGAAGTATGTAGAAGGCTATTTTATTGATGACTACAAAGGTTCTTTGACTGATATTGGTAGCGGTGGTGGTATTGATTATGGTGTTTACACCCCGCCCAATTTGGCAGAGTAGGTGTAAGCTTATCCCGGTTGATAATTTGGTCGATTGTTGATCAAGTTTTTCAATTGGCCCGACGCATATAGCCGGTTTGCGGCCCCCACCACATCAGCATCTAGCCTGATCCCAGCATCCCGATTAATTTTTTCCATCGTTTCTTCTAGTGGAATAGCAAATCGATAGGGTCGGTTTGTGGACATGGCTTCAATGCAGTCTGCAACGGCCAGCACCCTCGCTTGAGGAATAATTTCTTCGCCTTTTAGCCCTGCTGGATAACCACTGCCATCCAGACGTTCATGGTGCTGTCTGACAGTTAGCGCAACAGGATTGGTAAAAGGAATATCTTTGAGGATCTGGTAGCCGTGCTCCGCATGCTCGTTGATCAGCGCTCTTTCAGTTTTTGATAGCTCTAATGGTTTAGTGAGTAGCTCTGCCGGAACGGAAATTTTTCCGATGTCATGGACTAATGCCGCTTTTTTTAGGCCGAGCGTTGTGTGCTCATCCCAACCCAGCTCATTTGCAATGGCGACTGCAATTTTTGAGACACGCAGTTGATGGCCAGCTGTGTAAGGATCTCTTGAGTCGAGCGCGCTGACTAGCGCTTCAATAGTTAGCTCCAGCGTTTCTTTGAGCTGTTGTTCTAGCTGATTTCTTTTTTGGCGCTCAACCTCAAATAGGTCGTTCCTTTTGAACATTTTGAGCGCAAAACATACTTCGTTTGCCAATGATTCAAATAGGCTGATCTCTTCATCACCAAAAGCCTCGGCAACGCTAGCGTAGACCATTAAAGCACCGTAAAAATCATTGCCATCTCTAACGGGCACCGCGATTGAACACATGATGTGATGTTTTCTGGCATTTTCAAGCCAAGGCTTAAAGCCTGGATCTGTTTCTACGTTTGGAATCACCACGGTTTTTTGCGTTCGAATACAGCGTCCAGTTGGGCCCAGCCCCTCGGGCACATTGCCATCCCAGCTCACCTTGATGTTGTCCACGTAGCCATTAGATGAGCCCGCAGACCCAGCGACCACCACCGTTTTTTCAGGATTATTTTCTGTGAGGCCAACCCAAGATAAAACAAAAGGACTTTGATGCGCGATGCCTCGGCAAACCCCCTCAATCATCTCTTGAGAGGTCTTGGCCGTGAGCATCACTTGGGATGCGTTCTTATAAGCCGCTAGTGCCCAAATCTTCTGTTTTAATGCTTTCTCTTCTGGTGACATGGTTTCGGGTTATCCATTAACGCATCAGTAGTGATTGTTTGTAACAGGCATCCAAATGCTGCTGGACGCATCCGACGATGTCGCCATCAAGAGCACCCTCTGTTGCCATTTTCGACAAAATTTTTATGATTTCGTTTGCAGTTAAAGGGTCTCGATAAGGGCGTTTTTGCGCTAGTGCCTGAAACACATCGGCGACTGAAATGATTCTGGATTCCAAGCTAATGTTTTCGGCGCGGAGGTGCCCAGGATAGCCTGTGCCATCCATGCGCTCGTGGTGTTGGCTTGCCCATAAGGCAATATCTTCAAATCCGCCAATTTTTTTGAGGATGTTAAATGTATCGTAGCTGTGTCTGCGCAACATGGCGAATTCATCGCTAGTCAGCTTGTTGGGTTTCTCTAAATAGTCATCAGGTGTTCTTAGCTTGCCAATATCATGCAGCAAGCCAGCAATCTCGATTTTGTCGCATTGGGTTTCACTTAGTCCGAGTAATTCCGCGAGGTATCTTGATAAGCATGCAACGCCTTGAGAATGGTCGTGTGTGAAAGGGCTCTTTGCGTCAACGATGCTAGAAAATATCTGCACCAATTTTTTTAGCGCTTCAAATTCAATCGGTTTTCTTTGATCGACGGCGACCCAAGCCTTTGCAGTTGCGTTGTCTTCAACCTGTTCTAAATCTAGCCAGAAACTTTCGTGGGTAGCCACTCGATTAAGGGCATCGACTAACTCTGGCGCAAACCAGCTGTCTTTAAGGCGATTGATGGTGGAGAGCGTTTCATCCACGCTTAATAAAACGTTTGACCGTCCAGCAACGGAGGTGAGTGTTAATACATCCACTCTGTCAGCCAGATAAATACAGTTGGCACAAAGTTTGACGTGATCAGGGATATCAAAAGCCTTTAGCAAACTCCAGTGCGTATGGTGGTAGCGAATAATGTCTGAGAGATGATTCAGGTAAGGCGACTTGTTCAGCAGTTCGGCACCAATAATGCAGTGATCAGACTCTTCTTCCCATTGCAATTGGGTCAGCTTGGCGTGGACATTGGTTTGAGAAACGCCACAATCATGCAAAATGCTGGCTTCAAACAATTGGTCCAATATTGCTTTATCCCAACCCAGCTCGGCGGCTAAGAGATTGGACATGTAGGCCACTCTGCGACCGTGGAAAACATTGGTCACACCCACCAAATCCAAGGCATTGGATAGCGAGTAAATAAACTGGCGGATGTTGAGTTGAAGCGTTGACATGAATTAGTTAAATTCCCAGTAGCTCACGCTTTTGATTGTACTCCCCATGCGCTCAAATAGTGGCTAGAAACAGCTTATTTTTATCAGCCCTTGAAATTCAATATTGCTAAATATATTATATTAAAATATATATTGTTTAGAAGTGATCATTTGAAAAGTGTAGGTGTTTTTAATAGAGGCATTGAAATGGATAAGCTCATTGAACTACAAAAATCTGCTGCCGAAGCCAGTAAGTTGCTTAAGGCGATGGCCAATCCGGATCGCTTGATGTTGCTATGCCAGCTCAGTCGAGATGAAAAGTCGGTGGGTGAGATAGAAGCGCTCACGGGGATTCAGCAGCCCACGCTTTCTCAGCAGCTGGGTGTGCTTAGGGATGAGGGTTTGGTGGAAACCAGAAGAGATGGCAAAAAAATCTATTACAGCCTAAGTAATCAGACAGTGTTGGCTTTGATGAATGTGCTGCATCAAGAAATTTGTGAAAAAAATCGATAAAGAAAGCGTGCAAATGAAAGTTGTGATTGTTGGGGGTGTGGCTGCAGGGATGTCAA
>Ga0228701_1001989_pt1 | contig 12963 bp, 22 predicted proteins | sample McNCre117_Aug_MG_2_FD_178017 | JGI IMG/M metagenome (GOLD analysis project Ga0228701, IMG submission 178017) | Freshwater microbial communities from McNutts Creek, Athens, Georgia, United States - 11-17_Aug_MG | ecosystem: Environmental > Aquatic > Freshwater > Creek | place: USA: Georgia...
GTAGCCGCTCGTGCTAAAAAAACGGCATCTGACTTAGCACCTTTGCGTAGGTTGCATAACTTGCATAACACTTGAAGATTATCCAAGCTGTGATCACCACCTACTTTGCGTGGAATGATGTGATCGATGTGCATCTCACCTTCGTCTGTCCCACACTTGGCGCACACTCTGCCATCACGGCTGAACACGCGTTCGCGCTGCGCTTTGTAACGCCTTGAGTTCAGCTTGTCTAGTGCCATCCGTATTTACTCCAGTGATCGAGGGCAACGCATGGTTCTCCATAGCGATTACCAATGTAGTTCAATCCCCATACTACCTGAGTCCAACCATCTTGCTTACTAAGCCATTCACTATTACCTTGTGGTATTCCGTAGTGTGATCCATTAACAGCTTCTGGTCTCCAGTTACTCTCATGAGTATAAAGAGCATCTAAGCAGTTGTATTGCTTGTAATTGAAATCTAATAAATAGAGAGAATAAGTCTTGTAATCAATATAGTTCTTTTGTTGCACTGATTCAGAGCTACCTGCATTCGGCACGATGCATAGAGCTATCCCAATAGCTACTAGCACCCCGCGGGCTACGGCCCTAAGGGGCCCGCGGTGAGCCTTTGAGAGGCTCTGCGCCGTTAGCGTACCATCGATGTCAAATCCATTTGTAAAAGTGCTGGTCAGAGCGGTGTTTCGTTTCATAGTTACCTCCTGTGGATAACTTCTGTGGATAACTATTTATCCGTTGAGTAGAAGCCCTTGCCCTTAAATACGGCTGGAGTAGCTGCAATAACCTTAGTCATTGGCTCATTACAGTAGGTGCATGAAATCACTGGTCGATCGTGCCATCCGTGATAGATCTCTTGACTAAGATTGCATCGTGTGCATTTGTAGTCATAGGCTGGCATGTTAAGCACCTCTGTATCATGTAAGACCCACATGCTGTGCAGCGGTCAATGTCTGCTTCTGTGGGATCGACGGATAAGTGACCATACTTTAATTTAAGTAATTCAAGCAAGTCCTCGAAACGGATGATGGCGGCATACTCACGCACATCACTTCCTTGTCCGTTTAGTCTCAGAACTGCAAAGCCTAATTCCCCCGAAATGACTGTGCGAGCTTTAATCTGAGCGAGAACTGCTTTGGGATTGAATCCAGCTCGTGCCTTTACCTCACAGTCAAAAGGCACATTCTGAACATCTTTTCCCTTTCCGCGACCAACGGATGCGAACTCCCATACAGACGAGAGGTAGTCTGCTACTAGTCGCTCGGTCGCGAAACCTCGATACTTTCGGTGCTGACTCATAGATGTTTTTTGTTCTCACAATTATTGCAAAAGAATACAACTAAACCATCTTCTCGATCGTACTCATTGACTTGATTGAAATCATCACAGTCTGAGCAGTTCATAACTCCGCCGTAACCGCTGAAACTGTAAATAAAGCCGTCTGGTGAACGATAGATCTCTTTATCCATTGACTGCTTTACACTTTCTGCATTGCCACGCTCCCACGACTGGATGACCATCCTTGAAAGCGATCTCTGCGACAATGTCGTGAGCTGCTGTTGGCTCATTGCACATTTGACAAGCGATTGTGTCAAACAATGGCACATCTTCGATGTTAGTCCATTCTCCTGTTGTCTCATCAAAGTATTCTACATAGCCCATTTATTCAACTCCTCGACTGTAATAACATCATAAGTATTCAAATACTGATACTTGATACCTTTATTGACATCCAGCTCTATTGAAATAATACGAGTAGGATCTAGATCCTTTGATTTAGCAAACTCTGTAACAAAAATAAATGCTAGTTGATTCATGATTAGCCTCTCGGTTTCTGTGGTTGCCATTTACCTGCACTGTTTAGTTCGTACCATATTGTTGGACACTTGCCCTCAAAGCCTGAATGTCCTAAAGCTGTGCACTGGTAGGAAGCCCAGTCCTTGCCAGTCTTTGCGCTATGCCCTGTTTTCCACACCATCGAACCATGCTTACATTGAGGAACCTCAGCAGCCTCTGGTGTACCAATGATGTCCGCGATGTTCTCCATCGCCTTATCAAGCGTTACGGGAGCATCTACTACCTTCATGTAATCATTAACAGGTGTAGTCCAGTAGTCCTGCTGAATTGTCTCACCATTTCCAACTTTAAGATCCTGCACTGCTGGCTTAGGTTGCTTAGTTGCAACCACCTTCTTCATCTCTTCGCGGCTTGGTCTCTTTCCTTTAGGAGCATAACCTGCATTTGCAAGTGCTCTGCCGATTGCCGAAGTCTCACAATTCTCCAGTGCACTAGTCTGATTGACCCCTCGCTGAGTAACTGTCTCTTCAGCGTACCCTGTTGCCCATGCAACGCCATCTGAAGCATCTTTGTAGAGATAAGCTTTAACAATGTATCGATCTTTCTCGACCACTTCCAACTCAGTTGAAATGCGAAACGCTGGATAATCCTTAATAAACTTTTCAAGTCGAACCTCCACAGGCTCATAGTCGGCTAGATTAAACAATCTCTGTTCCCCAATCTAAAACTGTGTTGATGTCCACTTCAGAAATACACTCGCACATTATTAAAAGATCCCCAGCGCGGACAATGGCTTGTCCGTATTTGTGGCATTTGCGCTTAAACATAAAGCTCATCCTCTTCTGTTGCTAGTTGTCCAGCGATTGCTGTATAGGCGGCCATGTCGATCCAAGTGTCGATTTGCTGTGCGGATTCGAGACTTCGAGCCAATTTGACTAGAACCATGATTCCTGCGACCTGATAATCATGAATCGGTACCTCAAGGTATGCACTGAGGAGCATTGCTGTTCTGCGCATATTATCCGCAGGGTGACCATACGAGAGACCACGCTGACCGATCGTGTCTGTGGCTGAAGAGAGGATTTCATTAGCGAACATGAAACTCTCGATCTGCTTCTGCTTCTTTGTAACCCATTGCCCAGCCGACTATAAACCATAAAACATTAGCTGCAAGTAAAATAATTACCATTGGCATCTGAAATGACATTTTTGTACCTATCTGTAGCGATGCCCTTGATCGCTTACAAGATTAGTGTCGCATAGATTTCTGACATTATAGTCAATTTACTATAACGAAATGATAACGATTTAAATGTACCCTAATGACCCTAAAGGTAAATTTGTGGTCGCAATTGCAGTTGCTTTGTACCCTTTTACTGGTACAACTTCCCGTACAATGTGAAAGATCCATCCTTGTTGATAGGCACTAGGAATGGGCTGACTCGATCTCCATGAGTTTCAATGACTGCAACTGACATCTGCCAATTAGCACTCCCTGCCTTCAAATAAGAGGCTTTCTTCTTGTCCATGACATTTCCTGCCTCTAAACCCCATAAAGTCCTGTATGAGGCTCCTATGCCCTCTGTGAAGGCACTAATGCCTGCTCTGTGGGTGTGTCCGCAGACTACAGATTTACCAAACTTCTTAGCCAAGCCCAATGCGGTAAGTCCTGCATTAGAGTTCATAGATCCTTCGTCTCCGTGAACTAAGACCCAGTTACGGTGGAACTCAAAGGGCTTTTTGTGAAAGCGTATCCCCATGCTTGAGAAATCCATAAAGTTGGAGTATTCGAGTTCTGGAAGTCCGATGAGACTAGGAGCTCCTCGAACGAGAGTGTGGTATAGACGATCAGTGTGGTTGGATCGAGTGATGTCGGTAGTGCCAAGATCCCAGAGGATGTTTTGAGCGAGACTTCTATCGGCATCTAATTGCCCTTCATACTCTAAGTGTGTGCCTTTAGCCCACTTGGACTGGCTCTGCATATCCAACTCATCGCCTGTGTTTAAGACGAGATCGAACTTCTCACGCTTTACTAACTTGATTAGATTTCTAACAGCTTGCTCATGATGATAGGGGATCTGTAGATCCGAGATCACCAAATATCGCTTTTTAGTAGTCATCATCCTCATCTTCATAATCGCCAAACTTCTCTGGCGGAATGGCATCTGGCAAGATCCAGTGAGGATAGGCTTGAGGCTCAGTAATCATGAACATCGCAATGTCCTCTGCAAAACCTGCTCGCTTTAAGCTGCAAAAGTATTCATAAAGTCCAATGCAGTAAGCATCCAATTTGGAGTAACCTTGCTCCTCTAAAGATTTCGTTGCTTTTCTTGCCATGATTAAATTATCGCTCTAGAAGGATGTTATAGATCTCATCGACACGCTGATTGAGTCGCTTGATCTCAGATAGCAGATGTGTAATGACATAGCCAGCCAAGCCACCGATGATGCCGATGGTTGCTATGTAGAGAGTAAAGAAGTCTTGTTGTGTCACTTCTTTCCGTACTCCGTGTCCTTTGGATCTATCCAGCGTAGGATCGGTGGCAATACACTAGCAAGACCCGCAGCTAGTAGAGCCTTTGGATCTGTAACTCCAGAGATTGCTAGAGTTAGCACAGATGCGAGAAATGCGCGTGAGTAAGTGCCAAGGACTTTCTTTAGATCTTCCATTATTCTCCGCCTAACATAGGTACTTGAAAAAAAGCCCCATCATTGTCAGCTTCCTTCTTAAAGCTGATATGCATGTGGTGATTGTGTTTGTTAGCCCCTGTGTACTTGCGCCATTTCCAGTTAAGGATGCTGGAGCAGATTTGTCCATTGAAAATGATGTAAGCAATACGCTTGTCCGCTTTTGACTTTGATAAGGCACGAAGTTGATCTGCAAGATCGCCCATGATGTCTGGCTTGCTGGATTTGAATAGGTCACGATCGACATCAATGGCACGAACCCAACCCTGCTCATCAGGATTATGATCAGACTTGCGAGCAGCGTGTCTGGTATCACCAATCCAGCCATCCGATGTGCGGTCACGATCTGGGAATGAGTCATCGACTTGTTCCCTTAATTGGATCGCCGCTTTACTTAGTCTTGGATTCATCCGACAGAATTGGTGTGGATTGTTCCGCTTGTTGCGCTTTATAGGTTGATTTCAACATTGAAGTGTATTCTCCGTTGCCTCGGTCAATAATTGCGTGTTCTTGTACACCTTCGAGGCTTTCGATTTCAATGTATGTGACTTTTTCCATTTTACAACTCCGCACTTAATCCGAGGTATGAACTTGTTGAATTGTTTGCCATTATTTCATAAGGTCTAAATTGCGTTAATCCTGAAGCAACATCTACTACCAATTCTGTACAGGCTTTTGTACCTGTTTGAATTGCAACATTTGTTGCAGCAATAATTGTAACTCCGTCATAAAGACAAATAGTTGAATAATCTAAACTAGAAGGTGCAGTTCTCATCGTTTGATTTGGTGAAAATGTAAATAAAACTCTAGTTGTATTACCAGCAAAGCCAGTTCCGTATCTTTGGTAAGCGGCTTCTCCACCTGCTCGCCAGTAGTACCTCTGGCAAGCGGCTAATTCTCCTTGGATTGTTCCTGTAGCAGTCTGGAAAGCGGTAGCGACTGAACCAGCCTCAACCTGTACGCCCCAAATATCAACATCAACATTTGTTCCCGATGTAATTCTTGCAGTTAAAATTGCCAAATAACTACTTGTACCGATCGTTTTTCCTGCAACGCTTGGAATTGCTACTGTGTAAGAGTAACGAACCCAAGAAGTTGTTAGCGTTGTTGAAGTGCCAAAAGATGCAGAGACATCTCCTGAACCACCAGAACCAAAAGATTGAATATAATAAGGTTCAATCGTGCAACTAGCAGAAGCCTTTGCCCAAAAAGATAGAGTTACGGTTTGACCTGCAAAAGTTCGGACATCTTCAATACGCTGTTGAACATTACAAAAAGTACCACCAGTACCACGAGTAAAGCGCATAAAAAATTGACCCTCATAACCTGCAACTGGAGCAGTACCAGGAGTGAAAGTTTGACGAGATACAGCTGCCGATGATGTATCTAGTGTTCCTGTCCAACGGTCGGATGTATAACCTCCTGCGTAACTTGTAAAACTAGTCCCTCGTTGCCAGACACTGAAATCACCATTGATAATTTTATTCTTACCCGCTGCAAAGTTACCTTGATAGCGCAAGCCTGTTGAGGTGGAACTATCTGCTACGAGTGTCTCGCCGTTGTTGCCTACCGCTAGACGCGCTGGAGTAGACGCTGCTGTAGCTGCAACAAGATCACCCTTCGTAGTCACTGTGGACTTAGGGGTCATTGTCGCCATTGTGGTATCGATGGCATTGCCCAGCGTACGAATAGCCAGAGCACCATTCTTGACTAGATCTGTATTGTCTGGCTCTAGCCAGCCATAATTAGGACTTGTTGCCATTTAGTTAAGTGCTCCGATCGCATTGTTCCAAGTAAGTGTAGCATTTGTGGTCGCCCATGTTATAGTGCTAGGGACTACTGTGTCCCATTGTGTCGTGCTGAGAGATAGATCCGTAGCTGTGATGTAAAGGGTGAGATCGACATAAGTTGGCGTAGCTCGCATGGTGATATTTTCCACGAAGCCATCGAATGTGCCACCCAAAAGGTTAGAAGGCAGATTGCTAATCAGTACAGGTTGCCCAAAGAACACCCCGATAAGGCTGTTAAGCATGGCATCTGGCATGGCTGGGTTGTCAAGTCTAAAAGTAATTGCCTCTAGTTGATTGCGAGGCGATCTACGCAGGTTTAACTGGCGTGTGGCGATGTCAGTGATGTCAGCAAGGTTCTTAATGTTTGACTCCACTGATCGCTCATAAGTGCCGTATTGGGCAATAGAATCGGTATCAGAGGTAGTGTAGGTCGATCCGTATCCTGTCGAATACTTATAGATAAGGCTGTTACGGATACGAGATACGGCTTGAGTTGATTTGATGCTTGTAGGCGTTGCATAGTCTGCATCTAAGAAGGTATAGCCATTGGCTGCCAAGTAATTAGATCTGTGGTCGGCATCGTCAAAACAGACATTGCCATAGCGATTTTCATAAACCTGCCCAAGCCCAGAGTTGGCGATCTGATCTGTAAGAGTCTGAGATTTAGCCGTTGCACTAGCTGAAAGTGCGATCATTGTGTAAAAGCCAGAATCAACTGTACCAATATAAGACTCAGCATTGTCCCAAGTGGTTGTGGCTGGATAAGTGTCCCAAGTCGTAGTAGGAGTTACTTCATTCCAGTTAAGGTTAAGCGCACCTGAAAGAATGGCTGCAATTTGAGCACCATCTAAGCCCTCAGCGATGGCTGTGTTATAGACAGCCTTTGTGAGCTTAGCGAGACTTCCAATGCCCAAAACTGTGCCAGTAGTAACAAAACCAGACTCGTTAGGGCTTCTGACTCCAATGGAAAAATCTGAAACCTCGCCACCGAATACTGTGATGTAAGTGCCAGTTGAGTCTTTAAGCTCTAAAGTGATGTTTTCAGTTACATTGATTGTAAATGGCGCGCCTGTCGTATTAACTATCTCTACTTGACAGTAACCAGCCGTTGCCTGTCGATCGATGTCTGTGCGACCAGTTGAATAGGAAACAGAAGTGACAGATGTATAAACATTGTCACCTACAGTCACACGCCACGATGGAAGCCATGCCATTAGTAAGAGCCACCTCGTAAAGTGCCACGATCTACTGCATCTTGGATGACTTGATTAACCGCATCTGCAATGGCGTTTGGATCGCCAATTCCAGTCTGAACATTAACTGTAAAATTAAACTCTCGACCGCTTGGGCTAATGCCTGAAAGCATTCCGCCAGATGGTGCTAGATATTCTTTTAGGTTATCGCCAATAACAGAGGCAACTCCGCCAAGAAGTTCTGTATTGAGATTAGTTGCGGCAATGCTAGAAGGTGTCTGGATGCCATAGAGGCCATTACCAACATTGTTAGGGTATTGGTTAGCAGCCGCACCTGTGCCTGCGCTGTAGCCTGAAGGCGTTGTCTTTGAGCCAGTTGAAGCAAGGTTGATTAGACCAAGCAACCGCAGAGCTTCATTGAGGTTGTCTAGGTTAATTAAGTCTTTAGGTTTGAGCATGTCGAGAATAGATTTGATGTCTAAAAGTTTGACATTTTGACTAGATAGAGCTCCGAGGATCTTCATGTCCTCATTGAGTTTCTTTGTAGCCGCTTCAATGGCTGCCTGATCTTTAGAAGCAATAGCATCTTCAAGAATAAGAATGTCCTGCTTGACTTTAAGGCGAGCAGTATCATTGGCAATCTGCAAAACCTGTGCGCCAGTAGTTGCCTTACCTAATTGCTCGGCTTGGTTAGTAAGAGCTGCTGCGATCTGGATCTTATCCATGTCAAAGACATCGGATGCCTTACCGAGAGCAAGATTAGCCTTGTCGATTGCTGCCTGTAACTGCTTAGCCTTTAACTGCGCTTGAGTTTCTTTAGTCAAAGCCTTCGATTGAGTAACTGACTTTTTAAGTTGTGCATTAGATGCAACCTGAGCTTTATAGATGTTTGCATAGACTCCGCCATACTGAGCGCGTTCTTTAATGTCTGCTGCACGATCCTTTGCAGTCGCAGCGCGTAGGTCGCGGATGGACTCTAAAGGGTTTCCAGATGCAAGGATGCCAATGTTTCGAGCAAGGCGAGAAATGCCAATAATGGCATCGCCAATGCCAGAAGAGAGACTCTCAATGAGTTGAATAGTTTTGGGTAAACCATCGCCGCCAGATAATGTGCCAACGGCTGTGAATAGATCTTGACCGATTGACTCAGCTGCATTATTGGTGGCAACCTGCAAGCGAGCGATTGAACCTGCATAACCATCGGCTGCTGTTTGTGCCTGTCCTGCAAAGAGTTCTGTCAAACGCGCTTGGATAACCTCAAAGTCACCACTTGAGAGTTCTGCCTTAGATAGTCCAACACCCAAGCGACCGAGTGCCTGAGTTTGCCCTAAATAAGCTTTCTGAAGGCTCTGTGAGACCTGAGTAAGGCTTTTACCTGTTCCAGCACTAATGTCTAATGCAAGGCTTAAAAGTTTCTGCGAATCTGTAATTGAGGATGTTGCACGAAGCAATCGATCCATCGCTGGGCGAAGTTCATCATCTAGAACGCCCGTCTGCTTTTCAAGGTTTGAGATGTAATCATTGACATCTTTAGAAGCTCCACCAAAACCAAGACCGAGATTTTCTAGAGTCTTGCTGAGAGATGCTGCGGCTTTCTCATCTTGTGCAAAGGCTATTGCTGCGTTCTTTGCATAACGAACGATTGCTGCTGTACCAAAAGCATAACCAAAAGTTTTAGCAAGATTCTTGCCTTGAGCATTAAGTTTGTCGAGGGCTGTTTCCGCCTTCTTAAAGCCTTTGGCATCGAGTTTGGAACCAATGTTAATGTCAATAGCCATTATGCAGCCTTCCTTAGTGTCTCACGCTCTGCGCGATCCTTAAAGGCTCGCTCTGCTTTGTCAATGGCTTTAATCGCTGCTCCGTAGGCTTTGCCTTGATCCTGCGCCCAAGCTCTAAGAATTAAGCGACCGCGACCTTTTAGGCTATTAACCAATGGTGGCAAGTTGTTAATGAATTGCTCGCCTGCGTGTGGGTTCACAGAGCGAGATACACCCTTAGATGCTCCGCCTGCCTTTGCTCCAACCCATTGCTGACCATTAGGGTTCTTGCGACCTGCTGTTTCATAGATAGCACCTGCAACAGATTTATTAAATAACTTTGCATTGGATGTGAAACCAGAGCGAGTTGTCTTGCCTGCTTTAGTGCTAAAACCAATGCCAGATGCAATAGTGCGAGCATTGTATGTAGGAAACTTACCTTCTGAGAATGATCGACCAGCCCAGCCAGACATAGGACTGCTAGCAGGCACAAAACCCCTAGCCTTCTTTGCTATTGGTGCAAGTGCTAGGCGAAGCTCTGCATTAAGTTGCTTGTTAAGATCTGGGGCGAATGAGCGAATTGCTTTGCGAGTGGCTTTAACGCCTTCTACCTCGATTCGCATCTTTTGCCTCTTTCGCCTCATCCTTAAGCCCTTGCACAAGTGCTTCGAGCATTGTCTTATCTAAATCTAATAACTGCTGTGGCGCGATTCCCAACCTAATGCTTAGCCTAGCGATTAGATAGGTGAACGGGAGATCGCGCTTTAAGCTAAAGGGTCTGAGTCAAGTACATCCACACTCTTAAGTGTTTCAATAAACTCAATCCCGAAAGGCTTAACAGATTCACCTGCTCTGCGTGTTACTTCCCATGCTAACCAATAGACATCGCTCTGCTTTTCTTCATCGCGGAACGCCTTATGGAAGCCCTTTTTAGCGTACTGCTCAAACGCGTATTCCACCGCTGGGGTGATTTCGCCTTCTAGTACGCTTCCATCTGTACGAACGATCTTTAGTTTTGCCATGAGTTTGCCCCTTTATTTAGTGAATTATGAAGTTGCTACTGCGATTGTGCCGTTTACATTCCATGTCACAGATTGTGTGCCGAGGTCTGCTACTGAGCCGTTGATGTCTGTTGTGTTATTGATCAAACAAGACATTGTGTATGAAGGATTAGTCGCTGACACTGCGCTTGATGTCTGCTTAACTACAACTGTTACAGAAGTTCCCCATGCAGATTGTAGAGTCTGCAAGACCTTGCCTGTAGCTGTGTCATTGAGGAAGTCGATTGTGATAGATGATGCTTCAAGACCCTTAACAAACTTGTGTCCTGAATCACCCATTGCTGTCACTTCTAGTTCATCGAATGAGCGGTTGATTGTTACTGCTGTTACATGGTCGCTAAGATCAACAGAGTTTACTGTGACCGAGACGCCATTATTTAGAAATACGGCCATTGCTTATTCCTCGTCTTTCTTAGTTGCTGGCTTTGGTTGTGGTGCTGGTGCAACCTGCCCGATCTTTTCGAGAAAGGCTGCGTTTTCTTTTTCCCAATCGGACATGCTTAACTCCAACTCGTTAGGATACTGACTGACATCTCGCAGCTGAGAAGGTCTCCCGAAGCAGCGTTGAGAATACTAGGTGCGCTGATTGCGCTTACATTATAGGTTAAGCCGCTAGCGTTTAACTTGGTAAACACGCCCACGACTGTATCTTCGATCCCGTTAAGGTTTCCCTCGTTATCGAATAAAGGTACTGTCATAATAATCTTAAAGTTAGCCAATGGGCTTATATTGATTTGAGAGTTGTTATTGGGTGTCAAATAAGGATCATCTGGAGACACAATCACAGAATTAGCAAGGACTGTGGCAGGTGGAAATGCAAAGGTTTGCCACTTAGCATTATCTACAAGTGCAGTTGCTAATGTGGTGCGAAGCGTCGTGATGGCAACAGTCATTAGCCAACCATCGAGTTAGGGCTTAGCGCGTGAGCGATTAAACCTCGCACCTTAGCGAGTAGCTGTGCGCTCATTCGGTAAGGGCTTGGCTGGAAATCGACTGCATTAGAACCTGAAAGGGTAGCGGTTCTCGCTTGCCAGATTTCAACAGATATCATCAAAGCTGCATTTTGGACTGCTGCATCCGCTGTCCAGTCTGTTGTAGTACTTCCAGTAACTGATCCATAAGGTTCAACAGCATTTTTAACTTCTGCTGCGGGTGATCCAGTTACGGCATAAGTGATGGAATAATCTCCCACTTCAGTTAATGTTTTTGATCCGTTGTGCTTAGATCCATTGCCACCAACTACAACTGTTTGGCCAACATAAAAAATGTCTGAAACCAATTCTTCAAAATATAAAGTGCCTGTCGTGGTTGTATTGCTATGGGCAATGTTGTAATGAATATTGCCCCATAACATTGGAAGCAGGACGCCATCTGCCGCGTCACATACTTCTTGAAGGGTCGCGTCTGGGTACAATGAGCCAACACCAAGTGTCGAGCGAAGCTCTGCAACTGTTGTAAGAGACATGCGATTCCTTTCTAAAGACTCTGAGGGGTAGAGGGCTACTACCCCTCAGAGCGACTTAGTTGCTAACTGATTAAGTTAGGTTGAAACGACGAACGCCGCCGCCTACCTTTGGAGCGATTGCATAGTAACCATAAACTGCTACCTGCAAACGGCCATTAGATAATGCTTGGACGTTTAGTGTTGTCTTTGGTGCTTCGTAGAATGTGAATGATTCTGGAGCAACGATGAACGCTGAATCATCGATCAATGTTGTAACTGACATGTGTGGATCAACGAATGTGTTGAGTCCTAGTACGTCACCAACGATTGACTGACCAGAAATGTTTCCCGGGTTGTTCTGTGGATTTGAAGCCATGAACAATGGACGGTTAGTTGTGTCATCTGCCGCCATGATTGTCTCCCACCATGCTGTGTTGATAACAAGGTTGCGAGCGAACTTTCCTGCTGCTGCGTAAGCTGCTGGAACTTCCTTTGAGATGTAAGCCTTTAGGCCTGCGATTGTTGCAGCCTGTGTTGAAGCCTGTGTACCTGATGCAACAAAAGCTGCTGTTGTAGCCTGATCTGTTGCCTTTGCGTATGCGTAGTTGAGTTCCTTGATTAGTTCATCGTAGAACGCAGGTGATGAGCGATCTAGAAGTTCCCAAGAAATTGTCTGAAGACCAGCTGCCTTCTTAACATTTACTGTGATGTAAGAAGAAGCCATTTCAGTTCCACCAAGAGCTTCGCCCTCTGTTGAATCTGAATCGATTGTTGGTGCTGTTGAAAGCTTAGGAATTGTGAAAGACATTCCTGATGCTGGTAGAACACCCTTTGAAATTGCGTCCACTGCTGGGCGTCCGTCAATAGATGTTGTTACAAACTCATTCATGTGTTGTGGAAGAGTTAGACCTGTGTTTGTTGATGTGTCATCAGTAGCAAGAACGAGCTGACGAGCTGCGTCATCTCCCATTGCTGCCTTGATGTTCGCCTCTAGATACTCACCTGATGTAAGTGGCTTTAGGCGAGGACGGATGTTAGTAACAGCAACAGTTGGGCGAGCAGCTTCAACAGCCGATGCCTCAACTTCTGGTGCTGCAACTGTCTCTGGAGTTGTGTCCAAGACTGTCTCGCTTTCTGTTTGTTGGATTTCTTCTACGACTTCAGGAGTTTCCTCAGCCGCAACATCGAGAACCTGTGCAGACTTAAAAGCCGGCTCGGTTACCAATGAAACTTCATA
>Ga0228701_1001994_pt1 | contig 12925 bp, 10 predicted proteins | sample McNCre117_Aug_MG_2_FD_178017 | JGI IMG/M metagenome (GOLD analysis project Ga0228701, IMG submission 178017) | Freshwater microbial communities from McNutts Creek, Athens, Georgia, United States - 11-17_Aug_MG | ecosystem: Environmental > Aquatic > Freshwater > Creek | place: USA: Georgia...
CAAATTTGGTTTTAGAATTTTCTTTATTATTGTTTTTATTATTGTAGTACCAGTTGCAATTTTTTCAACATCTAAGCTTTTAACAATGCCTGCGAGCGAATATAGAATACTTATCTTTAAATCTAGCGATGAAGGAGGCGCGTTATTAGGAAGTGATCGTTTTAATTTAATTTATACATTATTTATTAGGCCACTCATATGGATTTTAATAGCTTATGGACTTTGGCTACAGAATAGAACTAATGAAGCGAAGTACCTATGGCTCCCCTTAATCATTGGAACATTGGACTCATTAATATTTTTCGGTAGATTCTTTTTTTACGAGTATTTTATTGCATTATATTTTATAGGTATAATGAATACAAACCCCCACTTGAATAAAAATATTAAAAATCTCAAAATTAAAAAAGAATATATTTTTTTATTATTAGCTATGACAGTCATTTTCTTTACTGTAATGACAAACGACGAATTGTTAATATTAAAAATATTTGAAATGCTGGTTGTTGATTACCATACAATAGGATTTATCTTCTTTTCAGAAGAGGTTACTAATCTCAACTCTTTTTCAAACATGCACATTGGATTTGGTTCAGGAACTTTAATGGCTATTTATCGATATATCACTCTTATTCTCCACTATATTTTTCCTACTTGGGAATACCCAGATTTTATGAGTGCAATTTCTTATCGAAATGAATTTGTAAATCTCTCAAATGACGGATCGAACGTAAATGTATATAATGCTTATTATACTATATTGACCACCTTTTACTATGATGGTCGTTTGGTTGGTATAGCAATAGGCGCCTTCATGATAGGCTTAGCATTAAAATATTTTCTCCATCAATACACATTATTCAAGAATTTATCAAGCTTCATAATGATTTTATTGATCTCGCAAATGATGATTTTTTCAATTTTTCAATCTAGGATTGAATTTTTCATGGTTCAATCTATGTTTATATATATTTGGATACTATTTAATAAGATAAAACTCCGCTAAAACATGAATCATCACTGAATATATTCAAATCAAATGAAAATATCCATCATTACAATTAACTATAATTCTAAAAATGATTTGATTAAAACTTTTTTAAGTGTAAAAAATCAAAAATTTAATGACTACGAGCATTTAATTATAGACGGGGGGTCAAATGATGGTTCTATTGAATGGCTGTCAAAGAATATGCATGATAAAATAAAATTTTTTTCTGAAGTTGATGATGGAATTTATTATGCGATGAATAAGGGAGTTAAAATTGCTACTGGCGATTGGTTATTTTTTTTAAATTCTGGTGATATTTTTTATGATGATTTTGTTTTGGAAAGAATTTCCAAAGATTTTGATAATTCTTTTCAATTTATAAGTGGTGGCGTTTTGTATCGATTCGTATCGAAAGATGTTTTAACCTTTACCTCGCCCAAAATTAATTTTTACTCTATTTCAATTGCGCACCAGCAAGGTGTATTTATAGCCAGAGATGTATTTACTACATTGAAATTTGATATTACTTATAAATTAAGGGCGGAATCTGATTTTTTCCTAAGGGCTTTTTTAGATGGTATGCATTTTAAGATGACAACTAGCGTAATATCCATATATGATCCATATGGTATCTCATCTAGAGTTTCACTTCAACAATTTATTGAAGGCTGGCGATTAGGATTTCTAAGAGTTTCTCTTTATTGGCTAGGATTTCCAATTTTTTATTTAACAACCCAGCTACCAAAAATAATTATCAGAAAAATTTTTCCTATTTAAATTAGATGAAATATTAATAATTATGCATCGCTTTTTGAATTTTTATATAATACATCCAATCATATAACGTTGCACTTATAAAGTACTATTTTAAAATCTTTCTTTAAAGGAAAATTGAATGATAAATATTTTTGAGCCTAATGTTACACAATCATCAGTTGCATTATTAGAGAAAGTTTTCGAGTCAAAGTGGCTTGGCCGTGGCCACTACGTATCTGAATTTGAAAATCGTTTATCTGAAACTTTACGAGTCAGTTCTTCTAACTTACATACTATTTCTTGTTGCACAGACGCCATTTTCGGTATATTTGAAATATTAGACATTCAACCTGGTCAAGAAGTAATAATACCATCAATTTCATTCCCAGCAATTGGCAGCGCAGTAATTTCAGCCAAGCTAAAACCTCGTATTGTTGATATAGATTTAAACACTGGAAATATCGACCTTACACGGGTTGCCGATATATTATCAGCTAATACTGCTGCTATTTTTGTAACTCATTATGGCGGCATACCTGTTGATATTAATAAATTACGACAACTAGTAGGCCCTAATGTATATATTCTTGAAGATGCTGCATGCGCATTTGGTACTTATGTAGATGGTGTTGCATGTGGCACAGAAGGTGATTTCGGCTGTTGGTCATTCGATGCAATGAAATTATTAACATGCGGAGAAGGTGCTGGTATATTTTTATCAGATTCTATGAATATGCAACGAGCTAAAGAATACTTCTATCTCGGACTACCAGTTCAATCTAAAAGTGGCATTGATCGACAAACTATAGACACTAGATGGTGGGAATATCAATTAAATACCCCTGGCCGACGCTCAATGTTTACGAATATAAATGCTGCTATTGGTTTGCCACAGTTTGACAAATTAGAGGATAATTTGGGCCGTCGTCAAACAATTCGAAATCATTATTGTAAAACATTAGACCGGGTTGGCGTTAATTACCTAATGCAAAGCAATCCTAATGTTTCTTATTCAAATTATTTTTTTACCATTATGACGAATAAGCGTGATTCTTTAGCCGCTTTTCTTAAAGAAAAACAAATTTATTCTACATTCCGTTATTATCCGCTACACTTAATTACACTATTCGAGTCTTACGCTGAAGACTGCAGTTCTGCAACTAATTTCTCTAATTTGGCATTAAATATCCCCATTCATCACTCATTATCTGACTCAGATATTTCGCGAATTTCTGAAACTTTGCAAGAATTTTATCTATAACAATTATGTATGTTTAAATATTTTGAAAAAATAGATGCTAGAATATTTTGGTCTATTAGACATTTTTTTTATAAGCCGTTTGCAGGTCGTTTGATTGGTATTGGCTATTTTGGTCGTCCTAGTTTCGTTAAGGGGTTAGGGAGATTATACTCGGGTCATGGTCTAGGAATATTTCCTGGTTGGCGAATTGAAATACTAAACGGCCATGTGGAGATAGGTAATGAAGTTCGTATTGGAAACAATTTCTTTCTTAACTGCGGTAGTTATGTGTCGATTGGTAACAAAGTGACTGTGTCAGCGAACGTATTCATTGGCACCACGGATGTTGTGATCAGTAATGATACTCGCGAATCATTTCGCGATTGGCAAATCATTGAGAGGCCCGTTAGGGTAGGCAATGCTTGTTTTATTGGCTTCGGCGCGGTATTATTGCCTGGAACTATTCTCGGCGATGGATGTGTTGTAGGAGCTAATTCGGTAGTTCGTGGTGAATTTTTCGATGGAAGTATTATTGCAGGGAACCCTGCACGTGTGTTACGGATGCGGGCATGAACGTAATATTTATTGGTCACGATCTTTCGTATGTGAAATTCTATTCCCAAATTCAGACAGCAATGTCAAAGCGCATTAAAATAACGTCTTCACATTTGTATTTCCGTCCCAGTGCTTGGCTTTATGCAAAACTGGTGTTGCGTTTGAGTTCGTTTACACCTTGTTGGACTCGTATTTTCCGCAGTTGGGAAGTAGTTCCAGAGTTAGATGATATGATTGATTTGCGATTTTATCCAAAATCAAGTGCTATCGATCAACGTGAGAAATTTAATCGCCTTTTTGGCTCGTATTATAATTACGTACTCGATGTAATTTCAAATACTAAGTGTGATCTCGCAATATTACCAGGCGAATACCGCCTTTTCGAACAAGCAGCGCTTGCGGCTCTTCGTACTTTAGATGAACCACCTCTAATTTTGTTTTTTGAAGCAGGTCCTCCTGGTTATGTATATTTTGACAGCACTGGTGTAAATGCGAACGCCTCATTCGCCCTTGCTGGTGCTATTAACCAGAATACAACTTCTCATCTGCCTGATTTTTCTTTAATATCAAATTCAAGAAAATTTTCTTTAATTAGTCATTATAGTTTATTAACTGTTGATATTTTGTGGTTGTTCATGGCTAAATTTACTCGAGGCCTATTAGACTTAGAGGAGTATTGGACAGCCGCGCATAATAGATTACGCTCACATGAGATTAACAAGAACGCTACCGAGTCGCTCAATCTCAACACTGGCAATTATATTATTTTCATTGCACAAGTTCGTAATGATGTAAATCATACTCATTTTGGCATTTCAGATTACATGCTAGAGCAACATCTTTTCGAATTGTTATCCGATGACGAAAATTTCAAATTAATATGGCGAGATCACCCGTTAGAATCGTCAGATCATATCTTTTTGCGCATTTCAAAATCTTTTCCTGATCGAGTTATCCGTATGAAAGGTATGACTCTGCAGCAGGCATTGACTTTTGCGGAAGGTGTCGTAACAGTAAATTCAAACGGAGGCCTTGAAGCACTTGCGGCTGGATTACCAGTTAGACTATTAGGGCAATCCTATTTCTCCAAACTAAAGGGGGTTTGTGATGATAATGAAATATTTTCAACATATCGAAAAAGAATTCGTGATCTAGGTTTTGATGAAACTATAAAACATGATGCTGCTCGATTTCTACAGGAATGTTTCCTACCAATTAATTACAGAGATGGCGATTTTAAGAATGCCGGTTTGGCCGCCGATTTCATTCTTTCAAGTATGAAATAATTGCATTATAGAGTTATTATGCCTAATATTCGAATTTCCTTAATTGGTCCAAATTTTTTCTCATATGTTCAAGCCATTTGTGAGGAGTTCATATCTCGTGGTTATCCATGTCAATATTTTGACGAACGTCATTCAAACTCTATCGCCACCAAAATTGCTTATCGATTACGACTACACTCGCTACTTAAACATAAACGAGATCAACATTTATCTACCATACGCGATCAAATCATCTTAAGCAAGGCAACTGATGTGTTCTTAATCAACGTGGAAGTTGTAGACCCAACGTTTGTAAAGGATTTACGCTCACACGGCATTTGTGTACATCTGTATATGTGGGATAGCTCTCAAAATAAAAACTCTTTTCTTAAATTGTTACCTTTAGTAAATGGTCGTGCCAGTTTTGAACCTGTTGATTGCGCTCGTTATAACTTAACATACATCCCGCTTTTTGCAGAAAAAATATTTTGTAATCCCAATTTGAATCAATCGGTGCGAAATGATGAGGTTGTTTTTTTAGGAACACTGCATTCACATCGTGCAGTTCTACTATCAAAGCTTGAGCACACTTTAGCTGAAAAGGGATTTAAAATTAAAAAATTACTCTATTATCATTCAACTTTTCTATATCTAATTAAATGCTTTTTTCATCCAATCGCTATTCAATTTTTCTTTCATATAAGAACAAAAGCATTTAATAAGCTAGAGATTGCAAATGTCTATTTTAAATCACGAGCCGTCTTAGATATCCATCATCCAGGCCAGACGGGTTTGACATCTCGCACTTTTGAATCACTGCGATCTGGAGCTTATTTAATTACACTAAATAAGACAGCATTGACACTACCCATTGAATTGCGCCATCGTGTGATTCTTTTAGCTAACGTGAGTGAACTAGCTGATCGGATTGCTGAGACTCGGCATGAACGACCCCAGCTCTCTCGACAAGCTGATTATTTTCTCTCACTTGAGCGTTTTGCCGAAGAATTGCTTGCGATTGGAGGATTACGCCCACGACAAGAAGTGATAACTAATCCAATTGAGATGAAACACTACACATGAATTTTGACCGCATAGTTCAATTGTCATATTTGGCACAATATACTTCACTTTTAGATAAGTTGCGTGTTAACTCTAAAACCCATGTCCTTGATGTTGGATCTGGTTTTGGATTTTTAAAAAAACTAGTAACTAATAAGGAAGGTAGATATGTTGGAATCGAATCTGACTCCAACACAATTAATAGTGCGATTACATTATATGGTTGTGACGGCTTTATCTATGGGTTCTTTCCTGACGCCGTACCAATTGCTGAATACGACGTAATAGTAGCGTTGACTGTGCTCGATGAGGTTCCCGACAAGGCAAAGTTTTTAGAGGGCATAAAGGCACGACTTCATCCAAAACATGGCATATGCTATTTAGCAGTTCGAAATCGCACATTTTTTATAAATCATTTCAAAACTTCAAATACCATGGCGGCTCGCTCTGCTCGTGCAAAAATGTATTCTCAGGACCTTACCTCTACCGAATGGGAGAGTCTCCTAACTACAGCTGGATTTGAGATTTGTGATTTTGGAAAATTTTATCGCCCATGGTTTACTGGATTCAATTTTTTTGGTTTAATAAATTTAAGCTATAAACTAATCAGTATGATTATCCCACGCAGGTATAGTTATATGCTTTTTTATTTAATTCGTATTAAAAAATAATTTTTCTTTATTTTAAAATATCTATAATATTTTCGTTATTTACTTCGTAAACTAAAATTCGTTACAATCTGTGCTGCTAATAAGCAGATAAAAAGTTTTACTGAATTTAATATCATACTAACATTTGGCATGTATTATCACCAAAAAATTAATCAACTAATTATAATTAGACCCGAAGATTTTATAATTGCGAATCGAATCATTGAGGATACAATATGAAACTTTCAAATCGTTCAAAAATTGAAGATGTTAAAATTTTCAATCTTGATAAACACATAGATCATAGAGGCTATATTACTAAAGTATTTGATGAAAAAATACGTTTAACTCTAACGAATGATTCCCGAGCATTGAACTATATGTATGAAACTTATAGTAGAAGGGATGTTCTTCGCGGGCTACATTACCAAATCGAAAAACCCCAATCACGATTATTAAGAGTCAGTTATGGTGCAATATATGATGTAGTTTTAGATCTTAGAAAGTCTTCTCCTACTTTTGGTAAATGGCAAGCTGAAATCTTAAGCTCTGAAAAATCGGGAGCTATCTGGATTCCCGCTGGTGTCGCTCATGGTTATTTTGTTATGTCTGAAATTGCTATTTTAAATATTCAAACAGACTATGAATATTTTCAAAATCTTCAGCGCGTTATTAAATGGAATGATACTTCACTAGCTATTGATTGGCCAATTTACGCGGATTTTCCTATCATGATACCACCTATTCTATCTGATCGTGATGAGTTGGGTGTTAATTTTTCTCATGCAGATTTTTTTGATTAGAAATTAATTTAGCATCAACGATGCTATTTATAATGCTTTGATCTGCGGGTTTTAGACATTAAAAATGCTGGGCTTTTAAATTTTATCAACAGGCGGTAAAAATAGATATAAGCCCCCGCAAACAAGGCAATTAAGGCTAATAAGGCATTCGTTTGCTCATAAAAATAAACTCCTAACATCGTAGGTATAACCGCCCCCACCCACACAATCACCGCCACTCTCGCATTCGCACGATTTTTATTTTGGGTAGTAACATCTAAGGCTGGATTTAATATTAATCGTCTGTATATCAAAGTATGCAAGTGCAATGCATCTGGGCGATTAATAGGATGTGAGCGAACAAACTTTCGCCTGTACATGCTGTAAAGTGTTTCTAACAGCGGATACACGCCTACCAGTACGGGTGCCATTGGCGAAATAGTTTGAGTTCTATGTGGCAACAACAATCCGAGCTCGACAACCCATAAGCCCAACAAATACGCGCCACCGTCACCCAAGAATATTTTGCCAACAGGCCAGTTCCAAATGGCAAAACCGAGTGTGGCGACGGTAGTAATCAGGCTCAGTCGAAACACCAGGCCATCATTCACACGGATGGCCAAACTGGCTAGCCCCAAGAGCATGATAATGACCGTTCCCGAGGCAAGACCATGAAAACCATCAATGATGTTGACGGAGTTGATGAAGCCGGCAACAACCAAAATCGTCAACACCAAAGCCACGCCAGGGAAAGTCAATAACCAGTCTAAAACAGCAATATCTGTTCGAGTAACGCCTACATGAATAATAGCGTACACAGCTCCAGAGGATAAACAGGCCAACCACAAGCGTATGCGCGGAGAGACTTTGTGCGTCAAATCTTCAACCAAGCCTCCTAAAAAAATAGGGGTAGAGGCAAGCAACAGCCACATGCCAATCAAGGCGTCGTTAGGATAGTATGTTTGAGAAAACCACACACCACTGACAAGCCCCATCAAAATACCCAAGCCGCCCAAGCGTGACGTAGGCTTAGTGTGGAACTTTTGCACCCCAGTGGCTTTGTCTGACCCGAACTGGACTTTGGACAATGCAAAAAAACCAGTCGCGGCAACTGCGACTAAGAAGCTAAGTAACAAGACTGTCCAGTTGATAGTCAATGCCATACGAGGCTATTTCCAGCGCCAAGCAGCTTTGAGCATGGCCATTTGTGAAGCACTTTGCGGGTCTTCTGAGGCTTTGCGCAATGCACGACGCACAAATGTAATCACGACACCCAAGAACAAGCCAGCAAATGCAGACACAATCACAATGATGGCGCGTTTGGGCTTAGATTTACGCTCTGGGGCCACAGCAACATCGACTTGTTGAATAAGCGGCCCTTCTCTAGACTCGTCCACTCGAGCTGACTCGTATTGCGCCACCAACACAGCCGCCATGGCCTCGCGAGCTTTGATATCGCGATACGACTTAACTGCCAACTGCTGCATAGGCGAAGACTTTTCATCCCCCCCGGAGCCTTGTTCTAACTTCTTTAAGTGTGAACGCAAGGCCGACAACTCACCAGCCAAGCGTTGAAAATCTGGGTTTTGCGGCATTAGAAAGTTGCTCATAGCTGCCAACTGCACTTCTTTGGCAGCTATTTGCCCACGCATTTCTGCACCTGCTCTAACGGCTGTTTCTGCAATTACAGCTGTGACTTGCATGCCTGACTTGTCTTTAGCCGTACGAAAATTGGCTTCTGCTTCAGCCAACTCAGTTTGGTTTTTGACAATGGCTTGCTCAAAAAATACACGACGCTGCTGAGCGTCTGTGACGGCCAAACGCCCCATCAAGCTTCGCAGCTCTTCCACATGCGTATTTGCTAGCTTAGCAGCAAACTCTGGGTCTCTGTCATCAGCCTCAATGACGATAAGTCCAGACTTTTTGTCAGAAGCAATTCTGACAGCCCCCTTCAACGCATTGCGTGTATCAACCAATGTTTTAGCGTTGTAACGGTCTTGAAGGTTCAATTTTTTTACAACCTCATTCTGCAATGTCTCACTTTGCATGAAAGCGATGTACATCTCATCTGGGCTTTTAATACCTGCAGCGCCACTAGCCAGCCCAGCCAAAGCCCCCAAGCTCGCCAAGGCCGAAGCAGCCCCACTTTGCTGTTGCTGAGGCGGCATCATCACAGTTTTGGCAGTGAAGATGGGTGTCATCAGCAAGCTCACCACAATCGCCAGCGTGGTGGTGATGGCGGGCACAGCAAAAAGTGTTTTCTTTTCTTCACCCAGGGCAATGGCCAAGTCAATTAGGCTGATTTCGTCGTCTTCAGCCTCAGCGGCCACGGTTGCAGTTTGGTTCAAGTCAGACATGTGCAACCCTTAATAGCCCAAGGCCTTCAAACCGGCTGCGCCCAAGCCCAGTTGGTAGAAGATTTGAGTAATGTCTTTGGCATTGCGAATCACAGCACTCCACACGGCCTCGCGGTCCAGCTTATCGGGCATGACGATAGAGTCGCCAGGCATGACCTTGGCACTGTTGATAGAACCAAACCAGCTGCCATTACTGGTCAAGGCCGAGCCGTCAGCGCGAATCAGAATCACCGAATCGCGGTCTGCCCCCGAGCCAACGCCTGCGGCGTTTAAATAGTCTTGCACGGTTTTGCCGGTTTTAAAAATTAAGGCAGATTCGGTATTCACAGCACCATAAACGTATACAAAGTCTGGACGAGTAGGAATGATCAACCTATCGCCGTTTTGCAAACGAATTTCAGGCAGATTGTTGATGTAGTTGTACAGCTGTGGGTCAAGACCCAAAGCAATGCGCCCCTCGGGCTTCAAGCTGCGCACACGCTCCAGCGCTTGGCGCTGGGCTTGTTGCGCCGCAAGAATACGGGCTTGTGAGATGGCCGCGTCTGAGCTAGCACCCAAGCTTTGGCTGGCCTGGGCGAGTTGTGCGCTTGATTCTGTTTCTAAACGGCGAATCAGCTTGTCAAGGTTTTCTACCTGGCTTTTGCGCACGTCTTCACGGTAAAAGGCTGAACCAAACAAATACGCATCGTGCGTCAAGCCACCTGCACGTTGCAACACATCTGCCAAGTTTTCGCCAGACTTAACTTGATAAATACCAGGTTGCGCCACCTCGCCTTCGACGCGCACCATGATGCGGCGTTTTGCAATGGGCACACGCATGTCGTTGACAGAAAAAACAGTCACCACATCGCCCGCTTGCAGCAATTGGTTGTCGGGGTCTTTGGCATCGTTCAGAACACGCGCCAAATTAAAAGGCACCAGGCTGACATTGAGGTTTTTGCGGTCTACCCGCTCGATGACCGCATAGTCCCAATTGATTTCGTCGTACAGGTTACCCACAGACTCAGCCACCGAAGGCACGGTGTTGCGCTCGTTGACTTTGATAGGCGCTTGGTTAGAGAACATGCGCGCTTGGCGCGACTCGCGGTAGCCCTCGATGGTTCTAGATTCTTTGTCAATGATGGCGGTTCGCCCGTCATACGATTTCTCGCTGGGCTTGTTGCTGACGAGGGCTCCTGGGGTCGTTGCACTTGGGTTAGGCCTATCGGCTGCAGCCATTTCTTTCAGCCTCGCTTCACGCATGCCTTTTTGGTCAATACGTGAATCGAGCACTGGGTCGTCTAGCAAATCTTCCGCCATAAGTTCACGGTCACGCAAGGCACGCTCGCGCTGGTTGGCATCGAACAGCACTTCGTTTTGGCGGCGAATCGAGTCGCGGCTGATCAGCACTTCTTTGTTGGGAATGAGGTCTCGCACGCGCATGCCTTCACGCCAGGCCATGCGTGAGGGTTGTGCCACATTGCCGCGCAAGGTGACAGCGTTTGACAGTTCTGGGGTGATGGCCAACACTGTGATGAGGTCGCCATTGAGCAGCTCGGTTTTGAGGCCCGCGCCTTCAAGCGCCACGTCTTGCACGCGGCGGGGTTGCGCGTCTTTGGGGGTGAGGCGCTCCAACACAGCGCGGCGCGGATCGGCCACCACAGGCAGCCCACCTGCGACAGCCAACAAGTCTTCCAGCGTTTCTTTGCTGGACTTCATTTCGTACACGGCGGGGTTGTTGACCTTGCCCACCAAGGCGACATGGCCTACGGCCTGGGGAATCACGATGATGTCGCCATCCACGAGCTTGACGTCGCCCGCGCTGTTGCCTTGCGCCAAGAAAGCATACAGGTCAAATTCGGTGACGATTTGCCCGCCACGCTTGAGCTGCACACGACGCATGGAGCCCGTGGCGTTAGGGCCACCCGTGGCAAACAGCCCCGTCGACAAGGTGGACACACTACTCAAAGAATAGCTGCCAGGCCTACGCGCTTGGCCCACCACATAAACGGTGATGGTGCGCAATTGACCGATTGTCACGCTGAGCTGGAAGTCTTTGTAGTACTTGCCAACGGCGTTTTTGATCACGCCTTCTGCTTGGCCAAATTTCACGCCAGCGAGCGAGACGGTGCCAACCTTGGGAATATTGACCATGCCATTGCGGTCCACCACAGCACGCACATCCACCTCGAGCGAGCCCCAGCCTCGAATCAGAATCTGGTCGCCTGGGCCCAAGGGATAGTCGGCGCTGACGGGCGAACTCTCAGTGGGCGCAAAGGGGCTGGGCCCCGGCTGGTTGGACAACTGATTGCGTTGAATGAACTGCAGGTTCTCGAAAAACACAGAGCCGTACAGCGGCAATTTGTAGCCCGTGGTTTCGAGCACAAACTTTTGGAAATCGTTGGCTTTGAGAGGCTCCAGCGGTTGGAACAGACCTTGCCCGTTTTGATTCGGGTTGGGCAAGGGATCGGCTGATCGAATCACGTTGTTAAGCGCCCCGCTGAGGCTCAAGTTTCCAAGCCCACCGGCAGAACCTGCCCCACCTGACACACCACCCAGCGCGCCCTGCATGCCCTGGGGCAACTGAAGGCTTTGCCCGGTTTGAGACATCAAAGCCGTCGAACTGAACACGCCAACGACAAGCACACACGCGCGGCTGAGAGTTTTTATTCGATCAAAAACCATAATTACTTTCAAAGTATTTCTCATTGTAGTCAGGGTGCAACGGTGCCAAAGCGACGCTCACGGCCGCTAAACCAGGCAAAGGCCTGTTCGAGTTGCTGTGTATCAAAGTCGGGCCACAGCACATCTGTGAAATACAACTCGGCATAGGCCACTTGCCAAAGCAAAAAGTTGCTGATGCGTGACTCGCCGCCGGTGCGGATGAGCAAGTCGACCTCAGGCGTGCCTGCGGTGCTGAGGTGCTGGCCAAGGTCTTGTTCGGTGATGTGTTGGGCGCTCAGACCAGGGTTGGCGGCGCTCCAGCTTTTCACGGCATTGACGATGTCCCAACGCCCGCCGTAGTTGGCAGCCACGTTGAGGGTGATGGTGTGGTTGTGCACGGTAGCGCTTTGCGCGGCTTCGATGCGCTGCTGCAGCTCAACCGGAAAGGCGCTGATGTCGCCCAACACGTTCAGGCGCACGCCTTCGGCTTGCATGGCCTTCATTTCTTTTTCTAGGTACTGGATGAACAGGCCCATCAGGGTGGACACCTCGTCGCTGGGGCGGCCCCAGTTTTCGGTGCTGAAGGCAAACAGGGTGAGGTAGCGCACGCCTTGGTCGGCACAG
>Ga0228701_1001998_pt1 | contig 12915 bp, 14 predicted proteins | sample McNCre117_Aug_MG_2_FD_178017 | JGI IMG/M metagenome (GOLD analysis project Ga0228701, IMG submission 178017) | Freshwater microbial communities from McNutts Creek, Athens, Georgia, United States - 11-17_Aug_MG | ecosystem: Environmental > Aquatic > Freshwater > Creek | place: USA: Georgia...
GCTGGTTTGGTACATAGCGTGTCGCTGCGCGATGTATCAGGCGAGACTCAAATCAGACGACTACACATGTAGAACTGTACGAAAAAGGCTTGTGGACGGGGGTTCAAATCCCCCCAGCTCCACCATATGCAAGTTTAAAGGCCGCTAGGATTAACCACCTAGCGGCCTTTTTCTTTGAAAAATCAATGGGTTACTGAATAGGTTAATGCAGGGGTGACTATTGACAGCTATTCCGAATCGGGGGAACATGCGGGGGAATAATCCCCATCTTTTTTCTCTTTGGGGGAACAAAACACCCCCGGATAGGCAATAAGTTCTGAATGAGCGGGGGAACAAGTAACAAGGTGTACCCGATGCTCACAGACTCACAATGCAAAAACGCTAAATGCCCAGTTGACCGACCACGCGCAAGAATGGCTGATGCTGGTGGGCTTTACTTGGAGGTTTCCCCTGCGGGCTCCAAGCGCTGGTTCTGGAAATATCGACGAGGCGGTAAAGAGTTTCGACTCGCGTTGGGTAGCTATCCATCAGTGGGGCTGACTGCGGCAAGACGTGCAAGAGATGCTGCGAGATTGCAAAGAGCGGAGGGTACTGACCCCATACAAGCAAAAAAAGTGCAAAAACTTAAGGCGGCTAATCCTGCGGGTGACACTTTCAAAGTCGTTGCCTTGGAGTGGTTCGAGAAGCAAGAGCCTCTTTGGAGTGAGGCTTATGCGGTGCGAGCTAAACGCCAATTCGAGCGAGACTTATTTCCTTGGGTGGGCGAGAGGCGATTGGCTGACATAGAGCCTGTAGAGCTACTTGCGGCGCTTCGCAAAGTTGAGGAGCGCGGAGCAGTGGAGACAGCAAGCCGAGGCCTTGATTTGGCGAGACAGGTTTGGCGCTACGGTGTGGCCACTGGGCGCGTGAGCCGCGACATGACTGCTGACTTGAAGGGGGCGCTATCGCCTTACCGAGGCAAGCACTTTGCAGCGATTACTGAGCCAGTTCGATTAGGTGAGCTGTTGCGAGCTATCAAGGGCTACAAAGGCGGGCCAATTGTGCGAGCTGCGTTGCAGTTAGCGCCTATGCTGTTTCAGCGTCCGGGTGAATTGCGTGGTGCAACTTGGGCTGAAATTGATATGGATGAAGCGTTATGGACTATTCCAGCGGCTCGAATGAAGCGCGGCAAAGAGGGTAAAGAAAACGGGCAACCTCACCTTGTCCCATTGCCAACGCAGGCAGTGCGAATCTTGGAGGTTTTAAAACCATACACAGAGTCAACGGGATTGGTTTTTCCCGGTGAGCGTCAGCGTAGCAAGCCTATTTCTGAGAACTCTGTGCGAACTGCATTGATTGCAATGGGTTATACGTCCGACATTCAAACATGGCATGGTTTCAGGGCTACAGCAAGAACTATGTTGGCAGAGGTTCTTGAATTTGACCCGTTGGTGATTGAAGCGCAATTGGCGCATTCTGTTAGAGATGCTAATGGCCGTGCCTACAACCGAACGACCTATCTCAAACAACGGCAGGAAATGATGCAGCGCTGGGCCGATTACCTTGACAAGTTATCTGTTGGCGCAGACGTGATTCAATTGAAGCAGGCTTAAAAATTGAACCTGCTTTTTGCTGGGTTCTCACTGCTATTGCAGAGGACATCGTGAGTAAATTATTCAAATTAAAAGAGTGGGTAACTATTCCTGATGCCGCCCGCCACTTATCGCAAATCGTGAACGAGCCAGTGAGTGAGGCCGACATATTGCAGATGGCGTTGGATGGACATCTAAAGATTTCAGTCAACTTTCCCAATCGAGCTAAGGCACGTATTGGCCGTGTGATTCCCTATAAAGACGTCCCTCGCAAGGAGCTTCCGACCTTAGACGGGAAAGGAACGGTAACCTACTTGGATGGCTACCCGTTGAATGACTCCCCAGAGGGGACGATGCCTGATAGTGAAACCCCGTTCATTCACTTTCAAAAAGAAGTTGTCTCTATCGATGGCATTTGGGACCTCGCGATGCAAGGTAACGAACGATTTGATATTGAGTTTGACCTTCAACAGTTGATTGGTGGGCCAGAAGTCACCATGATGAACCTTGAAGGAACATTCCTAAATCGCAGCGACGGAACATGGGCTGCGCTACAAGAGAAATTCCCCGACAGGGTTACTGAGAATGATGACGGTGAGAGCACAACGGTTAAGGGCTCCTACTATCCCGCTGGGGGCCTTGGAACTGATTGCACTCGCGTTATTAGAGTGTCCGAAATTATGGCTTTGCAGGCAAAGCTGGATGGGAGTGCATTGGATAAACCCGTATCCACTCGTGAACGCAATACCTTGCTAACCATTATTGGTGTGCTGTGCAAAGAAGCTGGATTTGATTACAGCCGAACTGCAAAAACAGCAGGGTTAATTGAAAGTACAGCAGCTAGTCTTGGTGTGGGCATTGGAGAAACAACTATTGAAGGTCATTTGAAAAAAGTTTCTGATGCCATGGGAACCCGCATGAAGTAAGGGCTTTATGGGCAACTGCCTATTTGGTTAGGCAGTTGCCCCAATTCTTAACGTCAAAGTTTCACATTACGTCCATCGAAACAACGGCAACTAAAGCCGTGAAAGGATGGATAGCGATGGCTATTTGGAGAATTGAAACTTGCAAAGCTGAATCTGGCTACCGCTCAAACGCCAGCATTTACAACCTGATTCGTGATGGGCTTTGGACGAAGCCTGTCCTCATTGGTCAACGTTCTGTCGGCTGGCCTGACTATGAGGTTAGAGCCATTTGCTCCGCACGTATTTCTGGACAAACAGAAATTCAAATCCGCGAATTGGTTGAGGCATTGCACACCAATCGAATTTCATTGGTTTCGCCTTGAGGCTGGTGTTATGTCATCAAAAGGCTTCAAAAATACCAAGTACAACGAGCCATTTGTGGGAATCGTGCGCAGTGCTTTTGAGGCGCCTGCGTTTTGTGAGTTAAGTCCCCACGCATGTAAGTTGTTGCTTGAGCTGATGCAGCAGTATCGTGGGAACAACAACGGGGACCTCACTGTTGCTTGGTCAGTCGTGGAAAAACGCGGTTGGCGCTCTCGGACAACGCTTTGGAGGTGCAAGGCCGAGCTGATAAAAGCAGGATTCATTTACGTCACTCGAAAAGGGCATATGCCTAGCACCTGTGAATTGCTGGCGCTAACTTGGTTTCCATTAGATGTGTCACGCAAATTTGACCCAGAGGCTCTTGCTTGTTTTAAATCAAAGGCTTATTTGAAAAGCTCACCACTATCTACTTCAACACCTAAGCAGAAGATTGACTGGACACTTCCAAACGGTGGGCGAGATAGGGACCAAAAAACAGAAGGCTTAGTCCATTTTGGAAACAATGAACGCGCAGCAAGTCCATTACTGAAACAGTGAAATTTCAAACTTCACGGTAATTGTTTCTTAGATGGACTTGTAGGCCACTTTGGACACGCGTTGATTGTTTCGCAGGTGGACATCTTTCTAGAGTAGCCATCTGCATATGTTTTTAGATGCGATAGTGTTTTAAGTTGGTCGTGCAATTGCGGTAGCTCAAAAATTGCCAAATGATTTCGGAAAAAGTTTGGCTCAGGAGAAATTCGTATGGGCGGATTAGGTAGCGGATCTAGGTGGGGTCAAAGTACAACGGCCCACATGCGGCAGTTGGACATCAGACAACTTCAACGAGATGGATTACTAAAGCCGGGCTTGGCTTATGGTTGGAATTGGTCAAGGGATGGGGAAACAACTGCATCCATCAATATCCTCGCAGGACTTAATCGCATCACGTTGGATTACCGTTACAGAAACCACGGCGATGAGTGGCGGTCCATGCGTTACCCAATAGAAGTGACTTGGACTGCAATGCATTTTGGAGGGGCACGTCCGTGGTTTTTGTGTCCTGCGCAGGGGTGTGGGAGACGTGTCGCGCTACTTTACTGTGATGGTGTTTTTGCCTGTAGGCGCTGTCATCAATTGGTTTATGAGTCTCAGCGAGAAACATCGATTGACCGTGCGAGTAGGCGAGCAAATGCCCTAAGAACTAAATTGGGCTGGAAGCTGGGGATTCTTAATGGGGAGGGGGGCAAGCCTAAAGGGATGCACTGGCGAACATTTGTCCAATTACGCGAAAACCATGACACACATGCCAGCGCGATGCTTCTGGGCATTGCTAGGCATTGCAATATCAAGTTTCCCGGTGAGGACTGATTTATTCAGTGAGTGGCGTTAAGTTGAGGAGCGCTTGTCCAGCATGTTGGCAAAGTCCACCACTAGTTGACGGCTTGGCAATGACAATTTGCGGAAGGTTTTTCGTAATTCCACTGCTTCGGGTGTGTAATCCGCGCTCAACTCAGCGTCTCCATTGCTAGGCAGGGATGGCAGCTGTAGTCCCTCGCGTATGGCACATATGGCCGCAGGGGATGTCCCGAGTGCTGCGGCCAACATTTCCAAAGCCTCAATTGCCAATCGACGCTCGCCACGCTCAATGCGTGACAAATGACTGGTTTCTAGTCCCGCGTCAAATGCCAATTTCTCCTGAGACCATCCCTTTTCTTCCCGTAGTGAGCGAATGATTTGGCCTATTTCCATTGGCGAATTGTTCTATCGACCTTGACTCCTTGGCAAAGACCGGGTGGCAAGTGAAGTTTCTAAGTTTGACTATTTGACATAATCGAAGCGTTCCTTGCCGATTTGTCAATTACTCCACTGGTCACCTCAATTCGTTCATGCCGTCACTTTCTTGGCTACACAAACAACATGCAGAACAGGCGGCAGTCAAAGTCCCGCATCACCTGCTTACCGTTCAATCGGTTCACGGCGACGCTACATCAGAGAACTTGCTGATACAGGGTGACAACTTGCTGGCGCTCAAGGCGCTGCTTCCTGTGTATCGGGGGTGCGTGAAGTGCATATTTATTGACCCTCCATACAACACTCAGTCTGCTTTTGAGCATTACAACGACCGTCTTGAGCATAGTCTTTGGCTCTCAATGATGCTGCCTCGTTTGCAACTTTTACGTGAGCTACTTAGCGAGGATGGTTCTATCTGGGTGACGGTTGACGATAACGAAGGTCATTACCTCAAAGTATTAATGGATGAGGTTTTCGGGCGTCAGAACTTTGTTGCGAATGTGGTCTGGGAAAAATCTGATAGTCCAAAAATGGATGCTCAGCTTTTTTCTACGCGTCATGACCATTTGCACGTATTCGCAAAAAACTTAGCCAAATTTAAGCTCAAACGGCTAGAAACAGATACTGCGGCTCATTACGATAAAACTGACATTGATGGGCGGCGTTATTACTTGAAGCCACTTCGAGCGATGGGGGGGCAAGGCGACTCTAGAGATGCGCGTCCGACTCTATATTTCCCACTGATTGCACCTGACGGCACAAATGTTTATCCAAAGCGAACTGATGGTAAAGATGGTGCATGGCGCTGGAGCGTAGAAAAAGTTGAGCAAGAAAAATCTCGCATCGTCTGGGTGAATGGCCGAAATGGGTGGAGTGCAAATTACAAAATCTTTGCCGATGCATCCAACGGACGTCCTGCGGAAACCATTTGGACTCATTCTGATGTGGGAAGCAATCGCACCTCTAAAGCAGAAGTTAAAGCACTACTTGATAGCGACGGCGCGTTCACAACCCCCAAACCTGAACGGTTGATAGCTCGAATCTTTAACCTCGCTACTAATCTTGACGACTTAGTTCTCGATAGTTTTCTAGGTTCGGGTACTACTGCGGCTGTGGCTCACAAAATGGGTCGTCGATACATAGGTATTGAAATGGGTGAGCACGCCCGAACGCATTGCTTGCCACGTTTAGAAAAAGTCGTTGCTGGCGAGCAGGGGGGCGTCAGCAAATCTATTAACTGGCAGGGCGGTGGGGGATTTCGGTTTGCAACGCTGGGCAATCCCATCTTTGACGAATTGGGGCGCATTGATACAAGTGTGCAGTTTTCGGACTTGGCCGCTTTTGTTTGGCAGCAAGAAACGGGCACATCTTCTGGTGTAAATCGCTTCACATCTCCGTGTCTGGGTGAGCACAACGGAGTGCAATATTTCTTATTGTTTAACGGCATTTTGGGAGACAAACGGCCAGATGGCGGCAACGTCCTGAACTATGAAGTGTGGGATGCCTTAGTTCGCATCTATCCCTTTGATGGACCTCGAGTGGTTTTCGGTGAGGCGGTCAAGCTGCCGCCCACGATACGTACCCGTGAGCGGGTGATGTTCAAAAAAATTCCGTACACCTTACGTGGACAGGGGACACTGTGATGGCGCATTTCGATTTAGAACCCAAGGAGTACCAAAAGCAGGCGTTGCAAGCGTTGACTGAGTTCTTGCAAACGCTACGCGCAACAAGTGCCGCACAAGGCTTGGTTGACGAAGATGCCTTGAATACTGCCTTTGCATCCACTGTGGCCGCATTTGACCCAGCGATTCAAAGCGGCGGGATGCGGCCGAAGAAATACCAGAACACCTACCAACAGATTCCCAATGTCTGCTTACGCATTCCCACGGGTGGTGGGAAAACATTGCTGGGAGCACACGCCATTGAGCGGTGCGCGACGCATTACCTTGGAACCTCAACGCCGTTTGTCATTTGGTTGGTGCATAGCGACGCCATCTTGACTCAGACTTTGGGCGCGTTGAGTAATCCAACTCATCCATACCGTCAAACACTGGATTCGTTGTATCAAGGTCGGGTCAAGGTGTGCAGCATGGACAACCTTGCCCAAGTTCGCAGCAATGACTTTCGCAACCATGCTGTTGTTTTGGTGGCCACGGTGCAGACGTTTCGCATCCACAAAGATAAGCAACATTTGCGGACGGTGTATGAGTTTGATGAGGCGTATTCCGAGCATTTCAGCGTCGTGCCGGAGTCCTTGGCTCCATTGTTACTGACGGTAACTCCCGAGGACATTAAGCCCAGCGGCCCCTTAATAGAACGTGACGTTGGCCGAGTGAAACATTGCGTTGCCAATTTGATGCGATTGCTTCGCCCCATTGTCATTGTTGATGAGGCGCACAATTTTTATTCTCCACAAACGATTGAAACTCTCAAAGATTTCTGGCCTCAAGTGATTGTGGAGTTGACAGCCACGCCTAAAGAAAAATTCAGCAATGTGCTGTTCGCGGTGTCTGCGCTGGCGCTAAAAGCCGAGCACATGATTAAGTTGCCTGTTGTCTTGGCTAATCATGCAAATGGCTGGCAACGTGCTGTCGATGATGCACTGCTGATGCGCACGCGGTTAGAAAATTTGGCTGTTAAAGAGCTGCCAGACTACATCCGACCTTTGATTCTTTTTCAGGCTGAGCCTGTGAACAAAACCGTCACAGTGGATGTTTTGAAAAAGTACCTTCTCGAAAAAGAGGGTATTTTTGAAAATCAAATTGCTGTGCAGACAAGCAAAGAAAAAGGGTTGGATGGCCTCAATCTGTTTGACCCAACTTGTCCTGTGTTGTTCGTTATCACGGTAGAGGCATTGAAAGAGGGGTGGGATTGTTCGTTTGCCTATGTGCTGTGCAGTTTGCAAGATGTGAACAGCACACAGGATGCCGAACAATTGTTAGGGCGAGTCCTGCGTATGCCATATGCCCGTGAGCGAAAAGAACCAGATTTGGGCAAGGCGTATGCCCACATTGTCTCTACGCACTTTGACCGAACAGTAGAAAAACTGCGAGACAACATGGTGCAAAAGCTCGGGTTTGAGAAAGCCATGCTTGGTGCGGCCATTGCACCTCAGACACCGCTGCCGTTGTTTGATGACGTGCCGTTAGAAACACCGTCTCATTTGCTAGGTTTGTTTTCGAGTGATTTTGTTTTGGCGCAATCTCCACTTGTTTCGGCTTTGCCACAAGCTGATGCAGAACGAGTTACGGTCAGCTCAACGTCTGATGGCGTGAAGGTAAAAGTACTCGGAGCGATTACTGAGGAAATACGTCACGAGTTGGTTCGTAACGTAGCGCCAGAGCAAGCTCAAGCGCTAGAAAAGGCAATGGCTTTGCATAACCAAATGCACATGGCCCAAAGTGCGCCATCGCAAACAGGTGAAGTGTTCCCCCCTGTGCCTCAGTTGTGCTTACCTCTTGTGGGTGATGGCTCTCGCTGGGAGGTAGTGCAACCCGAGGTATTGCAGCACCTAAGTCATTGGGATTTGCCGTTGCAGAACATCACGCTCAATGCTTACCAACCTGTTGAAAGCACTGAATCGCAAGCGATTGACATTAGCCGAAGTAGTCAAACCTTGACTATTCAGCACTACAACTATCAACAGTTGGCGCTGAATGCAGTGCCATCCACTGCCTCAGAAAGTGATTTGATTCGTTACCTTGATGGTGCGGTGCAGCAAGAGGATTTATTGCCGGATTTGACCTTAGCCTATGTGTCAGGTGTCGTACGCCACCTCATGGAATTACGAGGTTTTAGCCTGACAGCGTTAGAGCGTGACAAGGTGAGACTGGTAAATGCCATCACCGCGCAAATTGCTGACTCCAGAAATCAGGCAGACCAAGCACAGTACATCTTGTCGTTTGAGGCAATGCGCAATAGTGCCACCTTGGATGCGTCACATCAGTTTAGTTTTTCGTTTTCTCCATCGGCTTATCCTGCACGTAACGTGTACGAGGGGGCATGGACGTTCTCAAAACACTACTACCCCGTGATTCACGACTTGCGGTGGAAAACCGATTCTGGCAAAACTACCGAAGAATTTGAGTGCGCCCGAGCTATTGACGAACACCCTTTGGTGGCGCGTTGGGTTCGAAACATTGAAAAACAGGAAAAGTTTTCGTTCTGGTTGCCATTAGCGACAGGTCGGTTCTACCCAGACTTTGTGGCACATTTAACAGACGGAAGACTGTTGGTTGTCGAATACAAAGGGGCACAACTGCACGAGCCGTTAAAACGTGATGTTGGTACGTTGTGGCAAAAAACATCAGGTGGTAAATGCCTTTTCCTATGGGCTGTCAAAAATGATGGCGGGCGGGACGTTCGACAACAGCTGAACCAATGTTTGGAGGGGTAACACATGAACGAGAAGCCATCCGACGATTTGAGACCCCTGTTAGAGCAGGCTGCAAAAAATCTCATTCAAGAGAGAATCTTGAGCAAGGGCGGTAAACAACCGTCCCAAGAGGCGGTGGATATTGCAGCTCGAGTGTTAGCGAACAGGGCAATTCGCGAGTACAAACTGGCGCCTCCAAAGCAGGAGTCACCTGTTAATGACCTAGTGAGTGAGGCTCCACAAACACCATCACCCAAGCCATTGAGGCAGCCAAGTACGCAAGCCATTGATATGTTGGCGAAAATGACGATCAACAAAGGGGTGCGTGAGGGTAAATTGCTCGTTCTCCCCGAGAAAGGATAGAGCTCATGAATGAAACTCTGATGAATAGCAGGCCAAGCAGTGAGTCTGTCCTTGGAAAGGGTAACTCGTCGCTTATCGATAGCTCTACTCAGACTGTGACCATCATTTGTTCTAGCCAGCCTTTAGATTTCACGGCTCAAGATGAGCATGTTGGATTTTTTGAAAAGGTTTTAAATTTTCTATTTAACGGCGGAAAACGAAGAACGATTCTTGATAAGCGTTGGGACTAAGAGCTCCCCAATGCCCTACGAACGATCTCTGCACTCGTCCACGCGCCGCGCCAGTAGGCTAAGAGTAACCAGGTACTGCGCCGCCTTTTGTTCGTTTAGGTCGTGAGTGAGCGAATGCGCCTTCACGTTGCGCACTCCTGTGTATATGCCCTCGTAGATCTGATGGAAGCCCTTTTGATCGTTTCTACCGGTCTCAGTGACTACTTCACTGAAAACAAGCTTGCCCTTGTCCATGCCGAAGGCTTGTCCAACAAGGTCTTTTCCATCTAATTGGAGGCCCGTGCGAGCGCGGATCATGTCAAACACTGCAATCACGGCGTTGAGTACAGAGTCCCGAAGATGACCATTGCGATATTGTCCCCAAGAGCTATCGACGATAGCTGGGTGCAGGAGGTCCTCAAACCCCAGAGCCTTCACTTGGTTAGCTCCTGCCAGTGCTAGTACTTCGGCAGCTTTCAGCACAGAAGGCAGATCCTGTTTCAGGATGTCGTCGTAATCGTTGTCCATGCCGAACTTGATGTGACGACCGAGTTCGCCCAACCGGCCAGTATTCTTCATTTCAGGGTCAACTTGTTTCCATAGCCGGATTAGGGCGTCGTAATCCGCCTTCATGTAGCCGTTTATCGCCTTCGCGGCATCGTGTGCCGCCGCCTCTAGGTGGCACTGGGCGTCATTGGCCTTCGCCGTGAGGTCGCGACACTTTTCCGACACTGAAATCAACCATTCGATCATATGCATTCCTTGTCATCAAAGATGGAGGAGCCTCTCATTTGCTAGAAGAGTAGTTATGAATTCCTGATGCGTGTTATGTTCTGAAAAGAAGCCAGTTCACCAAAGTTACGCGCACTATGCGCCACATGGCTTGGTGGTCTTCCCATTCATCAATGCTTTTCCCTGTCATTCCACCCATCCAATTAGTTCGGTCCGAGTGTAAAAGCGATCCGCCATGTGATAGAGCGGATCGTAGTGAGTACAGCTTTCGTCGATCGCTCTTGGACACCATAGGGTCAGGTGCAAAGTGACTCACGAAATCTGAAAATTGCGCAGTGGGGCCCTTACCAGTCGAGCGATTACAGGTGACGCATTTCATTGCACTATCTGGTGGAGGCATTAGCGCCTCAATGGCACTCACTAATGCAGTAAACGAAGCAGAACGAGAAATATTAGCTACAAACTGCGCATGTGCGAACCAGTAACTCGCTCTAAGGAAGCGATCTCGATCCTCTCGAGAGCATGCGTAGAAACGATCGAGCAGCGCTGTGAAATCAGTGGGAAGATCGAGTACTTGGTCGACCGCGATCCCTCTTCGGTTGTAGTACTCGTCGGTTGCGCTCAACGTGAGCGCAGGAATGTTAATCGTGTCCGAGAACTTTTCTAACTTCCCGTTTGCACTCTTGTAGATATATCCTTCTTGTAGAAATTCGCTTTTCAAGTTCTGCGGATCGTCGCTACTAGTCACTACCCAGTGATGTCGGACGACGGAGCTGATGCTTCGCCATATCGTGGTCGTAAGCGCAACGCACAAAAGTTCGATCTCCCTTCCGATGCGGCTACGACGAATCGAATTGGTATGGAAGTCTTCGCTCTCCGAGACCGCGAACTGTAAAAGTAAAGGGTGATCGCCTAGCAAGAATGAGGGGCGTGGCGCCTCAGCTGGTAGGGGAAGAATCTGGAATCGATCTTTGTATCGGAAATGACCTGTGGTGGGTACGTGAGCAAAGAGCACTATCTGTCCGATGTTTTCGGCGGAGCTCTTGAGGAGAAAGCTATTTACTTTTTCTTCGAGCTGTATCACGTCGTTATCTTGTAATGCAGGTCCAGGATCAAGACTTGAAAGCTCGCCATTACTATCGTAACGGGCGATAAGGGCGATACCATCCTGCTGCGCACGCTGGTAGTGAATCTCTCTAGGGCTGACTCCTGTCGAATGATTGAAGTGAAATAGCAGCAGTTGCTCAAATTCCGACTGGTCGACGTCAGCCAAACGGAAGCGTGTAAATAAATTATCGTATGCCATCGCTTTAGTCTAAGGGACGAATTTTTCCCTCGTTCTAACAAGGCGGAGCTGTACTTTTAAAAATGGATCGCTTGCTAATTGCAACTATGAATACATGAAGTTGCTGTGTTGAAATTTTTGGTGCATGTGAGCATTCGAGGTTTTCTAATTAAGTTTCGTTTTCCAAAACAATGCTTTAACAAGAATGGATTTGTATGAAAAATATATTGTCTTTGATAGAGCTAATCTTCTATGCTGTTGCTTTGTTTTATGGCGTGAAGTGGTACAACGATCCATCAGGGCCTTATGAGCCCATAACATTTTTGAGCATGTTTTTTGGAGGCACAGTAATTGAGATTTTTCGTAGGCTTTTTGGTGATAAAAAAAGTTACAAGCCGCGGTCTAACATCCTTGAAAAATTACCAGTTGGCAGTCCAAAATCTAAGGTTCTTGAACTTCTTGGGGAACCGCACAAGGTTTGTGTCGGAGTCTTTTTTATAAATTCTCAGAAGCATTTATACAAGTCGATTTTTATCCTGATGAAGGAATAAAAACGATAGCGATAGGTCTTACAAACAAATCATCTTGTTTCGGATTTGTTGTCCCTGACTACGAGCTGCGCATGGGCGAACTAAGGTTTAGAGACTTGCATTGCGATCCATCATCAATTCGTTTTCGCCAGACATTGCGATCTACCGAGTTAGTGTGTGAGATCAGGGTTGGGCCTCCAGGTGCGTGGACCTATTACACCTTTGGGGCTTTGTCTCCTTTGGTTCCTGGGGATTTTCGGTCGGCCGATCTAGGTGTAGAAACAGAAGTTGAAGTAATCTCTGTCGCCCTTGGTGTCGAGATTAACTGGGTTGCTTTGTCTGCATCTACTGACGAAGTTTGGTTTGATTGGATGCAAGGAATTACTTTGTAGAATTTTTGAAAATCGTACGGAGAGTTCGGTGTGCAAATTATGAAGAAGCTCCCTGAGATCCTGACTGGCTGCTACCGACGAGTGCTAAAACCGCTGCAAACCTGTCCTAACACGCCCAAGCAGTTCATTGCGCCGGCTCAACGGCAATGACGCCTAGTGCGTACGACTTGAATCCGAGGCATGTCGATGTTTAGCCTCGATAATTATGGGGAACAAGCGGGGGAATAATTGCAAAAACCGCATTGAGTTTTTCTATAAAAATCAATATGTTACGGATATGATTCAGTAGACCCCAGCCCATACACAAGGGCTCGGAAAATCTCCGAGCCCTTTTCTTTGCTCCAAAGCCCAGTACTGGCGGGCTTTCGACGAGTGACCTTAAGGACGGGATAACTT
>Ga0228701_1002002_pt1 | contig 12910 bp, 12 predicted proteins | sample McNCre117_Aug_MG_2_FD_178017 | JGI IMG/M metagenome (GOLD analysis project Ga0228701, IMG submission 178017) | Freshwater microbial communities from McNutts Creek, Athens, Georgia, United States - 11-17_Aug_MG | ecosystem: Environmental > Aquatic > Freshwater > Creek | place: USA: Georgia...
GCGTACTTTCTTCTAGGCATAAATGACGCTGCTTGGTTTCTAGATGCTGCAGCGTTGGCAAGTTCTAACTCTCTACGATAAATAGCAATTGCTTCTGCTTCAGATGTAAAAGCCTGAGTTAGTCTTCTGTGAGTTTGGTCAAGTGATGCAGCGACTGCTTCTGCCTTGATTTGTTCTTCTGTTAGATAATTAGTTTGTTCTCCAAGAGTCTGACTAGCAGTAGTTGTTTTGTTGAAGAATGCCTTAATTGTTGATAGGAATTTAAGAACGTTTGCAGCACCATTAGCAACGAGACCAACAACCATAAGAAGTGCTGGAGCAATAATGCCACCGATGGCAGAACCAATAATAATAAAGTTTTTCAATCCATTACCCATGTGATTGAATCCATCAACAAGTTTGCCAATGAACCCCATTACAGGAGTAACAATTTTAAGAATTTGTTCGCCAATAGGAGCAATCTTTAGTTGGAAGTCTGCAAGTTGTTTCTGGAACTTATACATTGGTGAATCTTGAACTTTTTGAAGTTCTTTATTTGCCATCTGTGCTAATTGCATTGGAGATTTAGCAGCAAGTTCCATTACCTTGGCTGCTTGACTGCCATCTTTAGTAATATTCTGGAATAGGGTAGACATACGAGCAAATTGGAATTTGCCAAACATCATTTCAATAGCACGAGCACGATTTAGTGGGTCAAGGGTATCTAGGGATTTTGCAAAATCAAGAACTGTCTGTTTTAGATTTCCCTTATCCTTTTCTACAATAGCCTTTACATTTACTCCGAATCCTGCCAAAAAGTCTGATGCTTTTTTGGTTGGGTTAATAAGTGCTGATAGACCAGACTTAAGAGCGTTAGCACCTTCTGATGCGTTTACTCCACCTTCCTTCATTGCTGTCAGGAAGTAGGCTAGGTCTTCTACATTACCACCAAGTTGCTTAACAACAGGAGCAGCCTTTGGAATAGCAGTAGTCATATCCTCAATGGATAGAACTGTTTGGTTTTCTACAGAGTTAAGGAAGTTAATTTTGGTTGAAAGTTTATCTGTTGCCACACCAAAAGCATTTGTAAGACTTATTGTTGTATCTAGGGCTGTCTTTTGGTCTACCCCACCAAGAACAGAAAGTTTTGTAGCATTGTCAATCTGTTGCAGTAGAGCATTACCTGTTTTACCCATAGCAGCAGCCTGGGCAGCCATATCCATTGTATCTGCAATTGCTACACCATACTTAGTATAGTTGGCAGCAAGTTGTTGAACTGCTGCAGCCATCTTATTAGTTTCTGCAGTTGTTGTTTGCATGTCTCCATAGACACGTTTAAACTTAACAGATGCCTGTTCTATTTGCATGTATGCTTTTGCTGCAGCAGCAGCAGCCATAGTCATTGGAACAGTAAAACCAACCATAAGTTGGCGACCAGCCCATTGAGTATTCTTACCAAAGTTAAGAAGGTTTGTAGAACCTTGTTTAAGAAGTTGATTTAGAATCTGTTGTTTTTGAGCAGCAATCTGGGTTTGTGTTCCAAGGTCTTTTAGGTCAAGCAATAGTGGTCTAATTGCAATAGACTTCATTGCACCATTAGCATCACGACCTAGTTGGATGTATTGTGTCTGTAGACTTTTTACTCTTTCACGAGCAACCTTTTCTACAGTATCCATCTCTGTTTTGAAGAATTTTCCAAAACTCTTTGATGCTCCAACAGAATACTTGAAGTATTCTCCTAATGAGAATTTATTCTTTTCGAGTGATGTTGTGAAAGACTCTGTTGTAGTCTTGATACTTGTGATGGATGCTGCAAACTTACCACTAGCATTTACGCTATTGATAAAGTTTTGTTGCATATTGGCAGATGCTCTAGATGCCTCAGCACCTGCCTTTGACATGGCTGTATGAAAGTCTGATAGGTTCCTTTGAAGTGCCTTGATATTGGCTAAAGCATTACCAGTATCAATATTGACTTTTATTGTAGGTTCGATATCAGACATTCATTTACACGCCCTTTGTTTTAAGCAATGCCCCCAAGAAGAGCAGCGTCTTGCATCTTAATTCCAGATGCTTCTTCAACGATCTCATACACAAGTGGGAGGTCTAGCAACTCCTCTAGATCAGCAGTTCCTTCTAGTACTGCTGGTCCAAATTGCTGAAGTGCAATCTTTACACATACTAACAGTTGATCTAGTGACTTATTATTATCTTCTGCAACTTCTGCGATCTTATCAAACTCCGCCATAAACTTGCGAAGTAGTGATAGTTTTAGTGGTCTAGCAGAAATGACGGTTCCGTCTAATAGTGTGATCTGCTTTGCTTCATTAATGGTTGTAGCCATTGTTCCTCCTATAGGTTTGTACATTAATTATAACATAGACTATTATAATTCAGTTCCATATTCAAGACCCATTCCGATACCGAAACCTGCCTGATGTGCCTTTTGACCTTGGAAGGATAGAATATCATTAGGATCTCCGTTACCAATACCACTAACTTTTGCCTCTACTCTAGCCTTCATGGCTTCCCAAGGATCTACATTATCTTGCTTAGGTGCTCCGACCTGTTCATCAAGATCTACTCCTTGCATTGCTGCCAAAAACTTCTTTTCGTTATAATCTAAGTCTCGTTTAGATTCTAGAGTTGCCATAAGTTCTGGTAATGATATGGATGATTCTAGTTCATCATAATTTTTCCATATACCCGTTAAAAATATTTCTGCTTCTAACTTTGCTAAATCGAAATTATCCCAAGTATTTTCTGTTTCCTGAACTGGGGCTGCCTCTTCTTTTTTTATACCTGCTGCAAAATTTAGAATTTCGTACATTGTTGAGATATCTAAGATATCTTCTAATTTTTCAACAGTATCTATGTCTGGGCAAAACTGTGGCATTATTACTAACAAACATTCAGTAATTTTACCAATAGCATCAGCATCACTTTTTGCCTTTTTAATATCATCAAACTTATTCATAAATTTTTTAAGATATTTTAATTTAAGTGGGGATAGTTCTATGAGCCTACCATCTAAAAGGTATATCTCTCTTGTTTCATATATTTCTGTTGCCATCATATAATTGTACCAAAAGAAAACTGCCCAGGTTTCCCTGAGCAGTTCTCACACTATTAAATTATTATTAAATTTTAGTAAGTACGGTCAACAATCTTTCCGTAGGCACCATTGTTGTCTGGAAGTAGACGGAACTCAACATCGAACACTGTAGCAGCGTCACGCTTTGAGGAAATGGTTACGTTTTGGATTGAAACAGCACGGTATGCAATGTATACACGCTCGTTCTGGTCAGTATTTGTTGTACCACTAGTTGCAATGTTGGAAGGACCAACAGCAACAACAGAACGCTCTACTGGGTAGTCACCAAGATCTCCTGAAAGGATATCAATGTAAGCACCTGCAGATGTAGTAGCAGCATATGTTGCTGTTGCTGTACCTGTTAGGGCTACAGTTTCAGTCCAAGTTGCAGTACCAGTTGTAGTGGTAGTACCATTTGAAGTACCATTCTTCTGTGCAATCGCTAGAAGAAGGTTTTCTAGAGTACCTTCAGCAAGACTTGTCTTGAGTGATACCTGCATACCAGACTTGTAAATACGGGCAACGTCTAGAAGTTGGTCAACGCTAACATCACCAAAGGTTGGTGTGAAGGTTAACTCAAGTCCATTAGTTGTATATCCAACGTTCTTTACAGTGGTGTTGTAACGTAATGATAGTGACTCCTTGTAGGATTCACCTGTTACAGCAACAGGAATAGTAGAACTGGTAATTGATTGACCAGAGTTTGTTACGAATAAAGCAGCAGCACCAACGATTATGTTAGCACTTGTACCTCTTGTATAAGCCATAGATTTTCACCTCTTTTTCTTTCTATAGAATGATTGGGTGGCGTTTCCTCTAGACTAGTATACCAGCGTTTTTAAAATGTTATATTTTGAGTGGGATTATATTCATATTCAATAATAATCTTATTTCCACCGTATGTTCTTGTGGTGTTAAAGTTTATTATATCTCTCGTTTCTTGCAATTGGAAGACTCTAAAAAAGTGGAAATTAAATATTGGATATACAGTTTCACCTTCAACAATTAGCGATCCCTTTTGTTTACACCACAGATTAATCTCTTCTGCAGTTTCATCTTGTCTATCCATCAGGCGTAACACACGCTCTGTGGTTTTAATCATATTTATAATTGAGTTTTGAGCAGTTGCATAAAAATAATAAATAGCCTGTTCGCCCTTTATGTGCGGAAATGGACTTTTTCTTAAACGAATCATCTTATCGTATGTACACATAACTCCACCATCTGGAAAGAATTCAGTTAAGTCATTTATTGTTGATGGTGTTGATGGAAAGAATGGTACTGTTCCAAATCCAAGATCTTGCATCTTATCTTTAAGATATTCGTTAATCCATAATATTGGTGTGTTTAATACTGATTCCATAATAATATTATACCCCTAATGTTCCTGCTTTTGCTATCCACTTGATACCAACCCTAATGCCTTCAGATCTACCGCCAGAAATTGCCTTTCTAAAATTAATTTTAAAATCTATTGGATTTTCTAAATATGTAACCAATCCACTTGCAACTAAAAATGCTTGAGAAAAATAGTTATCAAAAAATTCTTTAAATATTTTTTTAAATCCATCTTGTGCTTCTATACCACCTGGATGATCTACCACAACTGGCTTTCTAGTAAATACTTCCTCACCATTATCATCAAAAACTAGGACTGATCTTGGTTTGATAGTTACTGAAACGCCTTCTTCCATTATTCTAGCCTTGTCATAAAATGGAACATTTGATCCATTCTGTATGGTAGATGATTGGCTAAAAGTATATCCAAAAGATAATCCATTTCCCGTTACACGATAAGATATGTCAAACAGTCTTCCGTCTGGAGTACCATTCTGATACCACTCATATACGTGCTGGAGTTGCTGCGGATTTATTCTAGCATTTGAATCTATATATAGTTTTAGGACTTCTAAGACTTGAGCACCAAAGCCTTTTAAAAATTCTTTTTCACCTTGTTTTATTCCATCTAAGAATCCTTCAGAATATCCTATGACATTCATCATTTCTTTCATAAATCTAGCATCATCAAATTTTACAGTTATCAAAGGTCTACCGCCTGGTTGTCAGAACGTCTGAGAACCAGTTTAAAGTAGTCTGTAGTTCCAAATGGACCGACAATTGGATTAAAAGTTGCAATTTCAAATAGAGTTGATTTACCTACACGTGGACCTGCAGATTCATTATAAATAATATTTCCTTGAGCATCACGAATATTAGCAATAATTATATTAGTCATAGAGTTATACTCTCCTCTATCTGATTGTGTAATATCTGATCTAGTTCTTCCCATAATGGCATTATCAATTGTAATGTTTACATCTGCCTGAACATCTTGTTGAAATTTTCTACCTGCAGGATTAAATGCTGCAGCAATACTTCTATCTAAAACCCAAGTCTTTTTAAGATTTCCATAAGCACCTTGTTCAACTACAGGATAGTAAATGTCTGCTAAAAGTGGGTAAAGAAAATCAGTAGATTCACAACTAGCCATTATAGAATTCCTGGCTTAATAACATCGCCCTTATATCCATTAAGAATCTTATCTACAATGTTATTTCCAGTACCCCCTAAGAATTGTGGGTCATATTTAATGCTGAACTGGTCTGTGTTGTATGTAGAAACAAATCTCTTGTAATATTCATTTCTTCCACACTTTAAATCGTCAATAAGCATTATTGCTGCTTGCTCTACATCTGGTGGAACAGCCTTATATCCTACGTCAAGAATGAATACATAGTCATTACCTTTAGGAAATGCAGTTGAGCCATAAGTGATTCCATATGGACCAACGTCTCCTACAGCCTGTGGTAGGTTAATTGGAGATTGCTCAAATCTGTTGTATAGTCCATTTTCAACTCTCATAATTGAAGAGTTATTTGGAGAAATTACATATTGTACTGGATAGTCTGATGGTGTATCTCCATCATATACAAGGACATTGTTTTCGTATACTTTTAGAATACGTTTAGGATTATGCCAAATAGGGTAATAGTCTGTTCCATCTCCAATACCCTGGACAATAAGTTTGTGGTTGTAGAATCCTTCACCAGTTGCTGAATCATTTCCAAGATATGCATCCATTATTGAACGAGCAATAATTTCTAATCTTTTATACTCAGCAACCTCTGAGGCAGTTGTTCCTAATAGATTTGGATCAACATATGGTCTATAAACTGTTAAATTAGAGTCTACTACAATCTCTCCTGCGAGATTTGTATCATAGATTCTTAATGCAAAATCACGATCGAACTGTACTTTTGAACGTGGAAGAATGTATTCAACTTGTGCATTTGCATCTGAGGTTACAGAAGTTGTTTCAATTGAGTGATCCACCACATCCTCTACATAGATTACGTATGCATGGTTAGCATCTGGTACACCCCATGTAGTTGTAATAGGATATGGTGGAACTCTCAAAATCTCCATTAGTTCTTAAACTCCTTGGCAACTTCTTCTGGAGTTGCGAGGCGTACACCACCAAGAGTTGTCCACTTTGTTGCTGCTTCTTCGGTTACAAGGTTATAACCTGTCTTTAGTGATCCAACTTCGTCCCAGTGAATATTTCCATTTGATAGAACTGCAACTTTATTTTCTTCTGCTGCAACTACCTCTGGTTTTTCTACCTTTGCTGGACGTGGCTTGTGCTTTACTGTAGTGCTACCAATAGCACCTGAATCTAGAGGTGCAACGCCTGGACCTTCTCCAGACTCCTCTATGTCTGAAACAACAACATTATCTACTGCTGGAGTTTCTACTTCTTTCTTTTCGGACATGATAATCCTCCTTTATTCATTAATTATATCATTAAAATAAAGGAGGCAGGAGCGTTAACTCCTGCCCCCTCTAAAAAGGTTATGCTATCTTTATGATGCAGCCTTGAGTGCGTAGGCAACAGCGTCTTGCTCTTCCCAGTTAATTCCAAAACGAACGAATACAGTGTACTCAATTGTGTCCTTCTTTGGAACGTAGAAGCGGTTAACGGTGATGTCTCTCTGGAAGCCCCAAATACGGTTCTGTGGGAATGTAAGGTCTACATAGTCCGCAGGGTAGAATGGAACCTCAAGAAGGTTAATACCAAGAACACGGCTCTGACGTGCTCCACCAATAGTCTGGTCAACACCGCCAAGGTATGAGCCACGAGCAGCCTCAGTTGAACCAATAGCAGTAAATACTGTACCGTTGTTCTTTACAATATTTGCAAATACATCAGTACCAGCATAGAACTTAAGTCCACTCTGGATTGCACGGTAACGGCGTGGCATAGCAAGGATCATCTTCTGAAGATCAGAAGTTGTCCAGTCTGCACTGACAGCCTTGGTTGGAACAACAGTCTGGTGAGAGAACCCATCAGTCTGTGTACGGTGTGTGAAACCGTTGAGGATTGATAGGAATGCGTCACTTCCAGTACCAGTTCCGTTAATGGCTAGGTCTTCGATATCGTTACCGAAAGCGTTAGTCATAAGACGTACTAAGTGGTCCTCAAGTGCACCTCCCTCAATATTGTCCTCAAGTGCTTCTGCAGATACTTCCCAGTCAAGACGTAGTTTCTTGGTTGTAAGTTCTACCTTAGTAAAGGTAGCACCTGTGTTTTGGAAAGTTGCGTCACCCTGGTTAGCAGCACGGATCACACGCTCACCAACGTTTACCTTCTCAAGTTCCATTGAGTTGGCTCGCATAGTTACACGGCGACCATCGTTAGCAAGAGTGGTAGCGTCCCAAATGTAATCGATAAAACGATTCGCTTGCTCAGGACGTAGGATACCAGCACCTGGATAACCTGGGTTGTTAGTGTACGATGGGTTTACTGCAGTTGGTAAGCCTGTGTTACCGAAGTTCGCTCCTGCACCCTGGGTGTTGTTTCCCAAGAAGTGTGCAGCAGGTGAAGTAACTCCACCGATTCCACCAGAACTCATACCACCTTCAGCATTTGGATATGCTGATGGAGTAGCACCTGATGGATTATTTTTAATAATTTCTTCCGACATATATTTCACCTCCCAGTGATTGTTATTTTAGTAGATCGGTTGTTGTGAGGAAACTACCGCCCCAAATTGATTTATTTGATTTTTCAACCATTGCTGGTTCCTGTACGATCTCGCCTAGATCGCCAGACTTACGGAAAGCAGTATCTGCCTCAACTGCGTCAATACGCTTCCCAAGATTATTAAAGCCATTTTCTGCATCCTCAAGTTTTGCATTTGCAAGGTCTGCCTTTTCTGTGACAATACCTAATGACTTTTTCAATTCTGCAATTTCAGCACTTTGTGCCTTAACTACATCAAGAATATCGCTAAAGGCTGTTGCTAGAGTACCCTTAATTTCAGTAGCAAGATCAGAAACAGCGTCTGACTTCTCTACTTCTTCTGCTGTCTCTTCTGCAGGAGTATCTACAACTTCTTCTACAACTTCTGGAGCAGCCTCTTCGGTTACTTCCTCTACTGCCTCAGTTGCCTCTGGAGCGACATCCTCTACAACATCGTTCTTTAGAACTTCATCTGCCATAGTCTTTTCCTCCTTGTTAGTCTCAATTGTCATGCCTTTAGCACTGTCAACTAAGAACTTTATCATGTCTACTTTATCATCATCTGATTTTTCAACAAAACCTATATTCTTCATTTGGTTTCCAGAAGTTGGACTAGTCATTGCTTCATCTTCTGATAACATTACTAGTCCAGTTTCCTTATCCCAAAATACATTTTCTAAAACAGTTTCATTATTAATACTGTCTGATTTTTCAATTGATAAGATATTTGCAAATTGATTTGCTGGTGTATCTACTAGAGATAATTCTGTCAATGTGTAATCTTTAATGATACGGATGCTCTTGTCCATACCTTCGTCATAAGCGTTATCATATTTATTCATTCTACCGCCAATTGAAAATCCTGAGTAGGTTCCATCTAGAACTTTTTCCCAAGCATCCTGAGCACCCTTAGAAATGTAAGCAGAAACATATACTCCTGAATAAAACTTCTTTGTTGTTGGATCAAAGTATTTATCCTGCTTAAATGAAACCATTTTGCCAATGGCAATGTCTTTGTGCATTTCACGAATGTTACCACGGAAATTTTCAAAAGCCTTTGCTGAGGCTTCTGGGGTAACGATATCATTCTGACGGTCAACATTATCAAGTGTTGCAAAACCGCTAACGATTCTACGTTCTGCATCTACTTTGCTGAAGGACATGGATACACGAATGTTTTCTCCATTGGTATCCCAGTGTGCTTTTTGAATGTTCATACTAATATATTATAGACCCTTTTTTATCTAATCGTTATAAATAACTATTATACACTATTGTGAGGATCTACCCTCTCCCTTTGGATTTCTTCCAGATGTTGTTGCAGTATTGTCAGCCTGATTCTGTTGACGCTGTGCATCTCTAGTTCTAGTCTTATTATTATTTGCCTTAGCATCTGCAGCCTGGCGAGGATTAGGAATTACTGGAGTATCTCCATCCTCACGCTCTGGAAGATTTAGAACCTCACGAGCCTCATTAGGAACCATAATCTGGTTCTTAACATAATTCGTAAGAATTTGTGATTGAGCAAGTTCATCAGTAAGAGTAAGTTCGTTAAACTTAAGTTCAAGAACATCAGTTTTTTCACGAATGATCTTATTTAGAATCTTTTCAAGATTACGTTGTGCTGGTCTTGCTACCTGCTCCTTAAAAGTACGGTCTTGTGAAAGTGCAGCAGCAAGTTGAGAAGCATCTGAACCACCCAGTTTAGAAAGTGGGACTTGGTGGGCAACAAGAATATCGTCACGGTTCTGCTTACGGTATGCTGAGAATGATGCTTCCTGAACACCATTCTCTACTGGTTCCATCTTAAATTCAACTTTGTTTCCTTCTGAATCTCCTGGAAGTGGAATATACAGAGTTCTGTGATTCTGTCCTTTAAGACCAGATTGAAGGAATCTAAATAGTTTATCCTCAGATTCAGCAGTTAATTGTGCACCCTTAAGAGTTACAATGTAACGAGGGGTAGCCTTATTCTGGAAAAAGTCAATGTTGTATTGTGCTGCTAGAGCATCTCCTAATACCGCTGGCATTGCAGCAAGAACATCTGGTACTCCGTAAAAAGTATTTAGTGGTGAATATTCCTTAATGTGAATAATCTCATTAGGACGTGGATCATCAGTAATTGGATTTACATTCTTGGCACCAAAATTACGGAAGTAAACAACTTTATTTGCAATCATCTGAACGAATCCATCATGCATACGGCGTACACGCATTGTAGTGGTTGGTATATGACCGATATACCCGATATCTCCAGTGGTTGTTCTACCGATTTCAATATATCCATTTCCAGTTGAATGAACATCTGTGAATACCTTTTCCATAATACTAGTAAAACTTTCATCTTGGTTTAGATTTTCAATCCAATCACGAAGTTGAATCTTAAGTCTTTCAATTCTATTACGGGCACGATTAACTGCATCTTGGTTATCTGCCATTTCAAGTTTAATCGTAGTCTTGTCAGATACTACAAAATCATATCCTAGACCTACTGTATTCTCTACCTTGGCATCAATAGCAGCGTGATTTGCAAAAGAAGTATCGTAATAGTTTGCTAATTCGTATAAGTTATATGGTGGAGTAATAACATCAAATAGACCATAGGCATTTCTATAAACTACACCTGGATTTAGGGCTTTTGACTTAGCATCATTAGTACCGCTTTGAACTGCATTAGCATCATCTATGTATGCATCTGTATACTCCATTTTTGCAATGCGAGCAGCCCTACGTTTAAAGTTTTGACTCATTCCATTAAATGTTTTAATGTCTTCCCAAGTTTTTGTAAAGATATCTGAGTCAGCAAATTTATTAATTTCTTCGACTGCATTATCCCAACTAGTATTAATTATTGGGAATCTTTCGTATCCATCATTTTCGTTAATCACTATATCCGAATGCCTCCGCTGTTTTCTTTGCAGCAATTAATGCACCGAGGTCATTCTCTGATGGAATATATCCCTGCATCATTCTGTCCTTTTGTTCACTATATTCTTCATCGGTAATCTTACGAACATTTGGGAAAAATACAGCCTTACCTTCTGGTTCTCCATAATACTTTGCTGCATCTGATAGTTCTTTTTGCTTTGAAAGATCATCCTTCATGGAGGCGATACTAAGAGCATTACCTTCACCATCTGTGAAGAATTTTCCAGAAGGTAGTTGCCATACATAAATTCCTACATTGGAAAATGGCTCGTCAATGACCTTGACACGAGAATTTTTTACTTTACTTAGAAGTTGTTTATCGAATGAATCCATAACCACTAGTATACCATATTATGCTGGTGTGAAGTATGAATAGGACGACTGGGAACCAAGATATGTTCTATATTCGTATGATCGTAACTTTATAATACCAGTTTTCTTATCTGCATCGGATATTACTTTGTTATTTCCTAAGAATATTTTATAGATATATGATGGATTTAGTGCATACGAAACATTGATGCTAGATAATGCAAGTGCTTGCCATGATGATAGTCCATTAATAGAATATGTCTTTGCACTAGTCCATGTTGATGCAGCAACTGAAGACCATGCTCTTGTGATTAACTGTTGACCTTGTAGGGTTGGATCGATTGTATAATATGAAATATTATTAAATAATACTGGTCCAGTTATAACAAATTCACCAATAGAGTTTTTCATATCTAAGAATGTTGAGTATGAAATAGATATTGTTGACCATTCTCTTATATTGAGGTATGGATTTCTAACAACATTTCCATTTAAATACATAACTATGTCAGTTGTTGAATGTTTTTCAACTATAGTGGATGCATCTATTGTTCCAGATGGTGTTCCAGATACTACGAATTGAGTTGCAGATGGTGTCGATGTTACCAATACTTCAAATAATGAATAGTTCGCTCCAGTTATGCTTATAACATCTCCTACAACTAAATTATGACTTTGTGAAGTAGTATATGTCAATGTTCCAGTTCCAGATACCGAGGATATCTGCTGACCAACACTTGTTGAAAAGATTCTTCCTCTGCTAGATGTATTTCCCTGAACCACATAAAATCTATTTTTCCCAAAACTTCCAGCAATTGGACCAATTTCAAATATCTTATTAGGTGTTGCTGGGAATGAATCTTGTGCATATAGAAGTGATAACTGAAAACTACTAATAGAGTATGCGGAAGCCTGTCTATCATTAATTGATATTGAAATTCCTCTGTCAACTGTTGGATCATATTGTCCAGATATCTGAATACCGCTTTGGCTAGTCAGGTACAGATATGGATTTATTGTTTTACCTATCTTTATCTGATTTTTAATTTGATAATCTCTAGTTCCAGATACTGTTTTATATGGATATATTGGCTTTCCAAATTTAGTACCTATAGCATTAATTCTATTTCCATATGAATTTCCAGTTCCATAACTTAAGGCTCTACTTGCTAACTGTAAATACTTAATCTTTAATGGTGAATTATTAATTCCTGGAATATTTGCCTCAAGGTGCAGTACAAGTGCTAAATCTGATAACGACTTTCCAATAGTAAAGTTATTACTTGGCATTGTTATTACTGTTCCATTTACAAGTTCATATTTTGTTGTAGACCATGTTGATGATGGATCTATAGTTCCATATTTTGATGGAGATATGCTTGTAGTAAATGATGAATCTAGAATGTCTTTGTTTGATCCATCTTGAATATATTGTAGTGTTACGTATGAATTCAAAATTGCTGATGATGTATCATAAGTATTTCCAGAGTATATTGGTAAGTCTGGATAATCTATATTAAATTGAACACTGTCTAATCCAAATACCTGAGATCCAGATGAATTTGTAACATACT
>Ga0228701_1002005_pt1 | contig 12900 bp, 4 predicted proteins | sample McNCre117_Aug_MG_2_FD_178017 | JGI IMG/M metagenome (GOLD analysis project Ga0228701, IMG submission 178017) | Freshwater microbial communities from McNutts Creek, Athens, Georgia, United States - 11-17_Aug_MG | ecosystem: Environmental > Aquatic > Freshwater > Creek | place: USA: Georgia...
TCCAGGAGGCGATCTTTGACAGCAGTCGCTTCCAGCATGTGGCGGACAGCCTGCGCCGCGTGAAGGATCGATTCACTCAGGTCCTGTTGGCCCGACAGGATGTCAGCTTTGTGGTAGCAGAACGCCTGCTGAAGAAAACAACGGACCAGCAAAACAAAATCCGGAATTACCTCACCAAGTTCGCCAAGTTCTACAGCACGATGAACGAGCGCATGGACGAATACGTGCGCCTGTTCCCGGTCCACCCCGAGTACATCGGTACTTTCGAACGTCTGATTTTCACGGAAAAGCGAGGAGCGCTGGTCACACTGCGCGACCAGATCCAGGCGATCCTGACCACAGACGTGCCGGAGGATCGACCAGGGCTGATCGGCTACGACAAATTCTGGGAGACTGTCACATCGAACTCCGTGCTGCGGTCCGACCCCAACATCGGACCTGTTCTGAAGGTTTCAGAGGTCCTGACTGAGCGCATCCAGAAGGCCTTCACACGGCCAGCCTACAAGGCGATGGCTCAGCGTGTGATTGCTGGTCTGTCAGTACAGCGACTAACCACAGGTGGCGATATCTACGTGCCGGTCGGCCCCACTGCGACCGAACTGCGTGACACGCTTTGCTTGTACCAGCCGGGCATTGAAGACATGGGTGGAGAGCCTGCCGATGACCTGCTGACTGCGGTCCAGACAACGCTGCGTGAGGTGGTGAAAACGGTCAATGGCCAATTCATCTCCAAGGCGCCGGATACTGATCAGTACTACCTCGACCTCAAGAAAGACGTCGACTACGACGCCCAGATCGAAAAGCGTGCCGAGGCACTGTCCGACGATGCACTTGACCGTGCTTACTACGGAGCGGTCAAGCAGCTCATGGAACGCACTGACGACAGCACCTACGTGACCGGCCACCAGATCTGGCAATACCAGATCGAGTGGCAGGATCGTCGTGTTGAACGGGATGGCTACCTGTTTTTCGGGGCACCAAACGATCGCCCCACTGCACAACCCGAGCGCGACTTCTACGTCTACTTCATACAGCCTTTCGAGCCACCGCGCTTCCGTGACGAGAGCAAGTCTGACGAAGTCTTCTTCCGCCTAAAGGGACTCGATGACGCCATCCGTCGTCACCTGGCGTACTACGCCGCAGCACAAGACCTCGCATCGACTGCCAGCGGTAGCGCCAAAGGCATCTACCTGGATAAGGCCAAGGACGCGCTGCGTGACATGAGTAAGTGGCTTCAGGAAAAGCAGATGACGGCGTTCGAGGTCACTTACCAAGGCAAGACCAAGACTCTTCAGGACTGGGCAAAGGGCGTCAACCTACGCGATCGCTTGCGCCTGGGTGCCGACGAACGCGCCAACTTCCGGGACATCGTCAATGTAGTCTCGGGCATCGCTTTCAACCAGCGCTTTGCGGACTTGGCACCGGAGTACCCAACATTCTCAACGCTGGTCACTGAAGCCAACCGTAGGCAACTCGTGGGCAGTGCGCTCAAGATGCTCGCTGGTGGCGCTCGCACCAAGGACGCAAACGCCATCCTCGATGCACTGGAAATGCTCGACGGCGACCGCGTCGACGCCGGGCGCTCTCGATATGCCCAGGAGGTTCTGAGTCGCCTCAAAACCAAGGGCCACGGGCAGGTCCTGAACCGCAGCGAACTGCTTAACGGACAGACGGACGTCGAATACTTCCATCCGATCAAGTTCCGTCTCGAACCCGACCTGCTCGTCACTGTTCTCGGCGGCCTGATTTACTCCGGCGACATCGTTCTCGCCATCACTGGGGACAAGATCGACTCCGGCAAGCTCACCCTGCTGGCCGAGCGCAACCTTGAAGACCTTAAGCAGTTCAAACACGTTGAAGCACCCAAGGAAATCAACGTCGCCGTCCTTCGTTCCCTGTTCGAACTGCTTGGCCTGTCGCCTGGGCTCGCACAGTTGGCCACCCAAGGGTCTGAAGAGCCTGTCAAGCAACTACTCGACTCCGTCTCTGAACTCGTTAGCCGCGTGCTGACTGCCGGCACGGATCTGCAAGGCAAGCTGACGTTCTGGGGCAAGCCCCTCCTGACCGAGGACGAGATCGCCGACTGGCGCAAACGATTAGAAGTGCTGAAGACGTTCACCGAAGGGCTGAGTCCTTACAACACCGTCGGCAAACTCAAGAACCTGCGGATCGGATCGGACGACATCGATGCACAGAAAAAGAATCTTGAGGTTCTGTCTGCAGTCGAGAAGCTGCAAGAACTGATCGCCGAGTTGGGCACCACTGCGTCGTACCTGTCCCAGGCTGAAATGGTCCTCACCAGCGACCATCCCTGGGTCCAAAAGGCCCAAGCGGCTCGGAAATCAGTCCTCGACAAGCTCGCAAATGACCGGAGCGCGCAGCATGCTGCCGAGTACCGTCAGACGCTCGAACAGCTCAAGAAGGATTATCTGACCGCTTACGTGGCCCAGCATAGCAAGGCCCGGCTTGGCGTTGCAGAAGACAAGACTAAGTCAGCACTGCGCAAGGACAGCCGATTGGTTTCGATGCGTGCGCTAGCGAGTATCGAAATGATGAACACAGCCCAGCTGACGTCCTTCGAGGAGAAATTAGACAAGCTCAAGAGTTGCGCGTCGCTGGTCGAATCGGAGTTGTCGGCCAGTCCATACTGCCCACACTGCAGTTTCCGTCCTGCCAACGAACAAGGAGATTTCCTGCCGGCAGCCAACGTGCTCAAGCAACTCGACGATGAACTGGACAAACTGCTGGACGGATGGCAGCAGACGCTGCTGGACAACCTAGACGATCCGATCATCCAGGCCAACTTTGACCTTCTGAAAGCTGCCGCACGTGACTTGATCCAGAGGTTCATCGCATCCAAGAGGCTGCCAGACCCGATCCCGCCGGAGTTTGTCAGCGCCATTCAGGAGGCTCTCTCTGGCCTTGAGAAGGTCAAAGTATCTGGAGATGACATCCGTATGGCGCTACTGCATGGCGGCTCCCCAGCTTCTCCAGAAGATTTGCGCAAGCGCTTCGAGTCGTTCCTGACTGAACGCTCCAAGGGCAAGGACGCATCCAAGCTCCGATTCGTCGTGGAATGATCCGGTGAGCAAGACGACCGCTCAGCCTGCCCTGCGCAGTTGGATTCCTCACTACATAGTGTGGTCATCGCTGCAGGACCTTTTTGCTGTCGAGGTATCAGGCGGGGACCCCGATTTAGTCGGATTCGTCTCGTCGGGCTCAATAGATGTGAAGATCTGGCATCCCAAAAAAGCTGTCAGAGCGATGAGTGCCCTGATCCATGGACAAGACTGGCTGCTTGGTCAACTTGCAATAGCAGCTTGGGATCCGCGGCGACTGAAACCATTAGCAACTGGCACCTCGAGAGAAAAAAGTGTCAAGGTCTACTTTCACGGAGCCTTTAGCCTTGGCCGTTCAGATACTCTCCTGGTTCTTGCAGGACGGAATGCGCCCGTGCAATCCTACGAATGGATTTCGCAGTCCCTGAAGACGGCAGCTGATTCCTTGTATGCAGCTCACCTCACTGACATGGCTGATTTCGAGGATCGTGTCAGTCGCGAGAAACTCGAAAGAGAACGGCTGTACGAGAAGAGTCCAGAGCTGATGCGGTTTGAGGGACTCGGACCGCAAGAACAACCACCGTCAGTGCAAGCCAAGTTGCTGTTGCCGTTTTTGCCCAAGGCAACTATGTTCAGTGCACCGTCAACGTTACGACCTGAAGCACTAGATCGTCAATCAATTACGGCTATCGAAGCTTCAGGGTGGCTGCCATCGCGTGACGGTGCCTACATAGGAATAAGGCACATTCTTGTTGGTGCGAAAAAATCCTGCGTTCTGACATGGGAGCCATACAGTGGCCCCCCCTCTTATTCAGAGGTGAGATGGGCAGTTCAGCGCCGCCTACCTCAAGCCCTTCGCAAACCGAGATTAGCGCATATCGGACGCCCCAAGCTCGAGAACGACGTAAACCTGTCTGACCAGCCTGCTGAGACCGTCAGCGGTCTAGATAGCGGGGGACAGGAATGGCTCGACTCCTTGGATGATGTCCAGCTTGACGATCACGACTACAGGGAACGTATCGACGCGAGTCGAAAAGACCGACAGGCGCAAGGCTTCGAGGCCATCGCATGGTTTCAGCCCTACCACTCTTATTCAGAGGACGTCTGGGGCATCTATTTCGATGCACGCAAATTGGATGATTTCGCGTTAAGTCTGTTGGATGACATAAGGTCGCATCGCATTCACGCGTCCCCAACCCATGCAGCGCGTCTGGCGTTCGGTCTAACTTATGCTCACGAGCTGTTCCACGCACGGGTTGAGGCTGCGCTTTCGTGGGTAGAACTTAACGCCCTGCAACCCCGTCATTTGCGTTACAAGCAGCGAGTCTATGACGCCTTGCGCGAGACGCCCGAGTGGCTGGAAGAGGCACTGGCAAACTGGACGAGTTGGGACTGGTTTCAATCTGCCCCCGTCCAGGCACTGTTTGCACGCAGCATGGCTAACCTCGATGGGTTACGAAAGGTGGTGGAGTCGTCACTTGACCTTTCCCCGCCGGGTTATCGCGAGTGGCGAGTGGGACATCAGTCCTTCACCTGGCGAAACTTCACTACACAACTCACTACTGGGCAGGCGAAAACGTCTGCTTCAGCTTTGGCCTTGCCTTTGGAGAGCACGCTGTGGGGTCCGTTGCCATACGACTTTCTGGCAAGCGACATCCCGCTGCGATTCGTTGGTTCTGGCGTAATTGCGGATCGACTCCAGTCGCAACCGGCCACCTTCAACGTTCCGACACGGCGCGAGCTTGAAAGAGCCCTGAAGTTCTTCAGGCACATCCTCGACGTCTCGGGAGGCAAGGGCGGGCACCAGAAGTGGACCGGTCCCGACCAACGGGCCTTCATTCTTCCAACGCGGGACCCAGTGAGCGTGGGCGTCTTCAAGACGTTCCTACAGCACCTGGGGATCGACAAAGCAACCTACGTGCGCGAAGTGCGCCCGAACCTGTGAAATTGGGACTTCCCTATGAACGATCTGCTCAAACACCAAAACCAAGACAACGGCCCCGTCGAGTGTCTAGGGATCAAATTCCCCAACGATCAGGCTCGTCGCGAGCATTTTCTGAAGATCCTTGCTGAAAAACTCAAGGATCCAGCTTTCCGCAAACTGGACGGCTTTCCAACGGGCACGGACGAGGCGATTCTGGCCATGTCGGATCCGCCTTACTACACAGCGTGCCCGAATCCCTTCCTTGAGGACTTCGTTCATCACTACGGCAAGCCTTATGACCCGAGTGCTAAATACAGCAGAGAGCCTCAAACGGTTGACGTGTCAGTCGGAAAGACAGATGCACTTTACAAGGCCCACTCGTATCACACTAAGGTACCTCACTTGGCGATCGTGCCCTCCATCCTGCACTACACGGAACCTGGAGACATCGTTCTGGATGCCTTCGGCGGCTCAGGAATGACGGGGGTTGCGGCGCAGTGGTGCGGGTTGGCTCCGGCGGCTTATCGCCACGACCTTGAGATAGAGTGGAAGAAACAAGGCAAACCAGCGCCCAAATGGGGTGCGCGGCGTGCCGTCATCAACGATCTATCACCTGCCGCCACCTTCATTGGTGCGAACTACAACATCCCGGTCGATGTGGAGGTCTTTTCCAAAGCCGGCAAGCAGTTACTGAAGGAGCTTGAGCAAGACATTGGGTGGATGTACGAAACCACTCACACTGATGGAAAAACTAAGGGGCGGATTGAGTACACGGTTTGGAGTGAGGTTTTCACGTGCCCGCATTGCGCTGGAGAGGTCAACTTTCTGGATGAGGCGCTGGACGATGACACCAAACGCGTGCGCGATGATTTTCCTTGCCCGCATTGTGGCGCGGAGCTTACCAAGAAAAAACTCGAGAAGCTTTTTGAAACAACCGTCGACCCCGTTTCTGGCAAGGCACTTAAAACAGGTAAACGAGTACCGAGTGTGATCTGCTACGCAGTGAACGGAAAGCGATATGAAAAGAAACCTGACGTCTTTGATTTAACTGTTTTGGAGAAGATAAGGTCGCTCGGGTTTCCGTCTAACTTGCCTTCAGAACGAATGATGCATGCACCTGAGGAAAAGGCAAAATGGGGCGACAAATGGCGTGCGGGCTCAGCGTCCTTTTCTCATGTTCATCATCTTTTTCTCCCGCGTTCAGCACACGCTATTGGAAATTTATGGGACAAAGCCAATAAAAACCCAGACCCGCGCATTCGTGCATTTTTGCTTTACATGATCGAACAGTCGATCTCAGGTTTGTCTGTCTTGAATCGTTATAAGCCGATCCAACATGGTCGCGCCGGCGGTTCACAGGTTAACCAGGCGATGAGTGGTATTTACTACGTAGCTTCGCAGCATGCAGAGTGCAGTCCTTGGTACAACATGAGCGGAAAACTCGATCGCTTGACTAAGGCCTTTCGCGATTACAGAGCCACGGCAGGCAATGCGGCGGTCACCACAGGCACAGCTGCCTCACTTGGCTTGCCCGAAAGCAGCATTGATTACATTTTTACTGACCCGCCGTTTGGAGACAACCTCGCGTATTCGGAGTTGAATTTTATTGTTGAAGCCTTCCACCGTGTGTTCACACATCAGGGCCCAGAAGCTGTCATGAGCGAGAGTCAGCAAAAAGGCTTGCATGAATACTACCGGTTAATGAAGGCATGCTTCTCTGAGTATTACCGAGTATTAAAGCCCGGTCGTTGGATGACGGTTGTGTTCTCAAATACACAAGCCGCGGTATGGAACGGTATTCGAACCGCATTGCAAGAGGCCGGGTTCGTTATTGCCAACGTTTCGGCTCTCAATAAGGTTCAGGGTAGTTTTAACGCGGTCTCTAACGCGACGTCTGTGAAACAGGATCTGGTGATTACCGCCTATAAACCTAATGGGGGGCTAGAAGATCGATTCGTGAAATCTGAGGGTCATATTGATTCGGTGTGGGACTTTGTCAGGACACACCTTGGTTATCTACCCTCTGTGAAAATGCGAGCCGGAGAACTGGAGTTCATTCAAGAACGAGATCCGCGCATTATTTTTGACCGTATGGTTGCGTGGTTTGTGAAGCACGGTTTCGCTGTGCCATTGTCAAGCCAAGAATTCCAGGCTGGATTAATGCAGCGCTTCGAGTCACGCGACGGCATGACATTCCTTCCAGAGCAAGCGGCGGAATATGACAAAAAACGCATGCAGGTCGCGTCAGCGCCACAGATGGAGATGTTTGTTTCCGACGAAAGAAGCGCCATTGATTGGCTTGCAGATTTCCTGAAGAAGCGGCCATCTACATATGCTGAAATCACTCCGGAATACATGCCTGTTGTCGGTGCTGCCAAGAAGAAGGGAGAGGTCATCCCCGAACTCATACGATTGCTCGACGAAAACTTCATTCAATTTGATGGCAAAGGCGAGGTGCCAAGCCAAATTCACAGTTACTTGTCCTCCAATCACAAAGACTTACGAGGCTTGGACAAGACTAGCCCACAGCTAATTGCCAAGGCAAAGGACCGGTGGTACGTGCCTGACCCCAATAAGGCTCAAGATCTTGAGAAAAAGCGCGAAAGAGCGCTATTGAAGGAGTTCGAGGGTTACGCTGACGCAGCCGGCAGAAAGCTCAAGGAATTCCGACTGGAAGTCTTGCGTTCGGGCTTTAAGGTTGCGTGGGCAAATAAGGACTATCAGACGATCATCAAGGTTGCCCAGAAAATTCCAGAGGAAGCGCTGCAGGAAGACGAAAAACTACTGCTCTGGTATGACCAGGCCTTAACTAGATCGGAGGGTAGTGCCTGATGGCGCAAGCATCCGCCGTGGGGCATTCCATTGGCGATTGGTGCTGGCACAAGCGCCAAGCGACACCGTGCCAGGTGGTGGATCGCCAGGAGTTTTGGGGAGACACGGTCTACCGTGTTTGGCTCCCTACTAGGGACGCAGTGGTACGGGTGCGTTCGGTGGATTTGGATGCTATTGATAGCGTTCAACCATCCGTCGACCATGTTCTGCACACCGTGTCGGCTGCCAAGCTGCTCGATGCACTTGAGGACAACCTGCTGCTAGCGCCTATCCAGTCCAGCGTCGTCCCGCTGCCGCATCAGTTGTACGCGTTGAACCGAGCGATGAGTCACCAACGTATCCGCTACCTGCTCGCGGATGAAGTCGGACTGGGCAAGACGATCGAGGCTGGCCTGATCCTTCGGGAACTGAAGTTGCGCGGGATGGCCAAGCGGATCCTGGTGGTAGCACCCAAAGGCCTCGTTCGCCAGTGGCAAGCTGAGATGCGTCTCCACTTCGGTGAAAAGCTGCAGTACATCGACCCGGCAGAGTTAGCGTCGTTCCGCCAGTGGCGCAACGATGAGGAGAACCTCTGGCGGCTGCACGATCAGGTCATCTGCTCGCTGGATTCGGTTAAGCCCATTGAGGGCCGACGGGGCTGGAGCCTGGAGCAATTGCAGCGATACAACCAGGAGCGCTTCGAGGACTTGGTCTCCGCGTCATGGGACCTCGTCATCATTGACGAGTCGCACCGCATGGGCGGTAGCACGGAACAGGTCGCGCGCTACAAACTGGGCGCTGCATTGGCGGAGGCAGCGCCATACCTGTTGTTGCTTTCGGCAACACCACACCAGGGTAAGACTGACCAGTTCCTGAGACTGATGCAACTCCTTGACCGGGATGCATTTCCGGATGAAAGCAGCGTAAATCAAGATCGCGTCCGCCCATTTGTCATAAGAACGGAGAAGCGCGTTGCTATCAACGCAGAGGGGCAGCCACTCTTCAAACCGCGCATGACACGCTTGCATGCTGTGGCTTGGCAAGAGCGCCACGGGGCACAGCAACGCCTGTACGAGGCGGTCACAGACTACGTTCGGCATGGCTACAACAAGGCGCTTGCTGCAAAGCAGCGCCACATCGGATTTCTTATGATCCTGATGCAGCGACTGGTGACGTCTAGCACAGCAGCCATTCGCACCACATTAGAGCGACGTCTGGCGCTGCTCGAAGAGCCTCAACTCCAGAATAGCCTGTTCGAGTCTTCCGACACCGAAGAATGGTCCGAACTGGACGGTCAGTCTCAAGTGGATATCGCTATTCAGATGGAAGGTTGGGCTCAGGAAAAGTCAGAAGTCGAACTGCTGCTCAACCTAGCACGCGAGACAGAGGCACAGGGTACGGATGCCAAGGCCGAAGCACTGCTGGAATTGGTCTACAAGCTCCAGCAGGAGGAGAACGATCCAGCACTCAAGGTGTTGATCTTCACGGAATTCGTGCCGACACAGGCAATGCTAACGTCGTTCCTTGAGAGTCGCGGCTTTTCCGTAGCGCAGTTGAATGGAAGCATGGACCTCGACGCTCGGACAAAGGCACAACAAGCGTTCTCGCAGGATGTTCGAGTTCTGATCTCCACTGACGCTGGTGGCGAAGGCCTGAACCTTCAGTTCTGTCACGTCATCGTCAACTTCGACATGCCGTGGAACCCGATGCGACTGGAACAACGCATCGGCCGTGTGGACCGTATTGGTCAACAACACGTCGTCCGCGCCATCAACTTTGTCCTGGAGGAAACCGTCGAACATCGCGTGCGCCAAGTGCTCGAAGAGAAGCTGGCTTTGATCGCCCAAGAATTCGGAGTCGACAAAGCATCCGACGTGATGGACTCTGTTGAGGCTGAGCCCATCTTTGATGAACTCTTCGTGCAAGGCTTGCAGGATCCCACGTCAATTGAGCGTGAGTGCGACGCTGCGATCAATCAAGTCCGCGACAAGGTGGCGGAATCCAGGAAGAACAGCGAACTGCTTTCTGACGCCCATTCGCTGGAGGCGGACGATGCTCGCAAGTGGAGAGACCATCCAGCCCAGTTCTGGCTAGAGCGCGCAGTCACGGCCGGTTTGCCAGCACGCGGCGGCAGCGCAGTCAAGGCTGGTGATGCGTGGCGCGTGCGTTGGATGGACGGTAGCGAATCGTCACGCGCCTGCTTTGACGCGCGGACGGCTGAACAGAACCCGAACCTCGATTGGATCACCCTGGAGGACCCGCGCGCACGAGCAGTGATTAGCGAGTTACCAAGATGGACCGCGGGACAGCCGATGCCTGTGGCGAAGATCGCTGGTCTGCCAGACAACTTGCAGGGGGTGTGGTCACTGTGGGAGATAAGCCTGTCTGCTGTCGGGTTCAGCAGAAAGCGTTTCCTGCCTGTTTTTTCCACCGACGAGGGGCGTACCTACCTCCCCACGGCCAAACGTATCTGGGATCTGTTACTGACAGAGTCCGTTGAAGTTCTGGGCGCAACGTCCATCGAAAATTCAGAAGGATGGTTCGAGGTTTCCGTGGCCGCAGCCAAGACGCAGGGCGAGCGTATCTTTTCCAACTTAGTTGAAGAGCAGCGCACTCAATTGCGGGAAGAACGCGATCGCGCCCAGTACGCCTACGAAGCCCGGTACCAAGCTATCGGCCGGATTGGTCTCCCGCAGGTTCGGGAGCATCGCCGCAAGAGGCTCAAGGCCGAGCATGACGTCAGGATGGCAGCACTCGATGATGCCGAGGCGAGCGTGCCTGACCTGAACGCAGTCCTTATGGTTCGGATCGGGTCGGCTCCACTTTGCGCTGCACAAGCAGAATGTGAAGGAGTTGCCAAATGAGCAGTTGGGTGGATCGTATCCTCAAGGAGTTCACTGCGGATTTGTCTCGCTTGTGGATCGCAGCGGACCCTGATGATGTCTTGTTGGACGAGCGCGTCTTGTCAGGTCTGCGTGAGCGCGGTTTTGAGCTGTTGCCCTACGACGACTCAGTCGCATTCCGCGCCGAGTATGAGGAGCGGTATCGCACTGCCTGGGTCCATAACCAGGATGCGCCATCGAAAGCTTTGGTGCTGCATCTGCGGGATAGCTCCACCGGTAACCTTCCTTGGGACTACCTATCGCAAGCGCGGCAAGTCAGCGTTAGTCTGGCCAACCTGTTCCCGAAACTCAGCTACTCGGTCGTCCGCCAGCTAGGTCCGGACCAACATGAAGCGCTGTTCGATGCTCATGCCAAGCATGCTTCACAGACAATGGGTGAGTCTTCCACCAAGGAGTTCATCCTCACCCATATTTACAAGATCAGCCCACACCTCATGGCTCGACCTGAAGACTTATGGCGGGAATTACTGCGGCTTCATTACCGCGATGCAGCGCTTCCAGCCGTGCTCGCAGAACATGTCGCTGGGGTGTTGTCCGAGATTACTGCGCTAAAGCCGCTTCCGTTGCGACAATTATTTGAATCGAAGCCAGCGCTGCTCCGCACCGTACAGGATGCTTGGTATCGCTTCCTGTCGAGTTATGGGGTAACAGGGACGCAGATCGGGGAGCCTTCTCCTGCCGAGCTTCAGCTACGTGTCGATATCCCTTTCGAGCATCCTGACGTTCGCGTTTGGATCGACTCGATGTTCCTGGATGGGCTCTTGCATCCACTGTCCGTGCAAGGCATTCCCACTTCCATTCCCGAATGGGCGAAGGTAGGCGTGATTCAGGATCCGCTCGCGCTTCGGACTCTCGTAGCAGAAGGGATCAAGGCCATTCAGCAGGCCCTGCCGGACACTGAATCCTCGTACCGCGACTGGATCAACACCGCACGCAAATTTGGCGAGGTTCTGGGTCGTTATCATGGGCTGGACGCGACTGGAGCGGCGGGATTGAAGGCCAGCATGGCGGAGCTGCAACGGGCCACCGACGAACAACTGATCGCTTGGTCACGCAAGCATTACGCTGACCTGCCATCACTCCCAATAGTCAAAGGGCCAGTGATGGTTCATCACATTCCCCGTTATCTGGAACGGCAAAGAGCCCAAGGTTCTGGTCGCGTCGCGTTGCTAGTGTTTGACGGTCTTGCCATCGATCAGTGGGTACTCTTGCGGGAGAGTCTTGGCCGCCGCGCCCCAAATTATGGCTTTGATGAGTCCGCTTGCTTTGCATGGATGCCAACGCTGACCTCTGTATCGAGACAAGCCATTTTTTCTGGTCTGAAGCCACGAGAGTTCGCAGAAACGATCGAGACGACTGCATCTGAGCCGGCACACTGGAGCAGGTTTTGGCAGGATCAAGGACTCAAGTCGAACGAGATCCATTACCAAAAAGGACTGAAGCGCATCGACCAACTGGAGGAGCTTGAATCCTCAATCGCAAGCTCGACAAAGGTGGCTGGGATCGTCGTCGACACCGTTGACGAAATTGTTCACGGCGCAGTTCTTGGCAAACGCGGAATTGCCAATCAGATTGAAAACTGGTGTGACTCCGGCTTCGTTGATCGTCTGTTCGAGCTTCTGCTAGCAAAAGGATTTGATGTTTACCTGTCTGCGGATCACGGAAACGTTGAAGCGATCGGCCAAGGCCGTCCTAAGCAAGGCGTTGCTGCAGAAATGCGCGGAGAACGTGTCCGAACCTATCGCAACGAAGCGCTCGCTGCTGAGTCTGAAGCCGTTTGTCTTGGTACCTATCGTATGGAAACTACTGGTCTTCCAGCAAACTATGTGGTCTTATATGCAGGTGGTCGCAGTGCATTTACTCTCCAAGGAGAGCAATCTGTAGTGCATGGCGGACTCTCTATAGAAGAGCTGCTGGTGCCCTTTATCAAGATAATTAACAAGAAGAAAGACAAATGACAATTGCAAACTCATCTATTGCATATGATAGATATATTCGACTTGAATGGATTGCCGAGGCACTAAAAGTGCGGGTAAGTGGAAGCAATCCTGATGAATTAGAAAAATATCTTGATGGGGTAAAGCTAGGGAAAGAAGCGCGAGTCAAGTTAAAAACAAAACTGAAATTGCTGTGCTTGGAGCCAAGAGTTGAACTTCAAGATTTCATAGACCGAGGCATTAACAGCATAAGCAACTCATCTACT
>Ga0228701_1002006_pt1 | contig 12898 bp, 9 predicted proteins | sample McNCre117_Aug_MG_2_FD_178017 | JGI IMG/M metagenome (GOLD analysis project Ga0228701, IMG submission 178017) | Freshwater microbial communities from McNutts Creek, Athens, Georgia, United States - 11-17_Aug_MG | ecosystem: Environmental > Aquatic > Freshwater > Creek | place: USA: Georgia...
TCCTCCTTCTTCCATACTATGTTTGAAAGCATCACCATATTTCATGATACCTGCTTCGATCATTTCACGTAATAAGTCATTACCCTCACGAGTTCTTTCTCCTACACCTGCAAACACAGACAAACCACCGTGTCCTTTTGCAATATTATTAATCAACTCTTGAATCAATACTGTTTTACCCACACCAGCACCACCAAACAAACCAATCTTACCCCCTTTTGCATAGGGCTCAATTAAGTCAATTACTTTAATACCTGTAAACAACACTTCAGTTGCAGTACTTAAATCTTCAAACTTAGGAGGGTTAGCGTGAATAGGACGACCATTTGATTTGTCTAATTGAGGTAAACCATCAATTGCATCACCTGTTACATTGAACAAACGACCATTGATACCTTCGCCAATTGGCATTGAAATAGCTTTACCTAAGTCAATTACTTCCATTCCTCTTACTAAACCTTCGGTACCATCCATTGCAATGGCACGCACACTATCTTCACCTAAGTGTTGTTGTACTTCAAGTACTAATTTCTCGCCACCTGGTTTTTGAATCTCAAGGGCATTGTAAATTTCTGGAAGCGTTGCTCCATTAGAAAATTGTACGTCTACAACCGCACCAATAACTTGTTTGATTTTACCTGATATTGCCATATAATTGATTGTTTTTTGATCTCCCCTTTTGGAGGGGAAAACGGATATCTTCCAATTTGGCTGCAAAGGTAGTGTTTTGCTCCCTTACTGCAAAAATTGTGTGTAGATTATTGCCGCCAAAATGCCCCCTACAATGGGCCCTAATACAGGAATAGGCGCATACGACCAGTCACTAGCCCCCTTTCCACGCAATGGAAGCAAAAAATGCATGATTCTTGGCCCTAAATCGCGGGCTGGATTGATTGCCCAACCTGTGGGGCCACCCAATCCAAAACCAATACCACCCACCAATAATGCCACTGGGAGTGCCGATAAAGCACCTAAATCGACCGTAGCAGGCTTAATATGTAATACGCCAAGAATAAATACAAAACTAGCGATGGTTTCCACCATAAAATTTTGTGGCCATTTTCTAATTGCGGGGCCAGTTGAAAAGCAAGCTAATTGACTAGCAGGGTCCTTTGCTTCGTTAAAATGGTCTTTATATACCATCCAAACCAAAAAAGCCCCCAACATGGCGCCCAATAATTGTGCAAGTAGATAAGCAGGTACTAAGGACCAATTAAATTTGCCAGCTGTGGCTAAGGCAATGGTCACAGCTGGATTGAGATGTGCACCACTTACGCTAGCAGTCATATACACGCCAACAAATACGGCGATGGTCCAACCCAAAACAATATTGATAAGGCCTCCATTATTGCCTTTGGTATTGGGGAGTACGATATTGGCTACTACTCCGTTTCCAATAGTAATTATAATAGCGGTGCCAAAAAATTCTGCAACGAAAGGGGTCATATTTATTTAATTTATACTTGTGTTAAGATAAGCATTATTTAGATTACCATTGATTTGTGGCTTTTATAGCACGTTCCCAACCTTGTAACAAAATCTTCGTATCAGCATCCATGGCGGGTTCAAAGACTTTATCAATTTGCCATTTTGAAACAATTTCTGCTTGGTCTTTCCAGAACCCTACTGCCAATCCTGCTAAATAGGCGGCTCCTAATGCGGTCGTTTCAATCATAGTGGGACGAATCACTTTGGTTGCTAAAATGGTAGATTGAAATTGCATTAATAAATTATTATTAGTGGCACCTCCATCCACTCTTAGCTCTGCAATGGGAATACCAGCATCTGCCTCCATGGCTTTTAAAAGATCGTAACTTTGAAAAGCAATACTTTCAAGTGCAGCCCTAGCAATATGTGCGCTAGTAGTACCGCGTGTAATCCCCACAATGGTTCCTCTTGCATGTTGATTCCAATAAGGCGCTCCTAATCCAGCAAAAGCAGGAACCAAATACACACCTTCCGTATTGGAGACTTGAGCAGCTAAAGCTTCCACTTCGGACGAATTTCTTATTAAATGTAATCCGTCACGAAGCCACTGTACCACTGCACCTCCTATAAATACACTTCCTTCAAGTGCATAATAAGTACGCCCATTCATTTGTAGCGCAATGGTTGTTAATAAATTATTTTTTGAGCGAACTGCTTGTTCACCTGTATGCATCAGCATAAAACAGCCTGTGCCATAGGTGTTTTTTACCATACCTGGCTGTGTACACATTTGACCGAAAAGTGCTGATTGTTGATCTCCCGCGATACCTGCAATAGGAATCTCGTGATGGGTAAATAACTGGTCTGTATAACCATACACTTCACTGCTAGATTGTACAGAAGGCAACATAGCGATCGGAATATCAAACAATGCCAATAATTCAGTATCCCATTGCAGCGTATGAATATTAAACATCATCGTTCTAGATGCATTTGTCGCATCAGTTACGTGTACTTTACCATGAGTGAGCTTCCATACCAACCAAGAATCAATCGTTCCAAAACAAAGTTCGCCAGCAGCAGCCATCGCTCTTGCTCCTTGTACATGATCTAAGATCCATTTTAATTTAGTGGCAGAAAAATAAGCATCAATTACCAAACCCGTTTTAGTTTGAATCATGTTAGCCTTGCTAGCAGCTTTTAATTGATCGCAATAATCAGCAGTACGTCGATCCTGCCAAACGATGGCATTGTAAATGGGCAAACCAGTCTGCTTATTCCAAACCACCGTAGTTTCCCTTTGATTGGTGATTCCAATGGCTGCAATTTCAGTTAATGCAATATTTTTTTTACTTATCGCTTCAGAAGCGACTCCCAATTGAGTGCTCCATATCTCCATCGCATCGTGTTCTACCCAGCCTGGTTGAGGAAAAATTTGTGTAAACTCTTTTTGTGCAATAGATTGTATCTGCCCAGCATGATCAAACAAAATGGCACGACTACTCGTCGTACCTTGATCAAGGGCTAAAATGTATTTTGACATGACTGCAAAAATTAGATAGTAAATATAACAAAACTATCTTCTATTTTTTAGCCAAGATTCAGGATCAAAAAAGACTACTTTTTCGTTATTAATGGAGAATAGCAAAGCTCCCTCTCCATCCAAGTTGATACCCGAACGACCTAAAACCGTACCCGCTTTTACCTCTTGTAACACATGAACATTTGAGCTACTTAAATGCGAGTAAGTAGTGAAATACTTGCCATGTTTCACAAAAATAGAAAGGTCTCCGTTCACATCCCCAACATAAATCACGGTGCCATTGGCCACACTTTTTACTGGACTTCCTTTAGGCAAAGCGATTTCAATACCATCACTTTTGCGCGTTAATTTAGTACCAGGAATATTCTCAACACCAAAATGAACATACACATTGCCTCTGTCTACTGGCCAAGGTAGGTTGCCGCGATTATTCTCAAAAGAAACAGAAGTCTCACGTCCCTCTTCTGTGGTTTCCAAAGCTGAATAGGGTCGATTGTCTGTAGTACTCGTCAACCCACCTTCCACTTTGCCAATTTTCACATTGGCCTTAGCTGTATTATTGTTGTTGTTTTCTGCTGCCTTCGCTTTATTGGCGGCTTCAAGATTCGCTGCTTTGATTTTAGCTTGTCGCTCTTTTTCTTTTCTTTCTGCCTCTTGAATTTCTCTTTTAATCAAAGCTGTCAAAGCTTGTTGCATTTTCCTACGTTGTGCCTCTTTTTGTTTTACTTGTGCAGTGATTTCGTCTTCCTTACTCTTTAACTGCTTAACCACTTTATCCTGATCTTTTTTATCTTGCTCTAGCACTTGTAGTTGTTCGTTTTGAACAGTCAATGTTTTTAAACGATCTTTTTTATTCACGCTTAACTGTCCAATTTTATTATTTAAATCAGTTTGAGACATATTGATGGCTCTTGCTTGTGCTTCTCTATTTTGTCGATAGCTTTTTAAATAAGTAATACGTTTTACCGCATCGTTAAAGCTTTTGGCAGAAAATAAAAAATTTAAATACTCATAACCACTTCTTCCTTTATATGAAAAGATGATACTCTTAGCATATTTTTCTTTTAAAGTATCCAAGTCTTTATTTAGACGTTGTACATCCATTTGATTATTGTAAATGGCAGCATCTAAAATTTTAACTTGATTGCGAATACCATTCACTAATGCTTCTCTTTTCGCTATCTTACTTCTAATGACAGCCAATTGCCCCAAGGAATTCTTTTTATTTTTTTTGGTTTGCTCTAATAATTGATTTAGCTCCTCTAATTCCTTACGAATTGATTGTTCTTGTTTTTGCAAATCTTCTCTGGTTTGTGCCTGAGTTTGAGAGAATGCAAAAAGCACCAAAAATAACAGGGCAAATTTCTTAATCATAATTATTCGTTCCTTTTAATTTATCTACGTTTTCCTGGTCTAGGAATGGCAAAGGTATATTTTAATGGCTCATCAAATCCATACTCTTTCACTTCCATATGAATTTCAAGCTTTGACTTGCCACCTATTGCAATCTCTCTGTTCAAAGGGAAATAGGTAGTACCAATGGCCACATGCCCCCCATAGCTTATGGCGCAGGTTCTGTGCTGATTCAAATCCACATCATCTAACTTAAGTTGTAGGATCTTATTGTGCTCTTCATTTAAAACGATCAAATTTTTAAACAAAGTACCCAATAGGCTTATCTGTAATTTATTATCAGATGGTGTAAAAGCATTTATCTTAACACTATCCATGAAAATGGGATTGCCAATCAACAAATCTTCCATGGTTTGATATGAAAATGGAATTTTAATAATATCATACAAAGCTGTCAGTGGCTTTCTATCAATTTTTTTAGACAGTGGATAAATTAAAATCACACTATCTTTTCTTATTAATGCTTTTAAACCTATCACCCCCATGGCGCCACGAATAGTGATAAACATAGCGCTATCTTTTTTCATGCTGATATTAGCGACATAGCTATCTGCGTTTTTTTCAGATTCATAATCCATTTTGACCTTGGCGTTAAGCGTAGTAAATTGAATCTTATGTGCCATAATGGAATCCACCATATCCTGCACAATGGCCATTGAATCTACCACCGGTAATGCTGTGGTCATCAATGTGTCTTTTTTAGACAGCGCATCTTGAATCACTTGTACTTTTTTTACATTAGAACAAGCACTTACAAGTAATGCTAATATAAAGATGGCGATACTTCTTTTCATGATTATTGTTTGCCTGTATGACCGAAGCCGCCGGCTCCTCTTTCGGTTTGATTTAAAAGAGACACTTCGTCCCAATTCACTTTTTCTACTTGCTGGAATACTACTTGTGCAATTCTATCCCCATTTAATATTGTTTGTGACTCGTTTGAAAGATTGATTAGAATTACTTTTACTTCTCCGCGATAATCAGCATCAATAGTTCCTGGTGTATTTAAACAAGTTAAACCTTGCTTAATCGCCAGACCACTTCTTGGACGGACTTGCGCTTCTAAATGAATAGGCATTTCAAAAAATAATCCCGTGGGCACCAATGCCCTTTCTAAGGGTGCCAAAACAATGGGTTGTTCAATATATGCTCGAATATCTACCCCCGAAGATCCATCAGTCGCATAAGTAGGTAAAGGATGGGGACTTTGATTGATAATTTTTACTATTGTAGACATGATCTACAAAAGTACTTATAATTTACAAATAGCTAGAAGTAAAAAATAGAACCAAATCTTAAAGTATTGGAAAGCGGATTTTTAGTAATACCTCCCCCTGAAGGAACTAAATAAGAGATATTAAATTTAGATTGTTGGTATTGGAAGCTAGTCCCCAATGTGAAATATTGCATATTCCCCAAATTCTTATTGTTGTCCAAATAATATCCAGCTCTTAAAAAGAAACGATTGGTATAATTATATTCAGCACCAAAAGAAATTTTTAATGATTCTGCAAGTGGCATACCATATTTGCTACCAAAAGAATTAAACCAACTAGATATTACCGATTGTGAAAAATATTGATCTTTTAATGTAAGATAATTTGGTTCAGTTTCATCTGGACTTGCAGGCACCATTAATCTATTTACATCCAAGCCTAATTCAATGGAATTGTCATAATCTATTTTGGATAGATACCCTAGTCCAATACCTAAATTAGCAGGGATAAAATATTTGTTTTTAGTTTCATTAGAATAACTAATCTTACCGCCCAAATTGGATAAAAGCAAGCCTGCATGCCAACCTTGCAAGTCCTCATGTTGTCTATAGAACATACTCACATCTGCTGCAACCGTATTGCCCGCTCTATAATCTACAGCATTGCCAATAAATGAACCCGTTACTAATTTTGAATGAATATATCGTAAGGTGGCACCCACACTCAGTTGATTGGATATTAAAAAATTATATCCCAAATCATAACTAAACTCAGAAGGCCTTTGCTCGGATGTGGGTGTCCCATTCACATCTGAAAATTGAATATTACCCAAACTAAAAAAACGCAATGAACTATTGATACTACTTTTTTCGTCTAATTTTTTAAAAAAACCAGCACTTGCCAAATACACATCAGATAATCCCAAATCTTTTAACCAAGGCGTGTAGTTAATTAAAAAGCCACGTTCTTCATTCAATAATGGCAACTTAGCCGTATTCCCAAACAAATCATTGGCTTCAGGCGCCATTCCCAAACTCAAATTACCCATACCACCAGAACGCGCATCAGGTGAAATCAACATGAAAGGTACCGCAGTACTTTGAATTCTTATCGCATTTGTTTGTGCTACAACAGAACTACTTGTACATATTAAAACCAGGGCCAATAAATATAAAAAATTGATTTGCTTGCTCATGTATACTAACTCGATGGTGAAAGAATCATTTTGGTAGAGTGAAGATAGAAATAGAAGCTTAATATTATTAAATTTTAATAAGCTTATTTGTTAAAATTTGTTTTTCCTTTCCATTCTCTATGATAATTCTATAAAAATAGAGGCCTGCTGGGACCTGGGCCCCAGTATTATCCCTACCATTCCACTCTAAGATCATTTTATTTGACACAGGATTAACCATGCTATTTTTAGAAACTAATACCCTACCAGCCACATCCACTATTTCTAAACGAATTGTATAAGAAGTATGAATTTGATTGAACTCAAAACTAATTTTAGTATCCTGTGTTACGGGATTAGGACTATTCATCAATGATTTTGCCATTAAGTGATCCAACTTAGGGACCATGAAATAGAGTGTGTCTTTTGAAAGATTGCCTACCATATCCCATGCTTTTATAATGAGACGATGCTGTCCTTCACTAAGACTAGGAAGTGGATATTCCAAACTACCCGATTGATATTGATTAATAGCTGTTACAAAATAGTTGTTTAAGATAATGGGGTGCTCTACATCTTCGTCTAATATGGCTAACAAATCATGCCCTAATGAAGTACCTGCACTTTGTATGCCTGCACTATCGCTTAAAGTAAGTAACAATTTTGCAGGGTTACTCACCCAACCATATTGAACAAAACTACTATCATTAATATAGGCTTTTATCAACGGGCCAATACTATCATGGTTATTTTGAATTCCATTTGATTGTACAAACACACTGTCAATGATCCCTAAAGCTGCTGTACTATCATTAAATGCAAAAGCTTCTATCCTAATAGGTGAAGCCATTGCATTCAATTCCGGTGGCAATAAAAACTGCATTTGAAATGATCCATTTTGCACCGTTCCTCTTCCTTTAAATAATATCATTTCCTGAGTGGAGAAATTCGTTTTAATACTCGTAGGCATATTCCCCAAAGTAGTTTTGTTTTGTTTGGCATCCCAAATAACAAAATCAACCATACCCTTAAAACTAGTATCTAATTGATTGGCATGTATCCATTGTCCTTGAATGGTATTAAGTTGTCCTGAGACTAATGTGTCTTTTCCAGTAAATTGTTTTTGATTAATCTGCTTAAAGGCAATTGAATTATTGGTAGCAGGCAAGCGCAATGCTGGATCTCCCATCAAATTGAACTTAAATGCATTTAAACGGTCACCATTTTGCTGCCAATTCAATTGCTTCGCTTTTTGCAATGCTTTACCCAAACTAAGATAATTACCATTGGTATCTGACACCAATAAAGATTGGATAAAATGATCATTAATTTTCTTATTACTGTAAGCAAACACCAATCTATTTGCTGCAACCAATCCGATAATTCCTTTACTATTTTGCAATAATGCATCAAATCCTATGGGCCTTAATTGAGGTTGATCATAGGGTGCGAAATCACAAGAAGCCGTGACCAAAATAGGCAAACGATGAGCGTTATCCCAACTTTGTATTTCGGCAGCTGAGATAACTGCTTGTTCACTTAATCTTAAATAATTACCATGACCTGTATAATTCAACAATACAGTCCCCTTATTTACCGAAGCAGTAATATCAGCATTGGCATCAGGATAGATCAAGCCTCCATTACTCATAACAGGTGCGTATGCATCTAAATAAATTTTCTTATGGTCCCAAGTTTTTTGTTTGTCTTGCAAATGTTGAACAATTTCTTCTGCATCTTGTAAGTGTAAATTATAATCCTCATCATCAGCAATCCAAGTCAATTGATTTTGCCAAACACCCTTTATTGGTTGCTGTTGGTATTGCATAATTTTGCCAACCACTGTATCAGCCTCTGCCACAGTCCTCACAGGAAGCCTTCCAATGGCAATGGACAAGGCGGCTACCGAATTGGGTTGTGTAATATCCTCCCCTGCATTGAGGATACCATAAAAGTCATCTGAGCTATATGTGCTCAAAATTTCATTTGACGCTTTACTTTCATACACTGGTAGTTCCTTGTTCAGGTCTATTTTTTTGAGATCAAAATTTCCAACACCAAATAAAAGCAAGTATTGAGGGGGTAACCACGCATTGGCTTTGGCCTTTTGCTGCAAGTATTGTAAAAAATTTCTAATGGCAATGGGGGTAGTTTGTCCTCCAGAAAACGCATTGTAAATTTGTAATGGATCTACCAACACTACCTTGAATCCATTTTTTTGTTGATGAAAATTTTGTAATTTTTTTGCAGCCGAGATGAAATTGCTCGGACATACCATGATATAATCGACCTGCCCCAAAGATCTTAAATCCATTGCAGGAATGCTATCCAATAAAATGGGCTCAAAAAAAATATTTTGCTTAGTTGCCCAAAATGCATGGCTGGGCTGTTGATTAACACAAAATGTAAATGCATTATTTTGTACAATCCCTTTACATTGCATGGGCTCCATTACATTGGTCAAATCCCATACTTTAGTGCTTGCATCTGCATTCTGAATTTGAAAATTCAAATGTGCATTGGTAGCACTTGCCTCCACCCTCTCAAAGTAAAAAGCATTTTTATTATTAAAATTCAAGTCAACAGGTGCTGCAATATCAATATTATCTAGCCAACCAGTGCTATTTGAAGAACCCGTAAATGTTATATTTAATTGGTTGCTTGCATTTAAATAAGAAGTTGAGATATCAAAACTATCGATAGCCAATTTTGCAGTAGCATCATACAACATGCCTGATACAGCAGGGATATGAATCGTTCTAACTGGGGTGCTATTTACACTAAGTGTGAAAACGCCATCCATTCCATAACTGGAAGCAAGATAGGTTCCATTAAAATGCATAGCCCCTCCTTGCACCACATTCGTAAAATACAGTGGAAAATTCATTTGTGCAGTTTTACCAAGCCCCAAGCCCATGGGAGCCCCTAACCATTGTTGCCCACTATTCAACAAATTAATGGTGTCTTGCTCTATGACTTGATGACTGACAAATTGATGCACAGTTGGCGCATTAAGATCCATTAATTCGCTTATTTGCATGCGCTTCCCGTTATCAGCAACTGTTACAAAAAAATAAATACTATCTTGACGAACTAATGTATGATTTTTGGCAACCACACCTTGACTGTAAAACAAGCAAGTATCCAAAGCATCTATCCAACCATCTCCTCCATCCAATACCTGAATAGCCAATTCTTTATTTTCTGGCACTTCATTACCCACTTTTTCCACCAAGGTACTGGCATCCAATCCCCAAATTTGTAACTTATTACTACTAATAGGAAGGCTAAACCCCAATTGCTTAATTTGCTTCCCTGTCAACGCGTGCATCCCCTGCTGCAGCGTGGCTATTTTTGCCCATTTACCCTTACTAAAACCATTCGTTTGACTTTGCAATTCAAGGCTCCAACAAATGGAAACAAGCAAAAAGGGTATCAAGAGCCTTCTCATAGCATAAAATTAGGGTTTTACTAACATAAGAATTGCTATATTCGCGGAAGTATTTAAACCGAATTTGATTAAATTTTTACTATGAATTTTTTAAATAGTATTTTATTGTTTTTCGCCTTGTTATTAGTAGGGCCTAATTTGATTTCAAATGAACAAAGCAATGCCAATAAAGCGGTGGTAGTGGCAGCACAAAATAAAGATCCTTACGAGGGTACTGTTTTAGTTCGTGGGGGTACTTTCGCTATGGGCTTAGATGAAGAAAGCGTGATCGCAGATTGGAACAATAACATTAGAAGAGTTACTGTAAGTGCGTTTAGAATTGATCAATACGAAGTAAGTAATAAAAAATATCGTGACTATACCAATTGGTTGAAGCAAGTGTATGGAAGCTTAGGACAGGACTCTCTATACAAAGCTGCTTTGCCTGATACTTTGGTATGGAAATCTGATCTCGCCTATAACGAGCCCATGATTGAAGGTTATTTCAGATTTAAAGCTTTTAATGATTATCCAGTGGTAGGTGTGAGTTGGGAGCAGGCTAACGCTTATTGCAGATGGAGGACCGATAGAGCCAATGAATCTGCTTTAAGAGCGAATGGTTTGATTGATTCAAAAAGTCCTTATCTAGGTAAGACTCAAATAGATTATGACCGTGCAGACTCTGCAAGAAAAAAAGCAAAGCGTGTTTCAAGAAGTTTGGATGATTATGTTTTAATCCCAGATTTTCGTTTACCTACAGAAGCAGAATGGGAATATGCAGCTAAATTAACTTTACAAAGAAATAGTGGCCCTAACGAAAATGCGGCAAGATCTGGGCCCAATGCTTTACACAAAAGTGCAACTTTAAGTTCTATGGATGCTCCTTATCCTTGGGCATCTACAGGAAATGAAAATATCCGTTACAATGGTAATGGAAAAGGAAAAGAAAAAGGTGTAACAGGCATGTATAAAGCCAATTTCAAAAATGGAACTGGTGATTATATGGGTATGTCTGGCAACACCAATGATGGTGCTGCTTTACCAAGTAGAGTCAACGCCTACAACCAAAGCCCATTAAATATTTATAACATTAGAGGTAATGTGAACGAGTGGGTAATGGATGTGTATCGCCCTATGAGTAATATTGACATGGATGATTTAAATCCATACAGAGGTAATACAGTTTTAGATGGCGATGATTCTACCACTGCTTCTTATCAAACTGGTGTAAACACGCTGATTTCAAATAAATCAAGAGTATACAAAGGCGGTAGCTGGAAAGATGGTATTTATTGGTTAAACCCTGGCACTAGAAGATTTTTAGATCAAGATAAATCGAACAATACTATTGGCTTTAGATGTGCTATCTCAGCATTCGGTATGGAGAATAATGGAAAACCAATGACAAGTGAATCAACTGGTGCTGGCCCATTCAACTGGATTAAAAATCTTTTCAATAAGAAGTAATGAAGCTACGCATTGGATCGGGTATTGATTTTCATCAATTAGTAGATGGTCGTGATCTTTGGATTGGTGGCGTTAAAATTCCTCATTCCAAAGGTGCGTTAGGTCATAGTGATGCCGATGTTTTATTACATGCCATTTGCGATGCATTATTGGGCGCTTTAAGCTTAGGAGATATTGGCACCCATTTTCCTGATACAGATAATGCTTATAAAAATATTGATAGCAAAATATTGCTGCAAAAAACTTATGAATTAATCGTATCCAAAGGCTATCATATCGTGAACGTCGACTCTTCTTTATGCTTAGAAGCTCCAAAAATCAAACCTTATGTTGCAGCTATGCAAACTTGCATTGCTTCTATACTTCATTTAGAGATCGATGCCGTATCTGTTAAAGCAACTACCACAGAAAAAATGGGTTTTGTAGGAAGAGAAGAGGGACTAGTTGCCTATGCCACTTGTTTATTAGCGTCTAATTAGTTTTATGGAATTATCTAATATTGCTTTTTTATACCAACTATATAAGCAACATCCAAGTGTACAAACCGACACTAGGCAATTAAAAAAAGGAGATATTTATTTTGCTTTAAAAGGACCTAATTTTAATGGTAATGTATTTGCCGTCGCTGCACTCGAAGCTGGCGCTAGTTACGCAGTTGTAGATGAAGCCATCCCCAATAGTCAAGCTTTTGACGATCGAATAATAAGTGTAGAGGATACATTAACTTGTTTACAAGCACTTGCAAAATATCATCGTGAACAATTCAACATCCCCTTTATTGCCATCACAGGTAGTAATGGCAAAACGACTACAAAGGAGTTAGTATCAACAGTATTAGCAAGTCATTATATCACTTATACGACAAAAGGAAATTTAAATAACCACATAGGCGTACCACTTACCATATTAAGTATTCCAATGGATGCTCAGATGGCAGTGATTGAAATGGGCGCCAATCATCAAAAAGAAATTGAAAGCTATTGTAATTATACTTTACCTACACATGGCTTGATCACAAATTGTGGTAAAGCACATTTAGAAGGATTTGGTGGAGAGGAAGGCGTTAAAAAAGGGAAAGGAGAATTATTTGATTATATCCGATTGCATCAAGGAACCGCCTTTATCATGCAAGATTATGATTATTTAATTGAAATGAGTGCAGGCATTAAAGAAGTAATTGGTTACGGCACACATACTGGGAGTATTCAAGGCCTAGCAATGGATAG
>Ga0228701_1002018_pt1 | contig 12863 bp, 10 predicted proteins | sample McNCre117_Aug_MG_2_FD_178017 | JGI IMG/M metagenome (GOLD analysis project Ga0228701, IMG submission 178017) | Freshwater microbial communities from McNutts Creek, Athens, Georgia, United States - 11-17_Aug_MG | ecosystem: Environmental > Aquatic > Freshwater > Creek | place: USA: Georgia...
GATGGATTTCAAGCGGCAACTTTTTGAGCCCAGCAACCAAGCAGGAGGGCACAAAGATGTCGCACTCTTAAGTCAACGGAAAGCATTACGGTTCATCACGGTGGGTTTCCGTGTTGTGGCTGGACATAGCTAAGTAATGTCCAGACATGTGTTACTGATTGTCTGACGGACAAGTTAGGTTTCTATTAATCGCAAATGCGAACATTTGGTACTAACTAATTGGCTCGAAATACGCGAAGCCAATTGAACCTCGGGGGGGGCTTGCATGACAGCAGAGCAGGGCATCAATGCTGAAGAAGTAGAAGTCATTCTGGACGCGATGTTAAAAAGCGATTCAGCGTCAGAGTTTTGTCGGTCGATTGTTCACGCTGACTTCACGGGCTCCAATGCGCAAGGTTGCCAACTTTTCTTTCTAGACAATAAGTCACGACTAACCGTGGTGGCCGGCTACGGCTTGGGTTCTGAAACGCTAAGCCTGGGCGAAGGTGAGGTGTCTGCGTGGGACGATAACCCGATCTCACGATGCATCCGTGAGAAACAATACCTATTTGATGTCGACCGAGCAGATGGTAAATCTCTTATTTGCGTGCCGCTTTTGAAGGATCAGCTGCCAGTTGGTGCGCTTTGCATCGTCGTTGAATCTAAGGACAAATCTTTGCCTTTCGGCGAGGCGTTGATTCCAATCATCAGCAAGCTCGGCGCCTACATACTCGCAACAATGGCTAACCAACCAGGAGCCAAGGGGTCAGTTGACCCGAATGCAAATGGTGAAGACCTAACTACGCGTCAAATTCAGATTCTGGAGCTGATGGCAGAGGGTCTCGTAAATGTTGAGATTGCAGGACAAATGCTCCTCAGCGAATCGACCATTCGACAAGAGACTGTGCGCATCTATCGTGCACTGGGTGTGCCAAACCGGGCTGAGGCTTCTAAGAAAGCCAGGGCCCTCGGCATCATAGGCCGGCGCCCAAACATGCAGGTTGTTTCATAACCATCGCAAATGCAAAGAACCCCAGACCATAAGGCCTGGGGTTCTTTGTTGCTAGGTCTGTTTAGTGACTTAGCGAAGGTTCACTACTTTACGATGAACTTCTCTACGGCTGAGAAGCCGCCTGAGATCTTCACTGCAACAGTGTGGGTACCCTTCTTTAGGTTGTAGTTAAGCACTACGTCAGCGTCTGAAGCAGAAACCTTTGACCACTTCTTGATGCCGTCTACGTAGAACGAAACAGTCTTGCCCTTTGAGAACGAGGTAACAGCGGTAACGCGGTTTCCTACGATGTCAATGTTTGCATCGGTTGCACCGAATGAAACGGTCTTTGATGCGGTTGCAACAGTTGAATCACCGAGGTTTGCTGAAGCGGTAACAACTGCATCGCCAGTCTCAGATGCGCCAACGATCAACTTAGCGGTGACCTTACCTGATGCGTCTGAGGTGGTGGTGCCGTTGTTTGCTAGGTAGCCAACACCGGTTGCTGAAAGGGTTACGGTTGCGTTCTGAAGTGGGTTGCCGAACTTGTCGGTGATAACAGCAGAAACGTCAACTGAACGACCAGCCTGTGAAAGTGCAACTAGGTCACCAACGGCTACCTTTGCTCCTGCAGCAGCAGTTCCAACACCGCTGACCACGGTTACAGCAACTGACTTGTCGAAGGCAACGTCAACAGTCTTGGTAACAGCACCGGTTACGAAAGTAACGGTCTTGGTACCAGTGGTGTTTGAAGCAATGTAAACGTACTCAGCTGCGCCAGAAGCCTGGACTGAAGCCGAACCAGCGTTTGCCTTGCCGTTTGCCCAGATGAAAGCACCTGAAGCTGAAACGGTGTACTTGCCACCTACGTTAGCGCCGGTTAGAGCGATACGTGCCCAAGTTGCGTCGCCAACAGAAGGTGAACCGGCTGCAGGTGCAACTAGGTCAGCCAAAGCCGCAGTGGTTAGTGACTGCTTGGTTGGTGCGCTTGAGCTGTAGGTTGAGCCGTTTACCTTGTCTAGTGCAGGAGCGCTAGTGAAGTTGTTGGCGGTGGTGGTGTAGTGGATCACGGTCGAGTCACCTACGGTGATTGACTGGGTGCTCCAGTTTAGGGTTGCTGCATCCTGAACTTCTAGGGTTGCGGCAACGGTGTTGTCGGTCCATGAAGATGCGGTTGCTAGCTGGGTGTCTGCAACGTTTACGGTTGCTGAACCAGCAGCTACGTTTACGTAGTAGGTGTTAGCAGTTCCACCAGTAACGATTGCCTTGACGCGGTATGCGCCAGCAATAGCCTGACCGAACTGGTCCTTTACTGCGTAGGTAAGAGCAGTGGTTGCACCAGGAGTGGTTGAGTAAACGTCGTTGACGTTTGACTCAGATACTGAGTAGGTCGCAGCGGTCTCGGTTGCCACAACTGCAGCAGAAAGGTTCTGAGCAGTGAAGGTAACAGTGATGGTTGCGGTGCTACCAGCGGTTACGCCTGAGCTTGAAACTACTACTGAAGCAACACCGGTTGAGTCGGTGGTTACTGGGAAGGTAGCAGCAGTTAGGGTGTCGTTGCTGGTGTACTTGGTGCCGTTAACGGTCACCGAGATCTCAGTCACACCGGTTGAAGCTGGACGTAGGGTGATGCCTGCGCCTAGAGCCACGGTGCCAACAACTGCAACTGAAGGAGCAGCAAGTGCGGTTCCTGCAGTGGTGTCGTATGCCTTTACCTGAGCGGTGAAGCTACCGTTTGCACGAACAGTTGCAGCGGTGTTGGTAACGCGGGTGGTTGCAGCGGTAGCGATTGCATCGTTACCAGCAAGAACGTTAGCAACAAGACCGTTGGTGGTGTTGATGGTGCGTGCAGCAGCAGTTGAAGTAACAACTGAGCTTAGAACGGTTGAGCTGTAGGTGTTGCTTGGAGTTGAAAGGTAGGTGTTGGTTGCCCAAACAGCCTGTGCGCTTACAACGTCACCAGCGGTTGAAACTGACTGTGACTTCGAGAAGACACCAGTGGTTGAGTCGTATGAAGTTGCAGCAGCGAATGAACCGCCGGTGTACTTGAACTCAACGCCTAGCTTCGAGTTGGTCGAGCCAGTTGCAACAACGCCAACGCCAGCCTGCTGGATGTTTAGGTCGCCCCAAGCAACAGTTGCCTTGACGGTGGTGTCGCCGATTGAAGCAGCGGTCAATGAAACTGCAGGAACGATGTCTGCAAGCTTCTTGAAGGTCACGGTCTTTACGGTGTTCCACTCGCCAGCGTCAAGGGTGTTGTTGTTGTTTGCGTCAACGAACGCGGTAACAGCAACGCTTGAGGTTACAGAGGTGGTGGTGTCGGTTAGGCCGATGTAGTTAACGGTGGTTGCCGATGCGCCTGAGGTGGCTGCGGTAACAGCGGTGGTGCTTGCTGCAACTGAGGTGCCAGCTGAGGTCAAGGCTGAGGTGCCTAGTGAGTAGCTAACAGCTGAGTTTGCGTCGGTAACGACCTGGTACTTCAGCTGAGCGTAAGAAGATGGAGTGAATCCAGGTGCGAAGGTGGTGGCTAGGTTGAAAACAGTGCCAGCCACTGCGTTGTATGAGGTACCTGCTGATGGAACAACGTTGATCTCGTTCGCTGCGAATGCTGGTGAACCAGCAAACACGGTAGCGCCAAGAGCAACAACTGCACCAAGAGCTAGACCCTTGCGGGTTAGGTTCTTAGACATTATGTCTCTTTCTTTTCTTGGTTATCCCGATCTTCAAGACGAAGACCAGGCGACAGCGTTTTGAACCCAGCAACCAAGCAGGAGGGCACAAATGTGCTGCACGTTAAAAGGTAACGGACAAATGTCCGGACTATTACGGTATTTGTCTGGTCTTTTTTAGCAATTAATAAAAACCCCCTAAAACTAGGGGGTTTTCTAAGTTTTGTTACGAGCCGTGTCGGCAGAGCGGCTATTTGGCTAGTTGGCCAGGCGTCTATTTGCTAGGTGCGCTGATGGCCAGAACTGCATCCGTGACCTTTGGTGAACCGGCACCGAAGGTCAACTGCAAAGCCACGTGGGTTCCGGCCAAAGGCGAGCGATCCCACACGATGTTGTGCTCGTCAAATGGCAGCTTGACGATTCCGTTGAGATGAAGCGTCTGAACGGCACCCTCGTTCTGAATCGAAACATCGGTGTCTTGCAAGAAGGCAAAGTATTTATAGCCGTTGATGGTGAAGTCGAACATGGCCGCATCTAGGTGCGCAACACCAGCGGTGGTTGAGATGGTAACGACGGCGTGGTTGCCCAAGTTGTCATAGACGTCATAGTTGTCAACCGAAGTTGAAGCGGTGCCAACCGACGCGGTGCGGATTGCACCGGCAGAATTTGGGTTGGTTGAGAAAATCTGACGCACCTGCGCTGCCGAGAACGGGCTGCTTGACGGGCTTGGCTCGTCGCTCGGAATCGCAGAAGGGCTAGCCGAAACAACCGCGACCGGTTCTGACGTTGCTTCATCGCTACCCGCGGCCGAGGCTGAGGTACTAGTCGACGTCGACGCCGAGCTTGAAGAACTTGGTGTTGAGCTTGAAATCGGGTTGCGGTCGCCCTCAGCAATAACAGAAGGCTGGCTGCGATTGCCCAGGTTCACAAAGGCGCCAACGGCGAGAATCATGAACAAGACGAAGACCATCGCCTGCGCGCCGACCTTCTTTGCTTCGTGAGCCGCCTTTCGAGCTGCCACCGAAAGAATTGCAGAAACCGACATGCCCTCGGTGTTTACGTTGTCGCCGAGTAGCGCCTTCTTGAATGCTGCGCGAGCGCGGAAAATGAGCTGCAAGGTTGCGTTCTCGGACAGGCCGACCTGAGATGCGATCTCGCGGGTTGACTTCTCTTCATACATCGAAGCCAAGAGAACTTCGCGGTGACGCGGATTCAGTTTGCTTAGTGCCAAACGGACGATAGCCGCATCTTCGATGTGCTCCATCTCGCTGCCGACCTCAGCATCGTTTGATGCCGGCTCGGCGATCTCGTCGATGTTGTTGATGATGGCACGGCCCGAGGCGCGAATGACATCGAGGCATAGAAGGCGAACCTTCCACTTCAAAAAGCGCAGCACACCAATCTCTGAGTCAAGCTCAGGAAGGGTGACCATCAGATACAGGAACGCATCCTGAACAACCTCATCGACCTGGTGCTGGCTGCGCAAGAAGCGACGAGCGTGGCGCTCAAGGTGCGGGCGAAATCGGGTGTAGATGTTGGCAAAGTCTTGGGCAGACCAATCCTTTAGCACCGCTGCGCCGTGCGCGCGGAACTCAGGGTTCTCGACGTCGTCTAGCGACTCGTCATCCCATTCGGCCATTTGATCCATACCTCTTATTGTGTCAGACCTAATAAGTAACTGACTAGAGGCAGAATTATTACGGTTTAGCGCGTAATCGTGATTGCCGCGGTGCTTGAGGATGCATACTTGATGCCGCTCAGGCTAGCCGAGACCCAGGCGGTCGACGCCTTTGAAGATAGCGAACCGCCGGTTGCCTTGGCCTTTAGCGTGCCGCCCTTGGCTAGGCCAAAAGTGCATCGGGCGAAATCATCGGCAAGGATGAGGTCGAGCGAGCCGACGTCTGCCTTTCCATCCGGGTTGTTTAGCAATCCGTTGATGGTCTGCTTTAGTGCGCCACCGTTTTTAACTGGGCTGAAGCTGTCTGCGATCATGGCATCGGTTGCCACTAGGCCGGCAATGCCTGAAGCTGCCTTGCACTTAGTTGGCTGGTTGATTCGAGTGTCATCTTGGTTGGTGACCTGCCAGAAAGTGCGGATGCCGCTCGCCTTGTTGCCGACAACTGAGCGCAGCGCGTTGACGTTTGCGGTTGTGTCAAGCGAGTAGTCGAACATGCCTTTCGGTGCGCCGCCAACGTTAAGCCCTGCCGGCACCTTGGTGGTTGGCAGCTTTACGCTTAACTGCTGAACCGAAACCGGGGCGCCATCGATGCTCAATGAAATCTGGTTCGTTCCCGATGCCTTGGCTACGCCAAGGGTTGGCTTGGCCAAACGTGCGCTCAAGAACTGGTCAGTAGGCTTGCCGAGTCGGAAAGTAAGACCGACACGGGTGGCTAGATCGAAATCCTGAAGCTCACCGCATGAGCCAGCTTCAACCCACGCACAGTTGAGTTCACGCTGGTCATCGATGTAAGTCTTGGCTCCAACCTTGATTACCTTGGCTGCGTTGTAGCTGCCTGAGGTAACGGTGTATGGGTTCACGATTGCCGAGAAAGTATTAGCGGTCAATTTTCCGTTGGTGATCTGAACCTGAACCTCAACACTGACTGCGTAGGTCTTGCCATCGGCACCTGTCCAGAGAGTGGTTGCGCCACCCGCTGGAATTCCAGACGCTGCGGCGGATGCATTGACCGGGGCGGTTGGGGCATCAATCTGACGGATCAAAGTTGCCTTCGCCACAGCACCCTTATAAATGTTCACCGTGTCAAGGCAAAGAATCTGTGCCGCATTCGCACAAACCGGCAAGACATATGAGCCATTGAAGATGTCGGTGCCAACGTTGGCACAAGGTGCTTCGCCCAGGGTCTCGCAAAGCTGGTCTTTTGAATTGAATAGCGTGCTGTAACTCTGGGAGTTAGCGAAGTTTTCTTGAGAGTCAACCGCAAATGTCGTCTTGCTTAGGTTGTCAGCCGCAGTTGGCCAGTAAACGGCAGCATTGGCAGCGGTGGCACCGGTTAGAAGGGCAAGGGTGGTTAGGGCCGCAACGGCCGCGCGCTTCAAGTTCATACTGTAAATCTATTGGCGATGCCGGTATTTTCGGGCTAAGCGACCGGACAGAGATTTAATTGACTGACTTAACCTAAGGAAACTTAAGGCTTTTAACAGGCTCGTCTGACAGAATGGTCTTGTAGATGTAAACCAAGCCGTCTACACGGGAAAGATTCGGGACCCATGAATTCGGGGCCTCGGGTCTTTTTCCCATTTAACGGCTGGCCTCGCGAAGCATAGAGTTGACCTATGCGCAAACGCGTGGCATTCGTCACTTTCTATTTCGAGGCTTGGGATTCCCTGGCCGAGATCTATCAGCGCATGCTTGATGACCCGCGCTTCGAGGTTTTGGTGGTGGCTATCCCCCGCAAACTCACCGGCGATGCTTCCTGGGATGACGCCTCGGGCGTATCAGACTTCTTCGCCTCGCTGGGCATCGACCACGTGATCGGTTCTGAAGACGCTAGCGAGCTGCGCGAGTGGGCGCCAGACTATGTTTTCATCAACTATCCGTGGCAGCGTAACTATCAGAAGGCCTACCGAGCCGAAGAGCTGGTCAAGTTCACCCGCATCGCCTATGTGCCCTACTACTCGCTGCCGATTGTGAATGAACCGGGCGAGGATGAAGTTGCCGGCCACCTCTACACCCAGCGCACACACCAACTGGCCTCGCTGATTTTTACGCAGGATCGCTTCGTTCGGGATGCCTACGCGCAGACTTCGCGTGGTGCCGATCACGTCTTCTTCACCGGTTCACCAAAGGTGGACGCGCTGATTCACTCGGCACAGAAGGTGAAGCCTCGCACCGACGACCGAACTCGTGTGCTCTGGGCTCCACACCACAGCTACTCTCCACACTGGCTAAATTTCGGAACCTTTGCACAGATGTACCTCGAGATGCTCGATTGGGCAACCGCGCACCCTGAGGTCGATGCCGTATTGCGTCCGCATCCATTCATGTTTGGCACTCTGGTCGATCGTGAGGTGATCAGCGATTCAGACCTCGATGCCTGGCTTGCCGGTTGGGATGAACTCCCGAACACCACTGTCGATAATGCCTCAGGGCCGGCCGAACTATTTGTTGACTGTGACGTTCTGCTGACCGACGGCATTTCGTTCTTAGCGGAGTATCCGCTCGTCACCGGCAAACCATCGGTATTCCTCGAGAACCAGGGCCACTGGCAGTTTTCTGCACTGGGTGAGCTCGCGGCACAGGCATCGGTGCGGCTAAACAGCTTCGGCGAGTTTGTCGCCGGTTTCGAGTACATTCTCGAGGCCGGGCTTCCTGATCGATCGGCAGAAATTGAAGCGTTGCGCGAGGCGGCTTCGCCCTATCCGGGTGAATCGGCGGCACGCATTGTCGAAATCGTGGCAGCAGACCACTCGGCACTGGTCGATCCAACCACGGTGACCGAAGTGCCATGGGAGCGCCAGCCTGGGCGCGAACCACTAGAGGATTAGTTATCCACATTCTTTGAGAACCCCCTCTTTGGCATTCGCTGTTGTGCTCTCATTTTTAAATGGCGCCGCATAACGATATAAATACAACCCTTGCCTTTTACAACTTAAGGGTTTTAGAATCATGACGTGGGAAGTGGTCTTCTCTGGCCCGATGTTGGCCTGGATTGCCGAGTTGGAACCTGCAAACAGAGATTCACTTTTCACGGCAATTGACCTGCTTAGGGACTTCGGGCCACATTTGGATAGACCCTACGTAGGGAAAATTGTCGGCTCAAAGCTAACAAACATGAAAGAACTTAGACCGCTCTCGAATTCTTCTGGACACCTGCGGGTTCTCTTTGTGTTTGACCCCGACCGAACAGCCGTGTTACTCGTTGCGGGGGATAAAACGGGCCAATGGAACAAGTGGTACAAAAAACAGATACCGATAGCCGAAGAAATCTATCGCCGATATAGGGAGCAACGATGAGTGAAGATCGCAAGTTCTACACCTGGGATGAAGTGCAGGAAATGTATCCCCGCACCCAGGAGGCTTTAGCCGAATCTGCCCTAGAAAAGGCCGTTTATACTGCAATCCACAATCTTCGCCAGGTTCGCAAACGCCGCATGGTAACCCAAACCGCCTTGGCTGACCTACTAAAAGTCAGCCAGAACCGAATCTCGCAAATCGAGCGGGGAAATCTGGTCACAGCACAAGTGGGCACCCTCGAGCGATACATCGAAGCCCTTGGCGGCGAACTGACTGTTTCGGCCAAGTTTGGCGACGAGACCTTCGTTCTCGCACAGTCAAAGTGATTTTGATTTCGAATCTGGGTTAGATTCGGAGCATGACGAAAGCCACCGTTCGCCTATTGGTCAGGCAGTTCACCGACCCGATCGTGCTAATTCTGTTTGCCGCCACGATTGTGTCGATGATTGCCGGCGATGTGACCGACGGGTTGATTATCCTGGCGATTATTGTGCCGAGCGCGTTGCTTAGTTTTTGGCAGGAGAATCGCGCCGGTCAGACCATGAAGACCCTGCTGGCAAGGGTTCAGGTGCATGTCGAGGTTATGCGCGGCGGGGCCGAAGTGACTGTGCCGCTCGAAGAGGTGGTGACCGGCGATGTCGTTTTGCTCAGAGTGGGCGATGTCGTGCCGGGCGACATGCGTTTGACCGAGGTCGCCGGCCTTCAGTTGGATGAATCTGCCCTAACGGGCGAGAGTTTTGCGAAAGACTTGGCAGTCGGTGAAATAGCCCGATTTGGAACACACGTGGTGGCCGGAACCGGTAAGGGCCTCGTTGAGGCGATCGGTGCCGCCACCCAATTTGGAGCACTAGAGGCTTCGCTCGCCGGCAAGGATGTGAAGACCGCCTTCGAAAAAGGCATGACCCGATTTGGCCTGCTGTTGATGCGCGCGATGGCGTTTTTGCTGGTCGGCCTCCTGGTGGTCAACATTGCGCTGCACCGACCACTACTTGAAAGTCTGCTGTTCTCGATTGCTATTGCCGTCGGCCTGACCCCACAGCTTTTGCCGGCGATCATTGCCGTCTCATTGGCAGCCGGCGCGAAGCGCATGGCCGCGCGCCAGGTTTTGGTCAAACGGCTAGATGCGATCGAAGATTTTGGTGCCATGAATGTGCTTTGCACCGACAAAACCGGCACCATCACCGCCGGTGTGGTGAGCCTGGATGGAGCCCTGGGTCTCGATTGGCAGCCGTCTGAGCGAGTGCTGCGCCTGGCGTATTGGAATGCCTCGTTGCAGCGCGGTTTCAAGAACCCGTTGGATGAGGCGATTGTGGCAGCGGCAGGCGCAGTTGCGTCTGTGGTAGCTGGCGCTGGCGCCATGGCCAAGGGCGAGCTTGCCTATGACTTCGAGCGCAAGCGACTTTCGGTTTTGGTGGACGCCGAAGGCGTGACTCAGTTGGTCACGAAGGGTGCTTTCAGCAGCGTGTTGGCGCTATGCAAAATGACCGATTCAGCTAGGGCCTCCGCACAGGCCGAGTTCGAACGTTTGAGCGCCGACGGTAACCGAGTGCTAGCCATTGCCAGCAAGCAGGGAGACGCACTCGAAGAAACCGAACTCACCTTCGAGGGCCTGTTGGTATTTATGGACCCACCGAAGGCTGGCGCCGCCGAAGCGATTGCCGAGCTCGCCGGGTTGGGCATCGACCTTTACCTAATCACCGGCGATAACCCGCTGGCAGCGAAAGCGATCGCCGGCAAGGTTGGCCTGCCAAACGACCGAGTGATGACCGGCGATGAGATCAAGGCGCTCGGTGAGGCCTCGCTGATGCGAGCGATCGATGGGTGCCGAGTTTTTGCCGAGGTAGAGCCGATCCAAAAGGAGCGCATCGTTGCGTCCCTGCGGGCTGCAGGTAACACGGTTGGCTATTTTGGCGACGGCATCAACGACTCGGCGGCGCTGAAAACCGCGGATGTTGGCATCTCGGTAGACACCGCAGTGGATGTGGCCAAGAACGCTGCCGCAATCGTGCTTCTGGCCAAGGACCTATCGGTGGTTGCCGAAGGTGTGCGGTTGGGTCGTAGGACATTCGTCAACACCATGAAGTATGTTCGGGTCGGCGTAAGTGCCGCGTTTGGCAACATGCTTTCGATGGCTATTGCCGCAATCTGGTTGCCATACCTGCCGCTGTTGCCGATGCAGATTTTGCTTCTCAACTTTATGACCGATTTCCCTGCACTAGCAATCTCGAGCGACAGCGTTGACGACGAAGACATTCAGAAACCGCACGCCTGGAACATCAAAGATATTCGCAACTTCATGCTGACCTTCGGTCTGATAAGTTCGGTCTTCGACATCATTACGTTCTTGGTATTGCGCCTCGGTTTTCACGCCGGTGCCGAACTCTTTCGATCGGGCTGGTTTGTCGAATCAACCTTCACCGAGCTCGTGGTGATGTTGGTGCTCCGCACTCGAAAGCGTTTCTGGCAATCGAAGCCAGGCAAAGCGCTTTGGATTTCTTCGGCGGTCTTAGGCGCACTCGTTATCGCCATCCCGTTCACGGTGGTCGGCAAGGCCTTGCAGCTCGCCCCGCTGCCGTTGCCGCTACTCGCGGTTCTGGCCGGGCTGATCGCTATCTATGCCGCGATTAATGAGTTGGCGAAGAAGAAGGCGATGCGCTCTTAGCGCCAGCGCCCGCCACGATAGTCAACTTGCCCTCAGGGTCGGCCGGCTTCAACTCGACCCAGGTGTTGCCCGGGGCCAGGTTGATTGCGGCACCCTTGGCGTCGGTCAAGATGATTCGAGCGGTCTGGCTGGTCTTCGACCATAGGGCTTCAACATATTTGCCACCGGTGAAAACCCAAGCCTTGCCCTTGCCAACAAGCACGGCCTTCGGAATGTGGCCATACTTCGGGTCGGCATAGCTGCGGTCTTCTTGAACTTCGAGCACTACGACGTTGGTGGCATGCAACTGCGCTTTGGTGGCTGAGTCGGTGTCTACCTTTCCGTCTTGGATGCGAAGCCACTGCGAACCATCGGCATTTGGAACCCACTCGGCCAAGGCGGCCGGGAAGGCGACCTTGATGCGGCTAACCGGGGTGCCCGTGGTGACCGCGGTGGCGGTGGCCTGGTCGGCGGCAAAGTCGAAGCCCTGCTGCGGTGCCGCGATCTCTGGGTGGTTGGCAGCCAACAATTTGACGTTGACCTGAACGTTGTGAGGTGCCTCGCGAGTAGTCAGGCGGCTGAAGGTGTGGTTGCCCTGCTCGCTCGTCTCGCTAGCGTTGAAAACCTTGGTGGCACGCATCATGTTAACGAACTTAAGCTGGCCACCCGAATAGCAAACGATGCCGCCGAACTGGCTGATGATGTCTGGGTCCATCGGGCGAATCGAACGAACCGGTGCAACGCCGATCGCCTTAGGGTCGGCATCCGTGGTTGAAAGCTGCGAGTGGAACACGGCCACAAAGCGGGTCAGGCCACCCTCGACCATTTCGTCGAAAACCATGTCGGTCTTGTTTAGGTTCTGCTGAGGTCGCGCAGCCTCGCTGTTGTCTACCTTGCAAGCCACGGATGGGCCGGTCAGCCCGTTAGCCTCGGCGGTGCCCTGTTCGTACTTGACGCCGGTCAGCGGTGCGGTGACGAAGACCTTCTCTGGCGTCGGGGTCGTGCCCGGCAGAGCGATCGTGGCCCCCGAACAGCCGGTGAGGGCTAGCGCGGTGACGCTGGTTGAGGCAAGAACAAGGGCGACGCGTGAGAAGTTCATGCGGTTAGTTTATGTCTCGAACCTGTGGGTTATTCGACGATTGCCTTGAGAACCTTTAGACCGTTAGTGAAGTTGTTTACCATCATCTTGTCGAGGTTGAGGATTAGACCCATGATCTGCATCTTGAGGTCGCGCTCACCTGACATAACCCAGGTGACCTTGGTGCCCTCGAACTCAGGAACGATGCGGTACTCAGAATCTGCGTACTCTGTCTTCTTGTTGAAGAAGGTCATCTTGAAGCGAATCAGGTCTGGGCCCGAAGAGATGATCTCCATGCGGCCCTTGCCGATGCGCTTGCCGGCATAGTCGCAAATCGCGCCCGGGCCAACGGTCTTCTCTGACAGGGTCGAGACAACGGTCTTGTCCATCGCCATGAACGGGTTCCAGTCGTCAAGACGCGCGAGGTCGTTCATGATCTCGTGCACCTTTGCCGGAGTTGCCTCAATGACGATGCTTGCCTGAATTTCAAACGGTTTCTTAGCCATGTCTAAACCTTACTTAATCCAGGC
>Ga0228701_1002022_pt1 | contig 12851 bp, 21 predicted proteins | sample McNCre117_Aug_MG_2_FD_178017 | JGI IMG/M metagenome (GOLD analysis project Ga0228701, IMG submission 178017) | Freshwater microbial communities from McNutts Creek, Athens, Georgia, United States - 11-17_Aug_MG | ecosystem: Environmental > Aquatic > Freshwater > Creek | place: USA: Georgia...
TGGGTATGTAGATTTAGATGAAGCACGGCGTGTAAAAGAGTTAGTTGACCTTCAAAAAGTAAAGACGGCACGGATGCGCATGCTGGGAATTGGGCGTGATGAACGGGGTCGCTTCAAGCTTCTATAGCACGGTATAGAAAAACGGCAAGCGGGTATGGGTAGGAAAAAGTTGTTTATGAGGGCTGGAAAAGTAACTGTCTCCCCATCCACACGCAAAAATTTCGTCCGAACAAAAATCACACGACTTGACTTCGGATAAAATTAATAACGGCGTCGGTCTACTTGCAAGTCCTCTCCCCTTGAAATAGGTAGACCGACGTCCTAAAACTTATTAAGAAGTTGGTACGAAGTTGACGGATCTAGAAAAACTCCCCTCAGCACTTTTCGCCGCACCCGAAGAAGACGTAGCTGAATATCAAATAGATGAAGCCCTCGACCTCCGGCCCGATCTAACGGAGATCGGAATTGAAGAAGTTGATAAGGGCGTCTGCGAAGACACTTACGAGAACCGCCAGATCTTACGGCGAGCGCATCTCAACTGGGATCCGGTATATTCAACTAACGGCGTGCCTACAGGTTTGATTAAGGCCCGCTCGAAACAAACAACGGTAGAGCGTAGACTCCTAAGTCTTGCTGAGAAGAAGCCGCTGATGGTTGACCCTAATGATAAGAACTCAGATTTCTTAACGGGCCTGGATCTGATAGCGGAAGAAGCTAGTGATTATTTAGTTCCACCGTGGGTGATCGGAGCTACCAGACTTTACATTAAGGAACAAGAAGCGGGCGGCCCGAAGTCTGAAAAGCGTAAGCCGCTAGCCGCCCCTCACCGATGCAATGCAATCAAGGATGACGGTATACGTTGTATGCTATGGTCATCGGGGCGTCCACATGATGACGGCCTGTGCCGGATACATCTAAGGAAGAACAAACATAAAACTAGTGATGACATCGAACGGGCCCGCGCTAAGTTGACTCAAGCTGCACCGTATGCTGTAGACATGCTTGAGAATCTGATGGAGAATGCGGAGTCAGAACCCGTTAAGCTTAAAGCCGCCACTGAGATCCTGGACCGTGCCGGAATTCGAGGCGGCCTGGAGATTGATACAACGGTTCAAATTGATGCACGGCCTGCAGCCCAGGTAATAGCGGAGCGTCTTGAACGGTTAGCTCAAGGAGCAATTCAAACGGCGGCACGCTTAGCTGAAGCGGGACTACATGTTAATAACGGCCCGGAAGAGATCCAGGATGCTGTTATAGTTTCAGAAGAGAATAACGGCGAGGATAAGATAGAAGATGACGGAACAAACTAATAAGCTAATAACTGCTGCCCGTAGCTTGTATGAAAATATAAAAGCGGATATCAACAATGCATCAACTAGAGTCGAGCACATTAGACTGACATCTCTAGCTCAAGAAGCTGCTAATCTTTTAACTATGATTGAGATCGAAGAACCGGAAGGAACAACTAACAATGAGTGATTCAATTAAGCGGAGTCTTGTTAAGACCGTCTCCTGGCATTTGCTGCATTTCTTGATGGCAGGTCTTATTGCATTGTTGATTACTCATCGGATCGACTTCGCAGCTATGATTGCTTCAGCTGAGCTGATCTGGGAATCAATTACTTTCTTTATTCATGAACGGATCTGGGCCAGGATTCGCAAGAACTAATTAACTAAAGGCAGCGGCTTGAGCCCCGTAGCTTGACATAATGTGCTAAGATAAAAAACATGAAGAAGATCTCAGCCGCGGCAGAACTAATTAAGAAGTTCATCGAGACAGCTAACAAATACGTCGGGTACCAGTCGGAACCCCTGGGACGTAACATGTTTGGCGAGCGGGTCGGATACCAATCACAACCATGGAGTGGCGCATTCATTGATGTAGTCGCCAGGGAAAGTGGCCTGCATCTTCCATCTTTTACTTATGCCCCGGCGGCGCTCGCCGAGTTCATGCGGCAAGGAAACATTTCACGGACTCCTAGGCCAGGAGATATTGCCATCTACAACTTCTCATCAAGCAGCGGACAAGTGGCGAGCGCCTTCTCTACACCGCACGCCGGGATTGTTGTTGACACGCGGCACGTAACTACAACGGGCGTCTTCATGACGGTTGAAGGAAATACGACGGGCCAGGGACCGTACAAACAATTCGATGGCGTGCACGTGAAGACACGTAACTTAACGGACGTTATTGTCTTCTTAAGGCCGATCGAGTTCCAGGTCCCCGCAGCGAAGGGACTCATCCAACTTCTAATTAAGCTTGCTCGAAAGTTAACCGGATCGGGCCCGGATCTACTCGAGCTCCAGGAAATTCAAGAAGCGGCACGGGTACAAGAGACGGTTGATATCAGAGCGCTGCGTGCCAACACCCGCAACAAACAAATAGCAACGGTGCAACTTGCACTGTCCCAGGTAACTGACATCAAAGAAGTTGAACGGGGTAAGTGGGACGGACAGACTGCAGCTGCGTTTGCCAGGTTCCGTCGCAACATCGGAATAGTGGGATCTGCAGCGAATGCAGCAGATCCAGATCTTCCAACTTTAAAACGGCTCGCATCTGAGACGGGCCTCTTCCAGGTAAGTGAATAGCTCAGCGGCTGCCAACTTCTTACTAAGAAGTTCAGATCGGCCGCAGCGGCACGGGCCAGATCCGGCCTAACTTTTAAATAACGGAATGGCATGGATAAGCTCAAGCTCACCGGGAAGAAACCCGCGGCCAGGTCAACTTCTAAATAAGCCTATTAAAAAGTCTGTACGTACAGAGCTCATCGAAATCTTAAATAAACTTATTTAGAAAAATAAATACGAAGTTGAATGCCATCACGACTTGACAAATAAAAATCATTTGCTACTCTTGAGGTATGTACTACGAAAGCAAATACGACAAATACCAATACAAGGTAGTTCTTCCAGCAGGAGTGACAGAGTCAGAAGTCATTCCAGCAGGATTTACTTCTCTAACTGAAGTAGACCTCAAGGACGCACTCAAGTCACACGCTGTTATCAAATTGAATAATGGCGTCTATGTTGACTTCATTAGTTCACACGCACGCATTGACCTCGCAGATAAAAAGGCCAGTCAACTCTCTCGTGCCGAAAAAGACTTAGACATCGAGTACATCGCAGTACCACTAAAACTGTGCCAGCGCCTTGTTACCGTATTCACAAAAGATGGTTGGTTCGGAAACGCGGACGACACATTCTCTGTAGACACTAGTAAGTGGACCATTCCAATGTGGGACCACCTCCGCTGGAACTGGAATCGGCTCGAGTACGCTAAGCACTACGCGGCTGGGATTCACAGTTTTGATGCGAAAAGCGGAATCTGCGTAGAATGTTATTTAACCAAAGCCAACCTCGGCTTGGTTTAGAAAGGAACGGCGTGTCCAACACGGAATGCACATACACGGATTGTAACGGCGAGGATTGCAGGGAGTTTCTCTGCTGGGACTGCGGCTCGAACACACTTCACAATAACGAGTACTATATGGTCGATGACGGCCTGTGGGAAGTTGCAACGGAAGACTGCGGCACGGACGTGATGCTATGCATCGGTTGCCTTGAGGCCCGCATCGGTGACAAGTTGACGGCAAGCGATTTCACCGATGCCCCAATCAATCACGGTATCTTCCCGCAATCGGCCCGCTTGATGGAGCGTCTTCTAGCTTCTTAATAGGAAGTTGGCCCGCGGCAAGCAGCGGCGAGCGCCTACCCTATAGCGTTCAAATCACCCGTTTGCATAACGGGTAAGCTACTGCTATGAAGAGTTATGAAGTACACCTCATTCAAAATGAGACGGACATAGAGTTAGCGGAACTTGCTGGGTTGACTGACGGAGTCGATACCTATGAATGTGCGAACTGCTGGGAAGCGATTGGATCACTTGATGATGGGACTTTTGAACCGTATGTAATCACACTCACCTATAAAGACGAGGGATACTCCATTTGTCTAGAATGCTCGTTGCCCGTGATTGAGCCAGAGATAGATGAAACTATCGACTAAAGATTCCGCACAAAAAATGAAAACTTGCTAAACCCTCAGAAATGGGGGTTTTCATTTTTTCAAAGCAAATAGTGAAAAGTTGCGTAATACTAAATAAAGATGTATAGTGAGATGTATAACCACTAACAAAGGACGAACCAAATGCACACCTGCCAGATTATGCTCGTTGAGGCTGAAACTGCCGAACAGGCTTTCAATCTTGTTGCCCACGCTCTAGGGGAAAGCCCAGATTGGTCTGATTGGCACGAGGCTGGTTTTCACAATGTAGATAGCCAAAACTTCGCTGGTCGTTGGGAGAACGAAATCTTCCACAATAACCCAGAGGTAAAGGTGGACACTGCTCCAAACTTCCTCCAGTATTCCGCAGACCCTGCTCTAGCAGAACTTGCTATTGAGCGTTTCCTCCAGTATCGCCTAAATGACATTAGTGGCTACAAGTTGAAGGCTATTGACCTGTCTAGTGTTCCCTATGACCCATACTCTACTGATAGGGATTTTGGCGTTTGGTATGCCAAGAAGTTGGCACAACTCATTGGCGATGAGTGGACACCTGATAGTGGGCTGTATGACCTAGAGGCTTACACTGCTAATCTCCACTACTTCATTGAGCGTGTAAAGAAGTCACCAGAGAAGCAGTGGCTTATCCCAGTGGACTTCCACTACTAAATAAAAATGAAAACTTGTTGTCGTTATAAAACTGTTATCAAAAACTCAATAACAGGATTTGACAACTAACTAAAAACCAGATACCTTTTTCTTAGCACCAAAAAACCTAAACACCTAAGGACGAAAAATGACAGACAAGATTGTTGGCAAGGCTCTCTACCTTGAACTTATCCCACAGGAGGAGAAGCCAGCAGGACAGAACATTGTTACCCAAGTTTTGCTTATCCCAGAGGGATTTGATGAAAAGGGCAACTATGTTCCATTCAGCACTCACACTCGCACTGTGAGCGATTGGTCGCCACGCAAGCAGTGGCGTGTATCACTCTCTGGAACAAACAACAAGGCGTTGTTTGGTTCGCCTATCGCACAGACCACAGCACAGGAACTTGCGACCACTATGACCGTTGCTACCGAAAACACTATCAAGCGTCAGATTGGCTATGGTATGGTCTTGCGTAAGTCGCCTATCGTGGTTGAGGTTAGCACCATTGACCTAGCAGAAGTAAAGGACTACAAGACACCTCCTGCTCTGCTCCGCCGTATTCAAAAGGCTCGTGTTGCCTTGACATTCCCAGAAAAAGTGTTGTAAGATTTCTTACAGCACCAAACAACAAAACAAATAAGGACGAAAAATGACTACCACTGCTCCTGTCGAACACGACATTGACGCACTCTATCCAGACCTTTCGGCTCTGGTCTATGGCATTGCCATTCAGCAACTTGACCCAACTGCTATCCCTGCTGGCTTAGAGGCTCTTATGCCCTCTGCTGGTCGTGCTACACTTCGTAATAGGTCTGGAGAGCCAGCACCTCACAAGCAAGCAGAAAAGGCAAAAGTGGAAACTGACGCACTCGTAGGAGCAGAGAAGTATGCTCGTCCAAATGGGCAGGACTACTACTCTCGCTCGTGGGGCGAACACACCGACATTGAGGTGCTTCGCAAGGCTCGTGAGGCTCGTCAGTTTGTCCTCCTTTATGGTATGCCGGGCTGTGGCAAAACTGCTCTCGTTGAGGGTGCTTTTGGTGAGGACTTGCTCACTATCATTGGCTCTGGCGACACCGAACTTTCGGACTTCATTGGTGGCTATGTTCAGACACCTAGTGGTGGCTTTGAGTGGATTGACGGAGCGTTGGTCGTTGCCGTTGAGCAGGGTCGCCCACTCCTCATTGACGAGGTTGGTCTGATTGACCCTAAGGTTATGTCTGCCGTCTATGGTCTTATGGACGGTCGTGATGAACTCACCATTACCCAGAACCCCGAGCGTGGCACTGTAAAGGCTAAGGAGGGCTTTTATGTGATTGGGGCAACTAACCCTAATGCCCCGGGCGTTCGTCTGTCGGAGGCTCTGCTCTCTCGCTTTACCATTCAGGTCGAAATGACTACTGATTGGTCGCTTGCTAAGAAGTTGGGCGTTTCTGCTCCAATGATTACTGCCAGCCAGAACTTGTCCAAGAAGCAGGTTTCGGGTGAGGTTTCGTGGTCGCCTCAAATGCGTGAACTGCTTGCGTTCCGTGACCTGTCCAAGACCTTTGGAACTAAGTGGGCTGTCCAGAACTTGCTCGCTGGTTCGCCAGAGAACGACCGCCCTGTGGTCGCTGATGTGTTCACTCGTGTCTTTGGTGAGGAAATCAAGCCAGCCAAGATTTAGCGTTTCTCGTCCTTTCGCTAAAGCAGGGAGAGCGTGTCAAAAAAGATTTTGAAAATAAACTTGACACGCTCTCCAAAATCTGCTTTACTTTAGGTAGGAACAAAACACAGCCATAGTTGAAAGGAACAAAAATGGCTCACTATTCAAGGATTGCTCAACGCAATGGTGCTACTCCTAAGGAGTGGCTAAAGACTTGCTCCCACATTGGAGAGGTCGCTAACAAATGGGCTGACCGTAACGACCTAGTTGTTTACGCTGGCGAGGACGCTGTAAATGGAGAGGCTCTCGCTGCTTTTTACACCGACACTGCCGAAATCGAAATCAACCTGCCTGTCGCTTTTGGCAAGGCAACCACTCCTGAAATGGTTGGCGACTTGCGTGAGCGTGAGCGTCAGTATGAGTTTCCACAGGCTATTGGCGTTATCTTTCACGAGGCACTACACGCTAAGTTTACAAGTTGGAACTTTGAACACCTAGAGGCTCTGGTTGGCAAGGACAAGCAGGTTCTTGACGCTTTTATGCTTTTGGAGGAGGCTCGCATTGAGGGGCTTGGCGTTCGCACTATGCCAGAGAACAAGTTGTTCCTGCGTTCGTCTGCTTTGAAGTTGGCACTTGGTGACATTCAGGAAGCAGACCTAGAGCAAATGACCAAGACTTTTGCCACTGCTCACCTAGCAGGGCTGTCGCTCGCTCGTGTGGACGCTGGCGTTCTAGAGCCTAGTGATGTTCTGATTGTCGAAACTAAGGTGCTAGAGGTTCTTAGCCCTGACCTTGTTGCTAAGTTGCGTGAAATCTGGATTGAGTTTCAGAGCCTTATGCCTTACAAGTCAGGCGTTATGGAGCGTGGCGTAGAACTTGCTCGCAAGTGGGTCGAACTCCTAAAGGAGAGGGCAGAGGAGCAGGGCGAGGAGCAGGGGCAAGGTGGCTTTGGTGGCTTTGGTTCTGGCGAGGGTGAGGGAGAGGCTGGCGACTTCCTAGTCGAACTCATTGAGGCTCTGGCAGAGGACGCTATGGAAACTGCTATCGCAAGTGGTGACGCTCTGGGCGACCAGCAGACCAGCGAGGAGCAGAAGCAAGAGGCTGACGCTAGGGCAAAGCAGAACAAGATTGTTCGCTCGCACAAGGCAACTGCCCAAGAGGTTTTTGACCAGAACAACAATGGCGATAGCAAGGGAACTTCGACTATGCCTAACTCTCGTTCTGGCTCTCGCCTGACAGATGTTCGCAAGCCAACTTCTGACGAGCGTGTGGCTTCTGTCAAGGTCGCACAGATGTTGGAAAAAGCAAAGTATCGTGAGCGTGATGTTGTCACCATTCGCTCTGAACTGCCAGCAGGTCGCCTACGCACTAGGGCTATGGTTCAGAAAAAGGCACTAGAGGCTAAGGGCGTTCGTGCCGAGGTGAACGCTTGGGAGCGTAAGGTTCGCAAGCACACTGACGAGCCTACGCTGACCATTGGCGTAATGGTGGACATTAGTGGCTCTATGGGCAGTGCTATGAAGCCAATGGCAACTACCGCTTGGGTGCTTGCCGAGGCTGGCAAGCGTATTCAGGCTAAGACCGCTATGGTCTATTTCGGCAATGATGTTTTCGCTACCCTCAATGTTGGTCAGAAGTTGGACGAGGTTCGGGTCTATTCCGCACCTGACGGCACTGAAAAGTTTGAAAAGGGCTTCTCGGCTCTGGACGGAAAACTTGACCTGCTCTATGGGCGTGGCGTTCGTATGTTGGTTGTCGTGTCGGACGGTTGCTACACGGACGAGGAGAGCAAACTCGCTAAGGAGGCTATGCTGGATTGCCAGCGGAACGGCGTGGCTGTTCTCTGGATTAGCCCTGACCGCTTGTCTGGCGAGCGTTGGAACGCCAAAGAGATTATCTCTGGAACTAAGACCGTTCTGATTGACGGACTAGAGCCAAACAAGATTGCCACGCTGATTGGAAAGTCGGCGAGCGAGGCTTTGGAAAAAGCGACCTCTGGTATGTAGAAGTCTGGCGGTGGGAGGTGTGCTTTGTTTCGTTCCTTTCCACACCTAGCCCGATGAAGTGCTAGACCACCTGCCAGATTAGAAGCCCCCGACTTACTCCTTTCTAGGTCGGGGGTTTTCGCTTGCCCGGTATCCGAGGTCTGTATTTATTTTTTCTGAAGGAAAGAGAAACTTCTCAATAAGAAACTTGCGTTATTTGTAAGATGTATGCTAAAGTCGTATTAGGCAACGAAAGGAAATCAAATGCCAAACTGGGTGAGTAACTTCGTAAGTGTTTCAGGCACTGAAGCAGATGTTCAGGCTTTTATTGAAAAGGCTGGTCGCCACTATCCAAGCAAGAGCAGTAGTTGGAACGCTGACACGAAGTCGTGGGAACAGCACGACTTCGTGAACACAGACCCATTTTCATTCTGGAACTTCATTGAGCCAGAGGACAAGGTTGCCTACTTTGGCGAGAGCGAAAAGCCAGAGGGCTACAAGGACTGGTCTATGGACGAGAAACTGGCACACGACCTGAAGTTTACTGGCAATGGCTGGTATGACTGGAATGTTCGTGAGTGGGGAACTAAGTGGGACGCTTCTGATGTGGACTTTGATGAAATCTACCCTGACGGAAAAGGCAACGCTTCCGTAAGCGTGAGGTTCAACACGGCGTGGGGTATTCCTACCCCTGTCTTTGAGGCTATGGTCAAGCAACACCCTACTCTGGACTTTGACTTTGACTGCGAGGAGGAGCAGGGCTGGGGAGCAAGTTTCACTTCGTCTGACGGTGACGAGGACGGCGAGCGTTCTCTGATTGAAACGGCAAGTTGGGACATTCCTGATTGCCACTCTGACTATCGTGAGCGTGGGCGTGAGGACAGTTGTGTCTGTGGTTGGGACGAGGACGAGGAGAACTGGTATTCGGATTGTCCGAGGGACGACAAGGACTTCTATGTGACGGTGACTAAGACCTATCGGGTTAGCACCAACTCGGCGGAGAACGCTTGGGAACTGGCACAGGACAATGACCCTGACGAGCAAATGGAACTCGTTGAGGACAACACGGTTATCTTTGTGTCGAACGAGAACGGCGAGCGTTTGTTTCCTACGCTGGAGGACGGCAAGCCGAAAGTCAAGGAGTGTAGCCACCACTTCGTGCCAGTTTACAAAGCGGTGGACGGTGGCAAGGAGTTTCTCGGCAAGCAGGATTGCGTGTTCTGCCACACCGAACTGCCACTTGACAAAGACCCTGAACTAGGGTAATCTTTTAGGTAGAGAGGACGGCGAGATGTCGAACGAAACTTTTATTTGCGAGGATTGTGGCGAGGCTACACCGATTGAGGAAATCGGCTTGGACGAGATTTGTGACGAGTGCTTCGATAAACAATACCCTGACTATGTGTGTCGCAATACGAACCTCACATCTCTGACGCGTGAAATCTGCTACTATCAAGCAGACGACCGTATGACCCTTGAGGAACACTGGGACACCAACCCGAACCACAACGGCTCGCTCTAACAACTAAATACTTGCCTAGCACGGATTGCCCGGCGGGACGCTGTAAATCGGTTGCGGTGTAGGAGTGTTCTAGACTCCGCCACTACATCTAGAAACCGACCATTTTGCTAGGGAAACCGTCAGAAGTGACGCTAAACACGGATAGGCTATGAGAACCACGCAAGGCTAGTAGCCGAGTTGGACTTGTCCAAAAGAGTGAAGTGCCAAGCAACAAACTCTACGCCTATCCCCCACTAGGGTTAGACTATGGCTTCGCCGGGTCTAGCCCTTTTGGCTTTTCAGAGGCTTCTTTTGTAAGTTTTCATTTTTTCGAAACAAAGCAAGTGGCGAGTAGAAAATGTCATAGTGCGTTGTTAGAGTGTTCTTATGATGGTTATTTTTGTTTCCGAAAAACTGATACACGCAATACACCAACTTGAAGTGGCAGAGTTGTATAGGACTAAAAACCCAAACCTCACATTCTCTTGGACTTATGGTCAAGAGGGTAATAGTGCTGACGGCATTGTCTATGACGAGCAGGAAAAACCAATCAAGCAGTTTGATGTTGCTACCCCGAACACAGGCGAGGTCTGGGTTTTGGAGCGTAACATTTATTCTGACTTTGAGATTTCTTGGAACACCTACGACCTGAACAACAGCATTTGACACGCTCTTGATAGTCTGGTATCTTGAAAACACCAAAAGTTAGGAACAGCGTGGACAGCGATTTGAAAGAAAATGTTTTGATGTTGGCAGGGCTTATTGCCCAGATTGCCGAAACCGAGGCAGACCTTGAAACACCAACCGAAACAGTAGGCTATGCCATAGAACAGGCACTTCCGATTATTGCCGAGATTGCTGGCGAGGACAGCACGGAGTATGCTATCCTCAATGAGGCACACATTCGTATCAGTAAAGCACTAGAGGAGTTTGTTTACTAATGCCGAAGTTTATTTTCAAGACACCAGAGCCTTGCTCGGTTCAGGCGTGGGCTATTGCCGATACGGAAGCCGAGGCAGTTGCCAACGCTATTGCGTGGCTATCAGAGAACGGCGTGGGTGACTTCGACCGTAGCGACTTGCTTGTTCGTGAGGAAATGTAGCATAGGGAGATGCTGGAACTCACTCTTTAGCAAGTTTTCATTTTTTCAAAACTAAACAAGAAAACGATTTGCTAAACTTGAAAAACTCTGCTACTGTTATCTTGTTGGCTAAATGAACTCAAAAGAACAGGAACTCAAATGCCAAAAACCGCAACTGCTACTTCGTCTGTAAAGACCAAGAGCAACCCAACCGTAACTGCCGAGGAAACTCTGGTTGTTATTCCGCCAAAGGTTCAGAGGGCAGTAAAGGCTCTGGCTCAGGCACACACCGTTGAGAAGCAGGTAAAGTCAGAGATTGCTCAGGCTCGCGAGGTCGTCCTCACTGAACTTGACTTCGGCGTAACTGTTATCGGCACAGACGCTAAAGGCAAGCGTTTGGTCAAGGTTCAGGTTGTGAACGCCACTTCGCCTAAGTATGACGCTAAGGCTATGCTTGACTTCATTACCGAGAACCACCCTGAAATGCTTTCCACTTTCTTGCTCCCAGCAGGAGAGCCTGTGAAAAAGGTTCTAACTCTCTAGCCCTTCCTTTCTTAGAACGAGAGTTAGAAACAAGCCCCTAACAGAAACCCCCCTCTCTGTTAGGGGCATTTCTCTACCTGTGCCAGACCTCAACAGGTTTTCATTTTTTCGAAATACAAACAACACACTTGACTAATACGAAGTTGAAGCATTATACTCAAAATGGAAAGAGAGGAAAACTAATGCTTATGCGTAATGCTATTGGCGAGGTGCTTAGGACAACACGGCTAGAGAAACGGCTCACTATGCGTGAGATTTCTGCTACGGCTTGCGTATCTCTCGGACACATCTCCGAGGTAGAGCGTGGCTACAAGGAAGCCTCTAGCGAGTTGTTGGCGAGCATAGCGGATGCTCTGGGCGTTCCACTCGGAACGGTTATCATTGACGCTGGCTTGCTTATGCTCGGTAACTACATTCCCGATACGGTCGAAGCCTTGACCGTTGATGATTACGCCGATTTGGTGGCGAGGTAGGCTATGGAAAAGACGGCTTGCTACAAATGCGGCGAGGACATTACCGCACCAGAGGGTGCTGTTCACCCGCTATGCTCGGATTGCGATACAGATTTTCAGGCGTGGTTTGACCGTGCCTTGAACGGCGAGGTCTAGAGTGAAGCCCAAACTGTGGGTGCTGTATAACGGAGCGTTTGAGTATGTCCACTCATTCCGTAGCAAGACCGCTGGTAGTGAAGCACTAGCGGAGTATCCTGATGGATTTGTAAAGCCCTACTACTTCTTGACCGCTGGTCAGGTGGAGCAGTTGCGATACCACGAAGCGACTTCGGTGGAGAGTATCTTTATCAGCAACCACAACGAAAAGGTGAACCGATAGGTTCACTTTTTTATTTGCTCACTCTGAACAGTTTTCATTTTTTCGAAACATACCGAAACCCGATTTGACTTGACGGCACGGATTAGGGTAATCTGGAATAACTCGGAAGAAAGGGAACGAATGATTACCGAGATGATTACGATAACGGGCTTGATTGCTACTACGCCTCGCTACCTAACTACGGCAGACGGCTTGCGGATACTATCTTTCAGGCTCGCCTCTAGCCAGCGTAGGTATGACGGCAAGGCTGGCAAGTGGATTGACGGAGATACCAACTGGTATACGATTACCTCTTTCCACGACCGTGCTACCAACGGCTCGGAGTCGTTGAGCAAGGGCGACCGTATTCTGGTTCACGGTAGGATTAGGGTGCGTGATTGGGATAACGGCGACCGTGCTGGAACTTCGATTGAGATTGAGGCTAAGGCTATCGGTCACGACCTAAGTTGGGGAACTTCAGTTTTCACTAGGAATGTGCTAGTGACAGAACCTGACGACAACTTTTAGTAGTTAGTCAGACGACCTTAGAGCCAAGTCGCTAAACTGGCTCGCCAACTTTTCACGGCTTGCCTAGAGTTTTCATTTTTTCGAAACATAGGGAACAGGCTTTT
>Ga0228701_1002023_pt1 | contig 12842 bp, 15 predicted proteins | sample McNCre117_Aug_MG_2_FD_178017 | JGI IMG/M metagenome (GOLD analysis project Ga0228701, IMG submission 178017) | Freshwater microbial communities from McNutts Creek, Athens, Georgia, United States - 11-17_Aug_MG | ecosystem: Environmental > Aquatic > Freshwater > Creek | place: USA: Georgia...
AAAGACCGTTGATCGTCTCGGCCAAGGCGTTGTCATAGCTGTCGCCGACGCTGCCCACCGATGGCTCGATCCCGGCCTCGGCAAGGCGCTCGGTATACTTGATTGACACGTATTGGCTGCCGCGGTCGCTGTGGTGGATCAGGCCACCACGATGAACTGGTCGCCGATCATGGATCGCCTGCTCCAGGGCGTCGAGCACGAAGCTGGCATGCGCCGTCCTGCTCACCCGCTAGCCCACGATATAGCGGGCGTAAACGTCGATCACGAAGGCCACGTAGACGAACCCCGACCACGTCGCGGCGTAAGTGAAGTCCGACACCCACAGCATGTTCGGCGCCGGTGCATGGAACTGACGGTTGACTTGATCGAGCGGACACGGAGCCGTCTTATCGCTGATCGTCGTCTTCACCGGCTTGCCCCGGATCACGCCCTGCAGGCCGAGATCACGCATCAGCCGTTCCACCGTGCAGCGGGCAATATCGAAACCCTCCCGCTGCATCTGCCGCCACACCTTGCGCACGCCGTAGACTTTGAAGTTGGCATCGAACACGCGCCGAACCTCGGGCTTCATGGCCTCATCACGCTGGACACGTGGTGACAGGCGCGAGGGATCGCGCCGCGATGCCACACGTTCATGATAGGTGGATGGGGCGATCGGCAGAACCCGGCAGATCGGCTCGACCCCATACTCATCGCGATGCTCGTCAATGAAGGCAGTCATCGCTTGAACGGGCGGTCGAGCTCCGCCTGGGCAAAATATGCGGAAGCCTTGCGCAGGATCTCGTTGGCCTGCCGCAGTTCGCGGTTCTCGCGCTCCAGTGCCTTGAGGCGGTCTGCCAGCTCGGCAGGAATGCCAGCACGCTTGCCGCTGTTGACCTCAGCCTTCTTCACCCACTCCAGCAGCGTGTGCCCTGAGCAGCCAATCTTGGCAGCTATGGATGTGATCGCCGCCCAGCGAGATGGATGATCGCTCTCGTGGTCCAGCACCATGCGGACTGCCCGTTCACGAACCTCCGGTGCAAACTTGTTCGTCGTCTTGCTCATCGTAGACCCTTCCTCTCAGGAGTTAGGGCCTCCGGCAATCCCGGGGCGGTTCAGTCCCTGCCGTGCGCCCGCTCTGGCGGGCAGCTGCTGTTCCACCTGATCAGCAAGCTCTATGAGAAGACCTCGGTGATCATCACCACCAACCTGGCGTTCGGCGGGTGTCATCGGCAACAAGCCTCCGATCACGTTGATGAATCCCGGTGACGCAACTCAGCCAGTCACCGTGACAATGGCCGGGAAACCTAACCCCCGGTGGTCCAGCGGATGGTGCCGGATCAGCATGCTAGCCAAATTGGCGGACGCTTTTCCTTGAAGGCGGCAATGCCCTCGGCCTTGTCGGCGCTGCCGAGCAAGGCAATGAAGCGCCGGCGCTCTGCGATCAGATGTTCATGCTCGTCCAAGGCTCCGGCATCGAGGATGCTGGCTTTCGCTGCACGGAGCGCAGACGGTGACCGGGCCGCAAGTTTCTCGGCGAGATCCAGTGCGGCGCTCAGTGCGTTGCCGGTCTCTACGGTTTCGGCAATGAGGCCGATTTCCCTAGCGACGGTGGAGCTGATCGGCTCTCCGGTAAGCACCATTTTCATCGCGTCGGCTCGGCCGATCCGGCGGGGCAGAAGGGCCGTGCCGCCCGCGCCCGGGATGATGCCTAGGTTCGTTTCTGGAAAACCGATCCGCGCGCCTGCGCCAGCCAGGACTATGTCTGCGCACAGCATCAGTTCGGTGCCAGCGCCCAGGCACCAGCCCTCAATTGCGGCAAGTACTGGTTTCTCGAACCTGCGGATAGCTGCCCAGGCAAGGAAGCGCGGCGTTTCGACAGGATCATCCGAGCCGCTGGCCGCTAGTTCGTCAATGTCTGCCCCTGCGGCGAATACTTTCTCATTGCCAGTGATGACGACGGCCCTGATGGCTGCATCCGCACTGGCATTAGTTAGCGTGGCAGCGATTTGCTCAAGCAGCGGGGTCGCCAGCGCATTGCGCTGCTCGGGACGATTGAGCCGAAGCAGTAGAACGCCCGGACGCGGGCGTTCTACGAGCAGATATTTGTGGACTGGCTCAGGCATCGAAGTCCAACTCGACCTCGTCGGAAATCGGCACGGCCTGACAGGTCAGAACATAGCCCTGCTTCACCTCCTCGGGCGACAGGCCGTAGTTCTGGATCATTCTAACCTCGCCCTTCACGACTTTTGCACGGCACGTCGCGCAGACGCCTGCCTTGCAGGCAAAGGGGGCGGGAAGTCCCGCCGCACGCGCGTTCTCGAGGATGGATTCCCTGGCGGAATCAAAGGTCAGCTTCCGCTTGCGGCCGTCGATCGTAATCGTGATCGGCTTGCCTTCGGCCTTGCGCTCCATCTCGCGTGCGGCAGCGAGCTGGGCTTCGCTCATGGCTTCAACGGTAAACCGTTCGATCAGGATGCGTTCACTGGGGACACCAGCAGCGACAAGGCCTTTTTCCACGGCATCCATCATGGGGCCTGGGCCGCAGACGAAGGCTGCATCAAGGTCGGACGGATCGATCAGCGACCCCAGCACCGACCCAATCTTTTCGACGTCGAGGCGGCCGTTGAGAATGTCGAAATCGCCTTCCTCGTCTTCCAGAAAGTGACAGACCTGCAGGCGGTCCATGAAGCGATTCTTGAGCCCCGCGAGTTCCTCGAGGAACATGATGCTGTTGGAGGACCGGTTGCCGTAAAGCAGGATGAACTGGCTTTGCAGTTCCGTTTCCAGCGCGGTCTTGAGAAGCGAAAGGATCGGCGTAATGCCCGAGCCACCGGCGAAGCCGGCGTAGGTCGCCTTGCGCGAGGGGACGAAATGCCAAGTGAAACTGCCGTGCGGCGGCATCACGTCGAGCTTTTGTCCGGCGGTGAGCGTGGTGTTGGCAAAGCCCGAAAAAAGGCCGCCGACGACCTGCTTGATCGCTACCCGAAGCTCGCCTTCATGCGGAGCGGCGCAGATCGAATAATTTCGCCGAACGTCCTCGCCGTCGATCTCAGTGCGGAGCGTCAGGTGCTGGCCGGGCGAGAAGCTGAATTCGTTCTTGAGGTTATCCGGGACCGTAAAGAGCAAGGAAACGGCGTCCGCAATCTCGCGGCGAACTTCAGTTATTTCCAGAGAGTGGAATCCAGTCGACATATACGCTCCCAAGAATTCAATGACATTTGAAACGATCGAAGGGTTCCTGGCAGTCTTTGCAGCGCCAGAGTGACTTGCACGGCGTGGACCCGAAGCGACTGACCTCGACGGAATTCGTCGATCCGCATTGGGGGCACTCCACGAGGTCTTCCCCCCGCAGTGATCGGTTGGCTGAGCCTTTCGGTGGCGGAGCAATGCCGTAGGCCCGCAGTTTTTCCCGTCCGGTATCGCTGATCATATCCGTGCTCCACGGGGGAGACAGAACCGTCCTGAGCCGCACGTCACTCAAACCGGCCTCATCCAATGCTTCGCGGACAGAGCGTTCGATCAGCAGGGTTGCAGGGCAGCCCGTGTAGGTTGGCGTGATGGACACCATCGGATTGCCCTGTTCGTCCCGGTCGATGGCACGGATGATGCCCAGTTCTGTCACCGAGATCGCGGGGATTTCCGGATCGGGCACGCTGTTCAATACGGCCATGATGGGGTCGGAGACGTCCGTTGGGACATCGCGGGAAATCGTGACGGAGCTATCCATCGCCGTGCGCCTCACCACACCGCGTCGGGATAGGTCCGCGGGAGCACCTGCATTTCGGCCAGGAGCGGCGAGAGATGTTCGCTATGCATGCCGGTACGGCCACCGCGCAGCGCCCAACCAACGGGCTTGTTCTCCAGGGTTGCCTTCTCGAGGACAAAGCCGATTCGCTGATCGAATTCTGCGCGCAGCGCGGGGCGATCGACGGCAATGCCCTGGGCGAGCAGCACATTCTCGACGTCGTCCATCTCGAAGAGTTCGTCGACAAACCGCCAGAACCAGTCGAGGCCGTCTTGCATGCGCTCGTGGCTCTCTTCGGTGCCATCGCCCAGACGGATCACCCAGTCGGCGGCCGTATCCGCATGATAGCGAACTTCCTTGACTGCCTTGGCGGCGATTTCAGCGATATGCGGATCTTTCGAAAGCTCGAGCTTCTCGAACAGAAGCAGGCTGTACGTCGAGAAAAGGAGCTGCCGGGCCATTGTCTGGGCAAAATCGCCATTGGGCTGTTCTACCAGAAGGCAATTGCGGAACTGCTCGCTGTTGCGATGATAAGCGAGCTTGTTCTCGTCGCGGCCTTGCCCTTCGATTGCTCCAGCATATCTAAGAAAAAGTGATGCCTGTCCGATCAGGTCGAGCGCAATATTGGAGATCGTCAGGTCCACCTCGATCGTCGGGGCGTGACCGGACCATTCGCACAAGCGCTGGGCCAGGATCAGGCTGTCGTCGCCCAGGCGAAGCAAATACTCATATAGATAATCGGTCATGGCTCGCCTCAATCACATGTGCTTGACGGCGTCAGGCAGGTCGTAAAACGTCGGATGACGATAGACCTTGTCTGCGGCCGGTTCGAACATCTCTTCAGCGTGGGCGGGGTCGGAGGCGATGATGTCCGTCGACTTGACAACCCAGAGGCTCACACCTTCCAGGCGCCGGGTGTAGGTGTCCCGAGCATGGCGCAGCGCCAGCTGGGCATCCGGGGCATGCACTGATCCGGCATGGCGGTGATCCAAGCCACCGCGTGCACGGACAAACACTTCCCACAAAGGCCAATCCTTGCTCATTCTTATGTCTCCTGTCATGCGGCAGCGCGCTTGCGCGACTGCTTTGCTTCGTGGGCATCGGCAGCGGCGCGGACCCAGGCACCTTCGTCCCATGCCTTGCGGCGGGCCTTCATGCGTTCCTTGGCAACCGGACCCTCGCCGCGCACGACGGCATAAAATTCTTCCCAGTTGATATCGCCGAAGTCGTAATGGCCGCGCTCCTCGTTCCACTTGAGATCGGGATCGGGAACGGTGAGACCCAGAAGTTCTGCCTGAGGAACGGTGGCATCGACGAATTTCTGACGCAGTTCGTCATTGGTTTCACGCTTGATGCGCCAGCGAATCGACTGCGCGCTGTTGGGGGAATTGTCATCCGGCGGACCGAACATCATAATTGATGGCCACCACCACCGATTGAGCGCGTCCTGTGCCATTGCCTTCTGAGCCGGAGTGCCATTCACCATGGCCAGCAAGAGATCGTAGCCTTGGCGTTGGTGGAAGCTTTCTTCCTTGCAGACACGAATCATCGCTCGGGCGTAGGGGCCGTAGCTGGTCCGCTGCAGCGGCACCTGATTCATGATCGCCGCGCCATCGACCAGCCATCCGATCGCGCCGATGTCGGCCCAGTTCAGCGACGGGTAATTGAAGATCGTGCTGTATTTCGCCTTACCTTGGTGGAGAGCGTCGATCATTTCCTCGCGGCTGGTTCCCAAGGTTTCAGCCGCACAGTAGAGGTACAGGCCGTGGCCGCCTTCATCCTGGATCTTGGCGAGCAGGATGGCCTTGCGGCTGAGGCTGGGCGCGCGGGTGAGCCAATTGCCCTCAGGAAGCATGCCAACAATTTCGCTGTGAGCGTGCTGGGAAATCTGACGGGTCAGAGTCCGCCGATAGGCCTCAGGCATCCAGTCCTTTGGCTCGATGAATTCGTCATTGGCAACGCGAGCTTCGAAAGCGGCCAGCAGTTCGGAATCCTCAAGCGACAGGGCAGGAGCCTGCCGTGCGGCATTCTTGTCCAACTCGGTTGTGTACATGACGATCTCCTTTGAAAGTCACCGTATAATTAAGCGACTGGTCGGTCAGCCAATTTTCAGCAGCCATCTCCTGCTGCATGAAGCGAGCCGGATGCCTCTAGATTCGTTCGATTGCGAGTGCGATGCCTTGCCCGACGCCAACACACATCGTGCAGAGTGCCCGCTTTCCACCAGTGCGGATCAGTTCCTCAGTGGCGCTCAGGACAAGTCGCGCTCCGGACATGCCCAGCGGGTGGCCAATAGCGATTGCGCCGCCGTTAGGGTTTACGTGGGCGGCGTCGTCGGACAACCCAAGTTGACGAAGGACGGCGAGGCCTTGGCTGGCAAATGCTTCATTCAACTCAATAACGTCGATGTTGCCGATTCCCAGGCCGAGCCGCTCAAGCAGCTTCTTGCTGGCCGGAGCGGGCCCGATGCCCATGATGCGCGGGGGGACGCCTGCGACCGCGCCGCCAAGAACACGCGCGCGGGGGATGAGGCCATATCTCTCGACCGCATGCTTGCTGGCGATGATAACTGCGGCGGCCCCGTCATTGACGCCGCTGGCATTACCGGCAGTGACCGTCCCATCCGGGCGAACAATCGGGCGCAGCTTGGCGAGTGCTTCAACCGTGGTCTCGCGCGGGTGCTCGTCCTTATCGACGAGGACTGGATCGCCTTTGCGTTGCGGAAAAGCGACCGGTACGATTTCGGCAGAGAGGCGACCGCTGGCCTGCGCAATTGCAGCCCGGCGCTGACTCTCAGCGGCAAACTTGTCCTGATCTTCGCGGCTGATGCTGAAGTCGTCGGCAACATTCTCCGCCGTCTCCGGCATCGAATCAATGCCGAACTGGGCCTTCAGCAGCTTGTTCACAAAGCGCCAGCCAATGGTCGTGTCGTACACAGCGTTGGCGCGCGCGAAGGCCGTCTCAGCCTTTGGCATAACGAAGGGAGCACGGCTCATCGATTCAACGCCGCCGGCGATGATGAGGTCTGCCTCGCCTGCCTTTATGGCTCGTGCCGCAAAGGCAACTGCATCCATGCCCGATCCACACAAGCGGTTGATCGTGGTGCCAGGGGCATCCTCGCCAAGTCCGGCAAGTAGGGCTGACATGCGCGCGACGTCGCGGTTGTCCTCGCCGGCCTGGTTGGCGCAGCCCATGATGATGTCGTCGATGTGCCCGGCAATGCCCGGGTTGCGTTCCATGAGCTTACGAAGTGGAATGGCCCCCAGGTCATCCGCGCGCACACTGGAAAGGGCCCCTCCGTATCGGCCTACCGGGGTCCGCACAGCGTCGCAGATAAAGGCGTCATGCATCGTCAAACTCCGTGATTTTCAGAACTGATCACCTGACCGCCGATCGTGCGCGCCTGTCCCTGGAACAGGGCGATGACGGTTCCATCCGATTTGCGGACCTGAACGGTATAGGCGCCGCTGCGTCCTGCGACGGCTTCCTCCCGCGCTTCCGCCAGCAGGACTTCACCTTCACGGGCGGGGGCCAGAAAAATAATGGACGCACTTGCCGCGACAGTCGCCTGATTGCGGGAATTACAGGCATAGGCGAAGGCCGTGTCGGCAAGGGCAAAGATCATTCCGCCATGCGCCGTTCCGTGACCGTTAGTCATTTCCGGCTTCACGGTCATGTGGGCCCGAGCATAACCCGCGCGTGCGTCTTCGATCACGATTCCCCAGATGCGCCCCGTGCCTTCTTGCGCGAGTAAATGATCGGCGACGCGGCGCGCCAATAGGTCCTCTGCCGACTTCACAAGCGCTCCTCAAAGTAAGCTGAAGGCGCATACATCCGATCATTGGTCGCTTGTGCAATATGGCCCAGGGCGGTTCTAGCCGTGCCGTGCCCCACCCGTTCGGCCCATGCCAACGGTCCTTCCGGATGATTGGCGCCGAACATCATGGCGCTGTCTATGTCGATGCGCGTCGCGACTTCGTCTGTCAATGCATCCGCGGCTGCGTTGGCGATCTGGACCAAGGTCCGCAGCACAATCTGCCCTGGGCGATCAGGCGATGCGACCACCTTAATGCCAAGCTTCGCGGCGAAGGACGAAACGACGTCGGCGGTTGCGCCGTCACGGTGAGTGACGATCCAACAGGTCGATTGTGCAAAGTCGCGCGCGTGGTCGAGCAGGGCGTCGACGCCATCGCGTTCCGCCAGAAGGCGGCCATCGCCCAATGCCACAACCGTGTCCAGAACTCGAAAACTGTTGGCAGGAAGGGCGTCATCAACGCGGATTACCAGCCCTGCCGTGCGCGTCAGATCGTACATAGGGGCAATGAGGCCGAGTTCACTGGCGAAGGTGACGCCTTTGGGTGCGTCGGTGGTGGTCGTGACGAAGGCAGGCGCCGGCAGGGAAGGCTGGCTGTAATCGTAAACGCCACGACCTGATTTTCGGCCGAACCGCCCCTCGTCGCACAAGGCTTTTTGCGTTGGCTGGGGGCGGAAACGGGTCTTGTGATCGTAGGCCTCGTATACCGACTCTGCGACCGTGAAGTTGACATCGTGACCGATCATGTCGGCAAGGGCGAGCGGGCCCATCCGGAAGCCCCCTGCCGCCTCTAGGGCATGGTCGATGCTTGCCGCGTCGAGACCTTCGCCCAGAGCCGCGAAGCCTTCTGCATAATAGGGCCGTGCGACGCGATTGACGATGAAGCCGGGGACATCGCGAACCCGAACACCGACCTTGCCCCAGGCCTTTGTCAGAGCCAGCAGTTGCGTGGTCGTCGCCTCGTCGGTGTCTGGGCCGGGGACTACTTCAACGAGTTTCATCACCGGCACCGGGTTGAAGAAATGAAGACCCGCGAAGCGGCTCGGATGCGGAACAACCGCGCTCATGGCGGAGATGGGCAGGGATGAGGTGTTGGTAGCAAGGATCGCATCAGTTGCGACGATGTTCGCGAGCTTGATGAAAAGATCGGTCTTCACGTCCAGTTTCTCGACGATCGCCTCGATCACAAGGTGCGCGGGAGCTGCAGCCGCAAGATCGGCATTCCATTGCAGGCGCGTTTCAATCTGCGCCATGCCTTCTGCAGTCAGCTTTCCCCGTTGGACAAGCTTGCTCAGGCTACCGAGGATGGTCATTCGGCTGCGGTCAAGCGCATCCGCCTGGGTGTCAATGACCAGAACCTCATGTCCGGCCTGAGCTGCTACCAGCGCAATTCCGCTTCCCATCGCCCCCGCGCCGATGATGGCGATGATCGAATCTGCCCTGAGTGTCATGTCCGGATCGTAGCCGGAAATTTATCTCTTGCCAATAAAAGATCGACCGGGCAGACTATTAATCATCAGATGGAAGGGCGGGCATGGATTTCGAGGCGATTCGCTATGTGACACATGACGGAATCGCGCGGATTGTCCTGAACCGCCCGGATCGCCTCAACAGCTTCACCGCAAGAATGCACGAAGAGTTGGCGTCGGCGTTGGACGAGGCTGACGCGAATCCAGAAGTGCGGGCTTTGCTCCTGACAGGCGCGGGGCGCGGGTTCTGCGCAGGACAGGACTTGTCGGACCGGGCAGTGGCGCCGGGTAGTGCGCCAGTGGATCTCGGCGACACCGTTGAACGATATTGGGCGCCCCTGGTCAAACGGCTGGCAACCCGTGACAAGCCGGTAATCTGTGCTGTGAACGGCGTCGCAGCAGGGGCGGGGGCCAACTTGGCGCTGGCGTGTGACATCGTGATTGCCGCACGTAGCGCGAAGTTCATCCAGTCTTTCGCCAAGATCGGGCTGATCCCGGATACCGGCGGCACCTGGGCTCTTCCGCGCATGGTTGGGCAGGCTCGCGCATTGGGTCTCGCGCTTACGGCTGAACCGCTGCCTGCGGAAAAGGCGGAAGAATGGGGCCTTATCTGGAAATGCGTCGATGATGGCCTGCTCGAGCAGGAAAGCGTGGCCCTTGCCCTCGCGCTGGCGGCAGGTCCCACCCGCGGGCTGGCCGCAACCAAGCACGCTATCCGTGCGTCGCTTCTCAATACGCTGGAGGACGAATTGGTGATCGAGCGCGATCTGATGCGCGAACTCGGCAACAGCGCCGACTACCAGGAGGGCGTCACTGCATTCATGGAAAAGCGAACGCCCACCTTTACCGGTCGGTGAATTCGGTAGTCTCGAGGGAATTACATGACATTGATTCTAAAGAATTATGTTTGCGACGGGTGGCTTACGGCAAGTCGAGAGCCGGTGGAAATCCTGTCCGCACTCACTGGCGAGGTTGTCGCTCTGACAGGAACGCATGGCCTCGATTTCGAGGGCATGCTCAACCATGCGCGGCAGACCGGTGGTCGTAATCTGCGCGCGATGACCTTCCATCAACGGGCCGTAATGCTGAAGGGGCTCGCGACGGCCATTATCGAACGCAAGGAAGAGCTATATGCGCTTTCTGAGGCGACTGGTGCGACCCGGTCCGACAGCTGGATCGACATCGAAGGCGGTGCAGGCACGCTTTTTGTGATGTCTTCAAAAGGGCGGCGGGAACTTCCTGACGGTCATATCCTGACTGATGGTGATTTCGAGCCGATTGGAAAGAACGGCACCTTCATCGGTCAGCACGTCTACACATCAATGCAGGGCGCTGCGGTTCACATCAACGCGTTCAACTTTCCGATTTGGGGCATGCTTGAAAAGCTTGGGCCAACTCTGCTGGCGGGTGTGCCGGCAATCGTAAAGCCCGCTACACAGGGAGCGCAGCTGACTGAAGCGTGCGTGCGCATCATGCTTGAAACGGGGCTGCTGCCGAACGGTGCGCTGCAGTTGATCGTGGGCGGCGTGGGCGACCTGTTTGAACACCTGACATGTCAGGACGTTGTTTCCTTCACCGGCTCGGCCGCCACGGCGTCCAAGCTGAAGAATCATCCGGTCGTAGTGCGTGAGTCGGTTCGTTTCGTGGCGGAGCAAGATTCGCTCAACGCCTCTGTTCTGGGTCCCGACGCAGAAGTCGATGCGCCTGAATTCGATCTGTTTGTGAAGGAAGTCGTTCGTGAAATGACGACGAAGGCGGGGCAGAAATGCACCGCCATTCGCCGGGCATTTGTGCCGGAGCGCTTGATCGACGCCGTGGAGTCCGCAATCAGCGAACGGCTTGCAAAGGTGGTTGTCGGCAACCCCTCGACGGACGGAGTGAAGATGGGGGGGCTCGCCTCCTTCAAGCAGCTCGATGATGTCCGCGAGAAAGCAAGGCAGCTGAACACCGAAGCAAAACTCGTCTTCGGAGACATTGAACATGTCGACGCTGTGGGCGTTGAGCCGGGTCAGGGGGCGTTTATCTCGCCGCTGTTGTTCCGAAAGGATGATCCCTGGGCGGCAAAGGTCGTCCATGATGTGGAGGCATTCGGTCCGGTTTCCACTCTCATGCCGTACAAGGATGTGGCCGATGCAGTCGCCTTGGCCAACCGTGGCAAGGGTTCGCTTGCTCTGTCTGTTTTCACTTACGACCCGCTGGTCGCGCGTGAATTCGTGGTGAACGCTGGGGCCTACCACGGGCGAATCGTGTTGATTGATCGCGACTGCGCCCGGGAATCGACGGGGCACGGTTCTCCACTTCCCATGCTGATCCATGGCGGGCCCGGCCGCGCCGGCGGCGGCGAGGAAATGGGCGGTATTCGCGGTGTTAAGCATTACATGCAGCGCAGCGCATTGCAGGGATCACCCCGTACACTTTCGGCCGTGATCGATACTTGGCTGCCGGGCGCACCTCAGCCGACTGGCGATGTTCACCCCTTCCGCATGAAGTTCGAGGAGCTGAGCGTCGGGTACACCTTCAATACGTTGCCGCGTACAATCACGCTGGAAGATATCGAGCACTTTGCGGAATTCACCGGCGACACATTCTATGCCCACATGGATGAGGAAGCTGCTGCAGCCAATCCGTTCTTCCCTGGCCGTGTCGCGCACGGTTATCTCATACTCTCTTTCGCAGCAGGCTTGTTTGTCGATCCGGCGCCTGGCCCGGTTCTGGCCAATTATGGCCTTGAGGGTCTCCGCTTCCTCAAGCCGGTTTCGCCGGGTACGGCCATCAGGGTCGCCTTGACGGTCAAGTCGAAAGCCCTTCGCAAGCCGGGTGAGTATGGCGAAGTCAAATGGGCCGTCACGGTGCGGGATGGGGATGACGCGATTGTCGCGATTTATGACCTGCTCACCATGAATTCCGTCTGAATTCTCGTGTACGAAGATCGGGCGGCGGTGCCGCCCGATCTTCGTTGTCGGGGCAGAGGTCGACACTCTGATGCGATTGGCGAAATCTATGGATCAAGCGTTGGGTCCGATATCTTGGACGACGATCATCCTGCACTTGAGGTGCTGTCCGGTCGGGGGCTATCATCCCGGCTGAAGTTCGGCTTCAGGCATCGTCGCTCCCAACGGTGCACAGTCGGCACCTCGGATGGGATGACTGAAATGGAACAAGACGGCCGCTTGCTCGACGACCGCGCTGTCATGCAGATCTGCTTCGTTACGGATGATGTCAACAAGACGACGGCCTGGTTCGCCGATCTGTTCGGGGTGGCCCCGGGGGAATTGAGAACTTCCGCCGACGCGGAAACGGCGAAAGCTCGCTACAAAGGGGAACCCGCCGTGGTCAGCTGCAAGACCAAGATTTTCAGTTTCGACAACATCGATATCGAGATTCTGGAACCCGGCCCCGAGAAGAGTGCATGGCGCGATGTCCTGGAAGAGAAAGGGCCGTGCGTCCACCACATCGCAATCCGCACGCGCAACATGACCAAGCGTTCCGCCTATCTCGAGGGTAACGGGCAGGCGAAGTTGCAGAGCGGCGAGTTCAACGGGGGCGGCGGTGGGCGCTACGCCTATTTCGATGCCTCCGCCAAGCTTGGCACGTTGATCGAATTGCTGGAGTTCGACAACGACAAGGAGCCGCAGCCCTGAGGGTTTGCCGGATCGTGGCTCACCGGGCCAGCAGTGCGGCGATGGACAAGGCCCTTCAACCTTGACGAGGCATGTCATGAATGAGGACGATATTTCGGTCGGCGTGATCGGCTACGGGCCTGCCGGCAGGATCATCCATGTGCCCCTGATTACGAATACGCCCGGCCTCCGGCTCGCGGCAGTTTCCAGCC
>Ga0228701_1002024_pt1 | contig 12837 bp, 10 predicted proteins | sample McNCre117_Aug_MG_2_FD_178017 | JGI IMG/M metagenome (GOLD analysis project Ga0228701, IMG submission 178017) | Freshwater microbial communities from McNutts Creek, Athens, Georgia, United States - 11-17_Aug_MG | ecosystem: Environmental > Aquatic > Freshwater > Creek | place: USA: Georgia...
TTTATGTGAAAGCCTTACATATTCTGTTTGTGGCTTCATGGTTTGCGGGTTTATTTTATTTGCCACGCATCTTCGTTAATCTTGCTCAAGAAACCAATCCCCAAGCTTTAGAACGCCTTCTCGGTATGGCTCATCGTTTATATCGATTTATGACGATCTTGATGGTGCCGGCACTCATCTTGGGATTAATGCTTTGGTTGTATTTTGGGGTTGGTAAAGGTCCTGACTCATTGTGGATGCATAACAAGCTGGCATTGGTATTTGTGTTGTTGGGTTATCACCACGCTTGTGGGTCTATTCTGAAGAAATTTAAAGCTGGTCAAAATAAACGCTCACATATTTGGTTTCGTTGGTTTAACGAATTACCAGTGGTGATCTTTTTGATCATTAGTATTCTTGTGGTTGTAAAACCTTTCTAACCAGTTACCTTTAAGAGGTTTTACGATGAAATTTTTTATTGTTTGTCCACGTGGACTAGAGATTCCTTTAGCTGATGAGTTAAAAGAAATTGCTGAACGACCTGAAGTGAAAGCTTTGGGTGCTTGGGTCATTGATCCTCCGCCTTTAAATAATACGGGTGGTTTAGGTGTGGCAGGACCCATGGCGGTTGCTTTAGCGATTAATTTACATTCTCGTATTGCTAGTCGTTGCTTGCTCCAAATGACGCATGTCACTTATCGCAAAGAAGATGATGTTTATAAAGCGGTTCGTTCTTTATCTTGGGAAGATTGGATTACACCTGATCAAACTATGCGTGTAGATTTAACCGCACATCGCTCACCTTTAACTAGCTTAAATTTCGTAACCCTCAGAATTAAAGATGCGGTTTGTGATCGATTAAGAGAAGTTAAGGGAGCTCGCCCAAGTATTGATACCGAGTTGCCGGATGTGCGTGTGCAAGCGCATTTAACAGCGACACATGCAACGGTTTACTTAGATACCAGTGGTCAATCACTATTTAAACGGGGTTGGCGTGACGATAAGGGTGCTGCACCACTAAAAGAAAATTTGGCGGCTGGTATTTTGGCCTTAACGGGCTGGACGCCTGAGCGACCATTGTTCGATCCTATGTGCGGTAGTGGTACTTTTTTAATTGAAGCTGCTTATCGTGGTTTAGGTATTCCATCGGGATCTATTCGTGCAGGCTTGTTAAATGCTACTTCTGAAAAGGCAGTAGAGGCTTCTCCTAAAGCGGATAAATCTGAGGCTAGTAATCCGCCGACTAAATTTATGCGCTATCGTCCAACACGTGTTGATTTAGTCGGAGCGGATCAGGGATTTGGCTTTCAACGACTCAAACCATTTAATACGCCAGACCTTAAAAAGCAATGGCAAGGTTTATGTGATGTGGCTAAGAAAAATATTGAAGCTGGATTGGCTAATGCCAATAAACTCAAAATGGCTGCATGTGACATTAATGAGAACATGATCACCATTGTTAAAAATAATTGGAAGCGTGCTGGTTTGCCGGCGCAATCAGGTGTGTTATCCAATGTGCGCCAAATTGATGCCCTAGTAGCTAAATCACCGTTTGCTGAATCGGGCGTGATGTTATTTAACCCGCCTTATGGTGAGCGTTTAGAGATCAAGGGACGTGGCGCTAGAGATGCATTACCAAAGAACAATAACTCTCCAGAGTTCATGGAGTTTTTAAATCAGTTTGGTAAACATCTCAAAGATAACTTTGGCGGTTGGCAAGTTGATGTATTAACCGCTGATATGGGTTTGCCTGGGCAGTTGCGCATGAAAGAATCTAAACGCACACCTCTATACAACGGCCCCTTGGAGTGCCGTTTATTTAGATTTGATATGAGAAAGCCAGAATAGAAGGCTTGATGGCATTGTTTAGTGTAAGGATATAGGTAATCATTTTTATCGATTTGATTTGACTGGCAATTATTTATAAAATTTGTAAATAATTGCGTGAGGATTCAATGACAAATTTTGACACATACACATTTATCAAGACGCTACAAGATAAAGGTATGCCTGAGGCCCAAGCAAAAGCTATTTCTGATGGCTTGAGGAATTGTCATGATTCATCTGACTATGTAACTAAGTTGGATATCGCTTGTTTAGAGGCCAGATTAGATAAAAAGATTTCAGATGTGCTGCACCGACAAACAAAAATGCTGGGTGGCATGATGATTGGCGCTATTACTTTAACGACTTGTGTTCTTGGGATTGACAATTCCGTATAGTTTTATTTATCATGATTCATCAAGAAATTTCATGATAAAGGGTCTTTATGAAATCAAAATCAATTAAAGAAAAATTTGCATCTCAGGCATCCCCTGAGTTATTGGCTGCTATGCGCCAACTTGCCGAAGAGGAAGGTAAACAATTCCAAGCCTTGTTGGATGAGGCAATGCGAGAGTTTCTTGAACGTAGAAATACTAATAAACCACGTCAGCATGTCCTTGAGGCGTTGGGGTTAAGCATTCAAGAGTTCGATAGTCTTTATCAAAAACTAGCTAAGTAATTGAATGTTAAAAATTGATTATTTAACGACTATTGAAGTCTTATCTATTCATGCCATTATGATTAATAAGTATGGCGGATCTCCTGGGTTAAGGGATCTTGGTGCATTAGAGGCTGCCTTATTTCGACCACGAACCGGCTATTACTCAGATATCATTTCACAAGCTGCAGCTCTGATGGAAAGTTTGGCTATCAATCACCCATTTATTGATGGTAATAAAAGAGTTGCATTTGCAGTTGTGGATGTTTTCTTAAGAATTAATAATTTTCAATTAGTTGCTGAAAATAATAAAGTCTATAAAGAGATGATGAGGATGTTTGATAAGCAAACATTTGACTATGATCACATTGAACCTTGGTTAAGAAAGCTTGTTGGTACAAAGCACTAGTAGAATATTGGAAAAACAGGAAAGAGATCATGGAATTTAAAACTTATATGTGTTTGATTTGTGGCTGGGTCTACGATGAAGAGGCTGGCTTGCCTGAGGAAGGTATTGCCCCAGGTACATTGTGGAAAGATGTACCGATGAACTGGACTTGTCCAGAGTGTGGTGCGCGTAAAGAAGATTTTGAGATGACTGTGATCTAAGTCATCAAAACATAGTAAGCCACCTTCGGGTGGCTTTGAAGTTTTTAAAACCGTATTTTTGTAGAGCCCAATAAAGTTATTGAAATGAGTAAAAACGAAGAACTATTCCTAAGAGCCCAAAAAACCACGCCGGGTGGTGTGAATTCTCCTGTGCGTGCATTTCGCCAAGTTGGGGGTGTACCTCGTTTTGTAACACGCGCGCAAGGGGCTTATTTTTGGGATGCTGATGGTAAACGTTATATCGACTGTATTGGTTCTTGGGGGCCGATGATTGTGGGGCATGCACACCCTGAAGTTGTGAAAGCGGTGCAAGAAGCTGCTGCTCATAGCTTCAGTTTTGGTGCGCCAACAGAAGGCGAAGTACTAATGGCTGAGCGGATCTGTCAGTTAGTGCCTAGCATTGAACAGATTCGTTTGGTATCAAGTGGTACGGAAGCGACCATGAGCGCTTTGCGTTTAGCACGCGGTTTTACAGGCCGTGACTTGATTGTGAAATTTGAAGGTTGTTATCACGGTCATGCAGATAGCTTATTGGTGAAAGCAGGTTCAGGCATGTTGACCTTCGCTGATAACACTCAGAATGCCCCTTCTTCAGGTGGTGTGCCCCAAGACTTGGTAAAGCACACCTTGGTTCTACCTTATAACGATGTCGAAGCACTTCAGTTAGCCTTTAAACAGTACGCTGGCAAGATTGCGGCCGTGATTGTGGAGCCCATTGCTGGCAATATGAACTTGATTCAGCCGAGTAGCGAGTTTGTAAAAGCAATGAGGGATTTAACGACTCAGGATGGCGCTGTGCTGATTTATGACGAAGTCATGACCGGTTTTAGAGTTGCTTTAGGTGGTGCTCAAAGCTTGCATGGCATCAAGCCAGATCTAACTTGCTTAGGTAAGGTGATGGGCGGTGGTATGCCGATGGCGGCTTTTGGTGGTCGCACGGATATCATGAATAAATTAGCGCCACTAGGTAATGTTTATCAAGCGGGCACGCTATCGGGTAATCCATTGGCAGTCGCTGCGGGGTTAGCTAATTTAGACATTATTACGAGACCTGGTTTTTACGAAAACTTAAGCAACCAAACGAAGAAATTTGTGACAGGTTTGGAAGCTCGCGCTAAACAAGCAGCTGTGACTTTCTCTGTCGATAGCGTGGGGGGGATGTTTGGTTTGTACTTTGCCAAAACTGTTCCTACTTCTTATGCGGATGTGACGGCTAGTGATATTGAGGCTTTCAAGCGCTTCTTCCACTTAATGTTGTATAACGGCGTGTATTTGGCACCTTCTGCTTATGAAGCGGGCTTTATTTCTATGGCGCACGATGATGCGGTATTAGATGCTATGTTTGCAGCTGCAGAAAAATCTTTTGCAGCGATGGTGTCTTAAACTAAGCTCATGGATAAGATATTTGCGATTGGTGATGTGCAAGGTTGTGGACAGCAACTCAAGCAACTCATTAAAAAATTACCCAAAGATGCCAAAATCATTTGTGTGGGTGATTTGGTTAATCGCGGACCGGATTCATTGGGTGCATTGCGCACACTTAAAGCTTTACAAGAAGCGGGTAAGGCTGAGTGTGTTCTAGGTAATCACGATTTGCATTTATTAGCTCGTGATGCAGGTATTCGAGGGCCTAAATCTTTAGATACTTTAGATGACATCTTAAAAGCACCTGATCGAAGAGAGTTGATTAATTGGCTAAGACATCGTCCGATGGCTTTGTATAGCGGTCAGAAAAACTTTAATACTTTATTTGTGCATGCAGGCATCTTGCCGCAATGGGATATTACTAAAACCCTAGAGTTAGCGCATGAATTAGAAAAAGTATTGCGTCATAAGAATTACGCTAAATCATTAGCAGAAATGTATGGCAATACACCCAATCAATGGAATGACAAACTCAAAGGTGCAGAGCGCTTAAGAGTCATTATTAATTCATTTACGCGTTTACGTTTCTGTACGGCTAAAGGTGTGATGGAGTTTGAGAGTAAAGAGGGTGCTGGAGATGCACCACGCGGTTATATGCCATGGTTCAGTGTGCCCAATCGCAAAACTCAAGATGCCAAGGTCGTATTTGGTCATTGGTCTACTTTGGGTTTATTAAAGAAAAAAAATGCGGTAGGTCTTGATACCGGTTGTGTATGGGGTGGTCAGTTAACGGCGATGTCTTTGGGTAAGAAGCCGCAGTTTATACAAGTACCTGGATTACAAAAACCTGTGGGTTTGTAGGGTGCTAGGTCACACACAGGTTAATCAAGGTAATAACTTTAAGCAATTGAACATAAATTTTAATAAGTGCTGCATAAAGCTACTTTTCTCAAGCCACCTTCGGGTGGTTTTTTCTTGAGCAAGTTTTTTATGTCGATTGAGATCTAGATTGTTATATAAATTAATAAAGTTCCCTGTTATCACCTTGGTAATTTTTCATCTAGTGTGTGTTGTAAACACTTTTTATTCATAGATCATCCGTCAGGAAGAGTCAGGAAATTGTTGCTAATTTTCATACAATCGGACCAGTCTAAAAATTAACCTTTAATTGATCTGAAAGTACCCAAAAAGTGTCTCTAATTAAACAATTAGCTTTTGCCTTTACCATTCTTTTTGTAAATACTTGGGTTTATGGTCAAACAACCACTCCATACTCTGATTACCGAACAGTTGGTGGTGTAGCAACTGTTACTGGTACTCCAGGTGCAGGGGTAAATGGAGTAAATGGTGCTTCAGGGGGATACTACTGTACGAGTACTTGGACCTGGGGCGCTGCTTGTGTTAACAATTGGTCTTTTGGTTCTTATGCAACTATTGCTCCATCTATCGGGGGAACCGCATCGATTCCGACCTTGGGTACTTTGTATGGAGTAACAGATACATCAGGTGTTATTGGTGTTTCATCTGGAAGTCCTGCTGCTGCTGGAACTTATCCAGTGACGGTCACAAATTTAGCGGCTGGCAATATTCAAAGTTTTAAGGCAGATACTTTTACCCTTTCTTCCGCGATTAATCCTAATGGAGGAGCAAGTAATCCTTTCCAAGTCGTTATTACGCCAGCTGGGGGTGTTGCGGTAACGGTTGATGTGAAGTCTTATAGCACCACAGTAAGTGGGCAGACTGTAACTATTGGTGCCCCCACAGCAATTACGATCAATGATTTGAAAAATGCTATTGATACGGCGATTGCGAATCATAGCGGTGGTACGGGCGTTGATGCAAACAATAACCCAGTTACTTACGATACGAAGTTACTCGGTTTTAGTACACAGTTATTAAAAACGGTCAGTGGATCAACAACTTATTACACCTTAGAAGTGATTGGCCCAACAGGTGCAGGTAAGAATTTCACCATGACAGTGAATCAAGCTAATTATGCGTATGCTTCTGTTGCTGCGGGTAGCTTTGTGATTGGCCAGCAATATAAGATTACTTCCCTAGGAACTACTAACTTTACATCTATTGGCGCAAGTAGTAATACAGTAGGCACTACTTTTACTGCTACGGGTACAGGATCTGGAACTGGTGTTGCTAGTTCTACAACAGCCATCGATCCAACAGCTACCTTGGTGACTGCTGTAGGTAACGTCACCAATTTAGCGCCCAGTGATATAACAAGCGTTGCTTCAGTCAATGCCAATTATTGTTTTTCTGCATCAGCTTGCACCGTTGGTAATACGCAAAGTTCTGCTTCCAACACAGTAACACTACCTAGTAGTGGCTATGTGGTGTCTTTATTGTCTGCCGGTACAGGCAGTGTTGTGATTCAAACCTCAAATGGTGGCCAAGGAGCACCTGGTAATTCAGGGTTGGCAGGTCAAAATATTTCCTACACTGCAAATCCAGCCTCAGTGTCTATAGCGGGTGCTAATGGATTGGCTTATGACTTCCGAACTGTGGGAGGCTTAGGAGGTATTTCGCAGCAAGGAGCCACTGGAGGCCAGGGTGGTGCTGGTGGCCCAGGCACAGCAGGAACAGTTCCTGAAATCATGATTATTTGGGCGCTCTTTATTCCGATTACTGTGCCAACTACATCCGACTTTGCTTTAGCTGGAGCTCAAGGTGGTCAAGGAAGTAATGGTGGGTTAGGCGGTAATGGCACTGTGGGTGGTGTCGGTGGTGATATTGCAGTTAATTTAACGACAACGTCTATTTTGTCTTCAAATGTGGCGAGAGCGGTTTCTGTCGGTGGTCAAGGCGGTACAGGTGGTCAAGGCGGTACAGGTGGTCAAGGCGGCATAGGTGGTTCAGCGATTGTTAGTATTCAATCAAGCAGTTTGTTGCCAGATTGGGTAAGTGCCCGTGCCGGTATTGGTGGCGTGGGTGGCGTGGGTGGTGTGGGTGGTACGGGCGGCACTGGTGGTGCAGGTGGCCATGTGGCACTTGATGTTGCTGCAACGACGGTGACTGCAACGAATTCAGGCTATGTTTTAAATAGTACCGGTGGCCAAGGTGGTACCGGTGGCCAAGGTGGTACGGGTGGTCAAGGTGGTACCGGGGGTGTTGGTGTAGCATCGTCTGCTCCTATTCTGGATGTGGTATCAGGTCATAGTTGTAGTGGTGCTGGTGGCTCTTCTGATTGTTCGCATCCAGGTAATACCGGTGGTGTGGGTGGTACCGGTGGTGTGGGTGGTATTGGTGGTGTGGGTGGTGTAGGTGGCGTAGTTTCCATGACCAATGAATCTGGCGCATTAACAGTTACGAGTGGTAGCGGTATTTCAGCAACCAGCGTTGGTGGTCAAGGCGGTACCGGTGGCGTCGGTGGTATTGGTGGTCAAGGTGGTACAGGCGGTGCTGGTGCTGCTGATAATGTGTCTATCACTGGAGTGGTTACGACTAATGGCGGTGCTGGTGGCCAAGGATATACAGGTGGTGTGGGTGGTCGCGGTGGTGTCGGTGGTAATGGCGGGGCGGTTGCGGTTGTGAACGGTAGTGCTACTCAGTTAAATGGAGCAATTAGTGCATTAAATAATGCTATTTATGCAGCTAGCTATGGTGGTATAGGTGGTACAGGTGGTCAAGGTGGTATAGGTGGCCAAGGTGGTACAGGTGGCGTGACCGGTTATGTAGCACCAAACGCTAATTTGATATACGGCGGCCAAGCTTCTACACCAGGAGCTGGCGGTAATGGTGGTAATGGCGGTAATGGCGGTAATGGCGGTAATGGTGGTAATGGCGGCAGTGTAACTGTTACTAACTACCAGGCGTTAGCAACAACAGGAACTAGCTATTCATCAGCAATTCTTGCGGAGAGTTTAGGAGCGATTGGCGGTCAAGGTGGTATGGGTGGTTTAGTAGGTGCTGCTGGTGTGGGCGGTGCGGCAGGTAGTGTTTCTGATAGCACAAACAATATTGTTAGTTGTATTGGTGGTTTATTTACAAGTGGCACTTGTACACGCACTTTAACTTGGTCTGCGGGAGCCTCTGGTATTGCTGGAACTAATACTGGTAGTCAAGGAAGCGCTAGCTTAGTTGGGGGCAATGGTGGAGCCGTTACTGTGAATAACAATAGTATTGCTTCGATTGCGACGGTGGGTTCTAAATCAGATGGCATTACAGCCATCAGTATGGGTGGCGTGTATGGTTTAAGCACTTACAAATCTAATGATGTTTATTGGAATGGCCTTCCTACAGGCGCTCAATCAGGCGGTGCAGGAAATGTGACCTCTACTAACAGTGGATCTATTCAAACAACAGGCACTCAATCAGTGGGAGTGATGGCCTTGAGTGTTGGCTCTGGATATGACTCAGGAACAGTGGCGATTACTAATGCGGGCAGCATTCATACTCAGGGAAATAATGCCCCAGGTCTTGTGGTCAATAGCTTGGTTTATCAAGTGAATGGTTTGACAGGTGCGAATGCGCAAACTGTATCAGTTACCAACAGTGGCAGTGTGGTTACATCTGGAACAGGTTCAGCAGGTATTCTTGCTAAAACTTACTCACCTATTAATACATCCGGTAATACGGCAGCGACAATCACTGTCGATAATACTCAAGGGACTATTGCTGTTTTGGGTGGTGGTAATGCTTCAGCAATTTCAGCAATTGATCAAGTTGATGCCACAGGCGGTAATGCGGGCGCCATCACATTGAAAAATAACAGTGGTTCAATCACGGTTAATAACAGCGGGAATTTGCCAGCAGTTTCAGCTCTTAGCACTTCTGCTTTGGGTGATGCTGGAAATATCAGTTTAGATAATACGGGTGGGTCCATTCTCACCAATAACACTGGTTCAGCCATTAGCTTGAGTTCATTTGCTGCTCATGGAACGGCTGGCTCAATTACTGTAACCAGCGCTAGCTCGATTATTTCTACTGCTGATGGCAGCACTGCTTTGACATTAACAAGCTCTGGTAGTTCTAGCTCTACAAGTGGCAATATTACGGTCACGAATGGTGGCTTCATTCAAGGTGGTGCGGGCGGCTCTGGTATTGCTTTAGTGGGTGGTTTAAATAACACGATTAATAACAATAGTTCAGCTAATGAGTCTGCTGTGATTCGCACGGCTGGCACAGTACTAGATACGGTGATCACTGGCACGACTGGTAATGATGTGATTAATAACGGTAGCGCTAGCAATAGTTATGGTGGAAGTATTATTGGTTCCGTTAATTTAAGTGTGGGCGCTAATGCTTTTAATAACTACAGTAATGCTTTGTATGCACCTGGCAATACCGTTTATTTAGGTGCTGGTAATTTGTTCACGAATGCGGGTTATTTTTCTCCAGGTAACACGTCAACGGTGATGTCTATTTACACAGGAACCAATACAGTGACAACCTCAGGAGCGAATGGGGTGACGACACTAACAGGTAATTACACACAAACAGCAACAGGCCAATATGTGGTGGATGTGAACTTTACTCGAGGCGTCTTAAATAACGACTATGCTGACTTTGTTCAAGTGACGGGTACGTCTAATTTATTGGGTTACGTCACCTTGAATCCTAATACTGGCGCAGGGAAACCTGGTCATTACAGTCTTCCATTGATGAATTCAACGGGAGCAATGACCTTCACCGGTGGTGCGCCGATTTCTGTATACCCGTATTTTGCTAGTGGTACACCATCGACGACAATTGTGTTCACACCATCTGTATCCATCTACGGAACCAATGCTGGTAATAGTCTGAATTACAACTTATTAAATATCAGTAATCCAACTGCCAATACCCTTTATTTGAATTACGCAGTAGATTATTCTCCAGCAAGTTTGGGCATGACACCAAATCAACGCACCTATGCGAATCAAGTGAATAATATTCAAACCACAGGTATTGCAGGTTACCAACCAGTGGCTGATGCCTTATTGAGTATCTACGATCCTAATGAATATCGTAAAGCTCTGGACTCTCTCACAGCTGAGGGAACCTTTGCAACGCAACAAGCAACTTTTGATATGCGCGGTCAATTCTTTGACAGTGTGATGAATGACTCTTTGGAGTTATTAGACTGCTCCAAAGCGAATGATAAGGTCGCTTGTGAGGCACAAGTGCGCTCTTGGATTAGTTTGAATGGTAATTTTTACCGTCGTACAGGTGATACCAATTCTTTAACCAATTGGAATTCTCGTACTTATAACTCAGCTACGACCTATAACAGAATGTACAACGCTTCTTTTGGAGAAGATCGTAAAGTTTCTGAGAATGGAGTAGTTGGTTTTGCTATGGGCTTTGGAAATTCAGGCATATCAGTTCCTGATCGATGGACAACTGCTACGGTTAGTGGCGTACATTTTGGTGTCCACGGCGCTCTTAAATCTGAGTCGGGTGTTTATTTAAAAGCTGCCGCTAGCTTTGGTTACTACAGCAATGACACAACGCGTTATGCGATTGGCAATCGTGTCTATGGTGACTTCATGAGCACCGCTTTTGGATCCAAGTTAGAGTTGGGCATGACCCAGGCGATGGGTCATTGGTCAGCGACTCCATTTGTTAACTTCAAGCTTGACCGTTTACATCAAGGTACTTATTCAGAAGCAGATGTTAATTGGGGTAATACAATTTATGGTTTAACAAGAACTTCTGTGACCACTGCTGCAGGTCTTAAATTAGATGCTCGTTATGATCTAGGTGATGATATGCAATTATTGCCGTATGTTAAATACACAGTTTCAGCAGAGGGTAATACGGCGAGCAACATGGTCATTGCCCCAGTTAGTGCACCAGACTATCAGTCCAATATTATTGGCGTGCCGTCTACCCAATATATTAACAAGATGGATATGGGCTTTAAGTTGAAGTTGAATCAGTCGTCTGCATTAGAAATGAGATATTTAGCTGGTTGGGCTACAGGTTATGTGAGTCAGACTGGATTTATTAACTACTCTCAGAAATTTTGATTGATGAAAAAACTTTTTCTTGGTTTGGTGATTGGTTTTGTTGCTTCATCTAGTGTGATGGCTCAAAAAGCCAAAACCAATGTAGCTAATGAAGCAGTGGCTAGTATCAATGGCGTTAAATTACCCGCTAGCCGTCTAGAAGAGGTATTGACCTATTATCAACAAGAAGGTGGTTTGGTAACGCCCGATATAAAGGCAAGGATGTTGGATGACCTCATGATTAAAGAGGTCATTTTTCAGGAAGTGACGAAAACTGGTTTAATCAAAAAACCTGAAAGCCAAGCTAGACTTGAGATGGCTAAGAAGAATGCGGCAGTTGAAATCTGGTGGCAAAATTATTTGCAGGCGCATCCCGTAGCAGAGTCAGATATTCGAGCTGAGTATGAGTTCTTGGTTAAAGCCAGTCAAGAACCTAGAAATAAAAAAGAATATAACGTTTCACAAATTGTTGTTACCACGGAAAATCAGGCGCGTGAGTTGCTTAAAGAATTGGATCGTGGTGCTGTATTTGAAGTGCTTGCAAAGAAGAGTTCGATCCATAAAGACTCTGTCGAGCAAGGCGGGCTCTTGGGTTGGGCATTACCAGTTCAGTTACTAGACCCATTAGGAAATACTGTTGTTTCTTTGGGTAAAGGAAGGGTAAGTTCTGCCCCTATTCAAACTTCCTATGGTTGGCATATTCTTCGCTTGAATGATGTGCGAGATTATGTATTGCCTTCTTATGATCAATTGAAGGCTCAGATTCGCACAAATTTACTCATAAAAAAGCGTAATCAAGCTTTTTCAGAATTGATGACTCGCTATAAAGTCGTGAAATTTTAAGTTAAATTTTTAAGCCATTCTCCTTAAGAAGACTTAGGCTTAACAGCTCACTTCGGTGAGCTGTTTTTTTACATTAATCTTTAACTGCGTTGTCAAAGATGCCTTTGGAGATTAATTTCTGGCGTACTTTCTTTAAAGCTTTAGATTCTATTTGTCTGATGCGCTCGCGGGTCACATCAAACATATCGGCAATTTCCTCGAGCGTTCTTGGTGTTGGATATTGTGAGGGGTTGTCTAGGATTTTTTTACTCATGCAAATACCTTAGCATATTTGCTTTTCGTAATATGAAATAACTTGCTGGTTTTTTATTAGTGGGTGAACTAAGGATTACTCTTTTTTGACAACTGCATAACGAATCAAAGTATTTTTTCTAGCTTCATCGTGCTGAATAATTGGATGAGGATAGTCTCGCCCCAAATGAATGCCTGCGATATCTAGTTCGATATCACCGGCTAACCAGGGAGCATGAATTGTTTTTTTGGATAGTTTGGCGAGTTGCGGTAAATATTTTTTAATGAATTTACCTTCCGCATCAAATTTCTCTGATTGAGTGATCGGGTTAAAGATTCGGAAATAAGGTTGGGCATCACAACCGCTAGATGAAGCCCATTGCC
>Ga0228701_1002027_pt1 | contig 12812 bp, 8 predicted proteins | sample McNCre117_Aug_MG_2_FD_178017 | JGI IMG/M metagenome (GOLD analysis project Ga0228701, IMG submission 178017) | Freshwater microbial communities from McNutts Creek, Athens, Georgia, United States - 11-17_Aug_MG | ecosystem: Environmental > Aquatic > Freshwater > Creek | place: USA: Georgia...
CCCTGCCGATCAAGGCGATGGCGTCGGATCAGCCTTCGCTGCCCGCGCCGCCGGCCAAGCCGGGTCAGGCAACCTGGGAGCTGCCGACCGCGCCGGCCGTGTTCCCGCAAACCGATGCCGAAAAGCAGGCTGGGATGCAGACCGGGCGCACGCTGCCCGAACCCGAACTGCTCGCTCCCCGGCTCGATCCCGCGCTGCCGCACTATGTTCCGGCGCGGAACATCAAATATACCGCCAGCTTCAAGGTCGGTTCGTCCGACGTGCTGCCGGGGCTGGTGGAACGCTGGGTCGCGGCTTACCGCAAGTATCACCCGGGCTTCCAGCTCACCATCGTGCGTCCGCTGGCCGGCAGCCTCGGTGCGCTCGAACTGATCAAGGGCAACCTTGATGGCGTGTTCGTGTCGCGCGAACTCAAGCCCAGCGACATCGAAGGCTTCCACGCCAAGTTCGGCTATGATCCGCTCTCGCTGCCGATTTCGGGCGGCACCTGGCGCCACTTCGGGTTCCTCGATGCGCTGGCGATCATGGTCCACCCCGATAACCCGATCCGCAAGCTGAGCTACAAGCAGATCGATGCCGCCTTTTCCGAAACGCGCCATCGCGGCGGACAGCCGGTGCGCACCTGGGGCGATCTTGGCCTGACGGGCGAATGGGCCAGCAAACCGGTCCACCTCTATGGCATCCAGCCGTGGAACGGGTTCGAGGAATTCGTGCGCCAGCGGGTGCTGTCCACCCCGGGCCACCGCGGCGAATGGTCGCATTCCTTCACCTATGACCCGACCTTCTTCAACGTGGCCCGCCGGGTTGCCGACGATCCCCTGGCGCTGGGTTACACCGGGCTGTCGGCGATGGATTCCGAGGTCAAGGTCGTGCCGATCAGCGTCGAGGACAACGGGGCCGGCCTGTCGCCGACCTACGAGAACGTGGCGAGCGCGGCCTATCCGCTGTCGCGGCTGGTCTATTTCAACGTCAATCCGAACTCGCCGGCGTTCAAGAACCCGGTGATGCGCGATTTCGTCAGCTTCATCCTCAGCCAGGAAGGCCAGAAGGTCGTCCAGGAACAGGGCATCTACCTGCCGCTGCGCGGGTTCCAGGTGTCTGACAGCCGGGGCAAGCTGGCGGCCAGCGGCCAGTAAGGCCAAGGGAGGAGACGATGCTGCGGCGCACGTTCCTGGGGGCGACCATCGCGGCGACCTTGGCCGGGCGGCTTGAGGCGCGGGCGGGCGAGCCTGCGCTGCGCATCGTCGGATACAATGACATGGCCGAGATGCTGGGGGCGCTGGCGGCGCGGTATGTCCGCCACGTCCCGGAGGCGCGGTTTGAATTTGACCTGAAAAGCACGCGCAGTGCCCCGGTCGCGCTGCTGGATGGCCGCGCGGACCTGGCCCCGATGGGCGCTGAGCTGGAGGCGGATGATGCTGCCGCGATTGCCGCGCGGTGGGGCCGCCGCCCGCTCGAACTGGCGATCGCTCACGCCTCGCTCAGCCCGGGCGCGCTGTCATCGCCGACCGGCGTTTATGTCGGCGCGGGCAACCCGTTGGAGCGGATCGCCCTGCCGGCGCTGGCCCGGATCCTGAGCGCGCCCGCGCCCCAAACCTGGCAGGAGCTGGGGATCGACCGGCCCGGCACGGTCCGGCTGTTCGGGCTGGGTGAGGACACCGCCATCGGCAAGTTCATGCTGCGCCGGCTCGGGATCGAGCGCTTTGCCCCCCACATGCAGCGCTTCGGGCAATCGCGCGATGCTGCCGCCGCGATGGCGGGCAATGCCGATGCATTGGGCTTTGCCAATCTCAACCATGCCCGGCCCGAACTGCGCGGACTGGCGCTCAGCCAGAACGGCCATGACTATGCCGCGCCGACCGCGCAGGCGATCGTGGGCGGGAGCTATCCGCTTGACCGCAGGCTGCTGATTTACCTGCCGCTCCCGCGCCGCGGGAAGCCCGTGGCGGCGGCGGTGCGCTTCGTGCGTTTTGCCCTGTCGGACGAAGGTCAGGCCGTGATCGCAGGTGGTACCAAAGGTTATCTGCCATTGAACCGATATGATCGCGTTCATGAGATGAAAAAGTTAAATAAAACAGGAGTTTGAGTAAGCGACAAATGAGTAGGTCATAGGACGGATAGACACTTCTATGACAATTGTCGTGTGGTGAGGAATGCAGTCGGCAATGCGTTCAGCAGAGTCGAAAACTGATATAACGGAGGGACAGGATGAGGAATTACACCAAGGATAACCAGCTGTTCGTGAAGCGCTCCGCTTCGCTGATCGCGATCGTGTCGAGCCTGCTGATCGCAGCGCCGAGCTTTGCCCAGGCCGCACCCGATGCTGCCGCCGACGAAGGTCAGGGCAAGGAAATCGTGGTCACCGGCCAGTTCGTCGACAAGGGCGCGCTGAGCGCGACCAAGCTCGCCATTCCGGTGCTCGACACCCCGTTCAGCGTTGACAGCTACAACGCCAACTTCCTCAAGGCGGTCGAAACCAGCAACGTTTCGGATCTCTACCGCTACATGACCGGCATCCAGCGCGCTGGTAACACCGGTTACGACATCACCTTCCGCGGCTTCAAGACCTCGGGCAACGATCGCAACGCGATCCTCACCGATGGCCTGCCCGGCCTGTCGGTCCGCTTCGGTTCGCCGCCGACCGTCGGCGTCGACCACATCGAACTGGTCAAGGGCCCGACCTCGGTGCTCTATGGCCAGGCCCAGCCCGGCGGCTTCATCAACATCATCACCAAGAAGCCCAAGAACACCCCGGCCTTCGAAATCGCGCTGCGCGGCCAGACCGGCCTTGGCAGCTTCGATCGCCAGCTCGGCGGCCTGGTTTCGGTCGACCTGACCGGCCCGATCGCCGGCGACGGCGCTGTTTCGGCCCGCGTGCTGGGTGAAACCGGCTATACCCGCGGCTTCCGTGACGGCAGCTATGAAAAGCCGGTGTTCGTCTCGCCGATGCTGTCGTGGGAACTCGATGCCCAGACCAAGCTGACGCTTCAGGGTGAATATCGCTGGGTCAAGACCCACTACGATACCTACCTGGTCGCGCCGAACCGGGATGCGAGCCTGATCGCGCCGATCAACACCAGCTACCAGGAAGGCAACGACTTCCTGATCGAGCGTGGCAAGACCGCGAACCTCTATCTCGAGCACGAGTTCAGCAACGACGTCAAATTCAACCTGGGCTATCGTTACGTCGATCACTTCGATACCCAGACCAACTTCGACGTGGTCGGCTTCGACACGACTGATCCGCTCAACACGATCACCCGCCGTGCCCGCCGTCAGGAAAACATCCGCACCTACAGCTTCGTGGATGCCAACCTGACCGCCAAGTTCGACACCTTCGGCATCCGCCACACCCTGCTGCTGGGCTTCAGCGGCGGGCGCGAAACGGCCAGCCTCAACCGCCTGCAGTTCTACAACTGCGCGCGCACGACCACGCCGTCGACGAACTGCACCTCGCTCAACCTCAACATCAACAACCCGGTCCACAACAGCCTGCTTGATGTGGCGAACTTCCCGCTGTTCAACACCGGGCAGTCGTCGAACCTGAACTGGCGCTACACCACGCAGAACTCGCTGGGCTTCTACGGTTCGGACTTCATCGAACTGTCGGACATGTTCAAGGCCATGGTCGGCCTGCGCTATGCCAACGAACGCCAGACGATCGCCGACAAGCGCATCACGACCTTCAAGCCGATCGAGAAGAAGGACACCAAGTTCCTGCCGCTCGCCGGCGTGCTGTTCCAGCCGATGCGCAACGTGTCGTTCTACACCAGCTATTCGACGTCGTATGTTCCGGTTGCGGCATCGTCGCAGGACGTGTTCGGGATGAACCCGTTCAAGCCGACCGAGGCAACGTCGATCGAAGGCGGGGTCAAGACCGAACTGTTTGATCGCCACCTGAACGTCAACGCGGCCTACTTCGACATCAAGAAGAAGAACACGCTCAACACGTTCAACTGCCTCACCCTGACGCAGCTCAACGCGGCGATCGCGGCTGGCACCTATACCGCTCCGGCCGATGCGCCGCGCGATACGGCTGGCAACCTGATCCCGGGCAGCGGCACCTGTTCGAACCAGCTTGGCGGCGAGCGCGCTCGCGGCATCGAAGTCGAACTGAACGCCACCCCGCTGCCCAACTGGCAGATCACGGGCGGCTATGCCCACACGATCGGCCGGGTGACCAATTCGAATATCGCCGGCCAGACGGGGGCTTCGCTCACCAACTCGCCGCGCAACGCGTTCAACCTGTGGACGCGCTACGATATCGAAGAAGGTGCGCTGAAGGATCTCGGGGTTGGCCTGGGCGTGTCGTTCATCGGCAAGCGCCGCGGCCTGCTGCCGACTGCAGCGGTTGATGCCCGTCCCGACAACGGCACCCTGCCGCTCAAGGCTTACAAGGTCGTTGACCTGGGTCTCTACTACAAGCTGGGCGACCACCTTGACCTGACCCTCAAGGCCTCGAACCTGTTCGATGAACGCTACATCGAAAGCGCCGGCTTCACCGGTGACATCCAGCTCGTCCCGGGCACCCCGCGGACGATCACGCTGACCGCTCGCGTTCACCTGTAACAGCGAGGAACCATCCGGTTCGTCAGATGGGGCGCCGTGCTTGCACGGCGCCCCATTTCGTTTGGGCGCAGGATTGAGCGGGCGGTTTTGGCGGGGATGGCGCCCGGCTGACGGAGGCCGCAGTAACGCAGGCACCGCCTGACCACCGCGCGCTGGGGTCAGGGGGCTGGGTTTCAGGGCGGGGCGGCGTTCTTGGGTGAACGGTGAGAGGGGGCGGAGACGCCCGCTCGTCCGCCAACGCCCTACGGTATTGCTGTTGCCGTCGCATCGAGGCTGCTGTGCCGTGCCGCGTCCTCCGCTCACGCCGGAACCAGTGTGTGGACGGCAGACAAAAAAAGAGCGGCGCTTCCTTGCAGAAGCGCCGCTCCAGTTTGGGTGGATCGAGGTTTAGAGCGCGTCGACCTTGGCCAGTTCCTCGCGGACCACGGCCGGCTGCAGCGGAAGGTAGACGCCGTCGTTGGCAACCTGCTGCTGGCCTTCGCGGCTCAGCACGGCGCGGAGGAATTCCTTGACCTTGTCCGGCACGTGGGTGCCCGGCTTGTGGTTGACGTAGACGTAGACGTAACGGCTCAGCGGATAGGTGTGATCATAGACCGTCTGGGTCGTCGGCAGGACGCACTTGCCGCCGGGGTTTTCCGACAGCGCCACAACCTTGGTGTTGGGCTGGATGTTCGCCATCAGCGCATAGGTCAGACCGCCCGGATGATCCTTCATGTCTTCCGCGGCAACGTTGAAGGCGTGGGTGAAGCCCCGGCCCTTAACGAACTGGATGTTCGACTTGTATTCGCCCATCTGCATCACGCGGATCTTGAAGTACCATTCGATGCCGTTGGGCGACTTCAGGCCATAGGTGTGGATCGGCTTGCTGGCCCAGTCGCCGGCAACGCCGAGCTGACCCCAGGTGGTGACGTCCTGACCGCCGCGGTTGCGGGTGGTCGAATAGACCGAATCCAGCTGCTGCAGGCTGAGGCACTTCACCGGGTTGTCCTTGTCGACCATCACGATCGAGGCGGCGGTCTTGCCGAGCGAGCCGACGCTGCCGGTGGCAACGCGGATCGGGGTGGCATCATAGCCGAACTTCTGGCGGAACGCGTCGGCTTCGGCCGGCAGCAGTTCGCGGCCAACCGGGGCAACGTGGGCCGTGCCGTTGGTCAGGGCGGGGCCGCCCGAACCCGAGGCGCGGGCTTCCATGGTGACTGACAGGCGCGGATAGGCCTTGCGCATCATCTTGACCCAGCCAAGGGTCATTTCGTCCATGACGTCGGCGCCGACCACGTTGAATTCTTCTTCGGGTTCAAGCTGCAGCGGGCCCGGGGTCCACACCGGCAGCGACGGATCGGCCTGCATGGTATGCTCGTGCTTGGCATACTTGAGCGCCATCGCGGGAGTACCCCCCAGCATGGCCATCCCGAGAACCACGGCGGTGCCGCAGCCCAGCGCGGCGATCATCCGCCGCTTGGTATCAGATTGCTTCATAACCACTCCCAGCATTGTAATACTAAAACAGGTTTCCGGCATGGAACCATGAGGGCAAATCTCTCCAAGCCGGGCGCTCAAGGCAATGCGCTCTCGGTGCGATCGGATAGGTCATCCGACCTATATCACGTGATTGGCCGCGCGCGCACAGTGGTCTGCGTCCCTCAAGCCTCAAGGCCGCCCGCGCCGATGATCTGCTTTCTGCTCCATCATAGAGTCGCCAGCGTGCTGGCTGTAATCGGCGCAGGCCTGCTGTCGTGCGCGGCAGCTGCGCAGTCTTGCGCGCCGCTTGAAGGCAGCGCGCCGGCGATCATGGCGGGGCTGAGTCAGCACATCGCGGGCGAGGCACCTGGACTGGCGACTCTTGCGCCGCCGTTTGGCCCGCCGCAGGGTGACATGGACCCCAAGCTTCAGGCGTTCCTCGGCGGGCAGCGCGACTTCGCCTTTCTCACCCGCGAAATTTCTGAGCCCGATCTCGCGGCATTCCGGCGCGGGCATCAGGGGCGCGATCCGGTGGTGCTGCCGATCGCCGCGGGGGCGTGGAACCGCTTTGGTTATGTCGATGCGGTCGTGGTGATCGTCAATCGCGCCAACCCGCTGCGCTCGATCAGCCTGCGCGATCTCGATTCTATCTTCTCCGCCACCCGCCAGCGCGGCGGCGCGGCGGTGACGATGTGGCGGCAGCTGGGGATCAAGGGCGCGCTGGGCGATCAGCCGATCAGGATCATGGGTAGCGGCGCCTGGGCCAAAACCGAATCGGCCCGCGCCCTGACGATCAGGCGCCATGTCCTGAGCACGGAGCGCGCCGCCGGGATCTGGCGCGCCGTTCCCGATGGCGGCAGCGAGGCCGAGGTGGTCGAGCGGGTCGGCGGTGACCGTGCCGCGATCGGCTTTACCGGCGCGGGCCACCTGAGCGCGGCGGTCAGGGCGATTGCGGTCGAAGGCTTGGCGGCAACGCCGCGCAGCGCCGCGAATGGCCGCTATCCCTTGCTGCGCACGGTCGACCTGCTGTTCGATGCGCCGGGCGGGGCGGCCGATGCCCGCACGGCTGCGCTGGCAGCATGGTTGCTGTCGGCCAAGGGGCAGGCCGCCATCGCGCGGCAAGGCGATTTCGCGCCGCTGCCCAAGCCCGCGCTCCGCCAGGCCCGGCGGCAGTTGGCGCAGCTCGGCACACGGACCGCCTGCCACTGACCTGCCGACAGGCTGGCGACAGTTTCACGGTTGCATCATCCCCCGATAAAGCGCCGCCCCGCAGCCGGGCGCGCAAACATTGGGAAAGTGTATAGAACGGGAAATCTGAGCCCAATCCATCATGCGCTAGGGCGGAATCGGAGGAACCATGAAAGTGCTGATCGCCGAAGACGATGTGGAAACGCTGGAGTATCTCCAGTCGGGTCTGCGCGAGCTTGGCCATGTTACCACTGCAACTTCTGCTGGGCGCGAAGCCCTGTTCCTTGCCATGTCCGACGAGTTTGACGCGATCGTGCTCGACCGGATGCTGCCTGAAATCGATGGCCTGTCGGCCCTGCGCTCGCTCCGCGCTGCCGGGGTGATGACCCCGGTGCTGGTGCTCACCGCGCTCGCGCGGGTCGAGGACCGGGTCGAAGGGCTTGAGGCGGGGGCCGATGATTATCTGGTCAAGCCCTTCGCGTTTTCCGAACTGATGGCCCGGCTCTCCGCGATCGTGCGCCGCCCGGCGGCGGTCAAGGCCGAGACGGTGCTTGCCGTCGGCGATGTCGAACTCAACCTGCTGCGCCGCGAAGTGCGGCGCGCGGGCGTGAAGGTCGATCTCCAGCCCAAGGAAATCCAGCTGCTCGAAGTGCTGATGCGCAATGCCGGGCGGGTGGTGACCCGCACCATGCTGCTCGAACGGGTCTGGGACTTCCACTTCGATCCCAAGACCAACATCGTCGAAACCCACGTCAGCCGCCTGCGCTCCAAGCTTAACGATGGGCTCGACCGTGATCCGATCGAAACGGTGCGCGGCGCCGGATACATGTTGAACGACAATGCCTAGGCATTCGGCGATCTTCCGGCTGGCGGCGCTGAGCAGCCTGGCAATGACGGCCTTCGCGCTGGTGCTGGGGATGCTGTTCTACCACACCGCGCGCGCCGATCTGCGCGATGAACTCGACCAGCGCATCACCATCGAACGCGATGCCCTGCTGCGCGAAAGCGGCATGACCGGGCAGGGGCTGGCCGATCTCGTCAACGCCCGCTCGCAGCACGGCGCGCAGGACATGTTCTATGCCCTGACCGACACCGGCGGCCGCCGCATCGCCGGCACCCCGCTTGGTGCCCGCCCGGCGCTCGGCTGGTCGGCGACCAGTTTCATCGACGGCGATGGCAAGCTTGACGAAGTGCGGGCGATGGCCACTGCGCTGCCGGCGGGCGATGTGCTGGTTGTCGGCGCCGACCCTGAATCGATCGAAAAGCTCGATGAGCGAATGGTCCTGCTGTTCGCCGTGGTGTTCGGGGCGATGGCTCTGGCCGGGATCGGCAGCAGCTTCCTGCTCAGCGGGACCATTCGCAATCGGCTGGCCTCGATCACCACCACCGCCGAGGCGATCATTGGCGGCGATCTGCTGCGGCGGATGCCGGTTGGGCCGGGGGGCGACGAATTTGATCGCCTGTCCGCCACGCTCAACCTGATGCTCGACCGGATCGAGGGGCTGCTCAACAATTTGCGGCAGGTGTCGAGCGACATCGCTCATGATCTGCGCACGCCGCTGACGCGGATGCGCCAGAAGCTTGATGCCGGGGCCGCGAGCCGCGATCCCGAAGTGCTGCGCGGGGCGATCGGCGATGCGCTGGAACGCACCGACGATCTGCTCGAACTGTTCACCGCGATCCTTTCGATCACCGAGATCGAGGCCGGGCGCGCGATGCGTTCGGCCCCGCTCGATCTCTCCGCGCTGACCAGCGACATTGCCGACAGCTACATGCTGGCCGCCGAAGATGCCGGGCGCACCCTGCGCCATGCGATCGCGCCGGGTATTGTGGTTGACGGGCAGCGCGAACTCATCGCCCAGCTGCTGGTCAACCTGCTCGACAACGCGCTGCGCCACACGCCGCCCCGTTCGCTGATCGAACTGACCCTTGTGGCAGACGGACCCGCCGCGGTCCTGACCGTGGCGGACAACGGCCCCGGCATCGAGCCGCAGGACCGCGCCCGCGTGTTCGATCGGTTTGTGCGGCTCGAACGCAGCCGGACCACGCCTGGCCACGGCCTTGGCCTGCGGCTGGTTGCGGCCATCGCGGCGGCGCACGACGCCACCATCGCATTAGAAGACAACAACCCCGGAGTTCGCATGACCATCCGTTTTCGGCAGCACGGGCAATGACCCGGCGCGTCCTTGCCCTTGCCGCCCTTGCCGCATCGTCGATGCTGGCGGGGTGCCAGGCCTATCATACCGACCCGCTGAACAGTGGGCCGGCTGCGCTCGTGGCGCCCGATATGGCGATCCTTTCGGCCGATGCCGAGAAGATCAACCGGCCCTATCTCACGCCGCAGCCGATCGATCTCAACCAGCCGCTGACCCCCAATGCGCTGGCCATCATCACCGTGCTCGAAAACCCCGATCTCAAGGCGCTGCGCGCGAAGAACGGGGTGACCGATGCCCAGGCCTTTGCCGCGATGCTGCTGCCGGACCCGCAGGCCTCATTGAGCTTCGACAAGGTTCTGTCGGGACCGGACGAATTCAACGCCTATGGCGGATCGCTGGGGATCGACATCAATTCGCTGATCACCGCCAAGGTGACCCGTCATTCGGCCTCCGCGCTGAAGCGGCAGGTGCGGCTCGATCTCGCCTGGGCCGAATGGCAGTCGGCCGGGCAGGCGCGGCTCCAGGCCGTGCGCATCTCCGCCCTTGAAGAGCAGCTGGGCCTTGCCCAGACGAGCGCGACGCTGGCCGAGCAGCAGTTCGCGGCGGTGGCCAAGGCGGCTGGCCGCGGCGATGTCGCGGGCGGCGAAGTCGATGCCCGGCGTCAGGCGATGCTCGATGCCGGTGACAAGCTGCGGCTGGCGCAGAACGATCTGGTCACCGCGCGCGGCGAACTCAACCGGCAGCTGGGGCTGGCCCCCGATGCCAAGATCGCGATTGCGCCCACGCTCGATCCCGAACCCGTGCCCGATGCGGCCACGCTGGTGGCCCTGGCGTTGGACCGCCGGCTCGATCTTGCCGCGCTGCGCGCCGGCTATGAATCGGCCGAGGCCGATGTTCACAAGTCGATCCTCGATCAGTTCCCGGCGCTGTCGCTGAGCTTCAACTATGCCAGCGACACGGCCCAGAACAAGACCTTCGGCCCGGCGGTCGGGTTCAACCTGCCGCTGTTCAACCGCAATCGCGGTGCGATCCGCACCGCCACCGCCACGCGCACCCAGCTCAAGGCTGAATACGAGGCGCGCCTGTTCCAGACCCGCGCGGATATTCAGGCCGCGGTCGATGGCCTGGCAACCGTGCGCCGCCAGAGCGCGGCCCTGCGCGCCCAGCTTCCCGCGCTGGAACGCTATGCCGCAGCCACGGCCAAGGCCGCGCGCAATGGCGATCTTGCCCCGATTACGGCCAGCGCCGCCGAACAGGCGCTGCGCGACCGTCAACTGACCCTGTTACAACTCCGCCAACAAGCAGCCGAGCAGACTATTGCGCTTGAGCTCCTGACCGGCAGCCTCAGCGAAGGATGGACAAAGTGAGGAAACTGATCGTTATCGCGCCCTTGGCGCTGCTTGCCGGGTGCGGCGGTTCGTCGGATGAAGAGGCCGCGGCCGATCCGGTTGCAGCCGTGAAGACCGCCGTTGCGACGGTCGGCCAGGGCAACCAGTCGATCGACGTGTTCGGCGTGGCCGAAGCCCTGCCGGGTGACGAACGCGGCATGTCGATCCAGGCCGAGGCCCGGGTCGAACGGATCGTGGCACCCACCGGGACGCTGGTTCGCGCCGGGCAGGTCGTGGCCATTCTCAGCCCGAGCCAGACCACCCAGCTTGATATGGCCAAGGCCCGCAGCGATGCCTCGGCCGCTTCGGCAGCCCTTGCCCGCACGATGCGCCTGCGCAAGGACGGCCTCGTCAGCGATGCCGAAGTCGAAGCCGCACGCGCCGCGGCGCAGGTTGCCAGCGCCACGCTGTCCACGACCGGGCAGCGCAGCGGCACGCTGGTGCTGCGCGCCCCGGTTTCGGGGACGGTGCAGAACCTCACCGCCAAGCCCGGCGATCTGCTGCCCGCCGGCACGACCGTTGCCACGATCGGCGCACAGGTCAATTTGCAGGCCCGCTTCGGGCTGGATCCGGCGATGGCCACGCGGGTCGCACGCGGCCAGCAGGTCAGCCTCGGGTCGAGCAATTCCGACGCGCGGGTGCAGACCAGCATTTCCGGGATCGACATCCAGGTTGATCCGACCACCCGCCAGGTGTTCGCCCTCGCGCGGATTCCCGGCGGCGCGGGCTTCGCGCTCGGCCAGCCGCTGCGCGGCAACATCGCGGTCAGCGGCACTGTCAGCGGGGTCACGATCCCCTATTCGGCGCTGCTTGACGATGGCGGCAAGAGCTTCGTCTTCGTGGTCGACAAGGACACCGCGCATCAGGTGCCGGTGCTGCCCGGCAATTCCGCCGGCGACCGGATCATCGTGCTCAAGGGCCTCAAGGCCGGCGACCGCGTCGTGACCGAAGGCGGCACTGCACTTGAGGACGGCATGAAGGTTCGCGAGGACACCCCGGCGGCCAACGCCAAGGCGGGAGCGGGCAAGTGAAGGAAATGATGCAGCGGCATAGCCGCTCAATCTGGCTCAGCGTTTTCCTGCTGACGCTGGCGGGGCTGGTTTCCGCGCTGCGGCTGCCGGTCACGCTGTTCCCGCACATCGACTATCCGCGCGTCGTCGTCTCGATCGACGCGGGGGACCGCGATGCCACCCAGATGGCCACCGACATTACCCGGCCGGCCGAAATCGAAATGCGCGCGATCCCCGGGGTTACCCAGATCCGCTCGACCACCAGCCGCGGCTCGGCGGAAATCTCGCTGACCTTTGACTGGGGCGATGACATGGTCGCCGCAACCATGGCGACCCAGGGCGCGATGGCCACGATCCTCCCGGATCTGCCGGCGGGCACCCGCTTTGCGGTGCGCCGTTCGGACCCGACGATCTTCCCGGTACTGGGCCTCTCGCTCACGTCGACCAAGCGTAGCGGAACCGATCTGGCGCAAATCGCCAATCTGCGCCTGCGCCCGCTGCTGTCGACCGTTCCCGGGGTTGCCGGGGTCGACGTGCTGGGCGGCAGCGCCCCGGAAATCGAGGTCGAAGTTGACCCCGCCCGGATGCAGCCGCTTGGCATTACTGCTTCGGACGTTGCCGCTGCCCTTGGCGCGGCCAACAACGTGGCGGCGGTCGGCAAGATCGAGGATCGTCACCGGCTCTATCTCGCGCTGGTCGAAGACCGCGTGACGACCGAGGCCGATATTGCCCAGGTGCCGGTCAAGGCTGGTGCAGGGGCGGCATCGGGCGTCGTGACGGTTGGCCAGGTGGCCAATATCCGCCGCGCTCCGGCTCCGGCCTGGACCAAGGTGACCTCGAACGGCACCAACGCCGTGCTGGTCAACATTCGCCAGACGACCGCGGCTGACGCGGTGGCGCTGGTCAAGCTGGTCGATGACCGGATGAAGGCCGCCAGCCTGCCCGACGACGTCAAGGTCAGCTTCTTCTACGACCAGTCCGAACTGGTGACGGGCGCTGCCAATTCGGTGCGCGACGCCATCGTGCTCGGGGCCATCCTGGCC
>Ga0228701_1002029_pt1 | contig 12800 bp, 13 predicted proteins | sample McNCre117_Aug_MG_2_FD_178017 | JGI IMG/M metagenome (GOLD analysis project Ga0228701, IMG submission 178017) | Freshwater microbial communities from McNutts Creek, Athens, Georgia, United States - 11-17_Aug_MG | ecosystem: Environmental > Aquatic > Freshwater > Creek | place: USA: Georgia...
CCACCCAAAAAGATGGTGCCCTGGTTCTTGACGATGATGGTTTCGTCGCTCATGGCGGGCACATAGGCACCGCCTGCGGTGCATGAGCCCATGACCACGGCAATCTGCGCGATGCCCTGCGCGCTCATGTTGGCCTGGTTGAAGAAAATGCGGCCGAAGTGGTCTCGGTCGGGGAAGACCTCGTCCTGGTTGGGCAGGTTGGCACCGCCCGAGTCCACCAGATAAATGCAGGGCAAGCGGTTTTGCTGAGCGATCTCTTGCGCACGCAAATGCTTTTTGACGGTCATGGGGTAATAGGTGCCGCCCTTCACCGTGGCGTCGTTGCACACGATCATGCAGTCCACACCGTTGACGCGGCCGATGCCCACAATCACACCCGAGCTGGGCGCGTCGTTGTTGTACATGTTGAGGGCGGCCAGCGGCGCGACTTCAAGGAAAGGCGTGCCGGGGTCGAGCAGCATTTGCACGCGCTCGCGCGGCAGCAGCTTGCCACGGGCGGTGTGCTTGGCGCGGGCGGCTTCACCACCACCTTGGGCCACGCGCTCCAGGTGGGCACGCAGGTCATCGACCACGGCCTGCATGGCGGCGGCGTTGGCCGCAAATTCGGCCGATCGAGGGTTGATTTGGGTGTGCAAAACGGTCATGGGGTTTCCAGTGGCAACGCGTACAGCCGCCAGCATAAGGGCCCCCCGCACGCCCGGCATGCCATGCTGGTTGCAAATCCTGCCAAAATACAGAGAATCATGAGCCACTCAACCACCGCCACCCGAGCTGCCACCCCCATCGCCTTCATTCAGGCGATGGTTCGTGCTTATGTGCAGCGCGGCTTGGACCCAGCCTCCGCCTTGCAAAAGGCACAAATTGCGCCAAATTTACTGAACCAGCCAGATGCGCGGGTGACGGCCCTGCAAATGGAGTGGATGAGCGAAGCCGCCATGCGCGAACTGGACGATGAGGCGCTGGGCTGGTTTCGCCGCCGCCTGCCCTGGGGCAGCTACGGCATGCTGGTGCGTGCATCCCTGACAGCCCCCACACTGGGCGTGGCACTGGCACGTTGGTGCCGCCACCACAACCTGCTGACCGATGACATCCGGTTGAGCCTGAGCACATCCGATGGCCAGGCCCACATCGAATTGCACGAAACCCATGACCTCAACGGCTTTCGCGAGTTCTGCACCGTCTCGGTGCTGCGTAACGCACTGGGTGTGGCCTGCTGGCTGACCGATTCACGCATCCCGCTGGCAGGCACCGACCTGAACTTTTCGCCGCCACCCCATGTGGACAGCTACCGCGTGTTGTTCGATGGACCGGTGCATTTTGAGACCCCCCACAGCCAGCTGAGCTTTGATGCGGGCTACCTGCAATTGCCCCTTCGCCGTGATGAAGCCGCCCTGCAACGCATGCTGCAACGCGCTTTGCTGCTCACGGTGCGTCCTTACCGACGCGACCGCCTGCTGATAGAGAAAGTGCGTCAAACCCTGGCCGAGCACCCCGAGCACGGTCGCAATGCCGATGAGCTGGCCGCATGGCTCAACCTGTCACCCCGCACCCTGCACCGGCAACTGAAAGACGAAGGGGCCAGCTTGCAGCAGCTCAAGGACGCTGTGCGCCGCGACCTGGCCACCGACCTGCTGTTGCGCACCACCCGTCCACTCAAGCAGATCGCCGCCGAGGTGGGATTTCAAAACGAAAAAAGCTTCATCCGGGCATTCAAAGGCTGGACAGGGCAAACCCCTGAAGGGGCGAGACTGCGAGGAAATGAATCATCCATGCGAACGTTGAAGTAAGACACTGCAAATCTTGGCCCTTTTGTGTGGACACAAAAGAAACCAATGTATCCACTCAGGTCAAATGGACACACACAAGGGAAAACCCTCGAGTAAATTTTTTCCTTTTTAAATCAAAGCGTTAAGTCAGTATGTGGATGCAAAAGCACACAAGACCACCCAACCAACCCCCAACAGTAAGGAGATGGTCAGAAGCGGCGCACAAAATTTTTCAAATCAAGCCTGAACATGACTTCGTCGTGCGACTTCAAGGCCTGAGTAACCATCCACTCAAAAGGAGACATTGATGAGTGATCCCGTGATCGACAAGATCAAGCGCCACCCCAAATACACGCTGCTGCGCAACAAGCGCAACAGCTTTGGTTGGACCTTGAGCATCTTGATGCTGGTCGTGTACTACGGCTACATCGCACTGATTGCCTTCAACAAGGCATTTTTGGCCCAACCCCTGGGCGCTGGCGTGACCACACTGGGCATTCCGCTCGGCATGGGCGTGATTGTTTTCACCATCGTGATCACGGGCATTTATGTGTTTCGTGCCAACAGTGAATACGACACATTGACCAAAGAAATCCTTGAGGACGCCACCAAATGAAGCGCAACTTCCAACTCCTGAGCGCGTTGCTGGCGCTGGGCGCCTGCGGCACAGCCTTGGCGGCTGGCGGCGACCTGGGCCAAACGGCCAAACAAGCGACCAACTGGACCGCCATCATCATGTTCGGCCTGTTTGTGGCCGGCACCTTGTGGATCACCAAGTGGGCCGCATCCAAAACCAAATCGGCTGCCGACTTCTACACCGCTGGTGGCGGCATCACCGGTTTCCAAAACGGCCTGGCGATCGCTGGCGACTACATGTCCGCTGCATCGTTCCTGGGTATTTCAGCTTCTGTCATGGCATCGGGCTATGACGGCCTGATTTATTCCATCGGCTTTTTGGTCGGCTGGCCTGTGATCACGTTCCTGATGGCCGAAAAGCTGCGGAACCTGGGCAAATTCACCTTTGCCGACGTCGCCGGTTACCGCTTCAAGCAAACCCCCATCCGCGCTTTCGCAGCGTCGGGCACGCTGGTGGTGGTGGCCTTCTATCTGATTGCTCAAATGGTGGGTGCAGGCTCCCTGATCAAACTGTTGTTTGGTCTGGAATACTGGATGGCAGTGGTCATCGTGGGCGTGCTGATGATGGTGTATGTGCTGTTTGGTGGCATGACCGCCACCACCTGGGTGCAGATCATCAAGGCCGTCATGCTGCTGGCAGGTGTGAGCTTCATGGCTTTCATGGTGCTGGCCCAGTTCGGTTTCAGCCCTGAAGCCCTGTTCGCCAAAGGCGTGGCCGTGAAGACCGCCATCGCTGAAAACGCAGGCAAAACCCCCGAAGAAGCCGCCAAAGCCGGTTTGTCCATCATGGGCCCAGGTGGCTTCATCAAGGACCCCATCTCGGCCATCTCCTTCGGCATGGCCCTGATGTTCGGCACCGCTGGCCTGCCCCACATCCTGATGCGCTTCTTCACTGTGCCTAACGCCAAGGAAGCCCGCAAGTCCGTGTTTTGGGCCACCACGTGGATCGGTTACTTCTACGTGCTGATCTTCATCATCGGCTTCGGCGCGATGACCCTGGTTCTCACCAACCCTGAAATGGCCGATACCGCCAAGGGCGTGATTCTGGGTGGCGCAGGCACTGCCAACATGGCAGCTGTGCTGGTGGCCAAAGTGGTGGGCGGCGACGTGTTCTTCGGCTTCATCTCGGCGGTGGCGTTCGCGACCATCCTGGCCGTGGTGGCTGGCCTGACCTTGTCGGGCGCATCGGCCGTATCACATGACCTGTATGCCACCGTTCTCAAGGACGGCAAGGCCGACAGCGCCGCTGAACTGCGCGTGTCTCGCTACACCACCATCGCCCTGGGCGTTGTGGCAGTGGTCCTGGGCATTGCCTTCGAGAAGCAAAACATCGCCTTCATGGTGTCCCTGGCTTTCGCGATTGCAGCTTCGGCCAACTTCCCTGTGCTGTTCCTTTCCATGCTGTGGAAAGGCTGCACCACCCGTGGCGCGGTCATCGGCGGCTTCCTGGGCTTGATTTCCTCCGTGGGCCTCACCGTGGTGTCGCCTGCCGTGTGGGAAGCCACCCTGGGTTACCCCAAAGGCTCGGCATGGTTCCAGTACAGCTCACCGGCCTTGTTCTCCATGACCATCGGCTTTGTGGGTGTGTGGCTGTTCTCCATCCTGGACAACAGCGAGCAAGCCCAAAAAGAACGTGCTGATTTCGAAACCCAGCAAGTTCGCTCCGAAACCGGTTTGGGTGCCGCTGGCGCATCAGGTCACTGATCCCCGGCGTCTGTCGACGCTCAAGCCGACCCGTTGCAAAGCGGGTCGGCTTTTTTCATGCCCCCCCTAACTGAGGTCTGTCTTGTGGAAAGGTCAGTTGTTGCGAGCCAAATGCCGCAACTTGATGAATGCCAACCCGGCCATCACGGCATCGTTGACCGGGTTGTGCGCTTCGCGCATAGGCAAACCCAGGTCGTTCATCAACGTGGCCAGGCGCAAATCGATCTCAGGCGGGGCCTGACGTTGGTGCGCGGGCATCTGACGCATTTTGTGGTCGTAATAAAGTGCAGAAACTTCAATTTGAGCTTGCGGCAATCCCCAACCCAACAATGGCACCACCACGCGGTTGAGCATGGCCACGTCAAATTCCAGGTAATAACCCACCAGCGGACGTGATCCAATGAAATGCAACAATTGCTTGACCGCTTCTTGCGCGGGCACACCCTGAGCCACATCCTTTTCGCGCAAGCGATGGATGAGGATGCTTTGTTCTGACACCTTGCCCTGAGGACGCACCAACACCTCCAGACGCTCGCTGGCCAGGATGCGGTCACCCACAATCCGCACTGCCCCGATCGAGACGATTTCATCCACCCCCACCTTCAACCCCGTGGTCTCGCAATCCAGAGACACCCATTCATCGGGGGGCGGTGGGTCCAGCAAAAATGCAAACTCAGGCAGCATGAGTTGATGTCGTAACCAGCGCTCACGCACGACCCGCCAAAGCGCATGCACAGGCCCGCTCATCACAACACATCCAGCCTGAAGTGCTGGCGTAAAAATTGTTTGAACTGCCTGACCACAGCGAGGGCATCCTTGAGCAAGTCACGCTCCAGTGTGGTGAGCGCAGCAGCATCCACCGTGCCACTGACAGGCTGTGCGCGGTCCATTTCTGCCAGACCAGCCTTGAGTCGAATGTCCATCAGAAAGTGCAGGCACTGGGTCCAGTCATTGGCCTGATCGGGGCTGATGATGCCGCGTGCAGCCAATGCCTTGAGCCGGGCAGCAGAACCCGTTTCAGCCAAACCGGCCTGAAACGCCAAACTGCGCACACCATGCACCAGCGGGAATATGCCTTCTTTTTTCAGGCTCATACCGGAGGTCATTTCTCCCAGGTGCAACAAACGGTTCCACCAACCCTGGCTGCTGCCAAACGCTTCGATCGCTGCGGCAAAACGGGCCAGCAAGGCATCGCTGTGTGCGGCTGTGCTGCGGGCTGCTTTTTGCAACCCATCCAGCAAGGCGGGGTCACCCGCCACCGGCTGCGCATCCAGAAAGATGGCCAGCTTCATCAACGCGTCTGCCTCCGGCATCAGCAACCATTGCCGTACCTGCTCGGCGAATTCGCTTTGACTGCGACGCCAATCCGGATGACTCACCATGATCAAACCCGGACAAGGCGGATACCCAAACGAAGCCAGTGCATCTGAAAAGTGCTGACAGACACCGGCCAAATCATCGGGGGGGGTGTACCCATCACGCAAGACCAATGCGTTGTCCTGATCGGTCTTGAGCAACTGCTCACCCCGCCCCTCGCTGCCCATGACAAACAAACAACTGTTGGCCACCAGCTCGGCAGGGGCCACCAGCGTCCAGGCCCGCTCCAGCAAACGCGACTGCAAGTCTTGCACCAACCGCGCAATCAAGCCTATGCGCGTGCCGCTGCGGTGCAAGCGGCTCAACAACCCATTCATCTGAGATGCGGCACGGGCCAACGTCTCCACATTGGGTGCAGCGTCGATCTGCAAGGCGAGCTGATGCGAATGCCCGGACAGGAAGCCAAACACGTCCAGCGCTTCCAACAACCCCACCACCTGCTCGCCATCGGCCACTACCAGGCGGTGAATGCGATGACGGGTGAGCAAATCCAGAGCATCTCCCAGCGTTTCGGACGGGCGTACCGTCACCAGGGAAAACCGGGTGAATTCACGCACAGCCACTTGATTCAAAGGGCGCCCATCGAGTACTGCCTGTCGCATCGCCGTGTGGGTGAAGATGCCCAGCAATGCCGGTGTTTTTTGTGCATCCCGCACCAGCACAGCCCGCGCATCATGGGCATGCAACACACGCACCACCGACAGCACATCGTCCTGTGCGTCCACCATGAGCGCGGGGCGCAAAAACGCTTCATCCACCCGTGACAAAGTGAGCGATTGCATTTCATGCTGACTGCTGCGTTGCGACAAGGCACTGAGTTTTTGCCCCAAATCAGAAAACAGAAGTGCCCCGAAAGTGGCGTTGTCGGCGATCAAGCCCATCAACACACTGCGTGGTAACTGGTAAGCCAGCAACTCTTCGCTCGCCACAAAACGGTGGCTGGAGCGTCCTGCCACAAGTGCCCGGCCATCCCAGACATCGTCAGGGCCGTGTGTGGCAATGGTGTCCTTGCCATCCATCTGGATCACATGCCCTTTGATGTTGACCCACAAACACGGGGTCTCGGCACCGGCCTCTAATACAACCGACCCTTCAGGGTAATAAGCAATGTCAATGCAGCCACGCAAGCGTTTTTGCTGTGCAGGGGTCAGGGCATCGAAGGGGGAAATGGCAAAGTTGAACGCACTGGGCATCGGGCATGGCTTTCAGTCAATGCCCCATTGCAACCCACACGACTTGCGATCAGCTTGCACTGCCACACAACCTGTCGCTTGTTTGATCTGCATCAGCCAGATCGGACTGACGCGATCTAAACCTTTTTTGTGAGACCATCGTGCCTCATTCACTTCGCTCTTGCAGAGCCCGCCCATGATCCCCATGGCCCCTCCCTCGCCAGGTTCTGCCCCTGCCTGGCGCATCCATGTCCTGTGCGCGCAGTGGTGTGGCGTCTGCCGTGATTACCAGGCCTTCGTGACCGGGCAACAAAGTCGGCCTGAACAACCGTGGGTGTGGGTGGACGTTGAAGAACACAGCGATCTGCTGGGCGATCTGGATGTAGAAAACTTCCCCACCTTGCTGATCACCCAAGGTGATGCTGTGCGTTTTTTGGGAATAGTTTTACCCCAACCTGAAGTGGCCCTGAGGCTGATTCAATCACTGCAAGCAGGCAGTCACTACACCGTCCCACAAATCAATGACCTGTGCGGCATCGTAAAGGCATTGCAAGGGCTGCGCACCACAGACACCTGACGCCCGGGCCAAGCGCCCGTCACAGACGCAATTCGTGCATGCCGGTGAACACCCGCTGCGCACCGGCCGCCAGCAAAGGCTCGTGCGGTGCTGGCGCAGCGGCATAAGCCCACACCGTCGCCCCGGCAGCCACCCCGGCAGTGATGCCTACGGTGGTGTCTTCAACCACCAGACAGCGCTCTGGCGGCACCTGCAAATGGGCTGCAGCCGCCAGGTACACATCAGGATGCGGTTTGCTGCGGGGCATTTCATGGCCGCTGAAAATCCGGCCTTCAAAGAAATCGTGCAAGCCCACTTGCCTGAGCATCATCTCGACCTTGAACCGGTCGGCCCCCGAGGCCACCGCAATGCGGCCCTGGCATCGGTCATGCAGGTGTGCCACTGCATCATGGATGCCCTCGATGGCGGTGATGCTTTCTTGCAGGCGCACGTTGCGCCGCTCAAAAAACTGCTGCAACCAGGCATCGGTCAATGGCTGACCCGTATGGGCCTCGATGGTGCTGCGCTGGCTTTTGACCGTGTGGCCCACAAAACGCTGCATGCACTCGGCCAGCGTCATGCGCCAGCCCTGCTCTTCAAACATGTCACGCAACACCCCGCAGGTGATGGCCTCGCTGTCCACCAGCACGCCGTCGCAGTCAAACAAAATGGCGTCAAAAGTCATGCGCACATCATACGAGGTCAGAGCACATCACCATCCACATAAAACCAGCGCCCTTCTTCACGCACAAAGCGGCTGCGTTCGTGTTGGCGCACGGCTTTGCCGCCAACCCGAAAGCGGGCCACAAACTCGACTTCGGCCGTGTCAGCACCGGTACTGCGGTGTTGCTTGATGTCCAGCCCCAGCCAGCGGGCACCGGGCTCCAGCTCGATCGATGCCGGTCGAGTGCTCGCGTGCCAGGTGGCCAACAGGTAAGGCGCATCGCCGCGCACAAAAGCGCTGTAGCGCGAGCGCATGAGGCACTCGGCATCGGGCGCAGCCTGACCGGCGTGATACATGCCGCAGCAAGCGTCCAACGCGAGAGACTGGCCTTTGGCGGTGGTGCGACCGCAGGGGCAAGCGCTGGCCGCCATCAGGCAGTTTTGCGCGATGCGCTTTCGGCCTTGTGCTGCTCCAGCGTGACCATGGGCGCGTGGGCTTTTTTCCAGGCGGCAAAGCCTCCGTCGATGTGGGCGACGTTGGTCATGCCCATGTCTTGCAAGGTTTTGGTCGCCAGGGCACTGCGCCAGCCCGCACCGCAAAACAGGATGAACTCTTTGCCCTCGTCGGCAAACACCGGTTTGAAATACGGCGATGCCGGATCGACCCAGAATTCGAGCATGCCCCGTGGGGCCAGCAAGGCGCCGGGCAACGTGCCCTCGCGCTCCAGCTCACGCACATCGCGGATGTCGACAATCTGCACATTTGTATCGGTCAGGCGCGCGCGCACCTGATCCACGCTGTAGGTCGTGACCTGGGCCATGGCTTCGTCAACCAGAGCCTGAAATCCTTTGGTGATGGGCATGGTGATCTCCTGTTACAGCGCACGCTGGATGATGATTTTTTGCACGTCGCTGGTGCCTTCATAGATCTGACACACCCGCACATCGCGGTAAATGCGTTCAACCGGAAAGTCGCTCACATAACCGTAGCCACCCAGGGTCTGGATGGCAGCAGAGCACACCTTCTCGGCCGCTTCACTCGCAAACAGCTTGGCCATGGCCGCTTCCTTCAGGCAGGGCTTGCCTGCATCGCGCAGGCTGGCAGCGTGCCAGATGAGCTGACGCGCCGCTTCGAGCTGCGTGGCGCACTCGGCCAAGCGAAACCCCACCGCCTGGTGGTTGAAGATTGAGGTACCAAAGCTCTCGCGCTGCTTGGCATAGTCAATGGCCACGTCCAGGGCGCTGCGGGCCATGCCCAGACTTTGCGCGGCTATGCCGATACGCCCGCCTTCGAGGGCCGACAAAGCGATCTTGTAGCCTTCGCCTTCCTGACCAATCAGGTTTTCGGCGGGGATGCGGCAATTGTCGAAGTTGATCTGCGCGGTATCGCTGCTGTGCTGGCCCAACTTGTCTTCGAGGCGCGCCACCACATAACCGGGGGCGCTGGTGGGCACCAGAAAAGCGCTCATGCCTTTCTTGCCCGCACCTTTGTCGGTCACGGCAATCACGATGGCCACATCGCCATTTTTGCCGCTCGTGATGAACTGCTTGACACCATTGATGACGTACTCGTTGCCATCTTTCACGGCGGTGGTGCGCAGGGCCGAGGCATCCGAGCCCACATGCGGCTCGGTCAGGCAAAACGCGCCCAGCATCTGGCCTTGGGCCAGCGGCCGCAGCCATTGCTCTTTTTGCGCGGCGTTGCCGTACATCATCAAGATGGCGTTGACCGGGCAGTTGGTCACGCTGATCACGGTGCTGGTGCCGCCATCGCCGGCCGCAATTTCTTCGAGCACCAGCGCCAGCGTCACATAGTCCAGGCCCGCGCCGCCCAGTTCTTCGGGCACGCAAATGCCATAGGCCCCCAGCTCGGCCAGACCCTTGTGCACGTCTTTGGGGAAGTGGTGTTTCTTGTCCCACTCGGCCGCATGGGGCCAGAGTTCGCGTTGCGCAAAATCGCGCACGGCGTCACGGATCATTTCCTGGTCAGGGGTCAGCAACATGGTTCTCTTTCTTTATCAGCTCACCACGGAAGGGGCTGTCCATCGTGGTTCAAAAATGCGCCTCGGCATGCCGGGTCGCGTTGTTCTAGGATGCGGCACAGCGTCTGGCGCAGGCTGGTCGCGCTTTGTTCGGGCGTAAGGGGCGCGGCCGCCCCGCACATGTCGGTCTGCACCCAGCCGGGGTGGATGGCCAGCACGGTGATGTCAGGCTGCTCGGCCTGCGTGCAGCGCACCACCATGTTGAGCGCGGCTTTGCTCACGCGGTAGAGCGCGGCACTGCCACTGGCGGTCTCTTGCAGGCTGCCCATGACCGAGCTGATGCAGGCGATCACGCCAAGCGTCTCTTGCACCATGGGGGCAATTTGCGGGATCACCTGCATCGCGCCCATCACATTGGTGCGCATGACGGCGTCAAAGCTGTCACGGGTGGGCGGTGTGCTGGCGCTGGCGCGGGCCATCGCACCCGCCACATAAATGGCCAGGTCAATCTTCTCGCCGTCCAGCTGCCACGACAGGCCCGAATTGCTGGCCGGATTGGCCACATCGAGGCGCAAGGTTTGTGCGCCCAAGGCCTTCAGACGGGCCAGGCCTTCGTCAGACCGGGCCGTGGCGATCACGCGCCAGCCTTCAGCCAAGTACTGGCGGGCCAGTTCAAACCCGATGCCGCGCGATGCGCCGATGAGGAGGACGGTGGACATGGTTTTTCTCTTTGTAGAAGCCGCGCCCTCGCGGCGATATTTTGTGCAGGGCTTACGCCCATCGCGACGAGGGCGTCGCTCCTACAGCAGAAATTTAGACCAATTCCAGCGCCACAGCGGTGGCTTCGCCGCCACCGATGCACAGCGTGGCCAGGCCTTTTTTCAGGCCCCGTGCTTTGAGGGCGTGGATCAGGGTGACCATGATGCGGGCACCGGACGCACCGATGGGGTGACCCAGGGCGCAAGCGCCGCCATTCACGTTGACCTTGTCGTGCGGGACGTTCAGCTCGGTCATGAGGGCCATAGGCACCACGGCAAAGGCTTCGTTGATTTCCCACAGGTCAACATCAGCCACCTGCCAGCCCGCCTTGGCCAGCGCTTTTTGCGACGCGCCCACCGGGGCGGTGGCAAACCACTCGGGTTCTTGCGCATGGGTGGCGTGGCTCACGATGCGGGCCAGGGGCTTGCAGCCGAGCTTGGCGGCCGTGCTTTCACGCATCATCACCAGGGCAGCCGCGCCGTCGTTGATGGACGAGCTCGCCGCTGCGGTGATGGTGCCGCCGTCTTTCTTGAAGGCGGGTTTGAGCGTGGGAATCTTGTCGATCTTGATCTTGCCAGGGCCTTCATCGATGGACACCTCCACTTCGCCAGCGCGGGTCTTGACGGTCACGGGCACGATTTCCTGGGCAAAGCCTCCATTCTTGATCGCATCCTGTGCGCGCTGCACGCTGGCCATCGCGAAAGCATCCTGCTGCTCGCGTGTGAAGTTGTATTTGGCAGCGCAGTCCTCACCAAAGGTGCCCATGCTGCGGCCTGCCTGGTAAGCGTCTTCCAGGCCGTCGAGCATCATGTGATCGTAAATCTTGTCGTGGCCCATGCGGTAGCCGCCACGGCCTTTGAGCATGAGGTAAGGGGCGTTGGTCATGCTTTCCATGCCTCCGGCCACCAGCACATCGTGCGATCCGGCCACCAGCATGTCGTGTGCAAACATCGCAGCACGCATGCCCGAGCCGCACATCTTGGACAGCGTGACCGCGCCCGCGCTCTTGGGCAAGCCCCCTTTGAAAGCCGCCTGGCGGGCGGGCGCTTGGCCTTGGCCTGCCATCAGGCAGTTGCCAAACAAGACTTCAGTGACCAGCTCAGGGCTGATGCCTGCACGCTCCACGGCGGCTTTGATGGCCACGCCACCCAGGTCGTGTGCGGCCAGACTGGCGAAGTCGCTTTGGAAGCTGCCCATGGGGGTGCGGGCAGCGCTGACGATGACGATGGGGTCGGACATGGGTTTCTCCAATCAGAACAGTGAAAAACAAGCCACGCCACCCCAAGGGTCACGCGGCGGGAAGCATGCCACCACGGGGGTAGCGTTTGAAGGCGTTGCGGAACACGTCCACCACTTCGCCAGCATGGCTCATGGTGACGCCCAAATCTTTGACCAAACCGTTGTCCAGGCCATAAATCCAGCCATGCACGGTGACTTTTTGGCCCCGGCTCCAGGCATCCTGCATGACGTTGGACAAGGCCACGTTGCCGACTTGCTCGATCACGTTCATCTCGCACATGACAGATTCGAGTTCAGCCTGAGGCAAATGGTTCAAGCGCTGGCGGTGACGCAGACGCACATCCTGCACATGGCGCAGCCAATTGTCGGCCAGGCCCACCCGCAAACCACGGGTGGCGGCCAGCACGCCACCGCAGCCATAGTGGCCCACCACCATGATGTGCTCGACCTTGAGGGCATCGACCGCGTACTGGATCACCGACAGGGCGTTCAGGTCGGAATGCACCACCACGTTGGCCACGTTGCGGTGCACGAACACCTCGCCCGGGTCCAGCCCGGTGATCTGGTTGGCGGGCACCCGGCTGTCAGAGCAGCCGATCCACAAATATTTGGGGTTTTGCTGGTTGGCCAGGCGTGAGAAATACGCCGGGTTCTCCTGAACCATGCGATCGGCCCAGGCCCGGTTGTTGTCAAAAAGGTGTTGAAGGGATTGGCTCATGCGTCAATTGTCGCAGCGCAGCAAAAACCTCAGCAAGTCTCGGCAAACAGCTCGCGGCCGATCAGCATGCGGCGAATCTCCGACGTGCCCGCGCCGATTTCATACAGTTTGGCGTCGCGCCACAAGCGGCCCAGCGGGTATTCGTTGATGTAGCCGTTGCCGCCATAAATCTGCACGCCTTCGCCCGCCATCCAGGTGGCCTTTTCGGCGCACCACAAAATGACGCTG
>Ga0228701_1002030_pt1 | contig 12792 bp, 10 predicted proteins | sample McNCre117_Aug_MG_2_FD_178017 | JGI IMG/M metagenome (GOLD analysis project Ga0228701, IMG submission 178017) | Freshwater microbial communities from McNutts Creek, Athens, Georgia, United States - 11-17_Aug_MG | ecosystem: Environmental > Aquatic > Freshwater > Creek | place: USA: Georgia...
CGTCGCGGTAGAACACGATGGAATTGGCGATCGACGGGGTTGCCACCCCGATATGGTTCAAACGGCCGAGTTTCATGCCGGGCTCCTCAAAGCGGAATGTTGTCGTGCTTCTTCCACGGGTTTTCGAGCACCTTGCCGCGCAGCTTGCGCAGGCCCAGCGCGATCCGGCGGCGGGTGGAGTGCGGGTGGATCACCTCGTCGATGAAGCCCTTGCTCGCCGCCACGAAGGGATTGGCGAAGGCGTCTTCGTATTCCTTGGTGCGTTCCGCGATCTTGTCGGGATCGCCGATGTCCTGGCGGAAGATGATTTCCACCGCCCCCTTGGCGCCCATCACCGCGATTTCGCCGGTGGGCCACGAATAGTTGAGATCGCCGCGCAGGTGCTTTGACGACATCACGCAATAGGCCCCGCCATAGGCCTTGCGGGTGATCACGGTGATCTTGGGCACGGTGGCTTCGGCATAGGCGAACAGCAACTTGGCGCCGTGCTTGATGATCCCGCCGTATTCCTGGCTCGTGCCCGGCAGGAAGCCCGGCACGTCAACGAAGGTCAGGATTGGGATTTCAAACGCATCGCAGAACCGCACGAAGCGCGCGGCCTTCTTGCTGGCGTTGATGTCGAGCACGCCGGCCAGCACCATCGGCTGGTTCGCGACCACGCCCACGGTGCGCCCTTCAACCCGGCCGAAGCCGCAGATGATATTGGCAGCATGGCCCGGCTGGATTTCAAAAAAATCACCTTCGTCCAGCACCTTGCGCACCACTTCGTGCATGTCATAGGGCTGGTTGGCATTGGCCGGGATCAGCGTGTCGAGGCTTTCTTCCAAACGGTCCCACGGGTCCGAGGTCGGGCGCTCGGGCACCCCGTCGCGGTTGCTCAGCGGCAGGTAATCGATGAGGTCGCGCGCAGTCAGCAGCGCTTCGATATCGTTTTCCAGCGCCAGATCGGCCACCGAGGTCTTGGTCGAATGGGTGATCGCGCCGCCCAGTTCTTCCTGGGTCACGACTTCGTTGGTCACTGTCTTGACCACGTCGGGCCCGGTGACGAACATGTAGGAGCTGTCCTTCACCATGAAGATGAAGTCGGTCATCGCCGGGGAATAGACCGCGCCGCCCGCGCACGGCCCCATGATCAGCGAGAGCTGCGGCACCACGCCCGAGGCGAGCACGTTGCGCTGGAAAATCTCGGTATAGCCGCCAAGCGAGGCGACCCCTTCCTGAATGCGCGCGCCGCCGCTGTCGTTAAGGCCGATCACCGGCGCGCCGACCTTCATCGCCGCGTCCATCACCTTGCAGATCTTCATCGCATGACGTTCGGACACCGCCCCGCCGAACACGGTGAAGTCCTGCGCATAGACATAGACCAGGCGGCCATTGATCGTGCCGCTGCCGGTCACCACGCCGTCGCCCGGGATGGTGGTTTCGGGCATCCCGAAATCGACGCAGTTGTGTTCGACATACATGTCGGTTTCTTCGAAGCTGCCTTCATCGAGCAGGATTTCGAGCCGTTCGCGCGCGGTCAGCTTGCCCTTGGCGTGCTGTGCGTCGGTGCGCTTCTGGCCGCCCCCAAGGCGCGCGGCGGCGCGGCGGCGTTCCATTTCGGCGATGTTTGCGGACATGGTATTTCCCGGCATGTGACAATTGGAAGGCTGCTTCCTGCTCCCGGCCCGGGGCAATGTCCAATGTGAATTTGCAAAGTTGCGAAGTTCAACTTTGCAAAGTAGAACAGCGCCATGAACGCCCCTCGCCGCATCTTCGCCGGCGCCCAGCTGCGCGCCATCCGCACCGAACAGCGGCTCAAGCAGGCCGAACTGGCCGCCGCGCTGGCGATCAGCCCGTCCTACCTCTCGCAACTGGAAAACGACGACCGCCCGCTGACCCCGGCGCTGGTCGAACGGCTGGCCCGCGCCTTCCCGCTCGACTGGCGTGAAATCGGCGCGGGCGATGCCGAAACCCGGTTGGCGGCGCTGCGCGAGGCCAATGCCGACCCGCTGTTCGCCGAACCGCTCGACGCCGCGCAGCTGGCGCGCTTTGCCGAACAGCAACCCCAGCTGTCCGAACGGTTCGTGGCGCTGCACGAAGCCTATCGCCGCACCCAGCAGCGATTGCAGATGGTCGACGAGGCGCTGAGCGCGGAAACCGGCACCGTCTCGCGCCTGCCGTGGGAAGAGGTGCGCGACTGGTTCCACTTCGAGGGCAACTATGTCGACAGCATCGACCATGCCGCGGAAGGCCTTGCCGAAACGCTGGCAGGCCGCGCGCTGACCCCGGATACCGCCGCGATCGAGGGCTATCTGCGCGATGCGCTGTCGATCTCGCTGGTCTATTCAGCGCAGGCGGGGCTGCGCAGCTTCGATGCCGAAATGGGCCACCTGACGATCGATCCCGGCCAGCCATCGGAAAGCCGGCGGTTTCAGCTTGCCCACCAGCTCGTCGCGCTCGCGCTCAAGGACGAGATCGCCGCCGTGGTCGAAAACGCGCGGCTCGGCAGCGCGGCTTCGCGCCAATTGCTGTTCGTGGGGCTGTGCAATTACGCGGCGGGTGCGCTGCTGATGCCCTATCGCCGGTTCCGCAGCCAGGCCCGCGCGGTGCGCCACGATATCGACCGGCTGGCCCAGACTTTCGGCACCAGCTTCGAGCAGACCTGCCACCGCCTCTCGACCCTTCAGCGCGAAGACGCGCGCGGCGTGCCGTTCTTCTTCTGCCGGGTCGACATGGCCGGGAACATCACCAAGCGCCATTCGGCCACCCGGCTGCAATTTGCGCGGTTCGGCGGGGCCTGCCCGCTGTGGATCGTGCACGAAGCAGTAGCGATCCCTGATCGGATTCTGGTGCAGCTTGCCGAAACCCCAGATGGGGTGCGCTATGTCTCGATGGCCAAGGGGCTGGTCAAACCCTCGGGCAGCTATGAGCGCAGCCCCCGCCGCTATGCCGTGGCACTGGGCTGCGAGGCCGAGCACGCGGGCGAATTCGTCTATGCCGACGGGCTCGACCTTGGCAGCCCACGCGCGGCCACGCGGATCGGGATTTCCTGCCGCATCTGCCCGCGCGCCGATTGCGACCAGCGCGCCTTCCCCCCCAGCGACCGCGCGATCACCGTCGATCCCGACAGCCGGGGGGTCGTGCCCTATCGCCTGGCCTGAACGCGCGGCTTAAGCGGCGAGCCGCTCAGCGCATCAGCACCAGTTCTTCAGCCATCGAGGGATGCAGCGCGACCGTGGCATCGAACTGGCTCTTGGTCAGCCCGGCCTTCACCGCGATGGCGGCCGATTGCAGGATTTCGGGCGAATCCGGGCCGATCATGTGGATGCCCAGCACCTTGTCCGACTTGCCGTCGACCACCAGCTTGTAGAAGCCGCGCTCGGCCGTGGCGGCGAACATGTTCTGCATCGGGCGGAAGTCCGAGGTGAACACCTTCACCTCATGCCCCATGTCGCGCGCCTGCGCTTCGGTCAGCCCGACCGCGGCGATCGGCGGCTGCGAGAACACCGCGCTCGGGATCGCGTCATAAGCGGTCGAACGCGGATTGCCGCCAAACACGGTATCGGCAAAGGCGTGGCCCTCGCGGATCGCCACCGGGGTCAGTTGCACACGGTCGGTCACATCGCCCACGGCATAGATGCTGTCACACGCGGTCTTGCCGTAGTCATCGACCGGGATTTCCCCGTTCCCACCCAGCGTGATGCCCGCGCTGTCCAGCCCGAGCCCATCAGTCTTGGGCTTGCGGCCGGTGGCGACCAGCACGACATCGGCTGCGATCGGATCGCCCTCGCCGGCATGGACCAGCAGCGATCCATCGGCCTGACGCTCAACCTTACGGAGCGGACGGTTGAAACCGAACTCGATCCCGCGTGCCTGCATGATCGGCAGCAGCCGCTCGGTAATCCCTTCGTCATAGCCGCGCAGGATCTTGTCGCTGCGGTTGACCACGGTGACCTGGCTGCCCAGCGCATTGAACACGCCGGCGAATTCCAGCGCGATATAGCCCGCCCCCTGGATCACGATCCGCTTGGGCAATTCGGGCAGGTGGAACACCTCGTTCGAGGAGATGCAGTGCTCCGCCCCTTCGATGTCGGGCATGACCGGCCAAGCGCCAACCGCGACGAGGATGTACTTCGCGCTGATTTCCCGGCCCGAGGACAGCTTCACGCTGTGCGCGCCGGTAACGGTCGCGCGCTCGGCGAAATGCTCGACCTTGTTGTTGTCGAGCGTCGAGGTGTAGGCGCGTTCGAGCCGGTCAACGTCGCTCGCCACGAAATCGCGCAGCTTGGCCCAGTCAAACGAGGCGCCCTCGATCGTCCAGCCATATTGCTCGGCATCGTGGAGCTGGTGCGCGAAGTGGCTGGCATAGACCATCATCTTCTTGGGCACGCAGCCCCGGATCACGCAGGTTCCGCCGATGCGGAACTCTTCAGCCACGGCGACCTTCGCCCCGTGCGAGGCGGCGATGCGGCTCGCGCGGACCCCGCCCGAACCGGCACCGATCACGAAAAGGTCATAGTCGAACTCGGACATCGCTAACTCCTGTTACGAAGCGCGATATGGCGCGTGCCTTGCCCGATTGCCAGCCGGTTTTCCCTTGCCCGCGAAAAGCTGGGCTACTTGATCCCGGCTTCGGCCAGCAGCGCCTCGGTGCTGGCGTCGAATTCTGCCTCGCCGGTAACGATCGCCTTGGCGATTTCCTTGCCCAGTTCGACCCCGAACTGATCGAACGAGTTGATTTCCATCAGCACGCCGCCGGCAAAGGTGCGGTGTTCGTGGAACGCGATCAGCGCGCCGAGCGTGGCCGGCCCCAGATCTTCGCACAGGATCGTCGCCGACGGGCGGTTGCCCGGATAGGCCCGCGCCGGATCGCTGGCGGCCTTGCCCGCCATCAGCGCCGCGCCTTGCGCAAAGCAGTTGGCCAGCAGGTTGCGGTGGTGCGCAGGGTCAAGCTCGTCGCCCGGCACGATGCTGGCGATGAAGTCCACCGGCACCAGATTGGTGCCCTGATGAAGCAGCTGGAACACGGCGTGCTGGGCATCGGTGCCCACTCCGCCCCAGGTGATCGGCGCGGTCGCCCCATCCACCGGCGAGCCATCGGCCTTCACCGACTTGCCGTTCGATTCCATTTCGAGCTGCTGGAGATAGTCCGGGAACAGGCGCAGGCGCTCGTCATAGGCGAACACCGCTCGGGTCTGGCAGCCGCGCAGGCGGGCATAGAGCAGATCGCCATAGGCCGCGCGCAGCGGCAGGTTGGCGATGCCATCGGTTTCGAGGAAGTGGCGGTCCATCGCCGCTGCGCCATCGAGGAATTCGGCAAAGTCTTCCCAGCCCGTGGCCAGCGCCACCGGGAAGCCGATCGACGACCACAGCGAATAGCGCCCGCCAACGCTTTCCGAGAACGGCAGGATGCGGGTTTCATCAACGCCCCATTCCACCGCCTTGTCGGGATAGGCGGTCAGCGCGACCACCCGGCCATAGGGATCCTCAACCCCGCCCTCAGCCAACCAGGCCAGCGCCGAGGCCGCATTGGTCATCGTCTCGGTAGTGGTGAAGGTCTTGGAGGCGACCGCGACCAGCGTGGTCTTGGGATCGCACTTGGCGAAGGCGGCTTCCAGCGCCACGCCATCGATGTTCGACACCACCTGCACGTCGACCAGCGCGCCGTCGCGGGTCAGCGCGTCGATCGCCAGCGCCGGGCCCAGCGCCGAACCGCCGATGCCGATGTGGATCAGGTGCTTGATTTCACCCAGCGCGCCGCCGTGGATCGCACGGACCAGGCTGGCCATGCGGGCGTGGAATGCCCCGGCGAGTTCAACGCTGTCTGCCTGCCCGACCCCGCGCTGCGCGGTATGTTCCACCGCGCGCGCTTCGGTGACGTTGATCGCGTCGCCGCCGAACATGGCGGCGCGCTTGGCGGTAAAATCGGTTGCGGCGGCCAGCGCCTCGAACGCGGCGATATGCGCGGCATCGAGATGGGTCTTGGACCAATCAAAGCGCACCGCCCCGCCCGGCAGGTCAAGCTTGGCCGACAGCGCATCAAGGCGCCCGGCATCGGCGAACAATTCGGCCAGAGTTGGCCGGGGCAGTCCTTCCAGCGTGGTCCATGCCGCCTGCACTGCCTTGTTCATCGTCCTGCTCCACCTTGTGATCGGAACCGGGCCTATGCCCGCTCGCCGGCGCGCGGCCAAGCGTGGAAAACGTATTCAGACCGCCCGAAACCCCAAGTCGCTTGTCGATCATTAACAAAAGCTACCTTGACGAGCGCGGGCCCGGCCAACAAGGAGGTCGGGATGACCGAACCCACCACTGCCGAGCCGCAGGCCGCCGCGCCGACCAAGCCGAAGAAGAAGGAGGAAGACAGCTTCCCCGTCTTCGTCCTGAAGCTGGCGATCGTGGTGGCGGTGTTCCGCAGCTTCGTGTTCTCGCCCTTCAACATCCCCAGTGAATCGATGCTGCCGCGGCTGGAAAACGGCGATTACCTGCTCGCCGCCAAGTGGCCCTATGGCTATTCGCACTTCTCGCTGCCCTTCAGCGTCGGCCTGCTGCCCGAAAAGCGGCTGTTTGCCTCCACCCCGGCGCGCGGCGACGTGGTGATCTTCAAGCAGCCTCCGCTCAACGATGTCGATTACATCAAGCGCGTGATCGGCCTGCCGGGCGACCATGTGCAGATGCGCGGCGGCGTGCTGTGGCTCAACGGCAAGCCGGTGCCCAAGCAGCGCCTCGCCGATTTCGAAATTCCCGTCAGCGGCAACACCCACTGCCTCTCGCCGCAGTTCGAGGGCAAGCGCGCCGATGGCACCGACGTGTGCCGCTATCCGCGCTATCAGGAAACACTGCCCGAAGGCCGCAGCTATGACGTGCTCGACCTTGGCACCCGCCCGCAGGACGACACCGAGGAATTCATCGTTCCCGAGGATCACCTGTTCCTGATGGGCGACAACCGCGACAATTCCGAGGACAGCCGCTTCGAAGCCCAACCCGGTCAGGGCATCGGCATGGTGCCGATGGACAACCTGGTTGGCCGCGCCACGGTGATGATGTTCTCGACCAATGGCGATGCCCATTGGCTCAAGCCCTGGACCTGGTTCACCGCCGCGCGGTGGAGCCGGATCGGCGGAACCTTCTGAGGTCGCGTGCTCGAACGTCAAACCCACGATTTTCTGGCCCAGCTTGCGGGGCGGGAGCCGGTTGACCAAGCCTTGTGGATCGAGGCCCTGACCCACGGCAGCACCGGGGCAGCGCGCGATTACCAGCGGCTTGAGTTCCTGGGCGACCGGGTGCTCGGCATGGTCATCGGCGAATGGCTCTACACGCTTGAAGGCGGCGACGAAGGCCGCCTTTCGCAGCGGCTCAACGCGCTGGTCAGCCGCGCGACCTGTGCCCGCGTCGCCCGCGCGGTTGGCCTTGGCCAGCACATCCGCATGGGCAAGCAGGCGCGCGACGATGGCGGCCACGATAGCGACAACATCCTGGGCGACGTGATGGAAGCCCTGATCGGCGCGAGCTTCGTCACCCAGGGCTTCGATGCCACGCGTGACATGGTGCACCGGCTGTGGGCCGATATCGTTGCCGGCAAGACCGGACAGGCCAAGCACCCCAAGTCCGCCTTGCAGGAATGGGCCGCGGGCAATCGCCGCAAGATGCCCGAATACACGCTGGTCGAGCGCACCGGCCCCGACCATGCGGCGCGCTTTACCGTGGCCGTCGCAATCAACGGCGTGGGTCAGGCCCTCGCCACCGCCAATTCGATGCGCGAAGCTGAAACGCTCGCCGCAGCCGCCTTCATGGAGAGATATGGATGACACAGCATTGCGGACTCGTCGCCGTTATCGGCGCGCCCAATGCGGGCAAGTCGACCTTGGTCAACGCATTGGTCGGGCAGAAGGTCGCGATCGTCTCGGCCAAGGCCCAGACCACCCGCGCCCGGCTGATGGGCATTGCGCTTGATGGCGAAGCGCAGATCATTCTGGCCGACACCCCCGGCATCTTCGCGCCCAAGCGCCGGCTCGACCGCGCGATGGTCAGCGCGGCATGGGACGGCGCGCAGGAAGCCGACGCGATCCTGCTGGTAGTCGATGCCCGCAAGAAGAAGCTCGATTACCTCGACTCGATCCTCGAAGCACTCAAGGACCGGCCCGAGCGCAAGATCGTCGTGCTCAACAAGGTCGATGAAATTGCCAAGGAACCGCTGCTGGTCACCGCCCAGGCGCTGGCCGGGGAAGACCAGTTCGCCGAAGTGTTCTTCGTCTCGGCGCTGACCGGCGATGGCGTGCCCCAGCTCAAGGCGCGGCTGGCCGAACTGATGCCCGAAGGCCCGTGGCACTATCCCGAAGATCAGGTTTCCGACGCCAGCGAGCGCCTGCTCGCCGCCGAAATCACCCGCGAACAGCTCTACCGCCAGCTCCACGACGAACTGCCCTATGACAGCATCGTGCGGCCCGAAAGCTATACCGCCCGCAAGGACGGCTCGATCGAGATCCACCAGCAGATCGTCATCGCCAAGGACAGCCAGAAGGGCATCGTGCTGGGCAAGGGCGGCGCCAAGCTGAAAGCGATCGGTGAGGCCGCGCGCAAGGAACTGGCCGAGATCCTTGGGGTCAAGGTCCACCTGTTCCTGCACGTCAAGGTCGACGAACGCTGGGGCGACGACAAGGAAATCTACGAGGAAATCGGGCTGGAGTGGGTGCGCTAACCGCACCCTCCTCCCGCCAAAATGCTGCGACCTAGCGCAGCTTGGCGATCCCGATCCCGTCCTGCTTAGCGCGCTCCTTGGTCGATTCCTCGCTGCGGTTCAGCGCCTTGGCAATTTCCTTGAGCCCCTTGCCCTTGCCCGCCAGCGTGTGAAGCTTCTGGATCTCGTCAGCCTTCCACGGCTGGCGGTGGCGTTCGAACTTCTCGGCCATCAGCTGTCCGCCTTGTCGGCCGGAGCCTTCTTGGCCGCAGTCTTTTTCGCGGGCGCCTTCTTCGCGGGTGCCTTCTTGGCAGCGGGCTTCTTGGCGGCAGCCTTCTTCGGAGCCGCCTTCTTCGGAGCAGCCTTGCGGCCACCCTTCTTGGCGGGGCCCTTGGCGGCCTTTTCGGTGATCAGCGTCACCGCTTCCTCAGCCGTCAGATCCTCGGGCTTCTTGTCGCGCGGCAAGGTGGCGTTGGTGGTGCCGTCGGTGACGTAGGGGCCATAGCGCCCGGCCATCAGCTTCATCTCGCCGCCGCTCTCCGGGTGCGGCCCGAAGGTCTTGAGCGGCTCTGCCGCGGTGCGCGCGCCGCGCCCGCCGCCAGCGGCCGCCTCGGCCAGCCGGACCACCGCCGCGTTCATGCCCGTATCGAACACTTCGGCCGTGCCGCGCAGCTTAGCGTACTTACCATTGTGCGCGAGATAAGGGCCATAACGACCTATATTCGCAACGATATCTTCACCCGTTTCCGGGTGCTTGCCGATATTGCGCGGCAGCGACAGCAGCTTCACCGCCCAGTCGAGGGTGAGTTCGCCAATGTCCTTGGGGATCGAGGCACGGGCTGCTTCCTTGCCGTCACCCATCTGGATGTAGGGACCAAAGCGCCCGGCCTTGCGCAGGATCGGCTCACCGCTTTCGGGGTGCTTGCCCACTTCGGCGTCACCGCCGCCATCGGCCGCACCGCCCGGCTGAGCGAACTTGCGGGTGAACTTGCACTCGGGATAGTTCGAGCAGGCAACGAAGGCCCCGTAACGCCCACCGCGCAGCGACAGGCGCCCTGCGGCACAGGCCGGGCACTTGCGCGGATCGCTGCCATCCTCGCTCGGCGGGAACAGGTAATCGGACAGGAATTCGTCGAGCGCCTCGGTCACTTCCGAGGGCTTCTTTTCCATCACTTCGTCGGACTTGGGCTTGAAGTCCTTCCAGAAGGCTTCGAGTACGGCCTTCCACTGGGCGCGGCCGCCCGACACATCGTCAAGCTCGTCCTCCATCCCGGCGGTGAATTCGTAGGCCACATAACGCGGGAAGAAGCGTTCGAGGAACGCCGTCAGCAGGCGCCCGCTTTCCTCGGCGAAGAAGCGGTTCTTCTCGGTGCGGACATAGGCCCGGTCCTTGAGCACCTGGATCGTCGCGGCATAGGTCGAAGGCCGGCCGATCCCGAGTTCTTCGAGCCGCTTGACCAGCGTGGCTTCGGAATAGCGCGGCGGCGGCTGGGTGAAGTGCTGGTTGGCATCGACGGCGCGGCGCGCGGGCGCATCGCCGGCGTGGAGCACCGGCAGCATCGCGCTGTCATCGTCGTCATCGCCCGGCTTCTGATCGAGACTTTCGTCATAGACCGCCAGGAAGCCCGGGAACTTCACCACCTGCCCGGTGGCGCGCAGTTCGTGCTGGCCGGTGCCATCGCGCAGCGTCACGCTGGTCCGCTCGATTACGGCCGAGGCCATCTGGCTGGCGATTGCGCGCTTCCAAACCAGTTCATAGAGCCGCGCCTCATCGCCGTGACCATAGTGATCCTTGCCGAAATCAGTCGGGCGGATGGCTTCGTGGGCCTCCTGCGCGTTCTTGGCTTTGGTTTCGTAATGACGTGGTTTTTCAGGCAGGTAATGGCCATTGTTATAGCGATCACTGATCGCCTTGCGCGCGGCAGAAATGGCGCTGGGGTCCATCTGCACGCCGTCGGTCCGCATGTAGGTGATCGCGCCGGCCTCATACAGCGTCTGGGCCACGCGCATCGTATGGCTGGCCGAGAAGCCCAGCTTGCGCGCAGCTTCCATCTGCAGGGTCGAAGTGGTGAACGGCGGATAGGGGTTGCGGCGGGTCGGACGGGTGTCGACCTCTTCGACCTTGAAGCTGCCGGCTTCCACCGCCGCCTTGGCGCGGGCCGCACTGCCTGCATCGCCGAGGCTCAGCTTGTCGAGCTTGGTCCCTTCGAACTTGACCAGCCGGGCCGGGAACTGGGTGCCGAGATGCTCAAGCTGGGCGATCACCGACCAGTATTCCTGCGGGCGGAACACCTCGATCTCGCGCTCGCGCTCAACGATTAGGCGCAGCGCCACCGATTGCACGCGGCCTGCGCTCTTCGCGCCGGGGAGCTTGCGCCACAGCACCGGCGAAAGCGTGAAGCCGAACAGGTAATCGAGCGCGCGGCGCGCCAGATAGGCGTCGATCAGATCCTGATCGAGTTCGCGCGGGCGGGTCATTGCCTCGGTCACGGTCTGCTTGGTGATCGCGTTGAAGGTCACGCGCTGAACGTCCTTGGGAAGCGCCTTGCGCTTGGCCAGCAGTTCACGCACGTGCCACGAAATCGCCTCGCCTTCGCGATCAGGGTCAGTCGCGAGGATCAGACGGTCGGCGCCCTTGGCGGCATCGGTGATGGCCTTCACCTGGCGCTGCTTGTCGCCGTACAGCTCCCAATCCATCGAGAATTCCTCGTCCGGGCGGACCGAGCCGTCCTTGGGCGGCAGGTCGCGAACGTGGCCGTAACTGGCAAGCACCTTGTAGTCCTTGCCGAGATACTTCTCGATGGTCTTCGCCTTGGCGGGGGATTCAACGATGACAAGTTGCATGGCGGTCTAGAGCATTCCTCACGTGTATACGTACGCGCGATGGTGACGGCGGCGGCGGCGGCGTCAAGCCCGAGTAGGCATCAGCCCTCGCCCGACAGGCTGACCCGCCCGCCGGCATGGCGCGCCAGCCGCCCGGCCAGTTCCAGCTCAAGCAGCGCAAGCTGCACCGCCGCCGCGCCCGCCGCGCTCTGACGGATCAGTTCATCGATCGAAACCGGCGCGCGGGTCAGCAGCGCCGCGATGTCTGCCGGATCGACGCTCGGATCATCGCCCAGCGCCGCAAAATCGGCGGCAGCTTCACGCAGGGCGCTGCGCGGGGCGCCGTCGAACCCGGTGACCAGTTCGATCACATCGGCCGCATTCTGCACCAGTACCGCGCCTTCACGGATCAGCTGGTTGCAGCCCTGCGAACGCACATCGAGCGGCGATCCCGGCACGGCCATCACCTCGCGCCCGGCCTCTGCCGCCAGCCGTGCGGTGATCAGCGAGCCCGATTTGGGCGCGGCCTCGATCACCACGGTTCCCGCAGCCAAACCGGCGATGATCCGGTTGCGGGTCGGGAAATGGCGGGCAAGCGGCTCGGTGCCGGGCGGTTGTTCGGCGAGCAGCAGGCCCTCGCTGGCCACCCGCTCCTGCAGGTCGGCGTGCTGGGGCGGATAGGCGATGTCGATCCCGCTGGCGATGACACCCACGGTGCCGCCCGCCAGGCTCGCCTCATGCGCAGCACCATCAATCCCGCGGGCCAGCCCAGAGGCGACGACGAAACCTGCTTCCGACAGGTCGGCGGCGAACTGGCGCGCCAGCTTGACCGCCGCGGCCGAGGCATTGCGCGCCCCCACGATCGCCACGCAGGGCCGCGCTGCCAGCGCCAGATCGCCCCGCAGGGTCAGGATCGGCGGCGGGCTGTCACACTGGGCAAGCAGCGGCGGATAATCAGGGGAATCGTGGAACAGATACCGCGCCCCGGCCTTGCGCACGGCGGCGATTTCATCGGTGATGCGCTGCTCACTGGCGGCGCGGTAGGATGCCCCGCCCCGCCCGGCGAGATCGGGCAGCGCTGCTAGCGCGGCCTCGGCGCTGCCGCAGCGGTGCAGCAACTGGCGGTACGATACCGGGCCGATATTGGGCGAACGCAGCAGGCGGATGCGGGCAAAGGCCTCCTCCTGCGACAGCGTGCCCATCAGCCTTTCGACCCGACTTTCGGTTCGGTCCCGGCAATCAGGCGCTGGATATTGGCCCGGTGCAGCACGAAGATCAGCGCCGCAATCCCGGCCAGCACCGGCACCAGCGCA
>Ga0228701_1002037_pt1 | contig 12765 bp, 11 predicted proteins | sample McNCre117_Aug_MG_2_FD_178017 | JGI IMG/M metagenome (GOLD analysis project Ga0228701, IMG submission 178017) | Freshwater microbial communities from McNutts Creek, Athens, Georgia, United States - 11-17_Aug_MG | ecosystem: Environmental > Aquatic > Freshwater > Creek | place: USA: Georgia...
GAAGCCCTCAGTGTCCTTGAGGCGCACATCGCCAGCAAAGAGCGAGCCAGCGCCGCCCACAACGAAGATGCGTGCATCCGGCTTGGAATCAATGATTGCCTGGTGCGCATCGATGATGATCGAGTGCGGCTCACCCGTGCGGCTGGGGCCCGATGCGATCACGACTGCATCGTGCTTGCCAGCGATCTCAGTGAAGGTGCCGAGGTCGGTGAGGTCAGCCTGCGCTCCGAATGCGCCGTTGATGGATGTTCCGGTGCGGCTCAGCGCGGTCACCTGGTGCCCACGGTCAACGGCTTCTTTGGTGATCTGGCTTCCGACCATTCCGGTGGCGCCGTAGATAGCAATCTTCATGGGACTTCCTTGTCATGCGGTTCGAAGAATTTGTAACTCCATCCAACCAGAAACTCCCCCGGTGCATTTACCGCGAGAATTTTCTGGACCCGCCCAAATAAAGAAGCCCCGCGGTTATCCGCGAGGCCCCTCTACAGTCGTGAACTACTTGGAGACGGTTGCCGAGGCGTTCGACTCGTAGCTGGTGTTGGTCGCTTCGAAGAAGTTGACCAACTGAAGGGTGTCGTTGGCAGTGGCCATCCACTTTGCCGGGTTCGACACGTTGTACTCTGGCTCGAAGCCGAGCTCCTCGAGGCGACGGTCAGCCAGGTACTTGACGTACTGGTTGATGTAGTTCGAGTTGAGACCGAGGATTCCGTTGGGCAGCAGGTCGCGGTTATACTCCTCTTCCATCGCCACGGCGTCCACGATCATCTGCTTGATTTCGGCAGCGAACTCGGGGGTCTGCAGGTCGGGGTTCTCTTCGAGAACGGTGAGGATGAGGTTGATGCCGAACTTGAGGTGCAACGACTCGTCGCGCACAACCCAGTCCATGAGCGAACCGAAGTTACGCAACAGGTTGCGCTGACGGAAGCTCAGGGCGACCATGAAGCCCGAGTAGAACCAGATGCCCTCGAGGATGACGTTGTAGGCAACCAGGTTGCGCACGAAGTCCATCTTGCCCTCGGTGGTGGTGATGTCGAGAGTCTGCTCGGTCATGCGCTTGATGAAGCTGACCTCGAACTCCTCTTTGCGAGCCATCGAAGGCACCTTCACGTGCGAGGAGTATGCCTCTTCGCGGTCGATCGGGAAGGTCTCGAGGACGTACTCGAAGGACATGCAGTGGTTGGCTTCTTCCCACATCTGCTTGGCGAGGTAGAGGTGCGCCTCGGGAGCGTTGACGTAGGGGTAAACGCCGAAGGCCAGAGCCTTGTTGACGAGCAGCTCGTTCGGATTGAAGTACGACATCAAGAAGGTGATGGCGTGACGCTCTTCGTCGGTCATCTTCTTGAAGTCGGCGATGTCCTCGCCAAGCTGGATTTCGTTGGGGAACCAGGTGTTAGCTACTGCCTGGTCATAGAGGTCCATCGCCCATTTATAGGTAACGGGCTTGAGCAAGAGACCTTCTTGTACGCCGGTGCCGAGAATGCCCATGATGCGCTCCTTAGTGTCGTTTCTTGTTCTGAATTACTGGCAGCTGTCGCACTGCAGAGCATCCATGGGATCCTCTGGCACGAAGTAGCCGTCAACGGTGGTGGTGAATGTTTCGTTCATTATTTGGACACTGCTCCGAATCCGAAGCCACGGCGTGGTGCGGCCGCAGCGGTTGCTTCTGTGGTTTCTGCAGGGGCGCCTGCAGTAATGGTTTCTGCCTTGTTGACCTTGACCGTCGACTGCTCTGCGGTGTGACGCGGCTTCATGTGCAGGTAGTACGTGGTCTTCACGCCGCGCGTCCAGGCCTCGGAGTAGATGTCGACCATGTCGCCAAGGTCGCGCGTCTCGAGGTACATGTTGCGGCTGATGGCCTGGTCGATCCACTTCTGGCAGCGGGCGGCAACCTCGATGAACGAGGTGGGCGAAAGCTGGAAGCTGGTCTTGTACACGTCTTTGAGGTGCTGCGGAATGGCCGGAATCGACTGAATGTCACCCTGGCTACGCAGAATGTCTTCGCGCACCGACTCCCAGAGCCCGAGCTTCTGCAGGTCAGCAACCAGGTTGCGGTTGACCTCGAGGAACTTGCCCGAGCTGGTCGCGCGGCTGAAGATCTGCGAGAACTGCGGGTCGAGACCCGGGGTGGTTCCGGCCACGAGACCGATGGATGCGGTGGGCGCGATAGCCATGAGCGTCGCGTTGCGAATTCCGCCCTTGACGGCGACGCGCAGGGCATCCCAGTCGAGGGTGGTCTTGCGCGTTACCTCGATCGGAACACCACGGTCGGCCTCGGCGAGGTCGATGCTGTCGAAGGGCACGAGCCCCTGCGACCAACGGCTGCCGGCGAAGTTGTTGTAGGCACCGCGTTCCTTGGCGAGCTCAACGCTCGCCTCTATTGCTGCGTACGAGATGTGCTCGGTGATTTCGTCGATGAGGTCGTAGGCCTCTTCTGACTCGTAGGAGTAGCCCAAGCGCTCGATGACATCGGTGAAGCCCATGAGGCCCAGGCCGATGGCGCGGTTCTCTGCGTTTGAGTAGTCAGCCTCAGAAACCGACGAACGCGTGATGTCGATGAGGTTGTCGAGCTGACGCACGGCGAGCTTGGCGCTCTCGGCGATCTTCTCCCAGTCCATCTTGCCGTCGGTGATGTGACGCGACAGGTTGATCGAAGCGAGGTTACAGACCGACACGTTGTCTTCATCCTGCGGGAGGGTGATCTCGGTGCAGAGGTTCGATGAGTGAATGGTGCCGGTGTTGTTGTTGAGGGCACGCAGGTTGATCGTGTCTTTCCAGGTCAGCCACGGGTGGCTGGTGGTCTGGAGCGACATGAGGATGGCCTGGAACTGCTCGCGTGCACCGATCTTCTTGTACATGTGCATGCGGCCTGCCTCGGCCTCTGCCACGTAGTGGTTGTAGCGCTCGGAGAAGGCCTTGCCGTAGAGCTCGTTGAGGTCGGTGACCTCGAGCGGGTCGAACAGGTACCAGTCTTCGTCGTTCTGAACGCGCTTCATGAACTCGTCGCTGATCCAGACGGCGGTGTTGGCGGTACGGGTACGACGGTAAGGGTCACCCGAGTTGTTGCGCAGCTCGAGGAACTCCGGGAAGTCCATGTGCCAGTTCTCCATGTAGAAGCAGAGGGCACCGAACTTCTTACCGCCGCGGCTGACCGCGCGCAGAATCGAGTCGATGGTGTGCATGAACGGGATAGGACCGGTCGAGGTGGTGTTGTTCGAACGGATGGGCGAGCCTTGAGCGCGCAGCTTGGTAACCGAGAGACCGATTCCACCGGTTCCCTTGGTGAGCCACATGACATCGCGCGTGGTCTTGGCGATGTGCTCCATGTCGTCTTGCATCTCGAGCACGAAGCAGTTGGCAAGCTGGGGCGAGATAGTTCCTGCGTTCACGAGGGTCGAACCGGCAGCGAGGTACTCGAGCGAGCTCATCTTCTCGTAGAACTTGACGGCAGCTTCGTTGGGGTTCTTCTCGTTGAGCGAGAGACCCATAGCGATGCGCATCCAGAAGTACTGGGGAACCTCAAGCGGGTCGCCGTTGCGTCCCTTGATGCCGTAGCGGTTGTTCAGCGTGACAACACCGATGTACTTGAGCAGGTCATCGTGCTCGGGGTTGAGGTGGGTAGCCAGCTCGTCGAGGTCAAACATCTGGCCGAGGCGTGCGTCGAGGAGGCCTTCTTCGACACCGCGCAGCATGTTCGCCTTGAAGTGGTCGCGGTGCAGCTTGGTGAGCTCATCGCGGGTGCGGTATTCACCGAGCACGCTCTTGTAGATGGTCTTGAGCAGCAGGCGTGCGGCAACGATGTCGAACGCGGGGTCATCTTTGACGTTCTGCAGGGCGACCTGAATGACCGCCTCGTCGAGCTGCTGCGTGGTGATGCCATCGAACAGTGTGATTTCAAGCTCGGTAGCAATCTGCGTGACCCACGCGATGCTGTCGTTGAGGCCTTCGGCGGCCTCTTCGATAGCCAGATTGATCTTGTTGGCGTCGTATGGTTCACGCTCGCCGTTGCGCTTGACAACTGTGATTGACACGTCAAATACCCCTTGGAAATGGCCTCAAATGCTCGCCAGTGGATTGGCGGCTCAATCACTATATAAGGGGTTCGCCACGATTGCGTAACCCTACATATTGTGGGCGTGTCATCCACAACTGTGGATAACTTTTGCCGAATTTTGCACATATTCACATGCCGTTTACTCGTGATTCGATGCCCTCGTGCGAAGCGGCCAAGCGCCTAGACTGAGGGGCGTTGTGAGGCGTTACGCGAAAATTCTGCGCGCACCCGGGGTCGCTCGGGTGCTGTTTTCGCAACTCACCGCACGCTTTCCCTTTGGGATGCTCTCCATCGCGTTTCTCGTCTTCGCCGAGCGCACCTACAACTCCTATGCCGTGGCAGGCGCCGTACTCGGCGCGATGAGTCTGGGCAACGCTGTTGCCGGACCGATCTCCTCCCGACTGCTCGGGGTGTGGGGCATTCGCCAGGTGGTGATGGGCACCATCCTGATTTGTTCGGCCACGCTGACGGTCATGGCTTTCGCGCCGATGCCCTCCTGGGTCATGATGGCTCTCGGCGTCATCGCCGGTGCCACCTATCCCCCAGTGCAATCGGCGGTTCGCACGATCTATCCGGCGATGGTCGAAGACACCCAGATCAACGCGCTCTACTCGCTCGACGCAGCGGCCCAAGAAATCATCTGGATCATCGGCCCGGTGATGACCACGTTCGTGAGCATCCAAATCAATGCTGTGTTGGGCATCATGCTCGCCGTGGCGTTCTTTATCTTCGGCGGACTCTGGTTCATCACCTCCCCCGCGGTCGCTAGCGTGCAACTGCCACGCTCAAATTCGCGCTTCGGTGCGGTTCTGCGCCGTCCGCTCGTCTCGCTCAACACGGTCATTGGTCTGCTGCTGGTCGCATCGTTCGCGGCCGCCGAAGCGGGCATCATCGCCGTGTTCGGCGATGGCAACTCGCAATCCGGGTTTGTGCTCGGCATTTGGGCGTTCGGGTCACTCATTGGCGGCCTTGCCCTCGGCCACCGACGCACCCGACCGTTCAGTACGGCTCAGTATGTCGCGCTATCGCTGGCTGGCCTCGCGCTAGCCCTGTTCTCAACCGACTTTTGGTGGCTCGCCGCGACGCTACTGCTGTCCGGCATTGGTGTAGCTCCAACGTTGGCCACCTTGTTCGCCACAGTGACCTCAAGCGTCGACTTCAGCGAAACCCCCGAAGCGTTCGGATGGCTCGGCACAGGTCAGCTCATCGGTGCGGCTTCCGGCGCCGCCGTTGCCGGAATTGCCATTGATCATTTCGGCGCGCATGCGGCACTCATCGTCTCAGCACTGTTCATGGTTCTCACCTTGGCGACCGCGTTCGTAGCGGTGCCGTGGATGCCAAAGAAAATTACTGGCGATTAGGGCTGCAGGCGTTCGCGACTCCAGGTGCCATCGTCCGCTCGCGAGAATAGTATCCGGTCGTGAAAACGCATCGACCGCCCTGCCCAAAATTCGATGGCGCGTGGGCGAATAAGGTATGCGCCCCAGTTGTGCGGTCGCGGCACTGAGGTCTCGCCCGGGTATTGCGCCTCGAGCTCGGCGAGCTGTTCATCGAGTTGCTCACGCGAGGCCACGGGCGTGGACTGGTGGCTCGCGGCTGACGCGAGTTGCGCACCGCGCGGGCGAGCATTCCAGAGACGGTCAGAGACCTCGTCGGGCGCCACCTCGGCCGACCCGTACACGATGACCTGGTGCTTGAGCGCGTACCACCCGAACACGGCCGAGACCTCGGGGTGGGCATCCAGAGCCTTGCCTTTGTGCGAATCGCGGTTGGTCACGAAGACGAAGCCCTCGTCACTGAGGTCTTTGAGCAGCACGGTGCGGGCGCTGGCGGCGCCATCTGGGTCGACCGTGGCGAGCACCATTGCGTTCGGCTCAAAAATCTCGGCAGCTTCGGCCTGCTCGAGCCACGCCCGAAATAGCGCGTAGGGATCATTGCCCGCCTGTTCCTCGGTGAGACCCTCGTGACCGTAATCGGTGTGCTGGTGCAGTGACTTCATAGGCTCAGCCTAGAAGTGTTACGAAATATATCCCTGAGTTACCCAACAAGTCGTTGAGATTCGCGGCCGATATGGCATCCAACCTACGGTGATGACATCAGCTTCTCACCGACACATTTGGAGACGTCCCATGAGCAACGCAACGCTTGAATCACTGGCACCAGCCATCACCGACGAAGACCGCGCCACCCGCCTGACCGAAGCCGGCACATTCTGGAATGGCCACATCGCCGCGGACAAAAACAATGCCAAGTTGACCTACCTGGTCAAGGGCTACGGCGAAGGCTCGGTTGCCTCGCGAATCACCGCAGGCAAGCACGAGTTCTACATCGACGAGCCAGCCGGCCTGGCCGGCGATGATGTCGCTGCCAGCCCCGTTGAAATTGCACTCGGCGCTCTCATCGCATGCCAGATCGTGGTTTACCGCCTGTACGCACAGGGCCTGGGCATTCAGATCGATTCCATCGAAGCGAAAGCAGAGGGTGACCTCGACGTTCAGGGGCTGTTCGGCCTTGACGAGTCAGTTCGCCCCGGATTCGGCGACATTCGTCTCAACATTCATGTCACCGGTCCCGAGTCATCCGAGCGATACGAAGAGCTTCACGCTGCCGTGGACGCACACTGCCCCGTTCTTGACCTCTTTGCCAACACGACTCCAGTGAAGGTCAACCTCACTGCCAACTAGGAATCACTACAAATGCCCCGGCCAGGTGCCGGGGCATTTTCCATTGAATGAGAGATGAGGCACAATGGGTGCGTGGCAAACTCACCCAGCGGCGACTCGATGATCGAGCGCGTTGCACGCATTCTGGAGAGTTTTTCGTCGTCGCGTGTTGCCCAGACCCCGTCGGATATCGCCCGCCGTGCCCAACTGCCGAATTCGACCGCACATCGCCTGGTCGCGGAACTTGTTGATGCTGGTTTGCTCGAACGCGAGGAGGGCGGCGCGGTGCGCATCGGCATGCGCCTATGGGAACTGACCACGCGTGGATCACATGCACTCGGACTGCGCCAGCTCGCGATGCCTTTTATGGAGGAAGTACAGTCTCGCGTTAAAGAACACACGCAACTCGGGGTGCTCGAACACGATGAGGTTCTGTTCATCGAGCGCCTGTCGGAGCGCGGCGCGGGTTCGAACATCACCAAGATTGCTGGACGCCTCCCACTGAACGCCTCATCATCGGGTCTTGTTCTTCTCGCGTTCGCCCCGCAGCACTACCAAAATCGTATTTTGGAGAGCCCGCTCACGGCCCTCTCACGCGAAACAATTACCGACGCCGACTCTCTTCGCCGCAAGCTCGCCGAGATTAGAAAACTGGGATACGCCTACGCGCCCGGATCGGTCGAAGCGGTTTCTACTGGCATCGCTGTGCCAGTCTCTGATACCAACGGCGTCATCGCCGCGCTCTCGGTCGTGCTCCCCCGTAACGCTGAGCATGAGACCAAGGCAACCGAGCGAGAAGCACTTGCCATTGCGGCGCTACGCGAGGCAGCGGCCGGCATGACCAAGGCCATCGCCGAGGTTCGATTCACCTCGATCTAAATATTTTCCCATTCAATGGGATATGAGTCGAAAGCGGGCTCTCGCGTTCGAGAAGCTGGTGTCACGAACTTCGACAACCCACGTCAAAGGAGACAACATGACCAACGTAATGAAGACTCAGGTCGGCATCATCGGTGCAGGCCCCGCCGGTCTGCTGCTGGCCCACCTGCTACAGCTCAAGGGCATCGACTCGATCGTGATCGATGGCAAGACCCGCAAAGAAATTGAAGAAACCGTCAAGGCCGGTATCCTCGAGAACCCCGCCGTTGACGTCTACGTGGAGTCGGGCATTACCGCTCCCGAGCGCCTCGAAGGACTGCGCCACGACGGCATCGAATTCCACTTTGACAACCAGAGTCACCGCTTCGACTTCAAGAAGCTCATCAACCGCTCAGTCTGGCTGTACCCACAGCACGAGGCGCTCATCGACCAGATTGCTGGTCGTGTGCGCGATGGCAACCCGCCGCTATTCGAGCACCTTGCTGAGGACATCCTCGACGCTGATACAGACCACCCCCGCATCGTGGGTAAGACCGTCAGCGGTGAGCCCTTCGAGATTCAGGCTCAGATGGTTGTCGGTGCGGACGGTTCGGGATCGATTGCCCGCAAGGCAGTGAACGGTTCACAGTTCGCTGGATTCTTCCGCGAGTATCCCTTCGCTTGGTACGGCATTCTCTGCGAGGCTCCGCCGAGCAGTGAAGAACTCATCTACTCGCGTTCCGAAGAGGGCTTCGTTCTCGTCTCGACGCGTACCGAAGAGATTCAGCGCATGTACTTCCAGTGCGACCCGGAGCTTGACCCCACCACCGTTAGCGACGCTGAGATTTGGGACAAGATCCAAAAGGGTGTTGCTGGAACCGAGATCAAGAAGGGTCCGATTTTCCGCAAGGACGTTCTGCGCTTCCGCTCGTTCGTGGCTGAGCACATCAACAAGGGCAACATCTTCCTCTGTGGTGACGCTGCACACACTGTTCCGCCGACCGGCGCTAAGGGCCTCAACCTGGCTGTCAGCGACGTGCTGTGGCTCAATGAAGCCCTCGTCGAATTCTTCGGCACCGGCTCGCGTGCTCTCATCGAGAAGTACGAAGAGAACGCCATGAAGCGCATCTGGAAGGCCGAGCACTTCAGCTACTGGATGACCACCATGCTTCACGTTGCACCCGACGCCAGCGAATTCGACAAGCGTCGCCAGCTCGGCGAGCTGTACATGCTCACCGAGTCGGAGTACGGCAACCAGTACCTGGCACAGGCTTACACCGGTTGGGACTACGGAACCACCTGGAAGTAACGAGACACAAATAAACCGCCTCCCGCACGAGGCGGTTTATTTGTTTAGCGAGTCTTTGCTGAGCGAGCGGCCCAACGTCCGTCGCGATAATCGACGGTAATGGGATGTTCAAACGCCTGCGTTACGTTCGCACTGGTGAGAACATCCACCGCCGGACCAGCCGCGACAACGTTGCCGTGTGACATCAACGCGGCGTGCGTGGTTGAGGCCGGAAGCTCATCGAGGTGATGCGTCACGAGCACCGAGGTGAGGCTCGGCTCGGCCGCGGAGAGGTCGTCAAGCGTGTCGAGAAGCTGTTCGCGCGCGGTGAGGTCCAGGCCGGTCATCGGCTCGTCGAGCACAAGAAGTTTGGGCTGCAGAATCAACGCGCGTGCAATCAGAGTGCGGCCGCGCTCCCCCTGACTCATCACGTACCACTCAGTATCGGCGAGGTGTTCGACGCCCACCTCGCGCATCGCAGCACGAGCTCGGGCAACCTCATCCGAGGTGGGCTCCCAGCGCATCGGCGTCTCCAGGGTGCCTGTAATACCGGTCAACACCACATCGAGGCCATCCAGCGGCCACTGCAGGTCGTGAGCCGGCGTGACAAAACCGATGTCCTTACGAATCTCGGTGATGTCGAACTTGCCCAGCTGACGACCGAACAGGTGAATCTCGCCATCGGTGGGGTGCATCCAGGACGAAGCCATCTTGAGAACCGTCGACTTTCCGCTGCCGTTCGGGCCGATGAGCGCCCAGCGCTCGCCCTCGTTCAACTGCAAAGAAACGTGATCGACAATGTTGCGCCCGTTGCGGCGGACCACAACATCATTCAGGCGGATGCGTTCGGCAGAGTTCATGGTTATCTCAGGCTACCGAGACCACCGAAAAATTTCGAAATTGTTATCCGGCAGCGCGGCGACGGAAGACTTCATCCAGGTTGAGGCTCGCGGTTGCCGATGCCTCGAGTTGATCCACGATGTCGAGTGAAGGTGCGGCCACCGGAGCAGCTGCGGCCTGCGGAGCCAGCACCTCATCGCGCGCAATAATTTGGCGCGTGTACGAAATCGAAGCGGCCTCATCCATACGTGCGCGCAGTGCCTCTTCGCGTGCAGCCTGACGAATGCGCTCGGCCATGCTGACCTGAGCGACCGTGGCCTGAGCCAAGGATCCCTGCTGGAGGTGCATCGGCTTGGGCAGGGGCTGTGGCGTCCAACTGCGGGTCGGGGCACTCGCTACGGTCGGCAAGTCGAAGTTGTACATAGGCGTCGCCACGCGCGGAGCATCCGCTACGACAACTACACGGCGACCAACCGCGACCAGGATGCGCAGCGCAACGATTCCGGCGACCATGCCACCCAGGCCGAGGTAGAGCGCCAGTGCACTACCCGTGTACGAAAGCAGACCGATGCCGGCAATGACCGTGAGGAACGAGACCGCAAAGAAAATGAACGCCATCAGTCGATAGCCACGCACGCGGTGCTTGGCCACGGCGACACGTTGCTCCGCGCTTCCGCGCAATTCTTCGAGTTCAGCTGCACGCAGGCGAGCGCGAGCTGCGAGTTCTGCCTGCCGCAAAGCCTTCTTCTGCTCGCGAATTCCACGAGCCGTGAGCTCAGCTTCAACCTCAGCGGGCGTATCGCCCGTCTCAAGTAGAACGCGCAGAGTTTGCTGCATGCGCACCGCGTTTTGCTCGGTCGTGACAAAGTTGCGGCGACGGATCCACGAGGGTATGAGGTAGGCAATCCACAGCGCTGCCGCGACTGCAAAGACCAGTCCACCACCGAAGAAATCCATCACAATTCCTAAGGTAGAAGTTGAGGGTTAATCTCCTGCGCAAGAATTAAGGCGTGTCGCGATTTACCATTCATTGGGCAAGGTAACGCGCGAGTAGTCCCTCCGGCACATCTTCAACCGTCAACGCGAAGCAGTCGTGGTCGCGCCAGTCCCCGGCGATGTGAATGTAGCGATTGCGACGCCCCTCAAAGCGAAACTGCAGTTTCTCGACGACGCGAAGGGATGCCGCATTCTCGGGCCGAATGCAGATCTCCATGCGGTGCAGACCGACCACTCTGAAGCAGTAGTCGGTGACCAGCGCTACGGCCAACGGAGTGACACCTCGGCCAGCGAAACGCTCACTCACCCAATAGCCAATCGAGGCAGAACACATCGAACCCCAGGTGATTCCCGAGACGTTGATTTGCCCCGCAAATTCACCGTCGACCTCAATCGCGAATGGGATGCCACCACCACTGCGGGCGTAGCTGAGCAGCGATCGGATGTTCGCCCGCTGGTCCGGGTTGAGAAAGCCACCCGGAAGCGTGGCCTCCCACGGGCGCAACCACGAGCGGTTGAGCAGGTTTTCACGATCGAGCGCTTTGGCATCGCGCATCCGAATGGGACGAACGGTCACATTGCCGGAGCGCAGCGGCGCAGACGGAGTGTGCATGCGGATTGCTCGCTACTTGGTGGCGACGAATTCGCGCAGCCAGGCGAGCAGGTCAGGGCCGAGGTCTTTGCGCTCGACAGCCAGCTCAACGACGGCCTTGAGGTATTCAAGCCGGTCTCCCGTGTCGAATCGACGACCACGGAAGATGACGCCCATGACTCCCCCGCCATGGCTTGGGTTATGAGCCAGCTCAGCGAGCGCATCCGTCAGCTGAATTTCACCACCGCGACCAGGCTTGGTGGTCTCGAGCACCTCGAAGACCTCCGGGCGCAAGACATAGCGACCAATAATGGCAAGGTTGGACGGGGCATCCTCGCGGGCGGGCTTTTCGACCATGCCGGTGATGCGCACAACATCGGCACTGTCTGTGGGCTCAACCACCGCGACACCGTATGCCGAGATCTGGTCCATGGGCACTTCCATCAGCGCGACAATGGAGCACTCATTCTCGTCGTACACATCAAGCATGCGCTCAAGAAGGTTGTCGCCAGGGTGAATGATGTCATCACCGAGCAACAAAGCGAAAGGCTCGTGACCCACGTGGTGCTTAGCTTTGAGCACCGCGTGCCCCAGACCGTTCGGGTCGCCCTGACGCACGTAGTGAATGTCAGCAAGGTCGGTGGAGTGCGTGACCTTCTGAAGGCGTGCTTCATCTTGCTTGGCTTCGAGCGTGCTCTCAAGTTCGTAATTGCGGTCGAAGTGATTCTCCAGCGCGTTCTTGTTGCGCCCGGTAATCATGAGCATGTCATTGAGGCCGGCGTTAACGGCCTCTTCGACTACATACTGAATGGCTGGGGTATCGACGACCGGCAGCATCTCTTTAGGCAGGGCCTTGGTGGCAGGCAAAAATCGCGTGCCCAAACCTGCTGCCGGAACGACTGCTTTCGTGACTTTATGCCCCATAACTCCAGCCTAACCAAGTCGGTGACGCTCGAACCTTTAGCTGTCTCCAGTTTCTAGACTGGAGGAGTGAATGAACTCGACGCCGTTGACACCAAGCGCGAACTTCGCGCGCAGGTTCGCGAACACCGTGCGGCGCGCGGCATTGAAGACCGAGCGGATGCGCAGCGCGGGCTCAACGTGCAGATCGGTTCCCTGCTCGCCGCAGGCAATGCCAAACGCATCGCGGCTTTTATCCCCACTGAGACCGAGCCGCCGATTACGCACATTCTCGAGAAGGCATCGCTGGCCGGCGTTGAAATCCTCCTCCCCATTTCACGACCTGATCGCAGCATGGATTGGGCGCCGCACCCTGTTGGCACCCCGTTCGAGGTTGATCACCTCGGCATGCCCGCTCCGGTGGGAGCGATTGTTGACTCTGCCCTGTTGCAAACTGTGGACCTTGTGCTGTGTCCGGCGGCACTCGTTGACGCGAACGGTTACCGTTTGGGCTGGGGCCTGGGCTACTACGACCGTTTTCTCAACTCGCTAGCCCACCAGCCACCCGTACTTGCCG
>Ga0228701_1002038_pt1 | contig 12744 bp, 11 predicted proteins | sample McNCre117_Aug_MG_2_FD_178017 | JGI IMG/M metagenome (GOLD analysis project Ga0228701, IMG submission 178017) | Freshwater microbial communities from McNutts Creek, Athens, Georgia, United States - 11-17_Aug_MG | ecosystem: Environmental > Aquatic > Freshwater > Creek | place: USA: Georgia...
AATCACCACGGTGCAAGCTGCGATCGACTACGCCCAAAGCAAGAAGGCCTGATCGACGATGACCCGGCGCCGCGTTGTTGTCACGGGTTTGGGATGCATCAGCCCCGTGGGCAACACGGTGGCTGAGGCATGGTCCAACCTGCTTGCCGGTCAATCCGGCATTGCACCGATCACACGTTTTGATGCTTCAGCCATGGCCAGTCGGTTCGCGGGTGAAGTCAAGAACTTTGATCTTGAGTCCTACATCACAGCCAAAGAAGCGCGGACAATGGACCGCTTCATTCACTTCGGTGTTGCAGCTGCAGCCCAGGCCATTCAGGATGCTGGACTGGCCACTGGTGATGCGTTGAGCGAAGAAGAGGCTTGTCGCATGGGTGTGGTGATTGGTTCTGGCATTGGCGGTTTGCCGCTGATCGAAGATACCCACACTGAATACACGGCGCGCGGTGCGCGTCGCATTTCTCCCTTTTTCGTCCCGGCCTCGATCATCAACATGATCTCGGGCCATGTGTCGATGCGCAGTGGTTTCAAGGGCCCCAATCTGGCCGTTGTGACGGCTTGCACCACAGGTTTGCACAGCATTGGCGAAGCCGGTCGTCTGATCGAATACGGCGATGCTGATGTGATGGTGGCTGGTGGCTCTGAAGCCTGTGTGTCACCGCTGGGTGTGGGTGGCTTTGCGGCCATGCGTGCCTTGTCGACCCGCAATGACGACCCCGCGGCGGCTTCGCGTCCTTGGGACAAAGACCGCGATGGCTTTGTTTTGGGTGAAGGCGCGGGCGTCGTGGTGCTCGAAGAGTATGAACACGCCAAAGCCCGTGGTGCAAAAATTTACGCCGAGCTGGGTGGTTATGGCATGAGCGCTGACGCTGGTCACATGACAGCGCCAAGCATGGACGGCCCACGCCGCGCCATGCTGGGGGCTCTGCGCAATGCGGGTGTCAATGCCGACCAGATCGATTACCTGAATGCACACGGTACCTCCACGCCCTTGGGTGACATCAACGAAACCAATGCCATCAAGGCGGCCTTGGGCGACCATGCGTATAAAACCGTGGTCAGCTCGACCAAGTCCATGACCGGGCACTTGTTGGGTGGCGCGGGCGGTATTGAGAGTGTGTTCACTGTTTTGGCGTTGCACCATCAAAAAGTCCCACCAACCATCAACTTGCTCAATCCTGATCCCGAGTGTGATCTGGACTACTGTGCCAACACGGCACGCGATATGAAAATCGATGTGGCCCTGAAAAACAACTTTGGGTTCGGTGGCACCAACGGCTCGCTGGTGTTCAAACGGATCTGACAACCTCTTGGCAGTTTGACGCCATGCACAACGCCCCACCTGTGGTTGCCCCGGTGGGGCGTTTTGTTTGGGCTGTCCCGATTTGGGCAAGCGGGGTTGTGGCTGGGGGGGCGGGCTGGGTGATCTGGCTGCAATCGGCGCTGCCTTCTGTCGAACGTGCTCTGACCGTCGCGGTGCCGATGGTGCTTGCTTGGTGTTTCGCTTGGCGCTGTGGGATGCAAGAACAACTGTCGTGCGGTCAACTGGTCTGGTCGGGTGAGGATTGGTGCTGGTGCAACGAAGCTCAGGATGACATGCCAGTGCAACTGACCAGGGTTGTGGATTGGAATTCAGGCATGTTGGTTGCGCTCAAGTGCCAAGGTGAGGCACGCGCCGGATGGAGGCACATTCATTATGCTTACCTGACCCGCCAGCAGATGCCCCGGCAGTGGCATGGCTTTCGCTGCGCTGTATATTCGCGCCCCAAGGCTGACACTAAACTTGATTGTCCCCCCATCGTTTGAGTGTTGCTTGGTTTGACTTGAAAGTGGCAGGCTCAGTCATATCTGATGGCGCAGCTGTGTGAATGTTTCAGGAGGTGGTTTGTGTTGCAAAACAAAGTGAAAAACAAACTGGCAGTGCTGTTGCTGGTGTCTGTCGCGCTCTCGGGCAGTATCGTGGCCCCTCAGGCGGTGGCCCAGAGCGGTACAGTGGTGCGTGGCTTGCCCGATTTCACCGAGTTGGTCGAGCAGGTGGGGCCTTCGGTGGTCAACATCCGCACGCTCGAGAAGGTCAAAACCAGTCCTGGCAACCCCGGGGGCAGTGATGACGACATGCAGGAGTTGTTCAGGCGCTTTTTTGGGGTGCCCATGCCACAGGCACCTGGCCAGTCGCCGCGCCAGGCGCCTCGTCCCAATCGTCCTCAGGAAGATGCACAACCACGGGGGGTCGGTTCAGGCTTTATTGTGAGCGCTGATGGTTTCATCATGACCAATGCCCATGTGGTGGATGGTGCCGATGAAGTGTTGGTGACCCTCACTGACAAGCGCGAATTCAAGGCCCGCATTGTCGGAGCCGACAAACGCACCGATGTCGCGGTGGTGAAAATCCAGGCGACGGGGTTGCCTGCCGTGCGCGTGGGCGATGTCAACCGCCTGAAAGTGGGTGAGTGGGTGATGGCCATTGGTTCTCCGTTTGGCCTGGAAAACAGTGTCACGGCGGGCATTGTCAGTGCCAAGCAGCGCGACACGGGTGACTATTTGTCTTTCATCCAGACCGATGTGGCCATCAATCCCGGCAATTCAGGTGGACCACTCATCAACATGCGCGGTGAAGTGGTGGGCATCAACAGTCAGATTTATTCACGCTCAGGCGGTTTCATGGGGATCTCGTTTGCGATTCCCATGGATGAAGCAACCCGAGTGAGTGATCAGCTGCGTGCGCACGGACGGGTAAGCCGGGGACGAATCGGGGTGCAGATTGCACCGGTCACCAAAGAGGTGGCCGAGTCGATAGGTTTGGGAAAAACCACGGGTGTGCTGGTGCGGGGGGTTGAGGAGGGTTCTCCTGCAGACAAGGCGGGCGTTGAAGCGGGTGACATCATCACCCGGTTTGACGGCAAGCCGGTGGACAAGTCCGCTGATCTACCACGTTTGGTAGGGAGCACCAAACCTGGCAGCCGTGTGGGGCTCACGGTGTTTCGCCGGGGTGGCAGCAAAGAGCTGAGCGTCACAGTGGCTGAATTGGAAGCCGAGAAAGAAACACCAGCACCAGCCGATAAGAAATCCAACTCGGCGAAAGCCCAGCATATGGGGTTGACGGTGGCTGACCTGACAGCGGCTGAGAAAAAAGAAGCGCGTGTGCGCGCTGGGGTGCGGGTCGATGCCGTGGCCGAGCCGGCAGCGCGAGCTGGTATACAGGAGGGGGATCTGATATTGGCGGTGGCCAACATGGAGGTCACCTCGGTGAAAGATTTCGACGCCATCATGGCGCGTGTGGACAAAAGCCGCCCGGTCAGTTTGCTGATTCGCCGTGGCGATGGTGCGCAATATGTGCTGATACGTCCTGCCAAGTGAGTGAGGCTGCTTGTCAAGAGCCCCCCTAAGTTCGGGGGGCTTTACGTGGATCGGATGGCATGGGTGCAACAGGATGTGAAAAAAAATCAGCTTTTTTGTGCGTTGCATGAAGTTTGTGATGGCTAACTTTTAAAATCGCTCATAACGAATTTGGCTAAAATCAGTTACCCTGACCCATGATTGATGGCATAAAGCGCAGGACTGCATTCACGATGCGGGATTCCACACAGGAGTCCACCGGTGATCCACAGACGACCCACAAGTTGTTCAACAAGATGTCAGAATTCCTGTGAATAACTTGTGCATAAATTCGATGTTGCAAAGCAGCAACGACCTGTCAGACGTGTTGTCGGGGCTGTGCGAAAAGGGCAATTTGCCTACAATGAAGTCCCAACCATCGCAGTTGCCATAGATTGTTGGTTCAGGGCGCGTCATCATCCGACGCGCCCTTTTTTCTTTGACGGATCATTGATCCACACACACTTGCAGACCTTCGTTGATGAATCACATCAGAAATTTTTCGATCATTGCGCACATTGACCATGGCAAATCCACGCTGGCCGATCGCTTGATTCAGCGCTGTGGGGGTCTGGAGGCTCGGGACATGGAAGCACAAGTGCTCGACTCGATGGACATCGAGAAAGAGCGCGGCATCACCATCAAGGCGCAGACTGCCGCTTTGCACTACAAGGCCAAGGATGGCCAGATTTACAACCTCAACCTGATTGATACCCCTGGCCATGTGGACTTTTCCTATGAAGTGTCCCGATCGCTGTCGGCCTGCGAAGGGGCCTTGCTGGTGGTGGATGCCAGCCAGGGTGTGGAAGCACAAACGGTAGCCAACTGCTACACCGCGCTCGATTTGGGTGTGGAAGTGGTGCCTGTGCTCAACAAGATGGACCTGCCCAACGCCGACCCGGACAACGCTCGCTCGGAGGTGGAAGACGTGATTGGCATTGATGCGACGGATGCCATTCCTTGTTCGGCCAAAACCGGCATGGGCATTGAGGAAATTCTCGAAGCGATTGTGGCCAAGGTGCCTGCACCCACCGGCAACCCTGAGGGTCCGCTGCGTGCCATGATCATCGACAGCTGGTTTGACAGCTATGTCGGCGTGGTCATGTTGGTGCGCGTGGTCGACGGCCAGTTGATCAAAGGCGAGCGCATCCGCATGATGGCCAGCAATGCCGTTTATGAAGCGGGCAGCCTCGGCGTCTTCACTCCGGCCAATGAGCCGCGCCAATCCCTCAAGGCAGGCGAGGTGGGCTACATCATCGCGGGTATCAAGGAATTGCAGGCGGCCAAGGTGGGTGACACCGTGACGCTGGAGAAAAAGCTGCCGAACAATGCAGGCCCCGCCACAGAAGCCTTGCCAGGCTTCAAGGAAATCCAGCCGCAGGTGTTTGCAGGGCTCTACCCGACCGAAGCCAACCAATACGATGCCCTGCGCGATGCGCTCGAAAAGCTCAAACTCAACGATGCCTCGCTGCATTACGAGCCCGAAGTCTCGCAGGCGCTTGGCTTTGGTTTTCGCTGCGGTTTCTTGGGCTTGCTGCACATGGAAATCGTGCAGGAACGGCTGGAGCGCGAGTTTGACCAGGACCTGATCACCACCGCGCCCAGTGTGGTTTATGAAGTGGTCAAGGGCGATGGCGAAGTCATCATGGTCGAGAACCCCTCCAAGATGCCCGATCAGGGGCGATTGCAGGAAATCCGCGAGCCCATTGTCACCGTGCACCTGTACATGCCGCAGGACTATGTGGGCCCGGTCATGACGTTGGCCAACCAAAAGCGTGGTGTGCAGATCAACATGGCCTACCACGGTCGCCAGGTCATGTTGACGTATGAAATGCCGTTGGGCGAAATCGTGCTGGACTTCTTTGACAAGCTCAAATCGGTCAGTCGGGGCTACGCTTCCATGGACTATGAGTTCAAGGAATACCGCGCCTCGGATGTGGTCAAGGTCGACATCATGCTCAACGGCGAGAAAGTCGATGCCTTGTCCATCATCGTGCACCGCACGCAGGCCCAGTACCGGGGCCGCGCCGTGGCGGCCAAGATGCGCGAGATCATCAGCCGTCAGATGTTCGATGTGGCGATTCAGGCGGCCATTGGTGCCAACATCATCGCGCGTGAAACCATCAAGGCTCTGCGCAAGAACGTGCTGGCCAAATGCTATGGTGGTGACATCACGCGCAAACGCAAGCTGCTTGAAAAGCAGAAGGCCGGTAAAAAGCGCATGAAACAGATCGGTTCGGTTGAAGTGCCTCAAGAGGCGTTTCTGGCCATTTTGCAGGTGGAAGATTGATGCAGTTCTTCACGTCTTTGGTGCTGGCCGCGTTTGCCGGTTATGTCGGTGGTTGGTACTTCGGCTTCATCGAAGGCAGTTTTGCGCTGCTTCTAATGCTGGCCACGGTGGTGACTGGAATTTACTGGCTGGCTGAACGCTTTGTGTTCTTGCCCCAGCGTGAACGGTCGGTGGCCCGGTTGGAACTTGATGCGGCCAGTCGCCGTGCCGAGTTGGCCCGCATGGGCATTGACAAGGTGGACACCGACATCCAGGAAGCCCGCGACAAGTTGTTGATGCAGCCCTGGTGGCTGGACTGGACGGCTGGCTTGTTCCCGGTGATTGTGGTGGTGTTCATCCTGCGCTCGTTCTTGTTCGAGCCTTTCAAGATTCCTTCGGGTTCGATGATTCCCACCTTGCAGATTGGCGACCTGATTCTGGTCAACAAGTTCCATTACGGCATCCGCTTGCCTGTGGCCAACACCAAAATCACCGAGGGCACACCTGTGCAACGCGGTGATGTGATGGTGTTCCGCTACCCGCCCAAACCCAGTGTGGACTACATCAAACGGGTGGTGGGCCTGCCGGGTGATGAAGTGGCGTATCTGAACAAGACCCTCACCATCAACGGCAAACCCATTGAGACCCAACCCTTGCCCGACTATTTCGATGAGTCAACCATGGGTTACTTCAAGCACTTCAGCGAAGCGCTGGGGGGCAAACCGCATCAGGCCATTCAGGACACGCGCCGTCCCGCATTCGTTCCTGGGGCAGAGGCATTCGCGGGCAGTGAAAACTGCCAATACACGGTGGAAGGCGTGACCTGCAAGGTCCCTGCTGGACATTACTTCATGATGGGCGACAACCGCGACAATTCGTTGGACTCGCGTTATTGGGGCTTTGTCCCGGATGCCAACATCGTGGGCAAAGCCTTTTTTGTCTGGATGAACTTTGGCAACCTCAAGCGCATCGGTGCGTTTGATTGAGGTGATTGTGGCGCCCACACCTGTCTTGTCCGAGCTTCAAATCCGCCTGGGCTACGCCTTTCGCCAGATCGGCTTGCTGCAGCAGGCGGTCACTCACCGCAGTTTCAGTGCCGATCACTATGAACGGCTTGAATTCCTGGGGGATTCGGTTCTGAACCTGGCTGTCGCGCATTTGCTCTACAGCCAACTGGCCAACCTGCCTGAAGGCGATTTGTCGCGGGTGCGTGCCAATCTGGTCAAGCAAGACACCTTGCATCAGTTGGCCAAATCGCTGGACATCTCGCCCGCCATGCGGTTGGGCGAAGGGGAGCTGCGCTCAGGCGGGCAAAACCGGCCCTCGATTCTGGCCGACATGCTCGAAGCCATCATCGGTGCCGTGTATCTGGACGGAGGCTACAACGCCGCACAGGGTCTGGTCGAACGCCTTTTTCAGACCGTGGACATCAAACCGGACATGCAGGCCGTGGGCAAGGACCCCAAAACCGAGCTGCAGGAATGGCTGCAGGGCCGCAAACTGGCCTTGCCCAAATACACCGTGGTGGGCACATCGGGTGCCGCCCACCGACAAACATTCGAGGTCTCCTGCGAAGTGACCGAATTGCGCCAAACCCAACAAGGCTCCGGGGCATCGCGCCGGGCCGCCGAGCAGGCCGCTGCCGCTGCCTTGCTGCACATCCTCAAAACAGAAAGCGCCGCATGAGCACCCCCAAAACCCCCGGTGAAATCGAGCGCACCGCGCATGAACAATTGGTGCGCCGCCCCGTGGAAATTGCGGGGGTGACCATCCAGCCGCGTGACAGCGCAGAGTCGGTGGCCTTGCCCGTGCAAGCCATTGCCGCGCTCGCGCCAGTCGAAGGTCAGCACTGCGGTCTGGTGGCCATTGTGGGCAAACCCAACGTGGGCAAGTCCACTTTGCTCAATGCACTGGTGGGCCAAAAAGTCAGCATCACCTCACGCAAGGCGCAAACCACCCGTCACCGCATCACCGGCATCCGCACCGAGGGGGCCAACCAGTTTGTGTTTGTCGATACCCCTGGTTTTCAGACCATACACGGCACGGCGCTCAACAAATCGTTGAACAAAACCGTGGTCGGCGCGGTGGGTGATGTCGATCTGGTCTTGTTCGTGGTGGAAGCGGGCAGCTTCACCAACGCCGACGCCAAAGTGCTGGCACTGCTCAAGCCGGGCATTCCGGTGCTGCTGATTGCCAACAAGCTGGACAACGTGCATCGCCGCGGCGAAATTGCGCCGTGGCTGCGCGAGATGCAGGAACGTCATGCGTTCACCGAGTTTGTGCCCATGTCGGCCAAACAGCCCAAAGACATTGAGCGCCTGCTGGGCATTTGTGAAAAATACCTGCCCGAGCAACCCTGGTGGCACGGTGAGGATGAACTGACCGACCGCAGCGAGAAATTCCTGGCCAGCGAGATGGTCCGTGAAAAACTCTTTCGCCTGACCGGGGACGAGTTGCCTTACACCTCGACGGTGGTGGTCGATAAATTTGAAGAAGAGCCGGGTCGCACTGCCAAGCGCCTGGTGCGCATTGCGGCCACCATCGTGGTGGAGCGTGAAGGGCACAAGGCCATGGTCATCGGTGACAAGGGCGAAAAACTCAAGCGCATCGGTACCGAGACCCGCCAGGAGCTGGAAAAGCTGCTGGACGCCAAGGTGTTCATCGAATTGTGGGTCAAGGTGCGTTCGGGTTGGGCCGATGACGAAGCCCGCGTGCGCAGCTTTGGTTACGAGTGATCATTGCCTGATCCATGGCCACCAAGCGGATCGCTGACGAACCCGCCTATGTGCTGCACCGCTACGACTGGAGCGAGACCAGCCTGATCCTGGAGGTGTTTACACGCCACCACGGGCGGGTGGCGCTGGTGGCCAAAGGGGCCAAGCGGCCGACTTCGAGCTTTCGCCCGGTCTTGCTGCCCTTGCAGCCTTTGTCACTGACGTTTGGTGGAGACGGTGACATCCGTACCCTCAAGTCGGCCGAATGGGTGGGTGGGCACGTCATGCCCACCGGCGAGGCACTGTTGTCGGGCTATTACCTCAACGAGTTGCTGATGCGCCTGCTGGTGCGAGACGACGCTTTTGAGCGCCTGTTTGATGTGTATGCCGCCGCCGTGCGCCTGCTGGCCACTGGCGACCCCGACGCCCTGCAATGGGCATTGCGCGGCTTTGAGCTGATCTTGCTCAAGGAAATCGGCCTGTTGCCTGCGCTGGATGTGCAAACCTTGACCCTGAAACCCTTGGTGCCAGAGCAGCGCTACACCCTGGTGCCCGAAGCAGGCTTGCAGTGGGTCGAGGAAGACGGGCGTACAGCCCTGACTGGGGGGCAATGGCTGGCGCTGCACGCGGCACTGGCCGACCCCAGCCCGCTGGCGGCCCTGTTGCGACACTGCGCTGATCTGCTCAGCCACTTGCAGCGGCCCATGCGCCTGCTGCTCAACTACCATTGCGGCGTGGGGGCCTTGCGCACCCGCCAAATGATGCTGGACCTGCAAACCTTATGAACCTAAACCCTGACCGTGTGGCTTTGTCGGTGAATGTCAACAAAGTCGCCTTGCTGCGCAATTCCCGCCATTTGGGCATCCCGAGCGTGACCCGCGCCGCCGAGTTGTGCCTGCAAGCGGGTGCGCAAGGCATCACCATCCATCCGCGCCCTGATGAGCGTCATATCCGCGCCAGCGATGTGCCTGAGCTGACCGTCCTGATGCAGGCCTGGCCCGATCGCGAGTTCAACATCGAAGGCAACCCTTTCCACAACCTGATGGAACACGTGCGCGTTGTGCGCCCGCACCAGGTGACCTTTGTGCCCGACAGCGAAGGCCAGTTCACCAGTGACCACGGCTGGACATTTCCGCAAGACGCCGAAAGGTTGAAACCCCTGATCGACGAATGCAAGGCGCTGGGTGTGCGGGTAAGCCTGTTCATGGACCCGGAGCCTGAGCAAATGGCTGCTGCCCGCGCCGTGGGGGCGGACCGTGTGGAGCTCTACACCGAACCCTATGCGGCCACCTGGGGCACACCGAACAACGCGGTGCAGTTGCAGCGCTACGCCGATGCCGCGCAGGCCGCGTTGGCTGTCGGCCTTGGCTTGAACGCTGGGCACGATTTGAACCGTGACAACCTGCCCGCATTTGTCGCTGCGGTGAAAGGCTTGCAAGAAGTCTCGATCGGTCACGCTTTCATGGCGGATACGCTGGAGCTGGGTTACGCCGCCACGGTGCAAGCCTATTTGGCTTGCTTGCACAAATGATCTACGGCATTGGCACCGACATTTGCGATATTCGCCGCATCCGTGCCAGCCTGGAGCGACACGGCGAGCGTTTTGCCACCAAGGTCCTGAGCGAGGCCGAAATGGTCACCTGGAAAGCCCGCAGCACCCGGTGGCCCGAGCGGGGCGTGCGCTATCTGGCCACCCGGTTTTCGGCCAAAGAGGCTTTCAGCAAAGCGATTGGCTTGGGCATGCGCATGCCCATGACCTGGCGGCTTTGCGAGGTGGGCAAGCTGCCCAGCGGTCAGCCGGTCATCGTGCTGCACGGCGTGCTCAAAGAATGGTTTGAGGCCAAAAACCTCAGCGCCCACATCACCGTGACCGACGAAGCCGATTACGCCGCCAGTTTTTGTGTGGTCGAGATGCGGCCCTGAGTCCCAGAGCCGCCATCAAACTTCGCCGCAGACCGACTGCCCCTTGATTTTGAGCACTTCATCCCGAACTGCACTTGAACACTGAAACACGCATGAGCATCCACGCCCCCCTGATCCTGGACATTGAAGGCCACAGCCTGACGGATGTCGACCGCCGACGTCTGGCCCATCCCCTGACTGGCGGCATGATTTTGTTTGGCCGCAACTGGCACAGCCGGGCGCAGCTCAGTGACTTGTGTGCCGACATCAAAAGCATCCGCCCCGACCTGTTGATCGCGGTGGACCATGAAGGCGGGCGTGTGCAGCGTTTTCGCACAGATGGCTTCACCCACTTGCCGCCCATGCGCGCCTTGGGCGCGCTCTGGTCACAAGACGACAAGGGCCAGCCCGGCTCGGGTGTGCTCAAGGCCTGCGAGGCCGCGACGTCAGCGGGTTTTGTGCTGGCCAGCGAGTTGCGTGCTTGCGGGGTGGATTTCAGTTTCACACCCGTGCTGGACCTCGATCATGGCGAGAGTGGGGTCATCGGTGACCGTGCTTTTGCCCGCGACCCGCGTGTCGTCAGTCTGCTGGCGCGCAGCCTGATGCAAGGCCTGTTGCAAGCGGGCATGGGCAACTGTGGCAAACACTTTCCTGGGCACGGCGCGGTCAAGGCAGACTCGCATGTGGCGCTGCCGGTGGACAAACGCAGCCTCAAAGCCATCCTGGCCGACGACGCGCAGCCCTACCGTTGGCTGGGCAGCGTGCTCACCGCTGTCATGCCGGCACACGTGATCTACAGCAAGGTGGACAGTCGGCCCGCGGGTTTCTCGCCGCGTTGGCTGCAAGACATCCTGCGCACCCAACTGGGCTTTCAGGGCGTGGTCTGCACCGATGACTTGTCGATGGCCGCCGCCCGCCAGATGGAAGGCCGCACCCTCAGCTACACCGAAGCCGTGGTCACCGCGCTGCAAGCCGGTTGCGACCTGGCCCTGCTTTGCAACCGCTCGGCTGTGAACGGCGGCGCTGAATTGGACGAAGTGCTGGACCAATTGGCTGAGGCCCAAGTCAAGGGCCAATGGCAGCCCAACGAGGTCAGTGAGGAGCGCCGTCTGAACTTGCTGCCCCGCTCACCGGCACGTCCTTGGGACGAATTGGTGTGCTCGTCGGATTACATGCAGGCGCTCGACCGCCTGCCTTGACTTGAACGGAACCGTTGAATGAACTGGATTGGCAAGATTTTCATGGGCCTGCTGGGCCTGGGCTTGTTGGCGGGCTTGTTGCTGGCGCTGGGTGTCTACAGCGTGTTTGCCACAGTGCGATGGTTGCTCACAGGGCGCAAACCCCAGGTGGTGATGGTCTGGCAACAGTTCAGCGCTTTGCGCAAGGGCGCGCGCTGGGGTGGTCAGCGCGGCTTTGAGTCGAATCACCAAACGCCAGCTCAAGACGACATCGTGGATGTGGAGGTGCGTGAAGTGGTTGAAGAGTCTCCGCGTTTACCGCCCCGACAGCCCAGCTGATGTTCCAAAAACAAACCCGGCCTTGAGCCGGGTTTGTTTTTTGAGAGACAGCGCGGTTTATTCCTGAATGTGGCGCAGGGCCGGGAACAAGATCACGTCCCGGATGCTGGCGCTGTCGGTCAGCAGCATCATCAGGCGGTCAATGCCGATGCCGCAGCCGCCTGCGGGAGGCATGCCGTATTCGAGGGCGCGCACGAAGTCGTGGTCGTAGTGCATGGCTTCGTTGTCTCCGTCGTCCTTGGCGGCCACTTGGGCGTGGAATCGGGCGGCTTGGTCTTCGGCGTCGTTCAACTCGCTGAAGCCGTTGCCGAACTCGCGGCCAGTGATGTAGAGCTCAAAGCGTTCGGTCACTTCGGGGCGGGTGTCGTTGGCACGGGCCAGCGGGCTGATTTCGGTCGGGTGCTCCATGATGAAAGTCGGCTCCCAGAGCTTGTCTTCCACGGTTTCCTCAAAGTAAAACACCTGCAGGCTGGCCAGGCTGCGGGTAGACAGTTTGTCCTTGGCTTCGCTCATGCCCAGCTTTTTCAGGGCGTTGATCAGCCACTCGGCGTTGTCCACGTTGTCCCCAGCCTCGGTGTGTTTCACGATGGCTTCACGGATCGTCATGCGGGCAAACGGTTTGTTCAGGTCCACCGGCTTGCCGTTGTAAGTCAAGTCCAGCGTGCCCGCCGCGGTCAAGGCCGCGTCGCGGATCAGGCTTTCGGTGAAACCCATCAGGTCCTGGTAGTTCCAGTAGGCTGCATAGAACTCCATCATGGTGAACTCGGGGTTGTGGCGCACCGAGATGCCTTCGTTGCGGAAGTTGCGGTTGATTTCGAACACGCGCTCAAAGCCGCCCACCAACAGACGCTTGAGGTAAAGCTCGGGCGCGATGCGCAGGAACATGTCTTGCTCGAGTGCGTTGTGGTGTGTCACAAAAGGGCGGGCGTTGGCACCGCCGGGAATGGGGTGCAGCATGGGCGTTTCG
>Ga0228701_1002039_pt1 | contig 12736 bp, 12 predicted proteins | sample McNCre117_Aug_MG_2_FD_178017 | JGI IMG/M metagenome (GOLD analysis project Ga0228701, IMG submission 178017) | Freshwater microbial communities from McNutts Creek, Athens, Georgia, United States - 11-17_Aug_MG | ecosystem: Environmental > Aquatic > Freshwater > Creek | place: USA: Georgia...
GGTTATTTGCAAACTTGATTCAACGAGATGCTTCTACATAAACTTTTATCCAGCACGGAACGGCAACCGAACGGCAACCACGTGCTGAACTTAATGGAGCAACAGCGATGGCATCAATCACGGACAAAGGCATGCAAGCCAAACCCACAGATAAAGACCAATGGCTCACTCACCCGTTTAAACGTGGGGCTGGCGTGTTTGTGGGAAGAATCTCGCCAAACGGTGAACGTCTCCTCTACTTTCGTTACACAAACTCATCAGGCAAACGCCAATCCTTTCCAATTGGCCCGTATAACTCCAAAGGGACAAAGGGATACACACTGGCAGACGCCTATGCCAAAGCCTGTGAACTATCTGAGCTGTATCGCAGCGGCATCAAAGACATACACAAGCATTTCGAACTAGAGCGCGCAAAAGAAAAAGCGGCTGAGGCGCAACGCATCCTCTCCGAGAAGAATGCGAGTGAGGCCGAAGCTTTAGACAAGCTACGGCGAATTTCAGTCAAGAAACTCTATGAGCGTTGGGCAAGCGTGGAACTGAAACCACAGACTCGTGCTGATGGCCGTCGTATCGGCAGGAAGGATGGCGGGAAATACACATTTGCCCAATTCGAACGCAGGCTATTTCCATCCCTTGGCGACGTTGACATCAATGCCATTCGCAAATCTGATTTGGTTGCCATCTTGGATAAGGTGAAATCAGAAGGGAAGCGTAGGACATGCAACATGCTTCTGGCGGATATGAAACAAATGTTTCGCTTTGCACACACAAGGGAACTCATTGCATCCAACCCGCTTGATACAGTTTCGAAAAAAGAGGCAGGCGGCTCAGATGTTGCACGAATTCGAACATTGAGCGTGGACGAGTTGATTGCCTTGAGAACGCAACTCAAGAACGCGAATTTGTCAAAGCGCACAGAAATCGCCGTTCGACTCATCTTGGCAACAGGTTGTCGTATTGGCGAACTCAGTAACGCACTTTGGAAAGATGTCGATTTGGTGAACCGCACATGGTTCTTACCTGAGACGAAGAATCAAAGGTCGCACACCATCCATTTGTCTGACTTTGCACTTAGTTGCTTTGAAGAGCTTCAATCGCTTCGTGAGGTTGGTTCATCGATGGCCCCACTGCCATGGGTGTTCCCCAATCAAGCGGGTGATGGGCCAATCTGTTCAAAATCTGTTGGCAAGCAATTGGCAGACCGTCAAAAACCAAATGCTTCCGCACTGCAACGCAGATGCAAATTAACAAATGCCTTGACATTGAGCGGAGGGAAATGGACAGCACATGACCTGCGACGTACATCTGCAACCCTCATGGCTCAGCTTGGGCACAGCACCGACGTCATAGATGAGTGTCTGAATCACATGATGCAACGGCGGATTTCTCGTGTCTACATTCAAGACAGACGCGAAGCACAACAAGCGCAAGCATTCAATGCACTTGGAAAAAAACTTGAGCAACTGCTAGAAGCGAGACCTGAGATTTGCAATGTGATTGAGCTAGAACTAAAGCGGGCTTGACGCATAAATGAGACAAGGCGGGAAAAATAGTTGCTCCTCTTTTTCCTGCCAAGTCCTATCAAAAAATACAAACCACTAATCGCTACGACTTACACCACATTCATCGTCTTGTTCTTAAAACCCCTTCGGCCTAGCATGCATCTCGCTGCATCACAACAGATGTCATCGATGCAGGAAAAAGGGTTTTTATGGATGAACAAGATACACCACCAAAAGATTTCTCAACCACTTACGCAAGGTTAGGTGACCATTCGGCAGCGAGTAGCAAGCAAGTCAAGCTCGCAGCAAAAGTCGAATGCGTTCGAAAGAAAAATATTAACCAGCATCCATTAGATTCATCTTTTGGATTGATGAAATTGCCGCAAGTTTTGGCAGTCATGCAAGTAAGTCGTTCAAATTGGCTTGCAGGCGTGAAGAGCGGAAGGTATCCAGAGTCTGTTCGCTTATCAGATAGACGAGTGGCTTGGCGCATCTCTGACCTTAAAGCTTTTGTGGACTCACTGTGATGGATACTCAAATGCAGACTCAATCACAACAAATAGTTGATTTCGACACTACGAAAGTGCATCAACGACGGGCTAAAGACAGCGGATTTTTCCAAGTTGGCTTTGACGCTCTCACTCAGATTAAGGCATCAGGTGGTGGTCACAACGAAATCATGGCCTACATGGTTTTGTGTGGTGGCGTGAACGGTCGAGAAACTCTGCGTGTCTCTACTCACGGAGCAAAGAGCGTAAAAGAGCGAACGGGCATGGGATACCGTGCAGCAGAACACGCTATCGAGTGGCTACACATAAAAGGGTTTATCAAGCCTGTGGGTGCTGCACCACAACAATCGCTACAACCGAGAATGAATCAACCTCGCTGGGTAATTAATGACGACTCACCCGACATTGCAATGTCACGAGATTTTCTGGATGGTTACGCAACCAAATCAAAACCATCGTTGTTTCGTCTAGCTGATGAAGTCATGGTCAGTGCCAACTGTGGGAAATCACAAGCGTTGATAGATGCCATTTTCCTTTTTCTTCGTCTCATGCAAGAACAAGACTTTGGTGAATGGGGCGGTGTTAATCCAATTTATTGGCACCAAAAATATGGACAAATTGAAGAAGATGATGATGAACTTCCGCCATCTGTTATTGACGTTCCAAATACCGAATGCTCATTGGTAACGGTAGGGCAGCAAGAAAGAGCCAACACCAACATTGAGTTTATGGAAGAGGTAATTCTCAATGCACCGTCGCAAGATGAATTGAGGGATAGGTTCTGGGGTGCAATGGCCACACTACAACGTCTTCGTCTGGTGTACCGATGTTTAACTATCTGGGATAGTGACCCCATGAATAAAAGCACTGGTCGTCAAGCGACACCAGTGGCGACCCTGTACGTTGCAGATGCTTGGGCGAGAGACTATGAACTGCAAGCACAAAATGACGTTCATAGAGCCGGTTGGCGAACTGGAGCAATGGATGGCTCATACGATTCTGAATTTGATTTTGATACGAAGACTGGTGTTGCAACCTATGTTGGCAATGACCGTTATCGTTACATCGTCAATGACTCCTTGTTAGAAAAAGTCTGTGTGTATGGACAACTTCGAGTTAGGCATTGGCCTGCCAATGAAGAGAACATCAGGGGGCGCGAACGTTTAAACAGGCTAACCACCACGTATGTGGATTCATTAAAGAAAATAGACCTCTTCAACCCCTGACCGCACCAAGCTTTTATAGAGTAAACAAAAGCCAGACAAGGGTTTGCGAAGCTTTTGTTTACTTCAAGAGTTCAAGGGTTTAAGGATTCAAAGACATGTAGGTTCGCAAGCGAACCATGTTTTTTCTCAGTGAGTATTGGTCTATTCACATCTAAGTTAGACAAGTTATGGCAATGGGTTGGAATCAATTTGGAAAACAACTCTTGGGCCATCGTCCGTTTTGATTTCTGTTGCCCTGCGTTTGGGATAAAGATACTGGGCAAGCTCTGCATACATACGCCCCCTCAGTTCTGGCGGGTTGGTCTCATCCATAGCAATGACTGCCATACCCTCCACGGGGTCACAACCAATGTCTGCCAGCCTCTGTGCCAGCTCCTCTGTTTTCTTGTTTGGCGTGCCCTTGCTACGCCCTCCCGTTTTTCGACCTGATGCCATAGACACCTCCATTTCATAATGTGATTTTAAATTAAATACTGGATGAAAAAACAGTAGTCATGGATAATGCCGGACGAAAGACTGTCCCCATGAATGCCCCCCTCCCCCTAAATGTCACCCCCCTATGGGTGCAATCACTCCCTGCCACCGTACAGGCTGGCTTTCCCTCACCTGCTGATGACCATGCCATCACAAGGCTCGACCTGATGGAGCAACTCATCAAACACCCTCAAGCCACGTTCATGCTTCGGGTGCGTGGTGACTCCATGAAAGACGCAGGCATCATGGATGGCTCCGTGGTGTTGGTGGACAAAGCCATTCAACCCAGAAATGGCCATGTGGTGGTGGCCTGTATTGATAACGAATACCTCTGCAAATACTTTGTGCAGCGTGCTGGCCGCATTCGTCTTAAAGCTGCCAACAACACATACCCCGACATAACTCCCAAGGATGGACAGACGCTTGAAATCTGGGGCGTTGTAGTGGCCTCAATCCTCCAACACAAATGCTGACCTATGTATGCACTGGTCGATGGAAACAACTTCTATGTGAGCTGTGAGCGGGTCTTCCGTCCTGACCTGCGTGACCGCCCTGTGGTGGTGTTGAGCAACAACGATGGATGCGCCATCGCGCGAAGTAATGAAGCCAAAGCCATTGGCATCAAGATGGGTGCACCTTGGTTTCAGATAGAGAAGCTCCAAGACGAATTGGGCCTAGTTGGTCTATCGGCCAACTTCCCTCTTTATGCTGACATGAGTGACCGCATGATGAGCTTGGCTGCTGGCCTCGGCCATCGACAAGAAATCTATTCAATTGACGAGAGCTTTGTGGACGTGACGGGCATCCGTGGCGACCTTACAGAACGAAGTCGCAAAGTGCGCTCACGCATCTTGCAGTGGACAGGACTGCCAACCTGCATAGGCTTAGGGCCAACCAAGACACTCGCCAAGCTGGCTAATCACATCGCTAAGACCGCAGAACGCAAGCCTGATGTTTACCCCATGCACCATGCGCAAGTGTGCAACCTAGGCGCTTTAAGCAAACCGGAGCTTGATGAACTATTGCAAGCCACTGATGTGGGTGACGTTTGGGGTGTAGGTCGTCGCATCAGCGCTCAACTCATCGAGTCAGGTGTGACTAATGCCCTTGAACTTTCAAAGCTCGACCCCGCAACTGTGAAGGCTCGCTGGTCTGTCGTGCTGGAGCGTACCGTTCGAGAACTTCAAGGCATGCAGTGCATCGACTTTGAAGACAGCCCTGAGGACAAAAAACAAATCGCCTGCACTCGGAGCTTTGGTCAGCCAGTGACAGAACGCCACCACTTGCAAGAGGCACTCAGCGAATTTGCAAGTCGTGCCGCTGAGAAGCTGCGCAGACAGAACGGTCATGCTGGTCAAGTCTTGGCCTTCATACGCACCAGTCCATTTAGACAGAACGACAAACAATACACCCGCAGCGCTGTTGTTCCGCTCCCCTCACCAACTGCCGACACCGCGCAGATTGCAGAGGCGGCAATCGCCATACTGCACGCAATCTACAAACCAAACTTCAACTACGCCAAAGCGGGCATCCTGCTCCTCGACCTGCAACCCGCAACTAGGCATCAGTACACGCTAGACCTAGAAGACGAAGCCCTGCACAGCGAAGCTCGTCAACGCTTGATGCAAACGCTAGATATTGTGAATAAACGCTACGGGCGCGGCACTATCAAACTAGCCAGCTCAGGCACTAAAACACAGCGTAGCATTTGGCAAATGAAGCAAGAACTCAAGACACCAAGTTATACGACTAACTGGGACGAGCTTTGCTTCGTTAGAACATGAGCCTACCTCACAGTTCGACCTCACCAAGGGAAGATATGTAGTCAATTCCCTTTTGTGTAATGCTGATGTAGTCAGGGCTTGACCTCATTCCGTCAATCATGACTGCGTGAGGTGTAGTGGTGTACTGAACGTAGTCAGACTCTATTAGGCGTTTAAGAAGCAGCTTATTGAAAGGCGCCCACATTAGTTTTTCACCATTAGCCTTGGCGCACTCAAAAAGCATATCGACCTCTAACTGCGAAAACCTGTCATGAGTGAACCGCAAATTGGCTTTGTAGTGAAACAAGGACTTACGGTCGATCTCATTAGATTTGTGTGCTCGCCTGTGGCAATTTGGGCATAACGCAATAAGATTTGTGTACTCATGCTTTTCGCAAGTTTCCCAAGGAACGATATGGTGGACATCAACATCGATATAACGACATGTCGGAATTGCACACCTGTGCCCAGCTTCAACAAGTACACGGCGTCGAAGTTCAGCAGGAATGGGGGGTCTATCACTCATGTACGCTCCATCATCTACAACGAATAATTTATGGCGGAGAGTCTAACTTCCAAAAGTTTTACTCGTTTACTGGTTACGAGGGACGCGCATGTCCATATTTAGACACGACCAATGAAGGTTGTGTGTGTGGTCATCAACCCAAAGGGGGATATTTCTCCCAAGGCTTTAGTGCCTCAGGAGTAAACACCGCTTTAACGGCAAGCCAGTACCGCCTCAAAAACGGCTCGTACACCTTAGTTTCAGGCCTTGGGCCTTGGCCAATTGCATAAAGCGTCCATGCATAGCGTTCAGCCTTTTCTTCATCAGTAAGGCGGTCTATGAAACCAACCTTACTGAATTCCTCTAAAGCAAAAGACATTCCGCAACCAGAACAAGCTTTATCATTCGAGTTTTTCATGTCGTCGGGAATATAGACCGAGACAGACGAATAAGAAGTCCTTCTATGAACATGTCCACAACTGGGACACGCAAGCAGGTCATAACCGCTAATTCGTGTCATCAGTTTATTTAGTGACTTTCGCAGCAACCAACTCCTGCACCTGCTTCGCCAATGAGGTGATTTCTTGATTGCCACCCGCTTTGGTCTCAAGCATTTTGGCAACTGTGCTTAACGCCTCAAGCATTTGTTCAGAACTTGCTTCGCCATTTGCCAGCTCTTTTTCTGCAAGCTCCTTAGCAAGCTTGGTTACTGATGAAACTTGATTTGATGTAGCCATGAGAGTCTCCTGTAAAAATTAAATCAAACGCTCTTGAAGTGAAGCACTTGCAAGAGGTCTTAGTCTTGCGTAGTCCAACAACTCGGACAAATGTGCCCCTTTGCCTTGCCATTCGTACAACACGTTCTCAGCCAACAGCACATAGTGCCAAGGAGGACCACTGCGTTGCTCTTCGGTTAGGTTGTTAATACGTTCACACCAAGCCAAGGCAGCTTTAAGCTTGCGTTGCACATTGGGGTGAATAGTTTGCTCTTGGCCCTTTGTTTCTACGAGATAGACCGCACTTTCAGTACGTACTAAAAAGTCAGGTGAGTAAAAAGCAGGAAGTCCGTCATCTTTTACGTAACGCAGACGAACAAATGTGTGCCGGTTTTCACTAATTTTGCAGAAGGCTTGAACATGGCTATCAGCTTGCGCCCAATAGATGAATGCGCGCTCCAAGCCTCCATTTCTTGAAGGCCAGCCCAATCGGTCATAGATGCACTTTGATACTTCGACCGATGAACTTTCACGCACCATTAGCTTAGGTACTTCGCTCAAATGACGCAAATGAACCTCAGTCTCACCAGTGGTATGCGTCTCCTCTGACTCAAGCAATCCCACCGCGAAAACTTTAGTGATGTGGTCAACAACAGGTTGAAGTAACAACAGGCGCCAATTTTCATCTTCGAGCGGGTTAAACGTACCTGCAAAAAGTTGTGTCCAAACGTAGTCATCAATCCAACCAGTAAGCTCGGCTGTATTTACTTGTAGATACGGCTTAGCTAGGTGCGTGGCAATCTTGTTACCTTTCGGTAGTGGCTCACTAAGTGCTTGGCTAATACGACGTGTCAAGCGTGACAAATAATCGTTGTAACCAGACACATTCATTACCGCACCATCAACGCGATAGTCCCCGAAGAGCGTAGATGACTGTAAATCCTGAGAGACAAAAGTATCTCCTTTCCCCAACATGCCTTTAAGTTGCTCAGCAGTCATAGCCGTGAAAGATGGCAGGTTGGAAATATCGATGGCAGTATGGTCTCGCAATTCATCGGTCTCTTGCAAAATGAACGGAATTCCAAAGTCAAACGATTCAAAGTCTTCACGCAAATTAGTAGGCATCACATCGCCCGTGCTGGAGCCACCATCACCGTCTTCATCATCGCCAGTTGAACCGGCTAAGCCTTCGCTAATCAATTCATCGTAGAAGGACTGAAAGGCTGGATGCTCAACGATGGTGAGAACGTCAAGCAAGCTCGCAGGCTCTTGGCCATTGTTAATGTGCTCGCGATTCTCTTGTTTGATTTCGGTGTACTCGGGGTCGCGCCACATCAATCGCAGGCCTCGGCCAATGGTTTGCTCTAAAAGAATTTGCGCTTGGCTTGAGCGAAGCGGCACGATGACGCAAATGTTGTTGACGTCAAAACCTTCACGCAGCATCAGCACGCTCACAACCACACGCGGCGTGGCATGTTTGTCTACGCTGAACAAGCGCTCGCGCACGGGCGCCCAATCTTTTTCACCCAACTCGGCTTTTTTACCTGAGTCAATCGTCATCACTTCGTCTGCATGCAAACCTTCTTGGTCTTGCAAAAATTCAGCAACCAAAGGCGACACCCTCGTGTCTTCACACACGACCAACATTTTGGGGAAACGGTGCGGGTCAATCTTTGCAAAGTCGGCTTCAAGTTTGCGCAACTTGACCAGACCAGCCCGCAACATCACGCGTTGGCCCTCGCTCAAACTTGGATTGCCTGATTCATCGCGTTCGGCTTTGAACTCAAGTGGAAGAGCGCCAATTTCTTTGCGGCGGTCAAGCACCAATGATTTAACCAAGCCAGCACGCATGGCGCTTTTCAAATCGAAGTCGGTGATGATGTGCGGGAAATAAACCTTGCGCTTGTTCTTGCCTGCGCCTACGTCGTTGTAAGGCGTAGCTGAAAAGTCAACTTGAACAAAACGGCGGCCTTTGGATTCGGCAATGCGCGTCAAGCTCTTTTGCCATTCCACCTCTGTGGTTTCGCCCTCACGTTTGAACTCGTGGATGTGGTGAGCTTCATCGTTGAACACCATCAACTCGGGCAGTTGCGCCAAGAAGTCCAACACGTTGCCGCGCGCATAGCGGCGGTCTAAAACTTCAAGGCTGTTGCCAGTTGCACGACCGGGCGTTAATGGCAATACACCAGCCACCACAGCTTGTGGGTCAAGCGGCGCACCTAAGGTTTCCACTTCTTCAATGTCTTCCGCTACATCGCCTTCGGCCAACAGGTGCCAATTGGTAATGGCAATCATGCCGTTGCCAGTGGCTTTTAGGCCGATCTCGTTTTTGCTGCACACATTGCCACGGACAAAGCCGAAAACAATTTCACGGTGTGCCTCTGGAATGAACAAATCAGCAAACTTGGCCACATCGGATGTTGCGAAGTCGCGCGAGCCTTGATTACCCGCGACGAGCTTGCCGCAAAACGCATCAAGCAAACGCTCATAAACAATCAAGCCAGGAGCCACCACCATGAATTGGCGTGTAAAGCGTGCATCGTCAATGCCCTCGGCAAGCGCCGCAGTTTTGTTGAGCAGTTGCCAAATCATCAGGGCTTGCATGACCCAAGTTTTGCCCGTGCCAGTGGCCATCTTGAAACAATACTTAGGGTGTCCGTGCTTAGGTGCAGAAACCTCTTCCATGCGCGTTCCAACCAGCAACGAATTAGGCGCAGCTTCTTGATACAAATTGAGAAGCGACCATTTTTCAGAATTGGTACCCAGCACCTCATGGGCAACGATGGCATTCAAGATGGCTTGTTTTTGCCCCGCATGGAAGTTCAAACCACCACGGGCCATCACCATGTCTTCACCAAACCACCATGTCAATAAATCAGCCGTGGTGGGCGTGACCAATTCCAAAATATCAGCAGCGCCCGACTCAAGGCCCAAACACAACTGCTGCGTTTTCGCTGTTAGCCCTATGGAAAGGGCTAGTTGTTCTTCGGCCTTCTTTGTGGTGGTGCTCATGCGGCCTCCACGGCTGTCACAACCTCGGCTTCAAAGCCAAACACGTCCACGACGCGAACGCAAACTTTGCGCGTGGCCTTGGTCGGCGTGCTGACCTCTGCCTTGGTGACGACGCGCAAAACGTCGGCATCGTTTGCCGTGTTGCCTCGATAGTCCTGCCACACTGAGCGGAAGACCTTGCCGTCGTAGTCTGGGTCAACAGCCCAATATTCAATCAACGCCAAAGGCTCCTTGTTGGCCACCTGTTGCAAAGCTTGACGGTTTGCATCGTCAAGGTTGATGGCCTCAGGTGAAAGCAGCACATAGTTCTTGAGCTGAATCGTCAGTACGTCTTGTGCGTCTTCGGTTTTGACTTTGACTGGCTCGATGGTGAGGTATTGCAACGAAGAGAAACGGACTTGGCCGCGCAACTTTTCGATGCCGCCTTTCTTCTTCAAGCGGTCCATCAAGTCTGGCGGGATGACCAACACTTCTAAGCGTGAATCATTCAACGCGGTGATGGTTTCGCCAATGGATGGCTCAAAGTTCCAGCCTAAAACAACGACGCGGTCCCAGCCGCCCATGAGGTTGTCGCGCTGAGCAATGGCCTTCTTTAAAGTGGCCATGCCTGTAAGCTTGTTTGGCGAATCAGCCAACACCAAAGTTTTGCTGCCACGGCCTGCTCCAACAGCAATACCTGCAATCTGGCCTAAGTTGCGCTGTGGGTTGACATCCGCTGGTAATGGCAATGCGCCATACAAAGACAACACGATTTGCGACAAATCGCCAATGCGAAAATCACGGCCTAGTGTGGCTTTGGCAGCTTCTACTTGATAGTCTCCGATAGCTTGATATAGGAATGGTTTAGCGTCTGCGTCAATTAAACGCTTTCTCATAATCATGCAAGAAGGTTTGCCTAGGTCAGTAGTAATCCAACGACGACCAAGCTTTTCGGCGACTGCTGCTGTTGTTCCTGAGCCACCGTTAAAGTCAGCAACAAGTCCAGCCTCTGGACACGCAGCACGAAGAATTCTCTCCAACAATGCTTCTGGTTTTTGAGTTGCATAATCCACTCGCTCAGCCGCTACTGGATTTAATGGTGTGACGTCGCCCCAAAAGGACTGAACAACTGCACCTTTTGACTCGTCTAAGTAGTGTCGTAGGCTTGGTGTTCCAGTTGATGTGAGCTCAATCTTTTTTTGAGCGATTAACTTATCAACGTTTTCTTGCGTGTATGCCCAATGACGCCCGCGAGGGGGTGCTATTTCCTTGCCGTAGAAAACACGAGCAGGGCCAGCTCCTGCTGCATGCGCAGGAATCAACATGTAGAGTCTTCCGTTTTCATCTCTTTTTGAAAATCTTTTGATGTACTCCTCTTTATGTTCTGTGTACTGCGGTTCGTAAAAATAATCATTGGTTTTGGAATGCCAATACAAAACGTCGTGTACGTTTCCAAAACTTTTCGAGTCAGTGTGTTGTGCCCTTGTTCGCTGCCACACAATTTCATTAACAAAGTTACTTCGTCCAAAAATCTCATCGAGAACCAGCTTGACGTAATGCCCAACATGCCAATCTAAGTGGACAAAAATGGAACCTGTATCAGCAAGTAGTTCCCTCATCAAAATCAATCGCGGGGTAATCATTGCAAGATATGAAGCCGTGCCATCGCTCCACGTATCTGAGTATGCAAATTGTTCGATAACCGTAGGCTTCTGCTCTATCTGCAACCCCGGCAAGGTAACCTTTGTCCGATAGTCCGCCTTCGAATCAAATGGCGGATCGATATAAATTAAATCGACCTTACCCCGCATGCTTGGTGTGGTTTCATCCCCAGCCAGCAGTGCGGCAATTGCCATCAAGTTGTCGCCATAAATCAGCCGATTCGCCCAAGGGGCTGAGTTATGCCCCGCTTCAAGAGTTGACTGGGCGTTATCAACCAAGCTAGCTTGTCCGGGGGCAAACACTTCACGTTGACTGGCTTTGGCTTGGCTGTTAATCCAATCTTCGGCCTTGGTGTCTCTAGCGGGCAAGACAACCTCGCGCGTTTGCAAGCTGATACGTTGACGGCTTTCGATGCCCTCTAAGATTTTTTCGGCCTGCTTGCGGCCATTGGCCACGATTTCGGGGAGTTGTTCTAAAAGGGATTTGGCCATTCAAGTGTCTCAACAAGTTGTTGATAAAGTTTTCAACAGATTGTTGTAATGATACTCAACAGCTATTTGAGAAAAACATCAACAGGTTTGTAACTTGTTGTTATGAATGAAAAAATTGAATTCACAAAGCGTTTGAGAGCCGCCATGACTCAAGCAGGTTACGCTGCAAGTCCGTCCGTGCTGGAGCATGAGTTCAATTTGCGATGGCCCGGCAAATCAATAAGCAATCAAGCAGCATGGGGTTGGCTCAATAACCGTTCGATTCCAATGCAAGACAAGATGCAAGTCTTAGCCGAGTGGCTCAAGGTTGAACCCGAAGTTCTGCGTTTTGGAGAGGTTGTACGCAAGTCTGTTCAGTCACACAAACAGAGATGGGCGACAGGCATTGGTTTTCAAGAACGAGAAACTTTGGAAGAGTTTCTCGCCTTGTCTGCGCCCAATAGGAAAGTGGTCAGGGAGGTTATTGCCGCCTTCACCAAAGCCGAACGTGCAAACTGAAACTGTCTGCGTGCTAGCACCCTATACCAAGAGGCTCAAGGGCACCCCCTTGTATCTCGCTGGGCAGCCCACCCCCTCCCTCGGGGTAGGTAGCGCAAATTGACAAAGCTGCAATGCGCATTGACACTGTGACAAGTCTGATGTGGGGAATTGTTGGAGTTTGCAGGGGCTTGTGGGAATCGCGAAACGGCAACCGAACGGCTACCAAGCGAGGTAAGCGATGCCAAAAAGACGAAAGGGTTAGTAGACGCTAATCTACTAACCCTCTAATCATTTGGTGCGGCTGGCAGGAATCGAACCCACGACCCCTTGGTTCGTAGCCAAGTACTCTATCCAGCTGAGCTACAGCCGCTCTGGAAAACCGAAAGTATATCACAGTTTTTTGGTAGGGCGTGACAG
>Ga0228701_1002040_pt1 | contig 12723 bp, 11 predicted proteins | sample McNCre117_Aug_MG_2_FD_178017 | JGI IMG/M metagenome (GOLD analysis project Ga0228701, IMG submission 178017) | Freshwater microbial communities from McNutts Creek, Athens, Georgia, United States - 11-17_Aug_MG | ecosystem: Environmental > Aquatic > Freshwater > Creek | place: USA: Georgia...
CGGGCAAGGGCAGCATCATTTGCTGTGCGCCCCAAAACGCCAGCACCAATTGCTCAATGATGATCATGGCACCGATGGTGATGAGAATTTGTTTGAGGTGGTTGCCATAGACCGGACGAATGAACAAACGCTCGAACACCAAGCCCAATAAGGCGGTGGCCACCATCGCACCCAGCGCCACCAAGGCCATGCCCAAGATGGCGTGAGCGCCGGTTTCTGACTTGAGCAAGCCCGACAGTGGTCCAGCCAGCGTGGCTGCCACATAGGCCCCAACTGCTACAAAGGCTGCGTGACCGAGGTTGAGCACATCCATCAGCCCAAACACCAAGGTCAACCCGCTGGCCATGATGAACAGCATCATGCCCATGGCCAGGCCTGCCACAGTCAACGTGGCCCAGGTAGGCAAACTGCCAATCAGTGGCACCACTGCCACGCCAATGACAACCAGCAACACCATGGGGGCCAGGTCATCCCAACGCCCGTGCAGAGATTGCAAGGCCTGTGGTTTGTCGCTCATGCGGCGTCCTTGAAATGCGTCATAGACAGGTCAATGGTGCGGGGCCGCTTGCAGACCCAGCAGTTCGTGTTGCAGTTGTTCATCAGCAGCCAGATCGGCCATGGCGCCCGTGTGTACGATGCGACCGTCGTCCATCACGGTCACGTGGTCGCCCAGTGAGCGCACAAAATGAAAGTTTTGTTCGACCAGCAAAATCGTGGTGTCGTTGGCCTTCAACGCCCGAAACGCTTCGGCCAGGTTTTGCACGATGGCAGGCGCCAAACCTTTGGTGGGTTCATCGATCAACAGCAGTTGACGCGGTTCGATGATGGCGCGGGCAATCGCCACCATTTGTTTTTGCCCACCCGACAGCGTGCCGCCAGGGCGCAGCCAAAAACGTTCGAGGGCGGGAAACAGGCTGAAAATCCATTGCAAGCGGCTGTCGTTGATACGCCCTGAAATAGCGGCCAGCCGCATGTTTTCTTGCACCGTCAGGTTGGCAAACACGCCCATGTCTTCGGGCACATAGGCAATGCCTTGGCGAGCAATCTCGGGTGTGTTCAGCGCGGTGATGTCCTGGCCATTCAGTTCAATCCGGCCTTGGCTGGCATGCCATAAACCGATGATGGTGCGCAGCGTGGTGGTTTTGCCTGCGCCGTTGCGCCCGAGCAGCACAGTCACGCCTTGGCGTGGCACGGTGAAGTCCACGCCTTGCAAGATGTGGTACTCGCCAATGTGGGTGTGCACACCTTGCAGGCGCAGCAGGGGTGAGGTGTGATCAGACATGCACCGCTCCATCGGCAGACACCTGGGTGCCCATATAGGCTTCTTGCACCACGTCGGAGGCCATCACCTCGGCGGGCGAGCCATCGGCCACCAGCTGGCCGTTGTGCAGCACGATGATGCGATCGGCCAGCGAGCGGATCACATCGAGCTTGTGCTCGACCAGCAAAATGGTGCGGTCGCCACCTGTTTTGAGGCGTTGAATCATGTCCAGAATCACCGGCACTTCATCCACGCTCATGCCGGCTGTGGGTTCGTCAAACATCAGCACTTTCGGTTCGAGCGCCATCATCATGGCTACTTCGAGCTTGCGTTTGTCGCCATGCGGCAGGCTGGCCGTGGTGTCGTTAGCCCGCTCGTCCAGGCCAACCAGGTCGAGGTAGTGGTGAGCTTGTTCGATCAAATCGTGGCGCGTGCGCCAACGTGAGAGCATGTTGAAGCCTGCCTTGGCGCGGCTTTGCACGGCCAAGCGCACGTTTTCGAGCACCGACAACTGAGGGAACAAATTGGTGAGCTGAAAGGCTCGGCCAATGCCTAAGTCGGTGCGAGCTGCCGCACCTTGTGAGGTGATGTCTCGACCTTCCAACAGCACCTGTCCTTCGCTGGCTTTGAGTTGCCCAGACAGCAGGTTGAAGTAGGTGGTTTTGCCAGCCCCATTGGGGCCGACGATGGCGGTCAGCGTGCCCGCATGAAACTCGGCGCTGACCGCATTGACGGCCACGTGGCCGCCAAAGCGGATGGTGAGGCCGCGTGAGGCCAGCGTGACAGTCATACGAGCGGTGTGTCCTTATTTAACTCGGATCGGCACAGGCATTTCGTTGGCGGTGATCTCACGCACCAAGTCCACCACATCCCATTCCGTAGCACCCGCAGACTTCTTCATGCGGAACTGGTACTGCGACTGCATGGCTTGGTGGTCTTCTTTGCGGAACGTCATCTTGCCTTTGGGCGTGTCGAATTCCATGCCTTCCATCGCGGCGATTAGTTTTTCACTCTCGGTGGTACCGGCTTTTTTGATGCCGTTGATGATCGCAGCGGCGGTCACAAAACCACCAGCAGAGAACAGATCAGGTGGCACGCTGTGACGTTTGATGCTCTCGGCCACAAACCAGTCGTTCATTGGATTTTTCGGGAAGGTGTAGAAGTAGTACATGCCACCGCCCACGGGCAGACCTGACCAAGCTTTGATGCCTTCATGGTTGGCACCACCGATCGACAAGAACTCGATGTTTTGTCCGGCAGGCAACAAGTCGGCGAGTTTGCGAATCGGGTTGGGCGCACCCCAAATCACCACAATGTGTTTTTTGCCACTGGCGCCTTTGAGTTTTTCCAGCGTGCGCTGCATGGCCGCTGTGAAGTCGGTGGTGGACAGCGGGATGAATTCTTCATGCACCGTGTTGACTTTGCGCTTGGTGGCTGCCAAGGCGTCACGGAAGGCGGCTACGCCGTCTTTGCCGTACACATAGTCAGGCGCAATAAAAGCCACGCTGTCGCCGTCTTTCAGACCTGCGGCAGAGGCCAGGGCGTCTTGGAATGAATTGCGACTGGCACGAAACAGATAACGGTTCCACGCTGCACCGGTGAGCGAGTCGGCAATCGCCGGTTCAATCATCAGCACTTTTTTGTACTCGGCCGCGACAGGGGCCATGGCCAGCGCACCGCCGGACCACGAGGTGCCCACCGCAATGTCAGCACGGTCGTCGCCAAAGGCTTCGGTCAGCATGGCTTTGGATAGTTCGGGTTTCATTTGATCGTCTTTGACGATCAGCTCAATCTTGCGGCCATTGAGGGTCATGGTGCCCTGTGTCATGTAGTCCAAGCCCATGCGCATGCCGCGCTCGGTGTCGCGGGCGTACTGTTCACTGGGACCTGTTTTGCTGGCGATCAACGCGATCTTGATGGGGCGGTTGCTTTGCGCGCTGGCCATCTGGGGCATCAGCGCTGCGCTCAGGCAGGCGGCTGCGCAGGCAGCGATCAGGGTACGTTTGTTCATCATGTCTCCTTCGTGGATAGGTGAGCGGTCAGCGGGGTGGCTGTCTGCATTCTGAAAGGGCTGTGCTGTGTGTTCTTGTGCTTTGTGGCTGTCGTGTCGTCAAAGATCCAAAGTGAAAACCCTAGGTCGAATGGCCCTTGAATCGCGGGGCTGGACAGTAGACTGCAACTTGAAAGATCACCACACGACGCACAGGAGAGTTTCATGCCTTCGCCACTGCGCAACAGCCCCGCACCGTCCACACGCCGTTGTTCAAGCTCGGAGCGTGTGATGTGGATCACCGCCGATCGGGTGTTCTACGCGGGCCTGTTGGGTGAGCCTGCCATGCACACCAAGGGCGCCATCGTGCTCTATGTGTCGGTCGAGGCCCCGCTGCGCATTCGCATCAACGGAGGCGAATGGCAAACCACCGACGTGGCCGTGGTGCAGCCATATGTGCCTTATCAAATCGCCACCGAAGGCCGCCATGTGCTGGACATTTTGGTGGAGCCTGAGACCGTGGACATGGCACGGTTGCCCGATTTGCTGCGTGCCAATGGCGCGGTAGAAGCGCCTGAGTTTGCCGCGCGGGTCAGGCAGGTGCATGCTCAGTTGGCAGCAGCCGGACGAGAGCTGGATGTGCAGCCCACTGATTTTGATGTGATGTTTTTTGGTGAGTCACTGCCGGTGCGGCAACTTGATGCACGCATTGCCAATGTGCTCGAGCGCATCAAGAGCGACCCTTCTGCTCAAGCCGCTGCCGAAGCTTGCGCGGCTGAGGCGAAACTTTCTTTCTCGCGCTTTTTGCATTTGTTCAAAGAAGAGGTGGGGGCACCGTTTCGCAGCTTCCGCACCTGGAAGCGCGCCCGCAGCCTGCTGCATCATGTGAACAGCGACAGCAACCTGGTCTATGTGGCGCTGGACATTGGCTACCCCGACTCCACCCACTTCAGCCATTCGATTCGCCAGACCTACGGGCTCAAGCCGCGTGACATTTTTGCGGGCTCGCGCAAGCTACGCATCATTCATGCACCCACCACCAGCGGCTTGATTCCGGTTTAATCACCTTTCCAAGTCAGTCCCACGCATGGGATTGCTATATGGATTTGACTCCATATGTCTTTAAGTCCATAATTTGCGCATGAACTGGACCGTTCTCTTTCACGATGCCTTCGATGCTGAGTTCGAAGTCTTGGTGGAAGAACTTCAGGACGAACTGTTGGCGCATGCCAAGCTGCTTGCAGAATTTGGACCTCATCTGGGGCGACCGACGGTCGATACCCTGAAGGGCTCTCAGCACGCCAACATGAAAGAGCTTCGGTTTTCCTGGAACGGTCAGGTCTGGCGGGTGGCTTTTGCCTTCGATCCTCAGCGACAAGCAATTCTGCTGGTTGGGGGAGACAAAGGTGGAACAGATCAGCGCAGGTTCTACAAACGACTACTCACGTTGGGAGATGCGCGTTATGACGCCTATCTGGGCACCCTGAGTCAACCAAGCAAGGAGTCCAAGCATGGCAAGAAAACTCGATGATGTGATGGCCACGCTGCCCAAAGATCGGCAAAAACGGGTGGCAGCTCGCGCCATGGAGTTGGCCACGCTCAAAGATTTGCGCCAGGCAGTGCAGCAAACTCAAGAGCAAATGGCTGCTGCGCTCGGGGTTCGTCAGGACACCATCTCTAGGTTGGAAAAGCGCAGTGACATGCTTCTCTCGACGATGCGTCACTATGTAGAAAGCATGGGGGGAAGGCTGGAGTTGGTGGCCAAGTTCCCTGACCGCCCGCCTGTGGTGATCGACCATCTCGGGGCAGAGGTGACCTTGAATAAGCGCGGTACTACCTCACGCAGGGGACGTGCTGCAGCCTGAATGATAGAGATGGTAAGTAACTAACTGAGCGTTCAAGCTGCCCAGCGGCAGCCGTGGCATCACAGCTGCTGCGCCACGCTGCGCGGCACCCGCACCGGCAAATCGAGCAGCATTTGCCCCATGCCTTTGCCCAGCGGGTCGTTGCGGCTCGACGCCGGGCCGCCACCATCAAGCGCTTCATGCATGACCAAATTCATGGCATCGATGCCAGGCAAATGAAAACGCTCGACCCGGCCCTGCACCAGGTGCGCAAAGTAGGTCTTGACCACCTCAGGCGTCACGCGGTCCCACAACAGCGGCAGCCACTCAGCACGCCGTGCAATGAGGCCGATGTTGGAGATATCGCCCTTGTCACCGCTGCGCGCCCAGGCCAGGCGAATCAAGGGGACTTCAACCTGTTCTTCACCTTTGTCTTGCCAGGGCTGTGGTTCGGCCAAGGCCGCCACGTGAACGGGTGAGGCATCGCGCGCTGCCGCTGCTGCTACGGGCCACACCTGCTCGCCCATGCGCACCTGAACGTTCACACGCGATTTGTGGACCAAAAACGCAAACGGTTTGATGTGCGGCGAGGCCGAGGGTCGACCGCCGCCCGGGCCGGTGGTACCGGGTGACCAAGACGTGCCCGAGGGCGAGATCTCGCGGGCGAAAATTTCCAGCGCTTGCTTCATGGGGTGGTTGACGATCACCCGCACCATCACCTCACGCGCCGCTTGTGCGCGGGCATGGGGGCCATAGAGGGTTTCGGCACCCAGCAACTCCACCGCGGCGCTGCTGAAATCGGGCATGCCCATGTCTTTCAGAATCATGCGCGTGCGCGTCAAAATCGCTTCACCGGTACGTCGTGCCTTCGCCGCCGCGTCAATGCCCACGATGAGCATGCTGCCGGTGCAGCGAAAGCCATTCATGGTGGTGGCCGAAACTTTGTAGAAGGGGCTGGGCGCATGTCCCTGTGCGCCGCTCACGCGCACACGTTCTGCGTTCAGTTGTTCCATGTGAACTTGGCGGAAATCGCAATGCACATCGGGCAGCAGATACGCGCCGGGGTCGCCAATTTCGTACAGCAATTGTTCGGCCACTGCGGCACGCAAAATCACGCCGCCCGTGCCAGGCGCTTTGTGCACCTCGAAACTGCCGTCCGACGCACAGTCCACGATGGGGTAGCCGATGTTGGGCCAGTTGGGCACGTCTTGCCAGTCGGTGTGCAAACCGCCCGTGGCTTGGCAACCGCATTCGATGATGTGGCCGGCCAAGCTGCCACCTGCCAGGGCGTCGTAGTCTTGCGCGGTCCAACCGAATTCATGAATCAAGGGGCCCAGCGTGACAGCGCTGTCCACCCCGCGCCCGGTGATGACGATGTCGGCCCCTTCGGCCAGGGCGCGGGCAATCGGCATGGCGCCCAGGTAAGCGTTGGCCGAAAGCACTTTGTCGGGCAGCGGCTCGTCACGAAACATGTCGCGGGTGCCTGCTTCGCGCAAGGCGGGCAGCAAGGCGCTGATGTCATCGCCTTCCACCACGGCAATCTTGGGCGCGAGGCCTTGGCTCTGGGCCAAGGCGTGCAAGGCGTCGGCACAACCTTGAGGGTTCATGCCGCCCGCATTGGCCACCACCTTGATGCCGCGACGCATCACCTCGGGCAGCACCGACTTCATGGCGATGTCGACAAAGTCGGTGGCATAGCCCATCTCTGGTTTTTTGGTGCGCACTGCCGCCATGATGGCCATGGTGGTCTCTGCCAAGTAGTCGAACACCAGGTAGTCAATCAGCCCGGAGTTCACGAGTTGCGGTGCGCCCAGCATGCTGTCGCCCCAAAAGCCCGAAGCACCGCCGATGCGCACGATTTTGTGAGGGTTGGAAGCGGGCGTTCGTGTCATATCAGTTCATCCTGTTGCGGCCTGAAATAAGGGGCGTGTGTAGGCCTCGCATGGCCTATGAACCACAAGATTAGCAGCAGACTCAGAGGCGTGGCTTGTGTTGACTGGCTGCCACTGCCCCAATGCTGGGGGAAAACCAGAGCAACCAGTTCACACAAGACGCAGGGGCTGGGGGGCTTATGCTCAAAGCCTGTGTGACTCTAGGTGGTTGTTGATGCACGAGCCCCAAGCCTTGCCCCATTATTTTTCAGCCGAGCATGAGGAATACCGCGCCTCGCTGCGGGATTTTGTGGCGCGTGAAATCACGCCCCATGTCCACGAATGGGATGAAGCCGAAACCTTTCCACGCGACTTATACCAGCGCATTGCGCGTTTGGGCGTCTTGGGCATTGGCTACTCGCAAGCCTATGGCGGCACACCGGCCGACATTTTTTTTCACATCATCACCTCGGAAGAAATGGCGCGCTCGGGCGGCGGTGGCGTGTCGGCCTCCTTGCTCTCGCACACCATCGGTTTGCCGCCGGTCGCCAACTACGGCAGCGAAGCGCTCAAGCAACGCATCGTGCCGGCCGTGCTGCAAGGCGACAAGATTGCCGCCCTGGCGGTGACCGAGCCCGGGGGCGGCTCAGATGTGGCCTCGCTCAAAACCACGGCCGTGCGCGACGGCGACCATTACGTGGTGAATGGCGAAAAAGTCTTCATCACCTCGGGCATGCGGGCCGACTATTTCACCGTGGCGGTGCGCACTGACCCCAACAACAAAGGCGCAGGCGGTGTTTCGGCCTTGTTGATCGAGGCAGACACACCGGGCCTGTCACGCACGCCGCTGCAAAAAATGGGCTGGTGGTCGTCCGACACGGCACATCTGCGGTTTGACAATGTGCGCGTGCCAGTGGCGCATTTGTTGGGGGTTGAAAACCAGGGCTTCAAGGTGTTCATGAACAACTTCAATGCCGAGCGCTTGGGCATGTCGGCCCAGGCCTGCATGTTTGCGCAGGTGTGTTTGCAAGAAGCCACCGACTGGGCCCGTGAGCGCCACACCTTTGGGCAAGCGCTGTCGCAACGCCAGGTGATTCGCCACAAGCTGGTCGATATGGCCATGAAAATCGAAGCCGCGCGCAGCTTGGTCTACGAGCTCGCCTGGCAGGTCGAACACCAGGTGGGCGATCCGGCACACTTGGTGGCGCGCACCTGCATGGCCAAAATTTTGTCCACCCAAGCCATGCAGTTTTGCGCCGACCAAGCGGTGCAAATTTTGGGCGGCATGGGCTTTATGCGTGGCACCCGGTCTGAACGCATTTACCGCGAGGTCAAGGTGATGATGATTGGTGGTGGCTCAGAAGAAATCATGAAAGACTTGGCTGCGCGTCAGCTGGGCATTTGAATCCACATTTTGAATGCACATTTGAAGGGGAGGAGAGGGCATGAAAACAAACTGCGACGACCTGTTGGGCGAATACTGCGCCCTGGCCGATTTGTGTGACACCTTAACGCCTGCGCAATGGCAAACACAAACTGATTTTTATGGCTGGACGCCCTGGGACGAAATTGCCCATCTGGCTTACTTCGATGAAACCGCCTTGCAAGCCGCCACCGATGTGGCGGCGTTTGCCGCTGGCAAGCAGGCTTTGAGCCAGCAGATGGCGCGTGGTGAAGAAATCAGTGCGGTCGCACGCGCGCATTTCAGCGGCGTGGATGGCCCGGCCTTGGTGGCGCGCTGGCGTCGCAACCACGAAGCCTTGGTGGCGGCCCTGGCGCTGCTCGACCCCAAAGCGCGTTTGCCCTGGTATGGCCCCGACATGAGCGCCCGTTCGTTTGCCACTGCGCGCCTGATGGAGACCTGGGCCCATGGCCAGGACATTTGGGATGTGCTGGGGCGCACCCGTGGCGTCAGCCCGGGCTTGCGCCACATTGCGCATCTGGGCGTGACTACCTATGGCTGGACCTTTGTAAACCGCCAGCTGCCGGTGCCGCAACCTGCGCCCTATGTCGACTTGGTGGCGCCCGATGGCAGCCACTGGACCTGGGGCGAACCGTCAACGAGCGACTGTGTGACTGGCCCCGCTCTGGACTTTGCCTTGCTCGTCACCCAACGCCGCCACCGCGATGACACGGCCTTGCACTGGTCAGGCGATGGCGCTGAGCAGTGGACAGCCATCGCGCAATGCTTTGCCGGTTCGCCTGCCGATGGTCCTGCGCCCGGTGTGCGTGGTCGTGCCCGCTGACGCCTTGCGTATGACAGCAGCCCATGCTTGGGGTGAGGGCGTGGTGCTGACGCGTGAACTCGCGCAGACACTCAGCCCCCTCATTCAACAGCGCCAAGCCGGGCTGGGCGAACAGGCGTTGGCCGATTTGTCGTACAGCAACTTGTGGTTGTTTCGCCGTGCCCACGACTACCGCTACCATGCGGGCGATTGGCCCTTGATCAGCGGCCACACCTACGATGGCCAGCGCCACGCGCTGCCGTTGTTTGATGTGAATGCCGCACCTCAGCACGTCATTCACCAAGTCTTAGAAGCCTTCGGTTGCCTGTACCCGCTGTGCGCGCGGGATGCGCAAGGTTTTGATCCCGCCTTGTATCGCGTTAGCCACCAACGTGATGACGACGACTACCTCTATCCGGCAGAACAGTTCCGCCGCTATGCCGGACGCAAGTTGCAAAAAAAGCGCAACCTCATGACGCAACTGCAAGCGCAACATGTGTTGTCGGCTGAGCCCTACACCGTGGCCTTGCAAGCGCAGGGTCTGCAGGTGCTGGACGCTTGGTTGCACGACAAAGGCAAACCCCTGGGCGCCGCCGACGATGTGCCATGCCGCGAGGCTTTGGCCCTGGCCCCCGAGCTGGGTTTGGAAGGCTTTGTGTACAAGGCCGATGGCCAAGTGGCGGGTTTTTTGTTGGCCGAAGAACTGCAGCCCGGGGTCTGGGTGGTGCGTTTTGCCAAGGGCTTGGCTGCGTTCAAAGGCATTGCGCAGTACATGTTCCATCACTTCGCAAGCGCCGCGCCCAGGCCCGTGGTGTGGCTGAATTTTGAACAAGACATGGGCTTGGCCAATTTCCGTCGCACCAAGCTCAGCTACCAACCCGCTGCATTGGTTGCCAAATGGCGCATCAGCCAGTTACCGCAAGACCCTTGAGGTGCCTGTGCTTATGCTGGGGCTTCACATGGCTTAGGCGCTTGAGCCTCGGCGCTTTGAACGACATTTGTATTTCACTGTTTGGCGAAAGTTTCCCACATGGCACAGATTGAATCCACCATTTCCGTCAGCAGTCCTGCATTTGTAGCCAACCGCGAGCAAATGCTCGCGCTGTTGACCCAGGTGCGTGCGTATGAGCAACGCACCCAGGCCAAGTCTGCCGCATCGCGTGAGCGATTTGAAAAACGCCAACAGCTGCTGCCGCGTGAGCGCTTGTCCTTGTTGCTCGACCCCGGTGCACCGTTTTTAGAGTTCTCCACCTTGGCGGGTTTGGGCTTGGACACGCCCGATCTAGAACGCAGCGTGCCCGGTGGCGGCGTGATTGCAGGCATTGGCTTTGTGAGCGGTATTCGCTGCATGGTGTTGGCGTCCGACTCGGGCATCGATGCCGGTGCCTTGCAACCCATGGGCTTGGACAAGCTGCTGCGTGTGCAAGAAATGGCGCTGGAAAACAAACTGCCTTATGTGCAATTGGTTGAGAGTGCGGGCGCCAACCTGATGACGTATCGGGTGGAAGACTTTGTGCGCGGTGGCAATTCTTTTCGCAACCTCGCGCGCATGTCGGCGGCGGGCTTGCCGGTGGTCACGGTCACGCATGGCTCGTCCACGGCAGGCGGTGCGTATCAGACCGGTTTGTCTGACTACATCATCCTGGTGCGCGGACGCTCCCGGGCTTTCTTGGCAGGCCCTCCCTTGCTCAAGGCCGCCACGGGCGAAGTAGCCACCGAAGAAGAGTTGGGCGGTGCAGTGATGCACAACTCGATCTCTGGCTTGGGCGACTACCTGGCCGAAGACGACCACGATGCCTTGCGCCTGGCCCGTGAGATTTTGGGCAACATCGACTGGCACCGGGGCATGCCCCACGATGGCTTGCGCAGCTTCAAGCCGCCGCGCTATGACGCAGAAGAACTGCTGGGCATCATGCCCGCCGATCACAAACGCCCAGTCGACATGCGACAGGTGATTGCCCGCATTGCCGACGACTCCGAGTTTTTGGAGTTCGGCGAGAACTACGGCAGCGCCACCGTGTGCGGCCATTTCAAAATCGAGGGTTGGCCCGTGGGGGTGATCACCAACAACGGCCCGATCGATCCAGCCGGTGCCACCAAAGCCACCCACTTCATCCAAGCCTGCTGCCAGTCGCGCACGCCCATTCTGTATTTGAACAACACCACCGGCTTCATGGTGGGCCGCGCATATGAAGAGGCCGGCATCATCAAGCACGGCTCCAAGATGATTCAGGCCGTCACCAATGCCACCGTGCCGCAAATCACCATTTACTGCGGCGCCTCGTTTGGCGCGGGCAATTACGGCATGTGCGGGCGTGGCTTTCATCCGCGCTTTTGCTTCAGCTGGCCCAATGCCAAAACGGCGGTCATGGGGGGCGAGCAAGCGGCAGGCACCATGCGCATCGTGACCGAAGCAGGCATGCGCCGCAAAGGTGTGGTCGATGAAGCCAAGCTCGATGAAATGAGCCAACGCATCGTCGAGCGCTTTGACAGCCAGATGAGCGTGTTCACCACCAGCGCCTTGTTGCTAGACGATGGCGTGATCGACCCCCGCGACACCCGCGCCGTGTTGGCCAATGTGCTGGCCGTGTGTCGCGAGGAAGAAGCCCGCAAGCCCCAGACCATGCAGTTTTCTGTTGCCCGTCCTTGAACTGGAGAAACACCATGCAACTCACCCACGAACACGAACAATTGCGCGACACCATCCGACGCTGGATTGCCACCGACATCAACCCCCATGTCGAAGCCTGGGAGGCGGCCGAAATATTTCCGGCCCATCAGGTGTTCAAACAAATGGGCGCGTTGGGTTTGCTCGGCCTGGACAAACCGGTGGAAGACGGTGGTGCAGGGCTGGATTACTCCTATGCCGCCGTGTTGGCCGAAACCTTGTCCGAGATGAACTGCGGCGGCGTACCCATGGCGATCGGGGTGCAAACCGACATGTGCACACCGGCGCTGGCGCGTCATGGCAGCGCCGAGTTGCGCGCTGAGTTTTTGGCGCCTGCGATTCGGGGCGAGGCGGTGGGCTGTTTGGGTGTGTCCGAGGTGGGCAGCGGCTCCGATGTGGCCTCCATCCGCACTGTGGCGCGCAAGCATGGCGATGACTACATCATCGACGGCGGAAAAATGTGGACCACCAACGGCACCCAGGCCGATTTTTGTTGCCTGCTGGCCAATACCTCGCAAGGCGCATCGCACCGCAACAAGTCACTCATCATCGTGCCGATGAACACGCCGGGTGTCAGTGTTTCAAAGAAGATCCGCAAGATCGGCATGGATTCGTCGGACACCGCGCAGCTGCACTTTGACAATGTGCGCGTGCCGCAGCGCTACCGCGTGGGCGAGGAGGGCATGGGCTTCATCTACCAGATGGAGCAGTTCCAAATCGAACGCCTGTGGGGTGCACTCAACAACTGCGGCTTTGCCCAGCGCGCGATTGACATCACGATTGACTACACCCGTGAACGCCAGGCCTTTGGCCGTTCGATTCTCGACAACCAATGGGTGCATTTCAAACTGGCCGAATTTCAGG
>Ga0228701_1002042_pt1 | contig 12719 bp, 13 predicted proteins | sample McNCre117_Aug_MG_2_FD_178017 | JGI IMG/M metagenome (GOLD analysis project Ga0228701, IMG submission 178017) | Freshwater microbial communities from McNutts Creek, Athens, Georgia, United States - 11-17_Aug_MG | ecosystem: Environmental > Aquatic > Freshwater > Creek | place: USA: Georgia...
ATGATGAATATTCCAATAACCCACTTCCACAGTTGCATCGCTTAAAGTTCGACTATCAGCACGATTCAACTGAACAGCCAATGTTGCCTGACTTGAGGCATAAACCCAATTAGGATGAGCGTAATTAGCATTGGGGGCATCTGGTGTTTTTTGGGTTAAGGCTGAAGCGCCGGCTAGGGCTGCCGCATCCGCTGCATTTTGCAATTCATTTTTTACAACGAAGGCTCGGCCAAGATCAATCGCGAGGGCAGTAAAAGCCAGCAAAACTGGCAATACCAGCACGACAAAAATGATGGTACTTCCACGCTGCGATATTTTTTTTGCCATATTATTCAATCACCATGGTGGTCGATGCTGTCAAGGTTTGAGATCCTGTCAGCACAGACAACAAATCACCCAATAACAAACCAGTAAATTCATAAGTAACAGTGACCGTCAGCGGATTGCCAGCTGTACCCCCTGAAGGTTTTGTCACAGTTGCCTGCGGCGATGCAGAGCCACCCAATGTAATTAAATGTGGCGCACTTGCATCAATCGCGACTTGCGCAATTTGTGCATCAGTCAGTGCTGGAGATCGAAAAATAACGCCCTTGCGCGCGCCTTCACGGCTAGCATTAGTAATGACCGCTTTATCGTAAAGTGCGACGCTAAACTCGACAATGCCGAAAACTAGCACCAACAGCAAAGGCAAAACCAAGGCGAACTCAATCATTGAGGCGCCACGCACTTGATTTGTTCCTAAGGGTGCACGACTCATCATTGGAAGAGCCCTCGAATTTGAATAATCGCAGGGCCAATAATCACAATAAACAAAGCTGGGAAAATGCAAAGCACCATGGGTAGCAACATTTTGACTGGAATCTTAGCCGCAATTTCTTCTGCAGACTGCATACGTCGAATACGCATTAAAGCAGCCTCCGCACGCAAGGAGTCAGCCACACTGGTACCAAAACGATCGGCCTGTGTCAGCATAGAAACCAAGTTGTGTACGCTTTCCAAATCAGCTCTTAATGCAAGATTTTTTAAAGCTGTATTGCGGCCCGCACCTGCGCGAATTTCTAGGTTAGTTAAATAAAATTCTTCAGCCAAAAATGGATGACTACGCGCAATCTCTTTAGACACCCGATTAAATGCAGCATCTAAACCCAAGCCTGATTCGGTACAAATCACTAGCAAATCAATCAAGTCGGGCAAACCTTCTTGTGCATCTTGCTTGCGATGCTTGGTGCGCATATCCAGATAAAGCTCTGGCAAGTAGTAACCAAGCGCAGCAAGCGCCAACAGCACAAAAGAGAATCTAGCCGTACCCATGTGATCATGCGCGTAAGGCAAAGCAATAAGACCCACTACCAGCGGCACCCCCAAAGTCAGCACACTTTTTATTGCATAGTAGATTTTTGGTGCCTGTGGCGCGCGTATGCCAGCACGTAAAAACTTCAAATGAACGGATGAACTCTGCCAACCCTCTTTAGGCAAAGAAAGTTTAGAAAGCGTTTCAAGAACGGCATTCCATCGATGACTCAATACTTGATCATCAGGATTGCCCGTGGTCACGGTTTCCCCGAGCACTTGTGATAAGCGAGTACCAACATTATGTCTAAATAACAGGCTGACTATACCTAACACCAAGGCAACAACAGCTAAGAAGGTACACACAATCAAGCCCAAAAGCATGAGTAAATGCATCGTCATTTTTACACCCTAATCTTTGTGAGTTTCCACATCCAAAACCCACCTAATGCCATCATCACTAGGCTGAACGCAACCAAATGCTGACCTGATTCAGTTGACCATAACTTCGACATGTAATTTGGATTAACGGCTGTTAGTGCGCCTGCAATCAGGAAGGGAAGCACACTTAACAAAATGCCAGAATATTTACCCTCTGAGGCTAATACGCGCACCTTACCTGCAAAAATTGTGCGATCTCGCACGGTCTTTGATAGGTTTTCTAACAAGGCAATCAAATTACCGCCTGATTCACGCTGAATGAGCAAACCCACAACAAGAAAGTTCACGTCCGCACTATTAGCGCGCACAGCAAAATTAGTCATGGCCTCATTAAATGGCAGACCAAAGTTGATTTCCTCAAATACGCTCTTGAATTCTTTGGCAATCGGATTAGGTAGTTCGTCACCCACCATCCCAAACGAAACCGCTAAACCGTGACCAACGCGTAATGAACGACAAACAAAATCGAGGGCTTCAGGCAATTGTTTTTCAATCAAGGCGCGCCGCTTTTGCTCTTTTCTTTTGATGTAAACAAAAGGGATTGAAGCAAAAGCAAAGCCCAACAGCACCAATGAGAAAATGCCGAATTTAAAGGTGAGCAAGAATAAGACGCCGCCCGCCAAGAAAGCCAGGGAAATCATCAATAACTTAGCCACGCTAACATCTACATCGGCACGTAAAATCATCAATCTAATAGCTTCCATGACTTGCGTGGAGATTTCTAGTTTTTCAAAGCCAACCAGTTCACCGTCACCCGACTTCACAACTTCATCATCTGGCTGGTTTCTTAAATTGACAATATCGCTAAGACGTTTACTGAGCGACTTGGCATGGCTACTGTAATGCTGATACCAATAGCTAGCCATCACAATCAGCGTGACTAAAAACACGCAGAGGGAAATGAGTAAGACAACATCAACTAGATATGGATAGTTCATATAACTCTCTATTCCTTAACCACTCAACAATACCGGAACTACTCAACAATACCGGGTTGAAACAAGTCCTCACTCAGCTGGATACCCCATCGCTTGATGCGATCAGCCACTAAAGGACGCACACCTGTTGCGCGGAAATTCCCTAGCACAACACCGCTACTACCCGTACCTGTTCGTTCATAGGTGAAAATCTCTTGCATACTAATCACATCACCTTCCATGCCGGTTATTTCTTGGATGCTAGTAATCTTGCGGCTACCGTCTGTGAGGCGAGCTGTTTGAATCACAATATGAATCGCTGAACTAATTTGTTGGCGCAAAGTTTTAATCGGCATCTGCACGCCACCCATGGTCACCAAATTTTCCAATCGGCTTAAGGCATCACGCGGCGTATTAGCGTGAATGGTAGTGAGCGAACCCTCATGCCCTGTGTTCATCGCTTGCAACATATCAATCACTTCACCGCCACGCACCTCACCCAACACAATACGATCAGGGCGCATACGCAGACTGTTACGAACCAATGCACGCATTGAAATCTCACCCTTGCCTTCGATATTTTGTGGACGCGTTTCTAAACGTACCACGTGGGTTTGTTGTAACTGTAATTCGGCTGTATCTTCAATCGTGATAATACGTTCGCCCTCTGGAATAAAGCAGGACAAGATGTTCAGCAGCGTCGTCTTACCAGAGCCCGTACCGCCAGAAATCAAAATACTAGTTTTAGCGCGCACCATGGCTGCAAGAAACTCGGCCATCCCCTTGGTTAAGGCATGTTTTTTGATTAAATCGTCAATCTTGAGAGGGACTACTGAAAAACGGCGAATAGAAAGCGTCGGGCCGTCGAGCGCAATCGGTGGGATAATGGCATTGACACGAGACCCGTCTGGCAAACGCGCATCGGCCATAGGACTCGACTCATCAATGCGACGACCAACCCGCGACACAATCTTGTCGATAATTCTGAGCAAATGCTCATCGTTGTTAAATTGAATAGGCACCAACTCAAGTTGACCACGGCGTTCAATAAATACTTTATCGAAGCCATTCACCAAAATTTCAGTCACGGTTGGATCGGCCAATAAGGGCTCGATTGGCCCAAGACCTAAAATTTCATTCTGTAAATCTGAAATAAGTTGATGGCGCTCATCGTTATTAACAGGCAAAGCATCTTCATCAATCAGCTTGTTAATGAGGTCTTTTAGTTTGAGGCCAAGTTGCTCACTCGACATCGTTTCTGCGGCAACAAGATCTAGACGAGAGAGTAATTTTTGATGCAATTTGACTTTAGCTTCATAAAAGCTTGCCTGCATCTTTCGACTCACATGCGCAGAATCCACATCAGCACGTGAATTTGTGGATGGCTGTTGCGTACTAGAATCTACCGACGGTTGGGCTGGTGTTTCACCCTTTGCTTGCCCGTAGTTCCATTGACCTATTTGATCCCTAAGAAAGCCCATAACGAGAATTTCCTTTTAATAGGCTTTCCATTCCATTCGTCAACGAGATCACTCACCGCATCAGTGAATTTTGAATTTGGTTTGATATCAACAACCGGAATACCTTTAAGCAAGGATTGTTGAATGCCCATAAACTCTCGATAAATCGTGCGCCAGATTTTTTTGCCCACAGCTTTTTCGTAATCTTCCGCACTCAAGTCTGACGGACCACCAGCACGACTAATCAAGATATTAGCCTTCTTCGCTGATAGCCCCATGCCCTCCCACAAACGCAAAATCTGTGAGGCGCGGCGTGCGGATGGAATCGTCATGCTAGAGACAATCACCAACTTGTCCAATCGATCCCAAATGCGGATAGAAATCGGGTCTAAGCCAGTACCAAGATCAAGCAATACATAGTCATAATGCTTAGCCAAAATATCGACCAGCCTCTCAGTATTCTCAATGTTAATTTTGAGAATATCCTCAAGGGTCAGCGGTGACGGAATCAGATGCAAATTGTCGGTAACATGATGCGCCATCAACTCTAATAGAGTGCCATCCAAACGATCTACAGCCGTCGCAAAATTCATTAAATTGTTCGCAACACTCTTGTTTGTGAGATAGATTTCCACATCGCCAAAACGTAGTGACAAATCCACTACTACGATACGATTTTTTTCATCTTTGGCCAAAGCGGCTGCGATATTAGCCACTGCACAGGTGCCACCATCACCACCCTTGGCAGAGATAAACCCTATCTTTTGAGACTGCTGTATGGCAGCGTCAGAACCCTGCCCTTTTAAATGCATTTTTGCGCGCGCAATCACGCCACCAATTTCTTCGGAGGAGTTGCTTGTAATGACTTCGCGCACACCATCTCGCATCGCCGTCATTAAAAAGTCAGCATCAGATTTTTTTGAATGCACAACAACGACTGCTTGAGGGAGTGCATCGCAAAATTCTTTTACTTTATCTAAAAAACTGTCGCTTCCTTCAAAGCCTCCAATTAGCAAAACCTCTGGGCGCTGATTGGCGACTTTAACGAGATCTTTTAGCGTGCCAGTTACCTTAGTGATGGCATTTGCCGGATAACCTTCAGGGTCAGCGAACTGCCAACCCTCTGCAGTAAAGAAAACGATTTGCATGATTACTTGCCTCCAATTGGGATTGGCGCTTCTAAAGCCGCTGGGCTAGACTTGCCCTTAATCATGTTGTCATAAGGCTGCGCCAGCTCCCTTGCAGAAGTTGGCACCTCTGTTTGTGAGGGTGCTTGATTCACTTTTTGCGCTTGCTTTGCCGCGCTCAATGATTTCCCAAAATTTTCATCTAATTTAGGCGTTGAAGTTTCAGGAAATTTGGCCGTCGCACAAGCCGCTAAGGTCAAAGCAATCGCGCAAACTATCCACTTATTCATTTGATTGTTTCCCTTCAAGTTTGCCTCCTATCAATACTTCGCCTCTCGTTGGCGCAACAAACTTATCTGTCGCTAGCTCTGGCGCTTGTGGTGTTGCCTTAACTAGACTTGGGCTCACTACAATCACGAGCTCTGTTTTATTTGAGCGATACTCAGTGCTACGGAATAGCGCACCGAGAATAGGCAATTGACCCAGCACAGGAACCGCTTTTACGGTTGCAGTCATATTGTCGCGCATCAAACCACCAATCACGAGATGTTCACCATCTTTAAGTTGCACAGTGGTTGAAGCACGGCGCGTTGTAAACACAGGTGGCGTGGTGCTTAAGTCTGTGAATTTTTTCTCATTAGAAAATTCGGACACTTCAGGTGCGACTTTAAGGTTGATACGCCCACCATCTAGTACCGTAGGTACAAACTTCAAACCCACACCATATTCGCGTTCAACCAATGTGATGGTATTTCCAACGCCAGGCTGCGGCACAGGGATAAAAATACGACCACCTACCAAGAAACTACCCTCTTGACCGCTGGTTGCCACAATGTTTGGCTCAGCCAAAATCTTCACTAGAGAGTCATTATGCTCTGCGTCAATCGTGCCTTTGAGCGCGCCGTGACGGAGAATTTCAATCAAACTCGTACCAGCTGATGCGGGCCCAGAAAGAACATTCCAGCGCACGTCACCTGACTTGGCCGTAAATCCAACACCAAGTTTGTCCATCAACTCTTTAGAAACTTCAGCGACACGCACCTCTAACATCACTTGCTGAGGGTCACGGACTCTCATCATATTCACAATTTGTACCATGGCCGTCGCTGGGTTAGGTACAGCTGTCGTACCGCCAGCTTCCTTAAAGCCACCAGTTAAGTAGCGATTTAGGTTACGCATATGTGCTTCAGCTAAGCTAACCACGGTATCCGCAACCACAGCATCAGAAACATATCCGCCCAATACGATAGAACCAGAAGCAGAGCTGACCGCGATATCTTTTTCATTTGGGAATTGCTTGGCAATCGCTTTTTCTAGCGGCGCCACATCCACAGAAACGGTCACATCAACACCTACTGACTTACCGCCTTTTTGCCAGAATATAAGATTGGTCGTGCCAACCGCTTTACCCAAAACGAATAATTCTGTAGGCGACACGACTTTGTAATCTGCGATTCTTGTGTCGCCAACGGCAACACGTGTCACTGGCGTTGCTAGTTGGATGAGTTTAGATTTACCGACAAAAGTCGAGACTTGCGTTTCGGAATTGAGCTCATCTGCCTGAGCGCCTTGAGCGAACAACACAAAACCCAACAGTGCTACCGTCATTAATTGTTTAAATTTAAGCGCCATCATTTGGCATCCTCGCTCTCTTTGATGCCTCTAATTTCTTCAACGAGATCAGCTTGCACTTTATCAACTTGCACCTTGGCATTTGATTTGATTCGTTTTGAGACAGGTTTTTTAACAGGGGTTGCAGGGGCAGGCGAAATCGCTGCTGCAGGCTCTTCAGCTAGCGCGGCTTGCTGCGTCAAATCGACCAAGCGCTTACCTTCAGATTGCACAGGACTTGTGTCCATTTCATTTCTAAGCGCTAAAGACAATGTGCCAATACTGCGCGCCAAATCCAACTGTTCAGACTCTTCTGGCGTGAGTTCTAAAGTCACGGCATTCACGATTTTTGGTTTAGTTGGATCAGCCACGGTATCCTGAGCAACAGCCAATACTTTCACACGATTTAAAACGATTTTAGAGAAGGCTTTACCGTTTGAATCTTTGGCACTCACCAACACATCGACATAATTACCAGGCAAAGCAAAACCTGCGACGCCGACGACATCATTAACACGCACTGAAATCGCTCGCTTACCTGTAGCAATTGTCGCTGCCAAACCGCCTTTTGAATCGACTGGCGCGAGCTTAGATTCCAAGACTAGCTCACCAGCCTCAATCGTCTGGCGTGCCACACGATTCTCTAATAATTTTGCATCTGCAAACACGTCTTTAGGGACGGAAGATGAAGGCCAATCAAGCGCTTTAAGCTGTGCAGACGACAAGGCCGTACCGGCTTGGATTGCACTCGAGGCGATAACAACATGCGGGCCTTTTGCCGCACTAGGGGCTTTGGTCAATTGCGCTACAAAAAACGCAGCAACTGCACCAAAGACTAAGGAACTACCGATGAGTATAGATGGCTTCAACTTAACAACCTCTCTGTTAATGCTCTTGCACTAGAGCTATCAGCGCAAGAGCATTAGGCAAATTCAATAAGGGAACCTGCTATAAGACCACAGGACCTTAAGCGCCAAGCACTGCGTCTTTGATTGTTGTAAATTTGTCAGAAATGGCCGTACCCAAATCTGTCAAAGCAAGAATAGCAACGATTGCAACTAAAGCAGCAATCAATGCGTACTCGATCATGGTTACACCAGACTGTGATTTTTTAGATGTTAGTTTTGTAAACATACTGCTCTCCTTGTGAAAAATCTTTTTTAAGCAAATATAGCTAAAACGACAAATATGCTACGACTACAGGCTATACAAAAAAACAGTGCCAGTCAAACTGGATGCGCCAACCCGACCATCCAACCTGTTAAGTATTTGATTTTCATCAAACCCCTTTAACATATTCAAAAGCTGACACTTGGTTTCACCCTGTTGATGCCCAAAAAAAGATAGGCGTGAACCAAGGGGCTAATGCCCAAAAAACACAAAAAGCCAAATAGAAAAAAGCTGCTAAATAAACTATTTCTCTTAACTATTTGTTAGTTTTGCTACCTAGGAGGCTACTCCTTCAAAAAAGACGAGTAAAGCCTTTCGGCAATTAATTGAATGCTGTTTGCAGAGAAAACCCAACCCCCTATAAACAGGCCCCCTATACATTGAGTTTGATTTTATATAGACTGGCCCTAGATGTTCCGCAAACTACCGCTGGATGCGGCTCTGGGCATTATTAGCCCCATCAGCCCTTAGATTGCTAAAACTAAAATTACTAACAAAAAAGAAAATTTAGGAATCAATGGAAATTTTTATCACCAATGAACAGCATGTTCTACTCCTAGAACATTCCTATAATTTTTGGTTAGTCAGCTTATCTTTTCTAGTTGCCACTATTGGTTCAGGACTAGCGCTTTACGTTTCAACCGTCGCAAAAGGCTTTGAAAACCCACGCCATAAGTTATTAGTTGAATTATCAGGGGCGGGTGCGTTTGGGCTAGCTGTTTGGAGTATGCATTTCATCGGAATGCTGGCATTTCACCTTTGCACCTCCGTCACTTACGATATTAAAGTCACCATTCTTTCTATCATCCCAGTGTTTATGTCCGCGTGGATTGTGTTGCATTGGGGTTTGCGTGAAAACCACACGTTCAAACATCTCTTCTTTGTTGGAATCGTCACAGGGTCCGGCATCGGCGTGATGCACTACTCTGGCATGATGGCCATGCGCATGTCTGCATTATTGAGATTTAATCCCGTCGATTTCACAGCTTCCATCGTGGTGGCAGTTGTTTTATCCATGGTTGCCATGGGCTCAAGAAATTGGCTTTTAACTAACAAAAAACTCAAACCAAAATATCCAGATGCGATTTGTGCGATAGGGATGGGAGCCGCCATCTCAACCATGCATTATGTCGGGATGCACGCGGCGCGCTTTGTAGGATCGCCAGAAACAACAAGCCCGATTCCAGCAACCAATTGGGAGTTTCTCACCTTACTTATTACCACCGCTGTGCTGTCACTCTTAGCCATTGTTAGCTCCGGAGTTCTTTTAAGTAAGCTCAGAGGAAGTCTTGCGGCAGTTAAAATTTACTCACTTGAGTTAGAAGCAATTATTAATAACTCTACTGAGGCAATTATTACAATTTCCTCAACAGGTGAGATTAGAAAAATCAATCAAACCTTTGGCACACTCTTCAAGTATCAAAACACCAAAGTGGCTGGCGAGCATCTTTCTACGTTTTTACCTCAATGGGCGCTGCTACTTAGACAAAAAACCCCTCAAGGTGCTTATGAAACGCTAGGCAAAAAAGCTGATGGTATTGAGTTCCCCATTAGCGTTTCTTTAACACGCTTCGGCGAGGGCTCCCAAGCCATTTATGTAGGATTCCTAACAGACTTATCTGAAATAAAAGAGATTCAGAAAAAACTACTCCATGATGCCAATCATGACTTTCTAACTGGCCTCTATAACAGAAGATTTTTTGAAGAGCAGTTGTCGATAGAAATCAAAAGATGTTTACGCTCAAGCAGCCCACTAGCTCTGATCATGCTTGACATTGACCGATTCAAAAGAATTAACGATACCTACGGTCATTTGAGTGGCGACCATGTGCTAGCTTTGCTGGCATCCGAGCTTAGCTCACAATCTCGCAAAGGAGATGTCGTGGCAAGATATGGTGGTGAGGAATTTATTATCCTGCTGGCAAACACACCGCTAGACAAGGCAGAACAAATTGCAGAGCGTTTACGTGCGCAAATTGAAAAACTTGAGCTCAATGAAGAAGATAACACCATCACATTCACCGTTTCGCTAGGCATTGCTTGCTTGGACCATTCAGCCCCACGCGCACTTCCAGAACGTTTGATTGGTCAAGCAGATAAGGCGATGTATGAAGCAAAAGAATCTGGAAGAAACTGTGTAAAAGTCTATCAATAAGGTCATACCATGGCCTAGTAACACAATTTAGAATCAGCCCCTAAATTACTTTTACCTAGCCACTTTCATTAAGGCAGACATTGTGTTTTTGCCTCAATAATCTTTGCCACCAATCCCCAATTAGGGGTGTTCTTTTGGGCTTTCTGGTGAAATAGTTGCACTTTCAGATAGTTGCAACCGATCATGTTTGAAGCACACCCCAATTTCACACAAGTAAATCTCAACGTTGCCATGCAACTTGGAGAAGCACTTCATCGCGCTCGACTTGCCAGTGGTGAAGAACTTGAAGATATCGCCAAGGCTATCGCCTTATCTCAACAACAAATTACGGGCATAGAACTCATTAAATTTTCATGCTTTATTTCATCCACTTACTATGTCTTGGCAGCAAAGAAATATGCCAAGCATCTAAAAGTCGATTTTAATTTTGACAGCTTACTGGATGCCCAGCCCACGCCACCCCCTATCTACAGCGATATTCCAGCACAGCGAAAAGACCCAGCGCAGCAATCAAAAACAGATTTTCTAGAAAAACTACCTAACAAAAAAATCATTGCATCAACTTTAAGCGTTTGCTTGCTACTTGTGTTCGCTGTCAAAGCTATCACACACCAAGCCCCAGCCACAATCGATGAGCAGGCGCCGGTTGAGCAAGAAGAACAAGAGGTAAGCGTGGAGCAACCCACAGCACAAGCTTCTACTGAGGAGCAGGTGCATCAGACTGAAGCTGAAGCCAAAGTCAACGAAACAACCTCTGCAATTGGCGTTCAATCCACAAATAAGACTCCAGCTGAAGGCGACGAGATTCGTCTTGAAGTTAATGACAAGACTTGGATTCAAGTCACTTATCGCACTGATGAAAAAAACCAAAAAACTTACGCAGCAGGTGAAACCTTGCGTTTAAAACGGGAAGAATTGCAAGGGTTGGTCATTGGAAATGCAGCCGCCGTAAAACTCCTCGCTTCAAACAAAGAACAAGACATTGGCCCTTTTGTAGCCTCCGGTTCTAATGTAGCAAAACTCTTTGGAGAAAGACTCAGGGCTATCGGAAAATAATGCCGGACTTGAACATCTCCAGAATTTCCAAATTTTTAATAACAGTGCTATCGTGAACAGCGTGACATTTAGTCATTTTTATAACTTAAGGAGCATTGATATTATGAAAAAGATTTTGATGATTCTGGTAGCTCTTTTTGCAACTCAAAGCGCCCTCGCGCTCGCTCAGCATAAGGGCGGTGATAAGGAACGCCAAATTACAGTGGGCAATGAAAATGCCGCTAAACATGGCGCGACAAGTGACATGAAAACAGTAAAAGATAAGGATAGTGCGGACAGGGAAGATAGCCATCAAGCCAAGGGCAAAGCGGATGATGAAAATATAGCAACAAAAGATGATTCTGACGGTGGTCACTCTGGCAAGAAGGGCAATAAAGACAAAAAAGAGCATAAAGCAAAGAAAAACAAAAAAGAAAAAGCTGAGTAATTGTGTCCAAAACAAAAGGCCCACCTAAGACGTGGGCTTTTTTTATTAAAGTCGTTTAAAACGACTTTTGAATGAAATAAGTTATTTCTTGGAGACTCTAGAACTAACTATCTCAGCAAGCTCAGGATTGAAATGCGGATCTTTCGAATCACATAAACCTTCAACAACCCCCTTTACATCTTCAGGGCTTCTGTTTTGGCTCATTTTCCACTTGCCCTTAATTTCAGTGATTTCTATTTCAAGGCCAACAATAGCTTTAAGTTGAGACTCAATAAAATCAGCTGGGGCATCAGCAATATCCCAGGACTCGGCTCTTTTCTGCTCCATCAAATTTGTCAGTTCAGCCACTTGTGCTTTTAACCATTCAGCACTTTCAATAACTTTTGGCTTTCCTCTCACCTGAACCATTTCGTAATTCCAAGTCGGCACCACCTTATGTGTAGCCTCTTTGGATGGATACCAAGTGGGCGTAATGTAGCTCTCAGCCCCTTGAAAGACCACAAGACATTCATTCAAATCAACAAGCTCTTTCCAATGCGGATTAGCTCTCGCAAGATGAGCCACCAATTTGGGCTTATCATCGTGCCGATAATCGTGCCGATATTTGAATGGAATTGGGGTAGCTAACAAGCCTACGGCGCTATTAGTGATAAACAAGCCCAATGGGTGTTTATCAATCAAGCCTGTTAAAACTTGTAAATCTGTTTCGGAAAAACTTGAGGGAATATACATAGGAGAAGTTTATCAAAACCTTCAGGTAAATTGCCCCTGACTTAGGAAAATTATGCTGAGTGAGGTGTATGACGTAAAATACACCCAACTTTTGGACGTAAAAAAAGCTTACCAGTTGGTAAGCTTTTGATTTACTTGGTGCCGGGAGCCGGAATCGAACCGGCACGCTGTTGCCAGCGCTGGATTTTGAGTCCAGTGCGTCTACCAATTCCGCCACCCCGGCAGCGAAATGAAGCCGAGATTATAACAAATACTATCGTTTATGCGAACTACTGATTTTGATTTTTATTTACCTGATGAATTAATTGCACAATTTCCAGCCAAAAACCGCTC
>Ga0228701_1002048_pt1 | contig 12692 bp, 17 predicted proteins | sample McNCre117_Aug_MG_2_FD_178017 | JGI IMG/M metagenome (GOLD analysis project Ga0228701, IMG submission 178017) | Freshwater microbial communities from McNutts Creek, Athens, Georgia, United States - 11-17_Aug_MG | ecosystem: Environmental > Aquatic > Freshwater > Creek | place: USA: Georgia...
AACGCCTATGTGGCCAGCGCCAAAAAGCGCGTGTTCGGCACCGTGGGCATCGACATGATCGCGGGCCCCAGCGAAATCCTGGTTCTGGCCGATGGCACCACACCCGCCGAATGGGTGGCGATGGATCTGTTCAGCCAGGCCGAGCACGACGAACTGGCGCAAAGCATTTTGCTGTGCCCGGATGCGGCTTACATCGCCCAGGTGCAGGCGGCCATTGACCGCTTGCTGCCCGAGATGCCTCGGCGCGAGATCATCGCCAAGTCGCTCAACGACCGGGGCGCTTTGATCTTGACCCGCGACATGGAAGAAGCCTGCGCCATCAGCAACCGCATCGCACCTGAGCACTTGGAGGTCTCGAGCCGCGACCCCCACCGTTGGGAGCCGCTGCTGCGCCACGCGGGCGCGATCTTTTTGGGCGCGTTCACCAGCGAATCACTGGGCGATTATTGTGCTGGCCCCAACCATGTGCTGCCCACCAGCGGCACGGCGCGCTTTTCGTCGCCTTTGGGCGTTTATGACTTTCAAAAACGCAGCAGCCTGATCGAGGTGAGCGAAGCCGGTGCCCAGCCGCTGGGTCGCATCGCCGCTGAGCTGGCCTATGGCGAAGGCCTGCAAGCGCACGCGCGTGCCGCCGAACTCCGTTTGAACCCTGTGCCACCGATGCGAGACACCCCATGACCGTCAGTCCCCAACTCATGCAACGCATCCGCCAGGACGTGCAGTCCATGCATGCCTATGCCATCCAGGATTCGGTGGGCATGGTCAAGCTCGACGCGATGGAAAACCCGCACGGCCTGCCGCCCGAGCTGCAAAAAGCTTTGGGTGAGCGATTGGGTGCACTGGCCCTGAACCGTTACCCCGACGGCCGTGTGAACGACCTGCGCCATGCGCTGGCCAGCTATGCGGGCATGCCCGAAGGCTACGACATCATGCTGGGCAATGGCTCAGATGAGCTCATCTCGCTGCTGGCCATGGCATGCGATGTGCCGGGTGCGAGCATTTTGGCCCCCATGCCTGGTTTCGTGATGTACGCCATGAGCGCTCAATTGCAAGGCCTGGATTTTCACGGGGTGCCGCTCACGGCCGACTTTGAACTCGATGATGCGGCCATGTTGGCGGCCATTGCCGAGCACAAACCTTCCATTGTCTATTTGGCTTACCCCAACAACCCGACGGGGAACCTGTGGAACGACGACACGATTGAAAAAATTGTGCAGGCTCAGGGCACGCAAGGTGGCTTGGTGGTCATCGACGAGGCTTATCAGCCCTTTGCCAGCAAAAGCTACATCGACCGTCTGGCGCGTCATTCGCATGTGCTGTTGATGCGCACGCTCTCCAAATTTGGTCTTGCAGGGGTGCGCCTGGGTTACATGATGGGTGCCAAGGCCCTGGTGGCCGAGATTGACAAAGTGCGTCCGCCCTACAACATCAGTGTGCTCAATTACGAGTGCGCCTTGTTTGCGTTGGAGCATGCCGACGTGTTTGCCGCGCAAGCCAAAGACCTGCGCGAACAGCGTGCCCGTTTGCTGAAAGAGCTGGCCGCTTTGCCGGGTGTGCACCCCTTCCCCAGCGAAGCCAACATGATCCTGGCCCGTGTGCCGGATGCGGCCAAAACCTTTGAGGGTTTGAAGGCTCACAAAGTGCTGGTCAAGAACATTTCTAAAATGCACCCGTTGCTGGCCAATTGCCTGCGCCTGACTGTGGGCACGGCCCAGGAAAACGACCTGATGCTGGCTGCCTTGAAGGAATCGCTATGAACCGCACTGCTGAAGTCACCCGCCAAACGGCCGAGACCCAAATCCGCGTCGCCCTCAACCTCGATGGCACGGGCCAGGCCAAACTGGCCAGCGGCATTGGTTTTCTGGACCACATGCTCGACCAGATTGCCCGCCACGGCCTGATCGACCTCGACATCGCTTGCGAAGGCGACTTGCACATCGACGGTCACCACACGGTCGAAGACATCGGCATCACGCTGGGTCAGGCATTTGCCCAGGCCATTGGCGACAAAAAAGGCATCCGCCGTTATGGCCATGCCTACGTGCCGCTCGACGAAGCGCTCAGCCGCGTCGTGGTCGACTTTTCGGGTCGCCCCGGCTTGCACATGGACGTGAAATTCACCTCCGGCATGATTGGTGCGCTGGACACCCAGCTGGTGTTTGAGTTCTTCCAGGGCTTTGTGAACCACGCGCTGTGTACCCTGCACATTGACAACCTCAAGGGCGTCAACGCGCACCACCAGTGCGAAACCATCTTCAAGGCTTTTGCACGGGCTGTGCGTGCGGCGCTCGAACTCGACCCTCGCTCGGTCGGTGTGATCCCGTCTACGAAAGGTTCACTCTGACATGAGCACCAACCGCGTCGCCGTCGTGGATTACGGCATGGGCAACTTGCGCAGTGTGGCGCAGGCGGTCCTGCATGCGGCCTCCAGCGTGGACCATGCCGAAGTCACGGTCACCTCCGACCCACAAGTGGTGCGCGACGCGCACCGTGTGGTCTTGCCAGGGCAGGGGGCCATGCCCGACTGCATGCGTGAGTTGCGCGAGTCGGGCCTGCTGGATGCCGTGCTTGAAGCCGCCGCCAGCAAACCCCTGTTTGGGGTGTGTGTGGGCATGCAAATGCTGCTGGATCACAGCGCCGAAGGCGACACGCCTGGCTTGGGCCTGATTCCAGGTGAGGTCATCAAGTTTGATCTGGCAGGTCACATGCAGCCCGACGGCACCCGCTACAAAGTGCCGCAAATGGGCTGGAACCAGGTCTGGCAATCGGCTCCCGCCCATCCGCTGTGGAAGGGCATCGCGGACGGCAGCTGGTATTACTTTGTGCACAGCTTTTATGCCCGTGTGGCCAGCCCGGCGCACAGCGCGGCCGAGACCGATTACGGTGGGCGTTTTGCTTGCGCCATCGCGCGTGACAACATTTTTGCCACCCAGTTTCACCCTGAGAAGAGCGCGGCCCAGGGCCTGGCGCTGTTCCGCAATTTCCTCCTCTGGCAGCCTTGAGTGGTCTTTCACTGCCGTTTTTCTTTCACCTGCTTTTAATTTGCCATGATTCTGATCCCCGCCATCGACCTCAAAGACGGCCACTGCGTTCGCCTCAAGCAGGGCGATATGGACCAAGCCACCACCTTCGGTGAAGACCCGGCCGCGATGGCCCGCACCTGGCTCGAAAAAGGCGCACGCCGCCTGCACCTGGTGGACCTGAACGGCGCATTCGCAGGCAAGCCCCAAAACTTTGGGGCCATCAAAGCCATCCTCAAAGAAGTGGGCGATGAAATTCCGGTGCAGCTGGGCGGTGGCATCCGTGACCTGGACACGATTGAAAAATACATCGACAACGGCATGCGCTACGTCATCATTGGCACTGCAGCCGTCAAGAACCCCGGCTTCTTGAAAGACGCCTGCACCGCTTTCGGCGGCCACATCATCGTGGGGCTGGATGCCAAGGACGGCAAAGTGGCCACCGATGGTTGGAGCAAGCTCACCGGACACGAAGTGGTCGATTTGGCCAAGAAATTTGAAGACTGGGGCGTCGAGTCCATCATCTACACCGACATTGGCCGCGACGGCATGCTCAGCGGCATCAACGTCGACGCCACCGTCAAATTGGCCCAGGCCCTGACCATCCCCGTGATCGCCTCGGGCGGTCTGTCCAACATGGCCGACATCGAGCAGTTGTGCGCCGTGGAAGACGAAGGCGTGGAAGGCGTGATTTGCGGCCGTGCGGTTTATTCTGGCGACCTGGACTTTGCGCTGGCCCAGCAACGCGCCGACGAACTCAACGGTTGAACATGCAAAGTGGTGCCACCTGTCGCGAGCTGAGCTTTGCGGGCCTGCCTGCCACCGAGCTGCAACTGCCTTGCGGCGACCGCGTAGTGGTGGCGCACCACGGGGCCCATGTGCTGTCGTGGGTGACCGGTGGGCGAGAACGTCTGTACCTGAGCCCTCAAAGCGTGATGAACGGCCAGGCCGCCATCCGGGGGGGCATCCCGGTTTGTTTTCCCCAGTTCAACCAGCGTGGCGACTTGCCCAAACACGGCTTTGCTCGCAACCAGACGTGGGCGGTCAAGCCCGCCGCGATCGAGGCTGATAAAGCCCATTTGGTGCTGAGCCTGAGCGACAGCGCCGCCACACGCCAGTGGTGGGACCAGTCGTTTGAGGCGCTGTTGCTGATCGAACTGACGCCCGGTGCGCTGCAGGTGGAACTGGCGGTGCGCAACACCGACAGCAAGCCGCTCAACTTCACCGGCGCGCTGCACACTTATTTGGCAGTCAGTGATGTGGCCCAAGCACGTCTGCTGGGCTTGGGCGGCATGGCCGAATGGGATTCGGTGATGGACCGCCATGCCACCGCCGCACCCGAGCTGCGCTTTGTGGGCGAGTTTGACCGCGTCTACTCTGCCGCCGCCCAAGGCTACGAATTGCAAGACGGCCCACACACCCTGTTGATTGAACAAGACATGGACTGGGCCCAGACTGTGGTGTGGAACCCCGGTGCCGCCAAATGCGCCACGCTTGCCGACATGCCTGCCGATGGCTGGCAACACATGCTGTGCGTCGAGGCCGCGCAGGTGTATGAACCGGTGCGCATTGCGCCGGGTGATTTTTGGCAGGGCGCGCAGCGCCTGTCTGTTGTCTGATTTTTATAGATACTTTTCATGCTGGCCAAACGCATCATTCCCTGCCTTGACGTGACCGGTGGCCGTGTGGTCAAGGGTGTCAACTTTGTCGAACTGCGCGATGCGGGTGACCCGGTGGAAATCGCTGCTCGCTACAACGAGCAGGGCGCGGATGAGCTCACCTTTTTGGACATCACCGCCACCAGCGACGGCCGCGACGTGATCCTGCACATCATCGAAGCCGTGGCCAGCCAGGTGTTCATTCCGCTCACCGTGGGCGGGGGGGTGCGCACCGTCGAAGATGTGCGTCGACTGCTGAACGCCGGGGCCGACAAGACCAGCTTCAACTCGGCGGCGATTGCCAACCCGCAAGTCATCCGGGATGCATCCAACAAATACGGTGCGCAGTGCATCGTGGTCGCCATTGATGCCAAGCGCCGTTCAGCTGAAGACGAGCAGCGCATCGGCACCGACGGTTTGCCCATGGGGCCGGGCTGGGACGTGTACAGCCACGGCGGCCGCAAAAACGTGGGCCTGGACGCGGTGGCCTGGGCCACCCAAATGGCCGAATACGGCGCGGGCGAAATTTTGCTGACCAGCATGGACCGCGACGGCACCAAGAGCGGCTTTGACCTGCAACTGACCCGCGCCGTGAGCGACGCCGTGAGCGTGCCCGTGATCGCCTCGGGCGGCGTGGGCAATCTTGACCACCTGGCAGACGGCGTGAGCATCGGTGGGGCGGATGCTGTGTTGGCTGCAAGCATTTTTCATTACGGCGAATACACCGTCCAGCAGGCCAAAGAGCGGATGCGGGAGCGGGGGATTGCGGTTCGCCTGTGATGCGTTGACGAAGCCGTTATGCTTTGGTCAAAAACAGAAGTGAATACCGTTAGGATGTTGGTGCTAGCTGAGGTGGGCGAATACCATGCATGACACTAAGATCGAGGTGACTTGCAGCGGCATAGTGCCACTTCACAGTTTGCGTCAGTCACCACCCAGCAAGCCCGGTAGCCGTGTCACCAGAATCACAATACTTCACCCGTCCGCTTCAGCCAAGCGACGCTAAATCGTTTTTGGCAGCGGTTCAGTCATCTCTCCCCGGCCTTGCCCAGTTGATGCCATGGTGCAAAGTTGACTATTCTCTCGAAGATGCCATCAACTGGATTGCGTTTACGCAAGTGGCTTGGTCCAACCGCACTGAGTTTCCGTTGGGAATTTTTGAGTCAGTGACCGGCGCTGTGGTCGGTGGCGCTGGCATCAATCAAATCAACAAGACCCACCGTATCGGCAACATTGGCTATTGGGTCAGCAACCCGCACACCGGACGTGGCGTTGCCAAACTGGCGGCGAAGCAAGCCGCCCTTCTGGGCTTTGGTGAGCTGGGTTTTACTCGCCTTGAGATCGTTGCACTGACAACCAATGTGGCCAGCCAGCGAGTGGCGCAAGGAATTGGCGCAACCTTTGAGTGCATCGCAAGGAACCGCCTGCATGCTCACGGCGAGGCTCACGAAGCTGCGGTCTACTCACTCACACCGGAAGACACCAAACTGTGGCAGCGCGAGTGATGTCTAACCCCTCGTTCAAACCTCGATGCGCGCGCCTACTGACGTAAACTGAACCACGATCCATACAGCTCGGTGTTGGTAATGTCTTAAGATCACCCCCCTATGAACTGGCTCGATCAAATCAAATGGGACGACAAAGGCTTGGTGCCTGTCATTGCCCAAGAAAACACCACGGGTGACGTGCTGATGTTCGCCTGGATGAACCGCGAGGCGTTGCAAAAGACGGCTGAGCTCAAGCGGGCGGTGTATTTCAGCCGTTCGCGCAACAAGCTGTGGTTCAAGGGCGAAGAGTCTGGCCATGTCCAGACGGTGCACGATATCCGCATCGATTGCGACAGCGATGTGGTATTGCTCAAAGTCACGCAGTTGGGGCATGAGCCAGGCATTGCTTGCCACACGGGCCGCCACAGCTGCTTTTTCCAGAGCCTGCAGCCAGATGGCTGGCAGGCGGTGGACCCGGTTCTCAAAGACCCTGAAACGATTTACAAGTGAGCACCATGAGTTCTGTTGACACCCTGGCGCGCCTGGCGGCGGTGATTGAAAGTCGCAAAGTCGCCAATGGCGGTGATCCCGAAAAAAGCTATGTGGCGCGCTTGCTGCACAAAGGTCCTGATGCCTTTTTGAAGAAGATCGGTGAAGAAGCCACCGAAACCGTGATGGCGGCCAAGGATGTGGACCATGGCGGCGATGCCAGCAATCTGGTGTACGAAGTGGCTGATCTGTGGTTTCACAGCATGATCGCCCTGGCCCACTATGGCCTGACGCCTGCCGACGTGGTCAACGAGCTGGCTCGCCGTGAAGGCCTGAGTGGCCTGGAAGAAAAAGCACTGCGCAAAGTGCAAGAGCGCGAACGCTTGGGCGAGTGAGCGTCGCAGCATGGACGATTTCCAGCAAGACGATGACCTGACCATCAGCTGGGTCAGCTATATCCTGCACCTGGTGGTGGCGGTCAGTGCCGTGGTTCCGGGGGCGCAGGTGGGTCCGCTTTTGCTGGTGGTGGCGCTGATCATGGATTTGGTCAAGCGGGGTGATGTGGGGCAGGGCTGGCAGCGCAGCCACTTTGCTTACCGTTTGCGCACAGTGGTGTGGGCAGCCGTGCTGTATCTGGTGACTTCTCCACTGTGGTTTTTCTTTTTGCTTCCGGGCTGGTTGGCCTGGTGTGGGATTTCCATCTGGTTCCTTTACCGCGTGGTGCTGGGCATGGTGCGGCTGAACCGTGGGCAAGCCATGCCTGAGGTGTCAGGCCTTTGAATACTGAGGTGCAGTTCATGAGCGACAACTGTCTTTTTTGCAAAATCATCGCGGGCAAGATCCCTTCGCGCAAAGTCCATGAAGACGAGCATGTGTTCGCCTTTCATGACATTGCGCCTTGGGCACCGGTGCATTTTTTGATCATTCCCAAGCTGCACATCCCATCGATGGCTCATTTGGCCCCTGAGCATGCCGACTTGATGGGGCACATGATGACGCTGGCCCCTCGGCTGGCGCTGCAAGAGGGTTGCAACCCCTACCCAGAGGGGGGGTACCGCATCGTGCTCAATACCGGCACGGAAGGTGGGCAAGAAGTGCACCATTTGCACATGCACGTCATGGGTGGCCCCCGCCCATGGTTGCGAGGTTGAAGAGCCCACTTGACGCCCACAAGTCCTTGGCATATCCAGGGCGTCAGTTTTCAGGGGTGTCTCCCCTTAGAATCCGTTCATTCAACAGGAGTTATCCATGGGTTCCTTTTCCATTTGGCATTGGCTGATCGTTTTGCTGATCGTGGTCATGGTGTTTGGCACCAAAAAGCTCAAGAACATCGGTTCTGACCTGGGCGGCGCGGTCAAGGGTTTCAAGGACGGCATGAAAGATGGTGCTGCATCCGAAGACAAGCCTGCCGGTCAGGTGTCGGCCTCGACGTCTGCCGAAAAGACCACCATCGATGTCGAAGCCAAGACCAAGTCTTGAGTTGCTGAAACCGCGAACCGTTTGTTGTGCTTGATTTAGGCATTTCCAAGATGGCGCTGATCGGCGTCGTGGCGTTGATCGTCATCGGCCCCGAAAAGCTGCCCAAAGTGGCCCGAACGGTGGGTACTTTGCTGGGCAAGGCGCAGCGCTATGTGGCCGACGTCAAAGCCGAGGTCAACCGGTCCATGGACCTGGAAGAACTCAAAAAGATGAAGGAGTCGATGGAGTCTGCCGCTCGTGATGTCGAGCAGTCAGTTCAGACGACCGCGTCTGAGTTTGAAAAGGACTGGCAGCAAACCACGGCGGGTTTGAGCATGACCAGCAGCACGGCCAGCAGTTGGGAGCCTGAGCCTCCGAGCTACAAACGCCCGGACAAGAACTGGCGGCTCAAGCGGGGTGCCGTGCCCCAGTGGTACAAGGCCCGCGCTGGTGTACGCACCAAAGCCCAGTCGGGTGCAGCACGGGTGGCCCGGTTTCGTCCCAAATCTCTTCGATCCCTGTGATGGCCGGGCACTTCGGGTGCGCGCTGTCTAACTGATTTCCCCATGTCCGACACCAATTCCCAAGACGAACTCGCAGGCTCTGAGCAGCCCTTTGTGGCCCACCTGATCGAGTTGCGGGACCGGCTCATGCGGGCCATCATCGCGATCGCTGTTGCTGCGGCTGTGCTGGCTGTTTTTCCTGGGCCGGGCGAGCTGTACGACATCCTGGCGCAGCCCTTGGTGGCTCATTTGCCCAAAGGCGCCACGCTGATCGCCACATCGGTGATTTCGCCGTTCATGGTGCCGCTCAAGATCTTGTTGATGGCGGCATTTCTGATCGCCCTGCCGGTGGTGCTGTACCAGATGTGGGCATTTGTGGCCCCCGGTTTGTATTCGCACGAGAAAAAGCTGGTGCTGCCCTTGGTGGTCTCGAGCACGGTGTTGTTTTTCATGGGCGTGGCGTTTTGTTACTTCTTTGTGTTTGGCCAGGTGTTCAAGTTCATTCAGGGTTTTGCCCCCAAGAGCATCACAGCAGCACCTGACATTGAGGCGTATCTGAGCTTTGTGCTGACCATGTTCTTGGCCTTTGGCCTGGCGTTTGAGGTGCCAGTGGCTGTGGTGGTTTTGGCCCGCATGGGCGTCGTCACGGTGCAAAAGCTCAAGGATTTCCGAGGCTATTTTGTGGTGCTGGCTTTTGTGATCGCTGCGGTGGTCACTCCTCCCGATGTGGTCTCGCAGTTGGCGTTGGCCATCCCGATGTGCTTGCTGTATGAACTGGGCATTTGGGCGGCACAGGTCTTCATCAAGCACACTCAGGCACCTGAAGAGCCCGTGGCCTGAGGGCGCAAGCATTGCACCATGACAAATGGGGCCAATGGCCCCCTTGTTTTTTGGGCGTTTCAGCCTGTGCGCCGAGCTGTTCAGCGTTTGTTTTGATGTGGAGTGGGGCGCTCGGCGGGCGTCAGACGCAGGCTGACTTCGCCTTGCCTGCGCCAAACCTGCACCTGTGCGGGGGTGCCGGGTTTGAGGCTGGCCACCTGGGTGAGCAGCTCAGACACATTGGTCACCGATTTGTCAGCCACCTTGACGATCACGTCGCCCGGACGCAAACCGGCTTTGGCGGCTGGTCCGTTTTGCAGCACGCCGGTGATGATGACGCCTTGTGGCAGGGTGTTTTGGGCTGATTTGGGCAACTGGAAGCTTTCGGCCAGTTCAGGGGTCATGTCCTGGGGTTCGACGCCGATCCAGCCCCGGGTGACTTTGCCGTCTTTCAGCAGGTCTTGCATGATTTGTTGGGCCGTGGTCACGGGGATGGCAAAGCCGATGCCCATGTTGCCGCCCGAGCGGGAATAGATGGCGGTGTTGATGCCCATCAGGTGGCCGTTCACATCAACCAATGCGCCGCCCGAATTGCCGGGGTTGATGGCAGCATCGGTCTGAATGAAGTTTTCAAAGGTGTTGATGCCCAGGTGGTTGCGGCCCAGGGCGCTGACAATGCCCGAGGTGACCGTTTGGCCCACGCCAAAGGGATTGCCAATGGCCAGTACCACGTCGCCCACCTGGAGGTTTTGTGCTTGGCCCAGCACGATCACGGGCAGCTTGTCGAGCTGGATCTTGAGCAGGGCCAGGTCACTTTCCGGGTCGGTGCCAATGACTTTGGCGACTGCACGGCGGCCATCGGTGAGCACCACTTCGATGCCGTCGGCATCTTCGATGACGTGGTTGTTGGTCAAGATGTGGCCTTCGGGGCTGACGATGACGCCGCTGCCCAGGCCTGCGGTTTCCTGTTCATCTTGCTCACCGTTGAAAAAACGGAACCAGGGTTCCTGGCTGTTGGGGCGGCGGTTGTCGTTTTTGCTGGTGTTGATGCTGACCACTGCGGGTGATGCTTTTTGCGCCGGGGCGCTCAAGCTGCCTGCGGGGCGACTCAGGGGCGAGCCGTCGGGCGCTTGCAGCAAGGTCATGCCGCTGGCGGTGCGTTGTGCGCCGCGCAGCCAGTCAGGTTGAAGGGTGGCGACGATGAACCATGCGGCCAATAGTACCGTCACGGTTTGCGAAAAGAGGAGCCAATAGCGTTTCATGGAGGGCAATTGTGCTTGATTTGATGGGCAGCTCATTTGGGTCTTCGGGCAGGGCTCATGTGCGCTTCGCTTTGCCAAATCGCCCCGTCCGCATAATCGACCGAGCCAGAACAGGTTTCAGATATTTGCGGGTACTCAGCCACAATACAAGTCTTGCCAGAGAGATGAATATGACCGATGCCAAAACCCTGGGGCAGACCCTGGATGCGCTGCTCCAACCCGAAAAATTTCGCGATTACGGCCCCAACGGCTTGCAGGTCGAAGGTGACCGTGAGGTGCGTTTGTTGGTCAGTGGCGTCACCGCCAGTCGGGCATTGATCGAGGCCGCCATTGAGGCCGGTGCCGATGCGATTTTGGTGCACCACGGCTTGTTCTGGCGCGGACAGGATGGGCGCGTGACCGGCTGGATGCGCGAGCGCTTGCGTCTGTTGCTGACGCACGGGATTCACCTGTTTGCTTACCATTTGCCACTGGATGCACATCCTGAGTTGGGTAACAACGCCCAGTTGGGCAGGGTGCTGGGTTTGCGTGTGGATGGCCGTTTTGGCGAACAGGATCTGGGGTTGCTGGGTACGGGCGAGCAAGTCTGGGCACAACCTCAGGCTCTGGCCGATCACGTGGCGACGACACTGGGGCGGTCGGTCACTTGCGTTGGCGATGCCCGACGCGTGGTTCGCCGGGTGGCTTGGTGCACCGGTGGCGCGCAAAGTTATTTCGAGGCGGCCATCGCTGCCGGGGTGGATGCCTTCATCACCGGAGAGATTTCCGAGCCGCAAGCGCATCTGGCCCGTGAGACCGGGGTGGCGTTTTTGGCCTGCGGTCACCATGCGACGGAGCGCTATGGCGCACCAGCTGTCGGGGCACATGTGTCGCAAGTGCTGGGGCTTTCGCACCAGTTCATTGAAATTGACAACCCTGCCTGAATGTTGGCTGTATGAATGCTGATTTGAACCCTGTTTTGCCCATTGTCATCACACCCGGAGACCCGTGCGGCATCGGTCCGGAAATCATTGCCCGGGCCTGGTGCGATGCACCTGATGTGGTGGCGGGCTGTTTTGTGGCCGGTGACGTGGGGTTGATGCGTCGGGCCATGGCGCTGGTGCAGTCGGTGCCCGCTTTTCCGGTGTGCGAAATCGACGCGCCTGTGCAGGCCATGCAGGTGCCACCCCGTTGTTTACCTGTGTTGCAGGCCGTACCCGTGGCCCCCGAGTTGCCCTGGGGGACCATTGATGCCCGGGCTGGACAATTGGCCGGTGACGCAGTGCTGTGGGCTGCCCGTGCGGCTTTGCGCGGGGAAGTGGCGGCGCTGGTGACCGCTCCGTTGCACAAGGAGGCGTTGCATGCTGCAGGTGCGCCGTATGACCAGTACCCGGGTCACACCGAGTTGTTGCAAGCCGAGTCGGCTCGTTATGCCGGTGTGCCGTTGGACCAGATGCCTGTGCGCATGATGCTGGCCAATGAGGACTTGCGCACGGTGTTGGTCAGCATCCATGTGTCACTGCGCGAGGCTCTGGAGGCGGTCACGCAAGACCGGGTATTGCAAACCTTGCAGATCACGGATGCGTCTTTGAAGCGGGTGCTGGGCCGCAGGCCGCGCATGGCGGTGGCTGGGGTCAATCCGCATGCGGGAGAGGGCGGGTTGTTTGGACGTGAAGAAATTGACATCTTGCAACCGTGTTTGGCCCATGCGCGGGCCCAGGGCATGGATGTGCATGGTCCTTTTGCACCCGATACCGTGTTCATGCGGGCGCGCAGGCAAGCTGATGGGCAGCGTGAGTTTGATGTGGTGATCGCGATGTACCACGACCAGGGCTTGATTCCGGTCAAGTATTTGGGGGTGGAGCAGGGGGTGAACGTGACCCTGGGCCTGCCGCTGGTTCGCACCAGCCCCGATCATGGTACGGCCATGGACCTTGCGGGTCAGGGTCGGGCGGATGCGAGCAGCCTGATTCAGGCCATCCGCATGGCCAGACAGCTGGCCCGCGGTGGCTGACCG
>Ga0228701_1002049_pt1 | contig 12675 bp, 11 predicted proteins | sample McNCre117_Aug_MG_2_FD_178017 | JGI IMG/M metagenome (GOLD analysis project Ga0228701, IMG submission 178017) | Freshwater microbial communities from McNutts Creek, Athens, Georgia, United States - 11-17_Aug_MG | ecosystem: Environmental > Aquatic > Freshwater > Creek | place: USA: Georgia...
ACAGCATACGAATTGTAAAAATCTTTTTCATTCAAGAATGTACATTCTCTGTCAGTAGCCAATAAGAAGTGATTGTTCATCCTTTTCAATTGTTCACTTCTTTGTTCTAATCCGACACAAAAAACTGGAACAATTCTCTTCTTTGCTCTATAAATGAATTTTACGACTGCGTACTTTTCTAATAACTTTACCTCATCCTTTTTAGTGAAGCTATAAGTTACTGTACTCATTAACCTCTCATTATTCAGTTTAATTTCATGATTAACGTCAAAATTCCCATCATTACGCATTGGATTTATTACAACAGGAGTTGTGTATCCGTCATTCTTATGAAATAGAGAGTTAATCCAATTGCCTAAAGTTCTGTTGTTGAGAGAGTGATGAGAAAAATTTAGGCTGATTGAATAAAATAAATTTTCAAGTTTAAAATTTGGATCCAATTCCTCGTTTTGAATATGGTTTTTTAAGCACTTATATTCAAGTTTATCACCCTCAAAAATTAAAGTGAAAATACCATGTTCAGTTTCATATACTACACCAACATTTAAGGATTTTTCAATAATCGCATCAATTTTTAATTCATCCTGCCATTCTTTATAGAGTTGAGTGGTTTTTTCTGAGATTAGCTCCTTAATTTTATCAATATAATTTAGATCCGTCAGTGATTCTAATTCATTATTTGAAAGGTTTTGAAATAATAGATTTAATCTGTTTTGGAGTATAGCTGCTTTGATTGATGTGTTTTCATCATTTAATACTTGAAAATAATCTTTATGAGTCAAATAAAGGTTTTGAAGGATGTATGAGTATTTTTCTATAGGCTCCTTTCCATATGCCTTTTGAGTTGTGGATAGCTTATAAATAAAGTAATAGAAAAGCTCAATTAAACTGCTTTTTCCGGAACCATTTAAACCAACTACGGCTGAAATATTTATTTTAATCCCATTTTTAAGCTCATATAAGTTCAACGAACTAGGGGGAATTAAACTTTCAAAATATTGGATTGTAGAATCATCATCCACACATCTAATGTCATATTTCTGATAAAATTTATATACTTCACCAATCTTTAGATTCTTAGTGAATTTAGAATCACAGCCTTTTAAAGGCACAATCGCTAATAATTTAAATCCGCCCATTTCTTAGTCTTTTTACAGATGAAAATTTTTCTTCTAAATTGAAAAGATAATTTGATCGTTAAACTTTTAATTAATTCCTAGAATATTCCCCGTTTCAGAATCCTGATTTGAATAATAGTTTCATAGCCATTTACACACCAAACTTTACCATTTACTGATCTGTTATATTGTCGTTTCAACTAGTTCCATTGGTATAAATTTCAAATTTTTATGAAAATACAAAATAGAATTACAATTCAAACTTGGTATGGATACTTCAAATAATCAGTATTTACACCTAAATGCATTATTTTCAGTCCTATTGAGGGCTTCAAACAATTATTTATTGAATAATAATTAGTACAAGTACTATGATATATAGTAACTGTTCTATATGTTTTTTACAAGAATTTGGATTATAATTATCTCAGACCTTGATTTGTTTACGCTTTTAATATTCTAAATAATCAAAGCAAACATTCATTCTGAAATTTACAATTTGAAATGTTATTTTTCTTGTTAATTTAGTTCAGTCAAGATTAACTTTTATTGGTTAAAATTTTAAAAAAAATCTCACTATGACAGAAAATGATTATTGGATGAATAGTCCTTTCGGCAATGAAAGTATCTTTAGTCCTGACTTTGATATAAAGCAACAAGAAGAAAGTAAAAAAAGAGAGCAGAGTATTTATGAGGCTAACTCTGCACCTAAAGTACATTACTTTTCATATTCCGGTAAATATTTAGGTTCAGAGAACAAAAATATTGATAGAATATATGTCGCAAATAAAAAAAATAGTGATGGAATTTTTCAATATGCAAAGGATTTAAAAGTCACTCTTGAAGAATTCAAAGGGTTTGCATCTCTCGTATGGAACGAAAGTTCAGGAGACAAAACAGAGTCGTTTGCAATAGCTAATACTGTAATGAATTATCTGTCAAATGGTGGTTCAAATCAATTGAATTCATTAAAAAACATTATTTTAAAGGCTAACTCATATGCCAGAGGGGTTGAACAATCTTTAGTTGAAAAATATTCAAACGCTGAGAATAATAGCAGACATGAAATTGAAGCAATTATAAATGCACTTATGAGGGCAAAGCACCCTGAATTTATAACTGAAACTGCGTTTTTAGATTATTCAAGATCATCTACTCACTGGGACGGAGTTGATTTAGTTGTTGCATTTGTAATAAGCAATAAGCAAATAAAATCAGTAAGTAATTCACATAGAAATTATATTTGGTCAGAAAAATCAAAAACACTTTTAAATACTTATTATGACCAATATGGCAAAGACACAATCTCTTATAAAGGAGTGACTAAAACCAATAAAAAAGTAAATCCCAAGGTATGGAGATACTCAGAAACAGAATTTGAAGTTGAAGCTAAACGAGTAAAAGGAAAAACTCTTTTTCAAAAACTCCACACAGGATTTGGAGAAGGCTTTAAAGAGAATCAAAAAAATATAGATTATTCAATTTTAAATATTTTTCATGTTTCATAAAACGCAACTTATATTTATTTTACTATTAATTAGTTCCTGTTCGAATAATAAACATGATCCAAGAACCAAAAATCAACAGAACGCTCACTCAAGAATAAATATTGATAGAGATTTATATTTTGATTTTCTTTTAAGTCTTGAAAAATCATTGTGGGAGGTAAATAACTTTGTTAAAACAGATTATAACAATGGTTTAGGATGGCAGTTGATTGATAAAAATGGAAAATATATCATAAAATCAAATAAAAATTTTACTGAATATTCCGATACTTCAATCTATGACTATGAACTTACAATAATTGAAATAGATAATGAGCTTACAAATAAAAAAAAGACAAATCAATTTGTAGAAATTAATTACAAAATAAAAGATGGGAGAACTGTTTCAATTCCATTGGAATTTACTTATCAACCAAAAAAATCTAGTAACTATACCGAGTCCGTTCATAGATTCAGTTACGCAAAAGGTATAATTGTCGATTATCGTTCATGTATGAATAGTGAATATTCTATATCGTGGGATGGTGATAGCATTATCCGGACAGACTTCGATTGTAATGAAGATTCGTTTTACAACAAACAAATTATTTGGAAAAAAAAATAATGATTTCAACTCATCGATTTATTTCTAAATCTCCACACTCCCCCCAGCATTAAATCTCCCTGTCGAAGTTGCCTTACCTTTCTCCACTTCAATAATCACATCTACTTCATGTGCATGTGCATTGACTCCCCTGAATTTCCCCTCCTTCGTTGTATGGTAAATGAAAATAAATGAGGTATTCGGATTCATTTTGCGCATTTCGTCCATGTCGCTTACTTCAAGACCTGCTTTGGAAACACTGTCAATAAACACAAAGTTAAATTGATCAAGGTGTTCTGGAACACGATCTGTGACATACAAGTTCGGGTGATTGGCTTTTAGGCGCTCTATTTTCTCTTTGAGTGTGTATCCGAAACCTTCTTCAATGGCGCAGTACAACACTTTGCCATGATTGGCTGCTAAGTGATTGGCAAAGTCTAAACACATGGTGGATTTTCCTGACTTTGGAAGTCCAAACACCATGGCGAAGAACCCGATACTTGGATCACCGATGAGTTCACGGTATTTCCCCTGAAGGCCTATGGTTTGAAAGTCCATTTTTAGAAGCTCGCCAGAGTTTACAATCATACCATTATCCTCAATACCGAAAACACCATTATTCTTAGGGAATAATTCACCTCCGACGATTCCCATGAGGCCATTGAGTTGAGCCTTGTTAATGTTTAGAATTTTAGAATCTCCATCGATGTAGGTTTTGAGCGTTTGAAAGGCATCATCGAGCTTTGCTGCATACTTGTCAGCGTTTGTGATCTTCCCTTGCTCTACAGCCTTCTTGATGCGATTAAACAAGCGTCCTGCTTTGTCTTTGATGTCTCGTTTTCCGTTTAAGGAAACGTATGCTTTTAAAAGCGAAATGGAAAGCATTCCTGCCTGACTATGCGCGATCTCCAAATAGCGCTTGAGGTTCTTAGAGTCAATTTTGATTTCAGCCATCTCCCCCATTTGCTCATAGCATGAAATCAATTGCTGCTGCATGGTTTCGATTTCCTTGGCATAGGTTGACGTTTTACGAATCCGTCTTTCCAAAATAGCTTTTTGAAGGCTGTGGATCAAGGTCAAGATCTGTGCCTGGCTTATGACCTTTCCATGCATAGCAGCATAACGTTTGATGAACTGCACATCTGTATCAAGGTGCTCGACATTATCAGTTTTGTAAGTTGGCTCGACTTCGCGTTCAATGACTTTTAGAAGCATCATTCTATTGTCCTTAATGAACTGTTTAGCTTCACTCACATCATCAAAGCGCTCATTTGAAAACACTTGATTGGTCTTTACATCCCAGACAATAAACTTTGAAGATCGACCTCCAGCAGGACGTATCTCAACTTCTTTCCCCTCGAAGTTGTATTTCTTCACAGGCTTTGAAGTTGCGGTTTTCACTGGCGCCTTCTTTACTGCAGTTGGCTTCACGGGATTTTGTGCCATGTACTCATCAAGCTTTTTAAAGTAAGCATCCACCACGCGTTTGATGTTTTCATTGGTGCGGTACGGAATCCAGTTTTCTTGTGAAGATCCTTCAACCAAACGGTGTCCTTTTGCGAGTGCCTCTGGAACATTTTCCCAGTCGATATTTGATGTTTTTTGAAAGTAGTTTGTTGTGTTTAACATGGTCTAAAAATTTAAAAGTTCTAATTCTAGTTCAAATGCAAGGGCTTCAAGCTCCAGTTCATTTAGGGCTATTACTGGGGCTGCTTTACCAGGTGTGAGATTAGTGCGGTATTCCAGTAGGTAGTTCAAGCGATTGAATTCTTCTGCTCGCGCCTGAGCACTTCGTCCTTCGACTTGCAAGGCTGATTTTTTGGCTTGTATTTCTACCTTCAACTCTTGCCACTTTGGTGAGTTCTGCTCTCCTTTATACAGCTCTGACTGAGCTATGATAGCTTGCTTGTCTGCTTCGTATTGCGCCATTACAGGACTTAAATCACTTGTGAGTGAATATCCCTTTGGTTTGAGCAAGGTACGCTCCGTTTTTCTCACTTTACTCACGTATTCTTTGAAGTACGACAAGTAATATCCTTGCGAGAAATAAATCCCAAGCAAGGCGTAGGAAGCATCGATTTTTCTTCCAATTGAAATGATGTCCTTGTCTTGTTGATCCGTGGTGTTTAAAAGTGCTTCTATCTCTTCTTTGAGCTCTTTTGCTTTCTTGACACTTTTATTGACTACTTCGCCGTCGTTGGCCACCTTGGGTGTTTCTTGTAAGAAAGTGGAATTGAGTAAAGTCGTATGAAACGCTTTGATGCAGTTCAAGGACTTTTCTCTGTAAGTGGTGTAATCACGAATGTCATTCTGAACCGCTTTTAGGGTGTCAATGGCTAAATTCACGCGCTTGTAATCACGGTTCAGATTCTCCTTTGCTTGATCAAAGAACATGGCTACTAAACGATCCACGTCTGTTATTAAGGCCAGTTTGATTTCCTCTGGATCCATGCTTTCTAAATCAAGGACGTTTCCTCTATCTCCCCTGAACCAAATGTCATTAATACGCGAAGTCTTTTCTTCGAGCTTTTGAAAAACAAATACATCCATGGAATCCTGCACCAAAGGCATGACGATGCGCACATACTGGAATTGATTTCCTTGTCTCCAGATGCGGCCTTCCAATTGGCGAATATCCGTTGGATTCCACTCCGGATAACAGTTGTAAATCACTGTTCCACGCTTTTGTAAATCAATCCCCTCGCGAATAGTTGCTGTCCCGATGATGATTTTCACCACGCCATCTAAGAATGCTTCCTTGATGAGCTCCTTTCGTGTATCGTTGATTTCAGAACTGATGATTTCCACTTCGTCTACGCGTGTGCGATCATACATCACACCCTTTTTGTAGCCGATTTCTTTCTCTAGGAATTCTTTCACCAGTGGAAAAAACTGCTTACCTCGATTCATGTAAATGACCTGACCGCTGGCTGTTTCTTTATGGTCTTCGTGCCATTTTTTGACCGTAGCAATACAATCCATGACATAAGCAATCTTCGGGCTTTCTGTCACAAACTCCTTGTAGTCTTCCGGTGTGCCGTTGAGTAGATATGGTGATAGCGCATTATCCAAACTGTAAGCAAGCGCTCTGAACAAATTACCCATATCTAGTTTTCCTTGGGTAGATTTCTTGGCCATCGCAACAATTCCGTCCTGGTTTGTGCGCTGCTTGGGTGTCATGTTAATGTAGGTCAAGACCTGCTTGTCTTTGGGAAGTCTTTGCTTTGAATTTTCAAAGTCATAGAGCAAAGGCAGATTGATCTTCTTTGGCCGAACTACTCCAGCTTCCTCTCCTGTTTTGTACAGGATGTGATTGTAAATGAGCTTTTGTAATACTCTTCGATTGGTGAAGCTTTTTATCACTTCCTTTTCGACGATTTCTTCTTTGTAGTTTGCTGTCCATTCCACGGTTGGCAGCACAAACAAATCAAAGAAAGTGTCCAGATTCAAAATACCGTTATCCCTTAATGAGTCATAGGCCACAAGCGATAACATCGAATAGATTTCCAAAGGAGAGTTCGAAAACGGCGTAGCGGTCAAAAGCATGGTGTTTCTGCCATACTTTCTTTGAATAAAACTCAGGATTAAAAAGGCTTTTTGACCGGTTTCGGAAGTTGCGGATTGAATGTTGTAGCGCTTGTTTCCTTCATCATCACTTTTCACCTGGCTAAAGACGTTCTTGCATCGGTGCGCTTCGTCAATCACCGCATAGTCAAAACCTAGAATATCAATATCTGCAATGGTATTCTTGAGCCCTACTCCGATCATCTCTCGAAACTTCTGATATTCGATTTCTTTGTCTCGGTTGGATTTCTCTTTGGATTGCCCTAGAATATTAACAAGTTCTGTAAACAATTCATCTGAAACGGACTTTCCAAACCCAAGGCGCTTAAAGCCTTCGTAGGTCACCATCGTAATGGATTTCTCAGCAACGGCTTTGTTTAGATTGATTTTCTCAACGACGTCCGTCCCTAGGTTGAACCAGTCATTGACCGTAATGCCTGTATGGGAAAGCACACCAGGCACAAACTCACCAGTCTTGCGATCCGTGTAGCCGATGATCTCGTTCATCCACTTCTTGTAAGTGGGTTTTGGAACAACAACCAACGGACGTTTGCATTTGCCTGAATACAGGTTATGTGCAAGGTTTACAATGGCAGTCATGGTTTTCCCAACCCCTACATCAAAAGCGTTGATACCGGATCCCATCGCTTCCATAAATGCTACTCCTTGGCGCTGAATGTCTGTGATTTGAAGGATTCCGGATTTGAAACGAGCTGAACACTCAAATCCTATGGGCACTTTCGAATAATTGATATCAGACTGCCCGTTGTAAACACGGTTCCAGGCAAAATTGAGTTTTTGCTGATCGTCAAAGGAAAGTACTTCGTGCAGAAACCTTGAAAAGAGTTTTTCTCCTTCAATGCGTGCGTTGGCCCGAAGCTCTGCCTTTTCTTCTTTTGTGAGCCTGTCATCTCTGAGGGCTTTATTGGCAATGTAATAATCTGCTATATCAATAGAGGAACTCTTTTCAAAATCTGTGTCTGGATTGAGTGTAAACAACCATTTGACAAAGACGTTTTGCAAGGTGTATTTGGTCTCTCCATCAAAGCGAATGCGGATCTTTTCACTGTCCTTTTTGCGCTCGATTTTACCATTGACCTTTCTAAGTTCCTCTGAGTTTTCTAAATCCATAAACTCTTCGCGAACACCCGTGATGCTAAACAAGTCAGGGTTTACCGCAAAATCAGAAATGGCCGTAATAATTGGGCGCTCCTTTTCATCGGGGTTTTCGACTGAAAGCAGCTCTGGCTTTGCTTTTTCCAGTGCTTCTTTGTGTTGATTGTACACTTCTTCACCAAAATACTCCAGTATTTCATTTTTATCCACTTCGAGCTGCTGAAGCCTGTCATACATATTACCATAGGTATAAATAGGAAAAGGCATCATTTCACCAGCATGGTAAAACAAAGCACCTTGTCTGACCAATGTGTGTAGTTGTGAAATCAAGACCCTACCAGTACCCTCCAGATGATATGCTTCCCAACCATTCATCGGAATCCCTTGGTGCTGTTTATACCAAACCCAAGCCTTGATTTCAGGCTCAGTAATCCCTTGGTTGTATTTAGCCATGACATCCTCAAAAGAGAGTTTTTTGCTTTCTGTCGAGCCCAAGCCTTTGAGTGCATCAACCTGTTTGAGTACGTTGTCAAGAGCTTGTGATTTACTTCTTATATTAATTGAAGTATATGCATTTAAAGCGCCTAAATTCTGAATGTTAGCAACTGATTTTAAGTAACTCATAATTGATTGATTTGAAGTTCGTATTCGAGTGCCAAAGCCTCTATTTCGATGAGCGAATAGCTCTGTTGTTTTTGAATTGTCGCCAGTATTTTAAACTTATCTCCTTGAATCGTTACCGGGAATTCCTTGCTTGAAGTGGTCTTTTCTATACCACATACTTTTTCAGGGTGCAAGACAAACCAGGTATTGAATGTGCAGAGCTCTGTAAAGCTCAATTGCGTTTGTGGATATTGCTTTGACTTAGCCTTTTGCTCAATGGCCTTGTTTTCATAGAAAACTCCATTGCGAAGCAAAGCAGCTTGCATGTCCGTGGCACTCGTGAGTTTCTCACGAATGAGATCCAAGCGCGCTCGAAGATATGTCGGACTTACTGAGTGCATTAGATCATCGCAAGTTCTGTTTCTAAAAGTGGAATGACGGCTGCTGGCACCATTTGATCGTGCAGCACCTTGTCAATAACCATTTGTTCCACTTGCTCATAGCCTTGTGGCGACTGCATCATTTCAAACAAGTTGGGTGCATTGGCCTCGGTTACTTTTTTGAGTTGAGTAAGTATTTCTTCGCGAAGCCTAAGCTCCTGTGGACTTAGTTTTGGAACGTATCCCATAATGCTGCTTTCTCCCTTTTCATTAAAGGAATAGTAGCCGTTTTTAGTCACAATAATGTGATCTAAAAGTGAAATATCAAAGTATTTGAGGGCTTTAACAATGTTTCTTGTAAGGCTCTTATCGGCATCAGACGGGGTAAGATTTCCGCTTGGATGGTTGTGTGAGATAATAACGGCCTTTGCTAAGGTTTTGACCGCCACGGCTGTGAGTAACTCCACGTCCACCATCGTAGCATTGATTGTACCTGTTGAATGGTGATAATAGCCAATGATCTTATTGGCCTGACTTAAAAAAATGGCAATAAAGTGCTCCTGGACTTCAATGCCTTTCAATATTCTGTTTTTCAAGAACATGTAGACATCCATAGAGGACTTGATATCTCCAAAGAACAGCGCTTCTTTGTTGAAGGTGATTTCGATTTCACGCACCTTGAACTGTGCCTCTATGGCATCGAGTTCTTTCTCGAGCTCCGAGTAAGTATCTTTATCAAAAACCATCTGCGGTTTTGCTTGGTTTGTTTTGTATGCCATGTTATTTTCGTTTTAATACAATGATGTCCGTTGGGACTTTGGTGCTACTAAATACTGGTGGTAAGCGGTAGGCATCTACCAAATCACAGATCTTTTCTAGCTCCATTTTCTCCCCTTGGTAGCTAATGCCGTTTCTTAGAAAATTACTACCCGTAATAAACACCAATAGCCCACCGGGCTTCAAAAGTTGTAGGGAGTAATACATAAAAAACAGTTCTATTTGATGCATCTTCGGCTTTGGAAAAAAGCTACTGTATGAGTTCTTGTATTTGCCATAAGGCGGATTTCCAATGACAAGCGAAAACGGAAAACCACCTAGCCAAGTCATTGGGCTTTTCAAACGTTGGGTAAAGCGTGGGGCTTGTAAAAAGGCGGTTTCAAAATAGCCTTCATAAATCTTAGCCTCAGGGTAAAGAATTTCACAAATGCGCTTTGAAGTTGGGTTGATCTCAAAACCATAACACTTCGAAAGATCTGGTGCCCATTTTAAAAAGTTCCCTGTTCCGAGACTTGGTTCTAATACTGTTCCCTTGGAGTTGTAGCCGTAACGCTCGGCTAGCACCCACATGAGTTCACAGATGTAGTCAGGGGTAAAAAACTCATAAAGCAAGCCTTCACCCGAAGCACCTTTACTGCCTTGTCCTCCTGCTCCGCTAAATTTTGCAATGTATGTCTTGTCAGACGCGCTGTAGGCTTCCTTGGCTTTGTCTTTTCGATGGATAAAAGCCTCAATTTCAGTATTCAGCGCATGTTGATTCACTACTTACCTTGAGTTTCCAAAAGTCCATTTTTACCTACTACTTTTAAGATATAGGAATAGGCTTCCTTGCTTTTGCCTTTCACTAAATCCAATGTTTGCTCAACTGATCCGGTTCCTGGCTTAAAGAAATAGCCTTGGTTGTAGCGAACAAGTACTTTGTCAAGGCGCAGTACTTCACCTTCTTGGTGTTGATCCATCAAGATTCCGAGATACATTGAACCTAGTAAAACATTGAGTTCTGGCTTCATTAAATCAGCTTTCACAATGACGTTACCCGTGTAGTTGTTCTCTTTGATTTTATGAGACAAGTACTTTTGTTTCAAGGGCCCGTTGACACGCTCTCCTAAGTGCTTTTTAAGAATGGCGAGTTCTTCAGCGCTCAAACGTCCTGCTTTGTTTTCCCAGTAAATGATGTCGTTTGCCGTTTGGGTTTTCATTTGCATCAATCCAACGGCATTTGCTGAACTAACGACCGCAGGACGGCCTCCACTTTCGGTGAAAATCAAAGAAAGGATTAATGATCCTGGAACCTTTGTCAAGGTCTCGGCCTGTTTGATCTCTTTGTAGAAAGTCTTGCCAATGGCATCCATCTTCGCCTTGTTTTGAGACAAGGCCGTATCGGTGTAGAATGTACGCGGTGTCATTGGAATGGGTACTGCTAATTCTGCCATGATTATGCTTTGTAAAAGGTTACTGAACGGGTTGCTTTTTGGGTAGCGGTCACCGTGGGATCGCTGGAAATTGAAGTGTCGGTTCCAGTGGTAGAACCCTTCTTCTTTGTGAAGGCATACAGGGCGATAGCTGCCGCAGCTCCAAGGATGAGTTTGTTCATGGTTTTTGAATTTGTATGGTTTGACTATACTTGATCGTTGCGTTGGGATTTGAAACACTGACTCTTTGCTGAAGCTTTCTTGGTGAAAAAAACCAAAGCCAAGGCTTTTGGCGCTCTCCATAGAAAAGAACTTGCGAGAGTGTATCCATGGATTTGATCACTAGGCGCTGCGTATCTTTTTCAATCACCCCTCGGATTTTGTACCACTGATCCTGATAATCAAAAACGCGCACTTGAATGGTATCTAAAATGAGGCTATCTCTAAGCGTAGTAAGGACATTTGTTTTGGTTTCTACTACCGTTGTGCTGTACTGGGTGGTCTTATTGACCTTGACACCCAAGTTCTCAATTTGCTTCACTTCCTTTGGAAAGAGTTTCTTTAGCTCTCTGGTTTGAAGTACGAGTAAATCATTTTGAGCTGCCAGTTGGCCACTCTTGGTTTTTACCATCGAGAGTTCCGCTCCCAATGTTTTTACATTGGAGCTGAGTCGTTTGTTATCCGCATGTAAGCGCTGGTTACTTTTCCAAAGTAGCAGGATTGCGCCGAGCACTACGAGCAGTCCGATTAGTCTTTGCACTACGGGACTTTTGAGCACGTTTAGAAGCATATTCATGGTGTGAGGGTCTTTGAGTTTGTGACCAGATGTAAGCTGAAAGAATCGTCATGATTCCTGCAATAGCAGCAGTTGCAACGGTTTCCATCTTGGAGCCAATGGCCAAAAGTGTCACCAAGGCCAGGAATGCTGCTGCAAAAAGCGTGAGTTTGAATCTTGTCTGATTATTCATGGATTAAAGTGTTATGTTTTCCCATTGCTTAGTGAATTGTTGCAAGGCAAATGCGCCGGTGCGTGGATCAAATCCAATGCGGATATTTCCCACGTCATCTAGCTGTTGAAAGTCGCGCAACCAATAGATAAAAAGACCATCGATGCGCATGCCGGCAAAATTGCGATCCTGCATATTGAGTACATGCAGTGGGTCACTGAAGGTTTTCACACCTTCAATGGCCTGTGCACTTGTGGTATCCACCACCCCTTCAATTTGCTTTGCTAAGATCTTATCCACGATTAATAGCAATAAGAAACAATGATGTCATCCGATACTTCGGTGCTGTAAGGAACCGTAAAGGTGATGGTCTTTGATCCGTTGGTTCTCGTTTGTGTTTTCACACGAAGTCCGTTGAAGAAAATGTCGATGTTGAAGCCAGACTTTGGAATTTGACCCAAAGTCAAAGAAATAGCAGAGTTTGCAGCGCCAGTCAAACCCGTAAAGGTTTCTGTAGTTGCTGTAAATACATCTTCCTTTGAATCCGCTGTGGTTTGTGCAGCAGCTGCAGCAGCAATTCCCTGATCTGCTTTCGTCGCAGCAGCGGCAGCAGCCGTTGTGGCACTGTTTGCGGTGTTTTGCGCAGCAGTTGCAGCAGTGTTAGCCG
>Ga0228701_1002056_pt1 | contig 12615 bp, 10 predicted proteins | sample McNCre117_Aug_MG_2_FD_178017 | JGI IMG/M metagenome (GOLD analysis project Ga0228701, IMG submission 178017) | Freshwater microbial communities from McNutts Creek, Athens, Georgia, United States - 11-17_Aug_MG | ecosystem: Environmental > Aquatic > Freshwater > Creek | place: USA: Georgia...
AAAGGCCGTGTGGGATGGAATGTGGTGACCGGGTATCTGCCCTCGGCAGCGCGCAATATGGGCAATGACGACCAACTTGAGCACGACGACCGCTATGACCATGCCGACGAGTACCTCGAGGTGCTCTACAAGCTGTGGGAAGGCTCCTGGGAGGACGACGCCGTGCTGCGCGACAAGGCAAGCGGCGTCTACACCGACCCGAGCAAGGTGCACAACATCGAACATGATGGCACCCATTTTTCGGTTCCCGGCATTCATTTGGTCGAACCGTCGCCCCAGCGTACACCGGTGATTTTTCAGGCAGGAACCTCACCACGAGGAATCGCCTTCGCGTCGGGTAACGCCGAGGCCATCTTCGTGGGAGCGCCTTCGAAAGCAACCCTGCGCAGCCAGGTCACTCGCCTTCGCGATGGTCTCGTTGCCGTTGGTCGCGGTGCCGATGCTGCAAAGATCTACGCGATGGCCACAATCATCGTCGATGAAACTGCCGAAAAAGCCCAGGCAAAATACCAACAAATCCTTGAGGTGGCTGACCCAGAAGCCGCCCTCGTTCTGATGAGCGGCTGGATGGGGGTGGACTTGTCGAAATACGACCTCGACGAACCCGTCGGCAACGTAAAAAGCAATGCGATTCAATCAACCGTCGCGTCGTTCAAGCAAGAGGCTGATGAGGGCCGCGAGTGGACGGTTCGCGACATCGCCGAGTACGCCAAAGTTGGTGGCTACGGCATCAAGATCATTGGGTCACCAAGCGAAGTGGCCGACCAGCTCGAAGAGTGGGTAGCCGAAACGGGTATCGACGGCTTCAACCTGTCCTACGCCATCACCCCCGGCACGTTCGAGGACGTTGTGCGCTGGGTAGTGCCTGAGCTTCAGAAGCGTGGCGTGTATCCCACCGAATACACATCTGGGTCGTTGCGCAATAAATTGCACGGTCGCGGGGATCACCTGCCTCCCGATCACCGTGGCTACCAGTACAAAATCAGTAAGTAGCGATCCTGGAACCAACGAAGGCCCCCGCAGTGCGGGGGCCTTCGTTATATGAACCTGATTGGAGACTGGAGTTAGACGCCCACAGGTTCGCGCAATTCCCCCTTGCGAATTGCTTCGGCTTCGAGCTCGCGAACGATCGGAATAACCGTCTTGCCAAAGTGCTCGAGCTCTTCCTGGAAGTGCAGGAAGCCCAGCAGCTGAATGTCGACGCCCAGCTTGCGGTACTCGACGATGCGCTCGGCAACCTGCTCGGCGGTACCGATGAGCTTGGTGCGGAATCCGTCGTTGTACTGCACGAGGTCTTCGAAGCTCGAGTCGGCCCACATGCCCTTCTTGTCACCGGTGGATGCACCTGCCTGCTGCACCGACTTGCGGAAGCCCTCAACGCTGGCCTCATCGGCGTGAGCGATGATTTCGCGCAACTGCTCCTGCGCCTCTTGCTCGGTGTCGCGCACAATTGCGAAACCGTTAAGGCCGAAGCGAACACGACGACCGTGCTCAGCGGCAACGCGAGTGACTTCGTCGTACTGCTCGGTGAATCCGGCGAAGTCTTTGCCGTTCGAGAAGTACACGTCAGAGAACGCGCCACCGTTGAAACGAGCAGCCGTCGAGTTGCCACCCTGGAAAATCGGCGGGTAGGGGCGACCTTCGCGGGCCACCGGGCCGGGGCGCAGGCTGTAGTCGTTGATCTGGTAGAAATCACCCTTGTAGGTGACGTTCTCTTCGGTGAACAGCTTGCGCAGCACCTCGATGAACTCACCGGCGCGACGCACGCGCTCGTCGTGCTCGAGCCAAGGCAGTCCTGCACGGGTGAACTCATCCTTGAACCAGCCCGAGACCACGTTCACGGCGGCACGGCCGTTCGAGAACTGGTCGCAGGTGAGGATGTACTTGGCCAAAACCGTGGGCTCCCACTGTCCGGGGAGCACCGCGTTGATGACGTTGAGCTTCTCGGTGTTGAGCAGCAGCGCAAGCGTGGTGGCTGCCGACTCGTGCTGCAGGGCAGCACCGTAGCTCGAGAGGTAACGCACCTGCGCGAGCGCGTACTCAAAACCAACCTGCTCGGCGGTCTGAGCGAGCTTGACGTTGTAGTCAAGGTCGTAGCTGGTGCGCTGCTCGATGTTCGAGATGACCAAACCACCCGATACGTTCGGCACCCAGTAGGCGAAAGCCAGTTTGTCCTGGACGAATTCTGTGTTCGACATTTCTTGTTCTCCTGTTGTCTTTACTTCTGCGATCCGATTTGCCACACGTAAGGCGGCTCGGTGCCGTTGATGGCCCAATCACCGATGATGCGAGCCTTGAACACGACGGGGTTATGAGACGACGCCGTACGCGAGTTGCGCCAGAAGCGGTCGAGACCCTTGGTGTCACTAACTCCCGAAGCGCCGAGAGCATTGAGCACTTCGCTGGTCGCCTGAAGCGACAGCTCGACGAGCACAACCTGGCCCTGTGCCGAGTCGAGCTCGGCATCGATGTTGGCCTGCAGCTCAACCTCGGCGTCACCGCTGAAACGAGCTTCGTAGGCACGCTGTGAAGCTTCGGCCGAACGAACAGCGATGGCGGTCGCGGCAAATCCGCGCGCGGTTGCCTCACCAATCACCTGCTGAATCTGCGGGTCTTGGTTCCAAACCGGAGCAGCTCCGTGGCTGTAGACGCGCTTGCGTCCCCGAGCCTGGGCAGCAACCTCACGGGCCGCTGCACGCACGTTTCCGGCAAGAACGGCCAGCAGCGTGAGTTGGTAGAAAGCCGTCTGGTACTTGAAACGAGTTGAGAAGTCGTACACGTGGTCGGCGTCCACCAGCGCGTTGTCGTAGATGCTGGTGCCACTACCCGTGGTGCGCTGGCCAAAGCCATCCCAGTCATCGTGGTGCGTGATGCCCGCCTGACGAGCAGGAATTGCAGCGATAACAAACTCATCGTTGTCGGTGCGCTGAGCGAAGAGGTCGATCCAGTCAGCGAAGATACTGCCGGTGCTGTAGTACTTCTGACCGGTCACCTTCCACTGGTCATCGCCCGAAACGTGCACCTTGGTGATCACGTCGCCGATCACGACGTTGCCAACCTCAGTCCATGCGTTACCGACCAGGTCACCCGCGACAAAGCGCTCGAACCACAGGCTCTGATCGCTCGTGGCATGCGCGTTCAGGCGGTCTTCGACGAAAGCGAAGTGACCGCGAAGCGCCTGCGGGATGTTCGAGTCAGCTTCAGCGAGTTCGGTGAGCAGCTCGACCAGCTGGGGCAAGGATGCTCCTGCGCCACCGAATCGAACCGGCACGCGAACCGCACCAAAGCCAGCGGCAGCGAGCTGCTTGATCTGGTCGTAAGGAAGCGCACGGTCTTGCTCGCGTTGCAGAGCACCCTCGCGGATGTTGTCGAAGATGGGGCGAAAGCGGCTGGCGAGCTGTTCGTAGTTCGTGCCGGTCGAGAGCTCGTCGAGAACGTCGAGCGGGTTCTGAATTGTCATGATGTCCTGATTTCGTCGAAGGGATGAATAAACCGCGTGTGGATCTGTCTCCCTCCGAAACAGATCCACACGCGGTGGCTCGTTACGTGTACCAGCTGGGCTCAGGCAGCTGGCCGAGCAAAACGTACTCGCCAACTTCCTTCTTCTTGTAGGGCAGCGGGTCGTGCAGTGTGTGCGTACGCAGGTTGCGCCATGCGAGGTCAAGACCAACCGAGTTTGCCGTGGCGCGCGCGCCAGTCAACTCGTAGATCTTGGTAGCGACCTCAAGGCCGTCCTCAGCAACACGCAGCTTGGCGGCAGCGATGCGAACGGCTACCTCACCACGAGCTTCGGGGGTGAGTGAACGACGGTCAGCGTGCAGAATGTCTGCGAGTTCCTGGTCGACCGCGTTGATGAGAGCTTCGTCAGCCCACAATTTGGCCTGAAGGTCGCCGTATCCGGCGGTGATGTAGAACTCTTCGGTAGCCGCATCCTTGTTGTCGCCGCCGTACGGCCACGCACGAGTGACGGTGCGGGTGTACTCCGCAGCGCGGTCGAGTGCGCCCTCAGCGATTCCGAGGTAGAAGTTGCTAAAGATCTGCTGGATGAGCGGAACATTCAGCGTGCCGTAAGTCAGCGGCTGGAAAACCTTGTTTTCAAAGCCGGCTGCGACTGCCCAGGGAGCGCGCACGTTGTCGATGACAACCGAACCCGACTCGGTCAGACGCTGACCAAGGTTATCCCAGTCGTCGCGGAACTTGAGTCCAGGCTGGTCGGTGGGAACAATAGCGAAGATGTGGGTGTCGGTGCCGTCGAGCACGCCCTCAAGAATGGTGAGGTCAGAAACCTTGCCACCGGTCGAGAAGGTCTTCGAGCCGTTGTACAGAAGCTCCTCACCCTCATCCACGATGACCAGGTCGTCGTTGCGGGGGTTCACAGCGCCACCGAAGAACAGGTTGTTGGTGGTGTAAAGCTCTTCAACCACGGGAATCTGGCCGTCGGTGCCGACCAGTCGCGCGGCCCACGCCCACAGGTAGTGGTAACCGAGCAGCTGGCCGATTGATCCGTCGCCGCGAGCAACCGTACGGATGACCTTGAATGCCGTGGTCCAGTCCTGGCCGCCGCCGCCGAACTCAGCCGGGCCGAGCAGCGTGACAAGGCCAGCGTCCTTGAGGAGCTGCACTTCGGCGTAAGGGGTTTTGTTTGCGCGGTCACGCGCAACAGCGTCTTTGGCGAGAATTGCACGGACCTCATCAGCCCGGGCGAGCCAGTCTGCAGAAGTCTTGGGTGAGTCGGACCAAGTCGCGGGTGCGACGAGTCCTTCGGTGATGGTTGGCATGTGTGTCTCCGAAAATTGTTGGGAAGCCAGTTGGTCTTCTGCAACATTGCCAAGCGATCTGCCAGACGTCATCTTTGTTTCGTCACATTGAACTTCGTGACGAAATGTTGCGCGTTTTCGAGCCCTAAGCGCGCGAGGCCAACGGCCGAAGACGCCGGATTAACGTCACAGTGCGCAACATTCCGAAGAACGTTGCGCACTCGTGACGAATTGTGACGCGAGAAATCCGCTAGATAACGCTGTTTTCGCCAAGTTGGTGCCAGGTGCGGTTGTGATAAACCAGTGGATGAGCACTCGCAGCATCGTCGGGAACATTCGACTCGAGCGCGTGCACGGCGACTACCGTGGAGTCACCAATCTTCATCTGGTCGACAACGCGACCGCGGATCCACGAGTGAGCGTTGACGTAATAGGGCTCGCCCGAAGGAAGGCGGCTCCAGAGCGACTTGTCAGCAAAACGGTCGATGCCGCTCGTGGCTGCAAGCTTGGCCAGATCGAGGTTGGCCGCGGTGAGCATGTGCACCACGATGGTCTCAGCCTCAAGAATCGTGGGGGCCGCCGAGGACTGCCCCGAGATGGAGAAGACGAGTACGGGCGGCTCAGCGCTCACCGAGAACACACTGCTTGCGGTCATCGCTACGGGGCCCGTGCCATCGTCCGCCGTAATGACGGCAATACCAGCGGGGTGCTGGCGGAAAGCTCCCTTGAACTCGTCCGGCGTAAGACCGCCTTCCACCGAGTCAGAAATTTCATGGTTGGGAATGAGCGGGGTGTTCATGTTCTCATTCTGGAATGTGTTGGCAGCGCATCCGCACTTTGTTTCTTAAAGTGACGATTTGTCATGGCCCCAAATCGCGCCGTTACCGCTCGTGGTGTGAGAATTAAGCCGTGACTTACGACGTGAACAAGAGCGACGATCAGTGGAAGGCCGAGCTGTCGGCCGAAGAGTTCGCAGTGCTGCGCGAAGCGGCTACTGAACGCGCCTGGACGGGCGAGCTTCTCGATGAAGATCGCGATGGCCTCTACCGCTGCAAGGCGTGCAAGAACGAGCTATTCAAGTCGGGCACCAAGTTCGACAGCGGATGCGGATGGCCCAGCTTCTACGAATCGGTCAACACCGACGCCGTTGAACTTCGCGAGGACAACTCGCTCGGCATGGTGCGCACCGAAGTGTTGTGCGCCAAGTGCGGTTCACACCTCGGACACGTTTTTCCCGACGGTTTCGGCACACCCACGGGAGACCGCTACTGCATGAACTCGCTCGCGCTCGATTTCGACCCGAATAACTAATTGAGCTGATTGAGCTTGTCGACATCTGAGCAGTCCAGATATCAAGTTCGCTTTGAATTTGGTATTTCCGGCGCGCACGCCGTGGGCTCCGATGCCGATGTCATCATTTGGGCGGATGCGCTCGGCGACTCCTTCGACGTACCAGTTAGTGAACTCCCCGACACCCCGGGCGTCTGGGTCACCTCCCTCACCAACGCGGTGGCTACCGCTGACGCTGTTCTTGCTGAGCAGGTTCGCCTGGGACGACGTTTTGCCACCGCCGTCATCGCCGCCCCGGGAAACCGCGCAGGCGAAGACCGTTTCGCGGTCGAGAACTTTCTCGTCGCCGGTGCCGTAATCGATCGCCTCAGCACGCTTGGGCTCGACGCCACCTCACCCGAGGCTGCATCCGCCGAGGCCGCTTATCGCACGCTCGGTCGCGCCGTCGGACACCTCATCACGGCGAGCGCGACCGGTGTCTCGCGTGAAGAGCAAATCACCGCGAGCGCGCTCAAGGTCAACCCCGAAGCTACCGCCGCCGATGTTGCGGTACTGCGCTCAATCCGCGATTAACACCACGTCGATAGCGGTGCGCTCGCCCGCATCCGTCGGAACCACGCGCTCGCGCAGTTCGAGCGTCTTCACCGCAAGCCCGGCTCGCTCCACAGCAACGCGCAATTCTTCACGCGTCGGCAAGACCGCCGGGTTCTGAGGGCCGCCAAAGCCGTCAGCCAGGTTTTCCCGCGCGTGCCAAACACCAAACAGCAGCCCATCGGATGCCATTACGCGCGCCGCTTCGGCGATTGCCACGGTCAACTCGCTCACCGGTATCTGCAGGTAGGCGACCACGACTAGATCGAAAGGTTCGAAGGTGTAATCGGTGAGCCTGGTGGCATCAGCGACCGTGCCCGCTACGCGTTCACGAACTCCCGCCTTCTCGGCACGGGCGAGAAAGCGCTCGACGGCAACGCTTGAGAAGTCAGCTACTTCAGCGCGCCAGCCGCGTTCGGCGAACCAGAGCGCGTTGCGCCCTTCGCCACCGGCCAAGTCGAGCATCGTTGCTGCCGGCAGATCGCCGAGGTACTCGACGACAAATTCATTCGGGGATGCGCTCCATACGAGCTCGGCGGCTCGGTAGCGGTCGTCCCAGTCGGTGTTTTTCATGTCTACTGAACGATGGGGAGCTTGGTCGCGTTCGATGCGTCTTGGTAGCCACCAGCGTTGATGACGTGGGTGAAACCGGCGGCCTTCATCTCATCAGCAGCGATACCCGCGCGACGACCGGAGTGGCAGTAGAGCACATAGGTGCCGTTCTTATCGAGGGTGGCGATTTGCTCGGGGAACGTTGCCGATTCCACGTCCATGTTGACGGCGCCCTGCAGGTGTCCCGAAGCGTATTCACTCGCGCTGCGCACATCGATAACCTGCGTGACATTCGCCATGATGATGGGTTCGGATGCGCAGGCGGCAAGACCGAGGGCCGATCCGACAACCAGGATGCTGGCAATGAGTGCGGTGAGGAAACGCTTCACGAAGGGGCCTTTCGATAAATTTCGTATACCCCCCAGGGTATATGGTAATCTTGATCTCAACAACTTGGCGAAGGGAATCCCATGCAGCTCGACCCGGCAGAACTGAAGTCCGCCCGTGACCGCCTCATGCGCGTGCAAGGCCAGATTGGCGGCATCGTGCGCATGATCGATGAGGGTCGCGATTGCACCGAGCTGCTCAGTCAGCTCTCCGCCGCGAGCACCGCGCTTACCCGCGCCGGTTTCTCGATCATCTCCACGGGTATGCAGCACTGTGGCACCGACGAGCAGGGCGAGGTCAACCGCGCCAAGCTCGAAAAAGCATTCCTCGCTCTTGCCTAAGCACCGATCGTGAAAATCATCATCATCGGTGGCGTGGCCAGCGGAATGTCCGCTGCCACCCGACTGCGTCGCCTCCAAGAAAACGCGGACATCACCGTGTACGAGCGCGGTGAGCACGTCAGTTACGCCAACTGCGGTCTTCCCTATTTCATCGGTGGGGTCATCGAAAACCGTGATGCGCTTCTACTGCAAACGCCTGAGAAGCTTTGGGATCGTTTTCACATCAACGTGCAGGTGCGCACCAGCGTGATTGCGATCACCCCCGAAGCACACACGGTGACAGTGCGCAATGAGCTCACCGGCGAAACTCGCGAGGACTCCTACGACTACCTCGTTCTGGCCACCGGGGCATCACCGCGTCGACTCGACATTCCTGGCGCTTCGCGCACACTCCCCTTGCGCAATGTCACCGACACCGACCATGTGAAGGCCGAAATTGAGCGCCTCGGCGCGAAATCCGCTGCCGTTCTGGGCGGTGGCTTCGTGGGGGTTGAGCTGGCCGAGAACCTGCGCCATCTGGGGCTTGACGTGCACATCGTGCAGCGCGGGTCGAGCATCCTGTCGCAGTTCGACCCCGAGATGATCGAACCGATTCAGCGGGCCCTCACCAGCAACGGAGTGCACCTGCACATGCATTCGCAGGTGGCCGAAATCCGCGAGAGTTCAGTGATTCTCGCCGACGGCACCGAACTCGACGCTGACGTCGTGCTGTGTGCAACGGGCGTCTCCCCCGACAATCAACTCGCGGTCGCGGCAGGGCTGAAGATTGGCGCAACCGGTGGCCTCTGGGTGGATGACCAGCAACGCACCAGCGACCCGCACATTTTTGCAGCGGGCGACGCCGTCGAAAAGCACGGCATGCTCATCGGTGACGAGATGCTGGTGCCTTTGGCGAACCTGGCCAACCGCCACGGTCGATTGATCGCCGACGTCATCTCAGGCGTCGAAACGCATGCCCACGCTGCCCTCGGCACCATCATCATCGGCGCGTTTGGCATGTCTGCGGCTGTGACCGGGCTCACCGAGCGGGCGGCGGTTGCCGCGGGCATCGCCCACCAGAGCATCCACCTGCACCCCGGTAGCCACGCCGGTTACTACCCCGGCGCCACCCGCGTCGACCTCAAGGTGGTATTTGATCCGCAGACCGGCAAAATTCTGGGAGCGCAGGCGGCCGGCGAGAATGGCGCCGATAAGCGAGTCGATGTTCTGGCAACGGCAATATACGCCGGACTCACCATCGATGACCTCATGGACCTTGAACTGGCATACGCGCCTCAGTTCGGCTCAGCCAAAGATGCCATCAACATGGCGGGATACGTCGGCAACAATGTGCTCAGCGGCACGACTCCCACGATTCAATGGCACGAGCTGGATGGGGCGCTCGCAACCGGAGCAACTCTCGTAGATGTTCGCACCCCGGGTGAATTTGCTGCTGGTTCGATCCCGGGTGCCGTAAACATCCCAGTGGATGATCTGCGCGACCGTCTCGATGAGCTGACCGGTCTCGACGTCGTTGTGTCTTGCCAGGTCGGTCAGCGCGGGCACATCGCCACCCAAATTCTCAAGTCACACGGAGTGCACGTGCGCAATCTCGATGGTGGTTACCTCACCTGGAAAGATGCCACAACCGCGCTCGCCCGAACCACCTAAACGAAAGTAGAAAACTATGTGTCGTCAGGTCACCTGTCGTAAATGCGGAAAAGTCACCTGGGCTGGCTGCGGTCAGCACGTCAACCAAGTGATGCGCGGGGTTCCCTCATCGGAGCGTTGCCGCGGCCACGAAAACGACCCCAAAGAACCGGGCTTCTTTGCCCGGATGTTCGGCAAAAAGTAGCTTTCAACCGCACCGATTCTGAGGCTGCGCAAGCGTTAACCAACCGTTCGCTTGAGCTTGAGACAATGCTCGACAATATGTCAGCACTCTTGAGCGCCTCCTGATGACGGGGCAACGATTCCTCGCAGGCGAACGCGCGCCCCAGGCGCGCACGCTCGTGGACATCCTTCGCGACTCGGTGCGAAACCACCCCGACGCCTCCGCGCTCGATGACGGCACCACGGTTCTCAGCTACCGAGAACTCATGGCCTACGTGATTAGCGTGGCTGCGAAATTGCACCAGGCGGGCATTCGACGCGGCGATCGCATCGGCGTGCGCATGGAGTCGGGAACACACAATCTGTACGTGGCGATTTTGGCAGTTCTTGCTGCCGGCGCCTCCTATGTTCCGGTAGACGCCGACGATCCCGAAGAACGGGCTGCTCTCGTTTTTGGTGAGGCGCAGGTAGCGGGTGTTATTGGTCGTGATGGAGCGCTCGTGCTCAGCGCGACCGGACAGGCACATACCCTGTTTTCCGGAACCGTGCCACACGCGAGCACCTCATCGTTGCCGGTGGTCGAACCACCCAGCATCGACGACGACGCGTGGATTATTTTTACCTCAGGTTCAACGGGTGTGCCCAAGGGTGTTGCAGTGACGCACCGATGCGCCGCCGCGTTTGTCGACGCCGAAGCAAACATGTTCCTGCAGGACGCCCCCATCAACCAGGACGATCGCGTGTTGGCCGGCCTCTCGGTCGCCTTCGACGCTTCGTGCGAAGAAATGTGGCTCGCCTGGCGCTACGGGGCTTGTCTCGTGCCAGCCCCGCGTTCACTCGTGCGCTCGGGCGTTGATCTCGGGCCATGGTTGCTCGCCCGCGGCATCACTGTGGTGTCGACCGTGCCCACCCTGGCGGCGATGTGGCCCGGAGATTCCCTCGAAAATGTCCGCCTGCTTATCTTTGGCGGTGAAGCCTGCCCGCCCGAACTCGTAGAGCGACTAGCCGTTGACGGCCGTGAAGTGTGGAACACCTACGGTCCCACCGAAGCAACCGTGGTTTCGTGCGGCGCGTTAGCTGTGGGCAATGAAACCGTGCGTATCGGGCTCCCTCTCGACGGATGGGACCTCGCAGTTGTCGATGCCGCCGGCATTCATGTGGGCGAGGGCGAGGTGGGCGAACTCATCATCGGTGGTGTTGGCCTGGCACGGTATCTCGACCCCGAAAAGGACGCCGAAAAATACGCTCCGCACGAACAACTCGGCTGGACACGCGCCTACCGCAGCGGCGACATGGTGCGCTTCGAAGCCGAAGGCCTCGTTTTCGTCGGTCGGGTCGACGACCAGGTGAAAATTGGCGGACGACGCATCGAGCTGGGCGAAATTGAGTCAGCAATGTCTGCCCTCGATGGCGTTTCAGCCGCGGCCGTCACAGTACGAAAAACCGCGGCAGGATCAACGCTGTTGGTCGGCTACCTGGCCGTGGCTCCAGATATTGAGTTCGATCAGAGTGCGGCCGTCGCACGGTTGCGTAACGAATTGCCTGCCGCTCTCGTTCCGGTGCTTACCATCATGGATGAATTGCCCGTGCGCACCTCAGGCAAGGTGGATCGCGCAGCCCTCCCGTGGCCGCTGCCCCACATCGATCTCGAAAATTCTGGACTCACCGACATCGAACTCACGCTGGCCGAATTTTGGCAAGAGATCCTCGGCATCACGGTGAGCGATAACTCGGTCAACTTCTTCGACGTGGGCGGTGGTTCACTCGCCGCAGCCCTGCTGGTCGCAAAGATTCGGGAGATGGACCCGGAATTCACAGTGGCCGATGTCTACGCGCATCCACGGCTCGGCGCGATGGCCGACACGGTAACGGCGCGACTCGAAAACCTCACCGTTAGCGACAAAGAGTTCCATCGCGTTCAACCCATTGGTCGCCGAGTTCAAATCGCGCAAACGCTCCTGGGGATCCCGTTGTATCTTTTGGCTGGCGCACGCTGGTTGAGCTACGCACTCGGGGCTGCGCAAGTAGCGAGCTGGGCCGGAATGGCGATGGTCCCGACAATTCCACTAGCAATCCTCGTGCCGGCACTCCTGATTTTGGGCACACCCTTCGGGCGCATGCTCATTAGTGTGGGAATCGCCCGGCTGGTACTGCGGCGGTTGACTCCGGGCGACTACCCCCGGGGCGGCAGCACGCACCTGCGACTGTGGTTCGCCGAACAAGCTGCTGTGCACATCGGTGCCGTCTCGTTGGCTGGTGCGCCATGGATAATCCACTACGCACGCGCACTCGGTGCGACCATCGATCGCAACGTTGACCTGCACACGCTTCCGCCAATCACCGGCATGCTCACTATCGGGGCAGGCGCCTCGGTGGAACCCGAGGTCGACCTGTCGGGTTACTGGATTGATGGCGACATCGTGCGCGTCGGTGGCATTCGAATCGGAGCAAACGCCACCGTGGGTGCGCGCAGCACGCTGCTTCCCGGTACCAGACTCGGCCGCAACAGCGAGATTGCACCCGGATCGGCCGTCTTCGGACGCGTTCCAGCGGGTCAGCTGTGGGCCGGAAGCCCGGCACAGCGGGTGGGCAAAACTGATGCATGGTGGCCAACAGAACGACCCGCGCGCGCGTCACGGTGGGTTCCCGTGTTCGCGCTCACATCAGGAATTTTTTCGCTGTTGCCATTTCTTGCCCTGGCCACGGGGGCGATGGTCATCTTCATCGGCATCAGTTCGTCAACCACTTTCGCCGAGCTGTGCCTCCGAGCCGCCCTCTGGCTCGCTCCCGCGGCCCTCGTGGCTGGGGCGACCTTCAGCATCATGGTGCTCGTCATCGTGCGCCTGCTCAGCCTGGGAATCGCACCGGGCATTTACCCGGTGCGA